>Ga0302197_10004724_pt1 | contig 11867 bp, 2 predicted proteins | sample II_Bog_N2_1_FD_193526 | JGI IMG/M metagenome (GOLD analysis project Ga0302197, IMG submission 193526) | Peat permafrost microbial communities from Stordalen Mire near Abisko, Sweden - II_Bog_N2_1 | ecosystem: Environmental > Terrestrial > Soil > Wetlands > Peat | place: Sweden: Abisko, Stordalen...
AGAGAGATCATCGAGCGACTGCCAAGTGTTATGTGTTGCGTCATAGCCTTTCCACGTCACTTCGTACTCGTACTCGTGTGACTTCCCTGGTACTGGTCGCTTGCTGATGACTCTGTCGACTTCGTAACGGTCGTCATGCTCCCGCGCGCTGGCCTTCCTTGAGCCTGTGCGGCGGCTGGCGGTTGACCTGCGCGTGGTGGACGCCGCAGCGGTAAGAGTGCTCGTGCGAGCCGATGGTGCATGCTGATGTGCGTGCGGTGCAGGATCACCAGCCCGCGCCTCCGAGCGCGCAGTTGCCTGGTTGCTCGCTGTCGTGCGCTTTTGTCGTGCCTGTTGCTTCGTGATTGTGTCGATAGGCCGAGCCGGCGGCGGCGGCAGCGTCGCTTCGTCTGCCTGGTCCATCATGACGTCGGCGCGCGAGAGGAGATCAGCACCATGATTGTCGATGCCCTTGGTCCAGTATACGTCGACATGGTACGGCATCATCTTGAGCGCGAGTCGATGTATGCGCTTGTTGACGTCCTTGTTCTCCTTGAGGTACGCGAGTGCCTTGTGATCAGTGAAGAGCGTGAACTTATGCCCCTCACACAGCGAGTTGAAGTGTTGCAGTGTCCAGGGTATGGCGAGTGCCTCTCGCTCCGTTGTGTCATAGTTACGCTGCGCCGACGTGAATCTTTTGGACGCGAAGGCGATTGGGTGAAGCTGTCCGTCTGTGTCCTCCTGCATGATGACGCATGACATGTTGTCGTCGTTGGCGTCTGTGTCCACGATGTAGCTCTTGTTAGGGTCCGCCACAGCGAGGACTGGCGCACTAATCAGCGCGTCGCGCAGCGCTTCGAAGGCGTGCTGACACTCTTGTGTCCATTTGAACTCGACATCTTTCTTGGTCAGGTCGATGAGAGGGCGTGCCAGATCCGCGAAACGAGGTATGAACTTGCGATACCACCCTACGAGTCCGAGGAAGCTGCGCACAGCCTTGACTGCTTGTTTTCCTGTGCCACTAGGACGTTGCCAGCGTTGCACTGCCGTCAATACCTCTGGATTGGTCCTGACTTGACCATATGATATGATGTGACCGAGGAATTTCACCTCGAGCTGGGCAAACTTGCACTTGCTCAGCTTAACGACTAGGTTGTGCTTGCGCAGTAGCTCGAATGCTTTCTCCAGGTGAGCACAATGCTCGTCGAACGTCTTGCTGTGTACGCACACGTCGTCAACGTACGTTTCAATAAAGTCGCGATACTCGGGTTCGATGACGGCGTCCATCAGACGTTGAAATGTAGCTGGCGCGTTGCAGAGGCCGAAAGGCATGACGACGAACTCGAAGAGCCCACGCATCGTGATGAACGCCGTCTTGTGTCTGTGCTCTTTCTTGATAGCCACTTGCCAGAAGCCATTGAGTAGGTCCATCGTCGTGAAGTAGGTAGAGAGACCAACGCGGTTGAGGATGTACGCCAGATTCGCGATGGGGTAGCTGTCCTTGACCGTCTGATCATTCAGTCGCACGTAGCTCACGCACAGTCTGTTCTTGACTCCACCAGGTGACGACGGATCGGGTTTGCGCACCATGAGCAGGTTAGATGCGTAAGGTGAGCGTGAAGGCACCACGACGCCATCCGCCACCAGCTGAGACACTTCTTTGTCGATGAGCGCTTGTATGGCAGGTGAGTAGACACGGAGGCGTTCTCTGAACGGCGGCTTGTCCCCTGTGTCGATTTCGTGATCGACACCGTGTGCCTGTGTCAGATTCTCGCCCGACATTGACAGTCTGTCCATGTTCGCGATGATGAGCGTGTGGAGGCGCTTCTTCTGCTCGGGTTTGAGGAGCACGTTGGTGTCGATGACAGCCTTGATCGCTTGACGTTTCTCCTCCAGATACTCCGGCGTGACCTCTCGACGACGCGGAGGCGTGTACGGGAAGTCTATGCTCTCTACCTCCTCCATCATGGCGTCCTTCTTGTCATGTTTGACGGACTCAGGGATGTAGGCACTAAAGAAGTTGCTAATTACTTGCTGCTCTGCCGGCGTGCCTCTGGGCGTCTTGTCGAGCAGCGCGAAGAAGCGCACGATGTCGATGTGCTTTTCGTCCGCATACAGCAGCGCCTCCTCGTACCTCTGCTCGCTGCTCTTGACCTTGTCTGGGTGCAGCTCGCCGTAGTCGTCGACGTGAGTGACCATATGTGCGAGAAGGTACTCTTGTTCATCCGGCGTGTAGTGCGTGAGCTTGCTGACAATACACGAGAGAGTGGCCAACTTGGTTCGATACTCACGTTCGCTGCGTTGCTGTTCATGCAGACGCTCTTCATGCTTCTGTTGGCGACGCGTGGATGATGGACTCGCGGACAATGGCCGCAGGTGCATGGCGTTGGTGACAGTGCTGCGCCTGACTTGCGCGTTGTAACACTGCACATACCGACGATGCTCTTCACCCTTGTTGCTGTTATCCTTGTGTACTAGGCGTGGTTGGCCGCTCACGTCCAGCAGGTAGGGAGATGTGCCCAACGTGTTCCTGCCGAGCACATAATCTACAACAATGTCACGCTCCTCCGTGTCATCCACAATGTAGATGTAGGAACGGCTGAATTCGTAGCCGTCGGCAGTAGTAATGTTGGTTAGTAGTCGTGCCGAAATTGGCACCAGATGTCCTGATGACGAGAGTATGCTCATGCTATCCACTTGCTCTTCTGTGGAGGTGTCGACGCCGTCGCGGTTGAGTGCGCTGCGACGCGCCACTGAGCGTGAGGCACCGTTGTCCACCAACACAGCCTTCACTGCCGTGCCGTTGAAACGCGCATCCATGGCGATAGGTGCTGCGAGTTCATCTTCGTCATCAACGAGGCAGGTATGAGTGAGCACCACCACATGAGGTAGTCGTTGTCGCTTATGATGTGTGCTGCGCTTGTCAGCGCCCTTGGCTGACGGTGATTCCTGCTCGTCTGCTGTTGTCGTAGTGTCGTCGTCTGTCTCGTCCTCTTCGTCGTTGACAGAGACTGCCTGATGTGCGTCGCGTGTGCTGCTCTCACTCACCTTGCTGCCTGACAGACGGCGCGGAGGCGGGTCGAAGTAGTGCACAGGATGCACATCAGCGGACGCACACGCCCTCAGTGGTGCGATGCGCTCCGTCTTGGTTGTGTGCACACTCCTTTTCGTCGTGGTAGTGCTTGACTTGTCCAGTGCCGCTTGCTGGCACTCGTCACGGTGGTTCCATTCAGGCTCTGCTGGCGCCTGCATTGATGGAGTCACCGTGGCTCTTGCCATGCTCAGAGTAGAGAGATTTATTCTGATCACGGGCACATTGGCGACGCACGGATATTCCTGGGTAGGTCTTCTACTCGCACGAGTGGGAGTCACGCTAGGGAGAGTCGGGCGGTGTGGGCCAGTGCTCGCTTGCTCGAGCGGCCTGGAAAACATCACCGTTTTCTTGCAGTGTGTGAGAGGCACAGAAGACGTCTGCGCTGCATGGTGCTGCGACTGAGACGGGGCGTTGTTGCTGTTGTCTGGGGCAGAGGGTCTGTGCGTTGCCTCTGCCCCTGGCGCCAATAGTGCGTATATGTTGTTGCCGGCTAGCGTCTGTGGCGACACTAGCCCGCCCCGTCACTGCGACTCATTGCCGCTGCCCTCTTCCTCACTCTCGTCCCGATCTATGTGTAGGTGCTGACCTGGGGCCTTCTTGGGCTTGAGCTTGTGCGCCGTCACCACTACGTCGTCGTCGCCGGTTGTGACAGCGGGACCTGCCTTTCTGTCCTTGTCGTCCTTCTTCGACTTGTAGGAGTTCGCGCTGTTGCTGCTGTTGTTGTTGCTGCTGCTGCTTGACTGACGCGACTTGCCCTTTTTGGTGATCTTGTTCCTGATCTCCTTGTTGAGCACCAGCTGCTTGTCCACATTAGGCACTCCTTGTTCCTTGAGCTTCTTATAGAGTCTGACCCAGCGTGCTGGATCATAGGGCTCGTCGTCGCCGTAGTATTCGGCGAGTTTGGCGTACTCCTTCTTGCCAGCAGGTAACTGAGGCATGTTAATAAAGCGACAAGATCCTGTATGATGCCTTGGCCTACCACAGTGGAAGCACTTGAACAACTGATAGCGCTCCTTGTTGTAGTCGCTCTCGATGTCGCCCTTGTTGTCCTGCTCTTGCTTCGCCTTCGGTGCCGACCCTCCCTTCTGCTTCTTGTCGACCTTTTTCGACGACGTCGGCATGGGTGCCGCGAGGTAGTACTCATCATCGGCGTCATAGTCCGTCATGCTGTTGACGGCCGTGGCGCGTGAACGCGGCGTGGTGCCGCTCTGCAGCATCTCCGCCGTCGCCATGCGGTTGACGAAGTTAGAGGCGAGTGTGTAATAGTCAGAGGCGGTGCGGCAGCTACCTTCAGCTGTCCACAGATGAGCGGTGAGCGTCTTGGGCAGTTGGTCCTTGTACCACTTCAGGCAGTCGTTGTCGTTCATCACGATGTCGCTGCACATGCGCGCGTCTTCCAGCACGCTCAAGTACTTGGCGTAATGAGTAGAAAGGCTGGTAGGTACGAGCGCTTGATTGGCGTCGAGCGGCATGCTGATGAGCCGCTTGATGTAGAACGATGACTTGTCGCTGCCTAAGTGCTCGTCCATGAGTCGGCGTAGCAGCTCTTCGAACTGGCAGGCACGACCTTTCATTGCGAACACACTGACAGCAGACACTTCCTCCCTTTGCAGCCACGACGCCAAGTTGCCTTTGACACATTGTCTCAGCAAGGCCATCGCCTCTGCTGGTGTCATGGACAGCTTTATGATCTCGTCGCTCATGCGGCGAATCCAAGGTGGTGCCAACTGGAAGTCGGCACCATCCCACTTCTGTACCTTGTTGGCGCACGAGTCGATGATCCCGTTGACATGGTGCAACTTGTCGCTCCTCTTGGCGTCGATGATGGTGTTGAGCAGATTGGAGAGCGTCGCCGCAGAATAAACGCGGTCGATGGTGGCGCCCAGCAGCGCTGCTCCGACTAATGTGACTGCTTGCGGCAGCGTGGCTAGCAGCTGCGAGGCCGTCATGGTTGCTGCTGATGGTGACGCCGCGAACGACGGCACAGCTGTAGACGAAGACGATGACGTATATGGTGAGGAGTGCATCGTAGAGTAAGCAGAGGGAAGCGGCAAGCGTTGTTGAGGTTGCCCCTTCTCTTGTTGCTTTAAGTACTCCATGTAGCGAGTTGTTGCTGCCCCTCGCCCCCCTGCTCCTGCGCGTGCTGCGCGCAGATGTCGCAGAGCTTCGTCTTCCGCTAACGCGCGGCATTTTGCGCAAATGCGACCGCCTTCCTCTTCGACATTGCTTCCACACTTCTCGCACTTATGTATGGTCACGTAGATGCGCTTGATTCTAGTTTCTGCTTGCTCCACCTGTGCCTTGTGTTCGAGCTTAGGCACTGGAGCGTGTTCGTGGTCGAGCAGGCGGTAGTCGAGCACAGTATCGCGTGTGAGCGTGGCGTTCCTTAGTGGTAACGCGGGCTCATGATATGCCACATCGTAGCCTTCGTCGGGCGGCGTGTAGTACATGGGCGGGGCCTTCAGTGCCTCTGTGCTCGGCGTGCGCGTCCTGCTGATTGTCCCTGCTGCCTTGTTGACGTTGACCTCGAACCAGCGCCGCACAGGGGCCGGGAACAGCTCCTCTGGTGCCTCTAACACGACTGCGATATGCAGGTAATATGCGTTCTGCCCGGCTTGTGAGCGAAGATCGAACGACCACCGTTGCTCTTCTGTGTAGGCCATTAGTTCCGGCGTCTTAGTTGGTGGCCACCGGTGATAGAGTACGAGGAGGAAGTCCATGAAGTTCTTGTATGGTGAGACGGACGTGGGCGCGCGCTGTCTTTGACGTCTGTCCCTGTCCACCTCTGTAATAGCTTCGTTCTCCTCTGCCTCCAGCAGGATCTTGTCGTAGGCTTCCTCGTCCAGCTCCTGTTGTTCCTTCTTGCTGCTGCCTTTCTCACGCGCGTTGGTGACGACGATAGACTTATCGTCCTCAGCGTGTTCTTCGTCGTTTTCGTCACTGTCGCCTCCGGTGTCGAAGTACTCTCCCGGCGCCTCATGGTGACTGTAATCCGAAGTGTCGGCCGACGATGATGAAGATGATGAAGATGAGTGGTGACGCGTGATCGTGCTTGTTGCAGGCAGTCCTTGTTCCTGCTTGACCTTCGGCTGGTCACGCTCCTTGCTGTGATGCTGATCGTGTCGCTGCTCCCTTTCTTTCTTGATCTCTTTCTCTCTCTCCTCTCGCTCCGTCCACTCGCGCTCCAACTGCCGCGTTCGTGCTGCTTGACGACGCAGTTCCTCTGTCAGTTCTCGTTTTTCACGCGTTGCTGCCTCATCTTTCTTCCTCGCTTCCTCTTCCCACTTGGTTCTTTCTTCTGCCCTCTCCTTTTCTCTGGCTGCGTTCATTCTCATGAATTCCTGCAGCTGCTGTCGTATGAATTCCAGTTCGCTGACGTCTGGCCCCGACGACTTTGTTGATGGGGACGGCGACGCGGAGGATGACGATGAGGAGAATGATTCTGGTGAGGGCTTTACGCTCGCGCTACTCTGCGCAGGCGTGCTTGTAGTGGTTGTTCCCGCTGACGCTGCAGGTAACGTGCTCGAAGAGGTCGATGTGATGGTGTGAGATTGCGTTGGCGTGGAGACGAGTGCTGGTGCAGCAGACGAGAGGAGGGAAGCGAGAGTAGAGGAGAGAGTAGAGCTGAATGCTGCCTCTGTCATCGCTGCTGATGGCGCCGACGATGATGCCCCTGATGCTGCTAGTGCGCTACTTCCTGCAGGTCTGAGCCGTGTTGGGAGCTTAGTCGAGAGGGCCATGAGGTAATGATCTTCCTAATTGGAGGTCCAGAGTGTCGATTTAGCGGCGAGTTTTCGATTTCGGTTTTCGGAAATCGATGATTGGGGATGTTAGAAAGTGCGTGTAACGCGATGTATGAGTTCTCGTGGTATGGTTGTGTCAGACGGAGGGCGGTAAGGAAAGATGAAAAAAAAGAGAAAATCGATGAAGATTGAAGATTGCTCGATGACTACGAAGAATCGAAGAACGCGGAAGCGACGACGGGGATCCGAAACCAATTTGTGATGTCTGATGTTGACTTAGGGCGGCGGTCACAAATGTCCACCGAGCTGGGGAGTGATTATAGTCGCAACGCGTTCGGGAAGGGGTAAAAGACACAAGCTATTCAGCCACAGTTTTGGTCACTTGAAAACTTTATGGATAGTCGTGGAAATGTGTAAGAATGTGCGTGTATGCATGCAAGCATGTCCAAGGCGCTACCTATTCAGCCACAGTTTTGGTCACTTGAAAACTGAGGCTGAAAGGAGCAATTTTTCCGCCTTATGACTGGGGAAACCTGTGGACCGGTTGTGGAACACCATGCATGAAGAGCTAGAGTCAAATGAACCGCACTGCAGTACTGCTGGGGCTCGTAGCTAACACGTTGTACCGCGCACACACGCTGTAGCGAGTGTGTGTGCGTGTGTGTGTGCGTGACTGTGGCGCAAGAATACTACGCAGACGTGATGTGAGTGGAGTGAGATATCACATTTTGCCCCCCTATTCTGAAGCGCAGTCACTCAAGTGTTAGGAAAGTTTTCGGCGTTATCAAAAGCTGTGGATCACACGCTATTAGGTTTTCGCCGACGCAGCAAAAAACGACCCCTTTTGACACTGAATCAGACCACTGCACTGCTTGAGATGTTGTTGTGATGTGTTTAGCTACCTCCTGTGTTGATGCCCCGCCGCAGTGACGTTTTTCTTTTGGTGCTCATACATCTCCTTTGCGTTGGTGCAGCACACTTTTTCCACGAGCGCGCACGTGATGAGCAGGTCACCAACACTATGACACTAACAGAGTGAAATGTGTGTTTCTGCAGCGGCAAGGTGAGAGAGAAAACCGCATCGTTGTTGCTGCCAAGTAGACAGCAAAAGCACAAAAGACAGAAAGGCCGCCTTCGCAGAGACACAAAAGCAAACAGCAAGGCACGTCACACTCGAGTGTCGACGCACCGTGGCTCTAGCCACGCTCGATATAGGAGAGGGATGCTGTTTGATTGCAGGGAGTACACTGACGATGCGTGTGTGTTGATGTACCTCTCATAATAGCACTCGTCACGCTAGTTGAGAAAGAGATAGACAATTGTTGATCGATCACGCACACACCACCACGATGTTGAAGAGTGGTGTCCGTGCGCTTGTCCAAGAGTCCACGATCACGCCGTTATGATGGCGCACTCAGGTAGTCACCAACGCATGTCGTCATGTCACAGCACTCGACCAAAGTCGAAAAAGATGCCCCTGTCACTTGTTGATGTTCTGTCTGCGTGTGGTTGTATGTAGGGGCGACGTCGTGCTCCACCACTGTGATAACATTGTAGACGAGCCTCGATAGTAGGTATAAAGCAGGTTCTGATAGCGCGAGTCCTTTTTGCGCTTGCAGAATTGAGGGCCCTGCGGCGTACTTCGGCCTGCAGGGTGATTATTGTTGCTGTTGGTGGGCAGCCGCTGAACAGGTTAGAGGCGTCCTTGTAGCCTCACCTGATGAGCAGCAGTAGTATTGCCCACCCACTCCTCGATTGTGTTGTTAGACAGGCCTCTCGATTCGTCTTGTGCGTGCTGCAGGTACGCGAACACGACGACGAATGAGATGCATGTGGGTGGGTGTTGACTGTTTGTCGGAGGCCGCACTTGACGTGCTGCCTTTCACCACACTTCCCACTCTATTATCATGTTCTTCATGATCAGCTCTGTCGTTCTTGTTATATACTCACTCTCATGTGATGTCCAACCAAGGCGCGTCACTCGTGCGTGAAGTTGTTGCTGTGTGCAGGTGTCGTCGATCTAGCGCATGCGGGTACTCAGTCCCCAGACTGCCTACCCGCACACTTGTTCGAGCACCCACACTGTAAGCCTACACGTGTGCACTCCCACTCAGTCGTTGTCCGTCACTGTGTGCACTTGATGTTACACACACCGTCGAATACTTATCGCGGTCAAGAGGTAGCACTATCACTATCGCTTGATTAGTGCTGTCACCACCTGTGTGATTCCTTTCTTCACGCATGTGTGGCTTTCCTGACTAGTACCAGCTTGTCTCCCATTCCTTAGATAGACACTGAGTGACGAGATGCCTGAGAATGCGAGCACGAGCAGCAGAGAGTCGCAGTGTCGATAGGTAAAAATGTTGATATATCTAGCGTCATCACGAGGTATACATGAGTGCTCAGGGGGCCAGTCCTTCACACACACACACAACCACGACGCACATACGCGCTTGCATCTCACGCGTTGTTGTCGACGTCGTTCGTCGACACAGACACACCGACACACATACCGTTCTTGCTGTTCTACTCATCCATCGCTATCTACTCTTTCTCGCTCCCTCATAGACATCAATCACTATCTGTTATTTATTATAAAGCTGTTCTCTTCTTCTTCTCGACTCTTGTCGAGTAGAGCTAGTCGTTGTTGGAGATTTGTTGTTGCCACTCTGACTGTAGTTGGCGTCGCTCCTCGACATTGCACGTGTTAGCCGCCAACGACGATCGATAAGTCGTTGACGTGCCACGTTGCTGCCGATACCGAGTGCTGTGCCGCTGCCTTACTGCATGCTCTCAGTGTGTGTATGTATGTGTGTGCGTGCATGACTCTGTTGACGCACGGTTGATGCCTCTTTTTTTTTTTTTTTTTTTTTTTATTATTATTTTTTTTTTATTATTATTATTGTTATTAATTGTTATCATTATTATTTCCTCTTGGCATGTTGCTGTCGATGTCGACAATTGCAAGGTAAACTACCACAACCAGCGTAGTTCCTCTGGTGTGAGTAGGAAAGTACTCATCGTGCTGGTTTGCTGCATCGCGACTTGCTGTTTCTGGAGAGTGACGAGACGTCGTTGGAGAGCGTCTATCTCTTGTTGCGCCTCCTCGTCTGCTTCGTCGACTAATTGCTCTTCTGTTGTCTTGTCGCTGTTGTAGGGCTTGAGGCGCCTTGCCGTGATGAGCTCTTGCTTATCTTTGACGAGCACATTGTAGGTAGTTGCCCCGTGCTGACTGAGCACAGTGTAAGGACCGTGCCATGGCTTGCGCATCTTTGGACTCGTGCCAGCAGGTGTAGTAGATGTGTAGATGAACACACGGTCCCCTGGCTCGTAGACGTGCATGTTGCTGATGTCTGAGTCGTGCTGTCGCTGGTCGTGAGTTGCTTTAAGCAGGGCACGCACGCGCTCATGCACACGCACCAGCTTATGACGCAACACTTTCACGTACTCATGCACGTCGTTGTTGTCGTCTGCTTCGTAGCTGAGCGCGTCGAGCGTGCTCCTTGGGTTGCGTCCGTGATTGACGTAGTATGGTGATACGCCAGTAGCACTCGTCGGCGTCGTGTTATACTCGAATAGCACTTGCTGCAGCACGGTGTCCCAGTTGGTCTGATACTCGTCAGAGAAAAGAGTAAGCAGCGACTTGAGTGTGCCGTTGAAACGCTCGACGCCGCCATTGGCAGGCGGGTTGTACGCTGTCGTCTTCACGCGCTTGATCTTGAGTTCGCGGTATAGGTGTTGTTGCAGCTCGCTGACGAAGTGCCCTCCGCGGTCCGTGATGATCACCTCTGGATAACCCCACACATGTAGAAGATAGTCGACGAGGCACTCGGCGGCCGTCTCAGACGTGTTGTCCTTTGTTGCCCTTGCGATGCCGTACTTAGAGAACCTGTCGTAGATTGTGAGTATGTACTTGTTGCCGTTGCTTGTCTCTGTTAGCGGTCCAACGAAATCCATCTCAACTTGCTGCCAGACGTAAGTAGGCAGCGCCATGGGCTGTGCAGGTATCGTCGGCTTCCTGCCCTTGTAGGTCTGACACCTCTCACACTCACTGACGTACTTGACGGTGTGCCTGAGCATGTGTGGCCACCACACTTTGTCAGTGAGAGACTGTTGTGTGTGAGAGACGCCAAAGTGATTGGCGTCGTGCGTCATAGACAGGATGCGCTGTCGTTGTGACTTAGGCACCACCAGTTTGAGCTTAAGCGCGGGCTGCAGTTTGGAGCGCAGTGAAGGGACGTCGACACAGTAAAGAAGACCGTCGTCGCTTAACACAAAGTCATGTGAGCGCAGTGCCTTACGTTCGTCCGTAGTTAGCGTCGCGGGCTCCCGTGCGCCCAATTCTGAGTCGTAAATAAAGGTGAGTGTTTTATCAGTGCGTTGCATCTCGGCGAACACAGCGCGGTTGGAAACTATGTCGTCGTCGAGGTGCTCAAACACCCAGTCAGGTAAGGCGCCATGATGCTTGCGCGAAAGATGAACAGCCATGTGTGTGCGATTTGAGAATGTCTCTCGACACGTCGAGCACTTGTATTCCTGTTGTGCGTGCTCTGACTCATGCCGATTTTGGTCTTGCCTCTGCTCTTCTTTCTCCTTGCGCTTCGCTCGTTGTCGTGATCGTGCTATGTCGCGCTCGTATTTGATGACAGCGTCCAACGCTTCAGAGAGATCATCGAGCGACTGCCAAGTGTTATGTGTTGCGTCATAGCCTTTCCACGTCACTTCGTACTCGTACTCGTGTGACTTCCCTGGTACTGGTCGCTTGCTGATGACTCTGTCGACTTCGTAGCGGTCGTCATGCTCCCGCGCGCTGGCCTTCCTTGAGCCTGTGCGGCGGCTGGCGGTTGACCTGCGCGTGGTGGACGCCGCAGCGGTAAGAGTGCTCGTGCGAGCCGATGGTGCATGCTGATGTGCGTGCGGTGCATGATCACCAGCCCGCGCCTCCGAGCGCGCAGTTGCCTGGTTGCTCGCTGTCGTGCGCTTTTGTCGTGCCTGTTGCTTCGTGATTGTGTCGATAGGCCGAGCCGGCGGCGGCGGCAGCGTCGCTTCGT
>Ga0302197_10004732_pt1 | contig 11858 bp, 12 predicted proteins | sample II_Bog_N2_1_FD_193526 | JGI IMG/M metagenome (GOLD analysis project Ga0302197, IMG submission 193526) | Peat permafrost microbial communities from Stordalen Mire near Abisko, Sweden - II_Bog_N2_1 | ecosystem: Environmental > Terrestrial > Soil > Wetlands > Peat | place: Sweden: Abisko...
TTAAGTTAGATGTTACCGACTATAAAGATAATACAGCTACATTTAAAGCAGATTTTTATAAATAACCATGGCAACACTTAAAGCAGGCGACAAAGCCCCGGATTTTACCTCAAAAGATCAGAACGGCGAAGAAGTTTCATTGGCAAACTTTAAAGGCAAAACCGTGATATTGTATTTTTACCCTAAAGATGATACCCCGGGTTGTACTGCAGAGGCTTGTGATTTCAGGGATAACTATCAGTCGTTGATTAGTAAAGGTTATGAGGTGATTGGTGTGAGTACCGATGACTCCAAATCCCACAAAAAGTTTGAAACCAAATACAGTCTGCCTTTCCCGCTTATTGCCGATGAGGATAAAAGCATTAACGAGGCTTATGGCGTTTGGATTGAGAAAAACATGTACGGTAAAAAATATATGGGTACAGCCCGTACTACTTTTATTATTGATGCCGATGGTATTATAAAGCAAGTTATTGATAAGGTAGATACTAAGAATGCATCTCAGCAGGTGCTGGATTTGGTGTGATTTTAATTATTTAGACACAGGATTAATGCTTTTTAATCCTGTGATCTTTTCAAAATCTCTAATATTCTTGGTATACAAAGTCAGATTACTAACTATTGCTGTTGCAGCGATAAGGCTGTCGCCTAATTTCAAATTGTATTGTTTGCGAATGCTTATCGCGCGATCAAATATTTCTTGTGTAGGTATGATAATATTAACTAAGGTAAATATATCGTTGAAATAACTTTCCTCATCATTCTTTAATCCATGATAGCCAAGGATTTCGATTCTGGAAATTTCCGATATGTTTGATGTTCCATCAATAATCATTTCGCGCAAATATTGATATTCATTCAAATACGAATAAATAATGATATTACTATCGATTAGAGATGCCATATTTAAGCAAAGGGCAAATTACGGTCTTCCCGTTGTTCGCTATGCCATTTATCTATGTCACCAAAAGAGGAAGGTGTTTTGGCTTTAAAATTCAGGATACGATCCTTTAATGCTCTTTTAGAATCAGCATCTACATTTAAAACCTTTTCTTCAACGGCAACATTAAGCCTTTTAGCTAAGGCTATAATCTTAGCTATGCTTTGCTCATTGTTAGATTTTAGAATTAACTCCATGTTAGATATGTTGATCTACACAAAAATACATTAATTCAATTTTGATTCCAAGTGTTATCTTTGGGTAGCAAACCAAATAAATTTGCACATCATAACTAATAATATTTACTTTCGTTTGGTTACAATTAATATCAGGCTGACCCCTATGAATAAAAAGGCCTGCTACTTTTTTTAATATAAATTTAATATATGTCGGTACAAGTTGTTGAGGATGCAGAAATTCTAAGCAAATTCCAGAATGAAAAAACCAGGAATGAAGCTTTTAACATACTGCTAAAAAAGTACCAGCAGAAGATTTACTGGCACATACGCCGCATGGTGATAGACCATGATGATGCTGATGACATTGCGCAGGATGTATTTGTTAAGGTTTGGAAAAATTTGCCAACCTTTCGTGCCGATGCGCAATTGTATACCTGGATGTACCGCATAGCTACCAATGAATGCATCACTTTTCTGAACAAGAAAAAAGCGAAAAATAATGTTTCGCTGGATGATGTGGACTCTACGCTTGGGGATACATTAGCGGCATCAAGTTATTTTGATGGCGATAAGGCACAACGTAGATTACAGGAAGCGCTGCTTACCCTGCCCGATAAACAACGCCTGGTATTCAATATGAAATATTATGAGGATATGAAGTACGAGGAAATATCCGATGTTGTAGGTACAAGTGTTGGGGCATTAAAGGCATCTTTTCACCTCGCGGTAAAAAAAATTGAGACATATTTATTATCAAAAGATTAATTTTAAAACAGATTAAACCATTTCATCAAAATTTCATCAAACACTGGATATGAAAAGCGAAAGTGGAAATAGAGAATGGCTGGATGAATTCATGTCACTTAAACAGGTTAGCCCCTTAAACCCGTTTACTGTGCCACCAGGCTATTTTGATGAATCGGAACAGCAGATCATTTCGGCAATTAAGCTGAATGAGCTAAAATCCGATAAGGGCTTTACCGTGCCCGAAAATTACTTTGATGAGTTAAGCAATAATATACAAAGCCGCATCAATTTAGAGGAATTAAAATCTAAAGAGGACTTTACCGTACCCCAAAATTATTTTGATGAGTTAAGCAGCAACATACAAAGCCGTATTAATTTAGAGGAGCTTAGGTCGGGAGAAGACTTTACCGTACCTGAAAATTACTTTGACGAATTAAGCAGTAATATACAAAGCCGCATAAATATTGAGGATTATGTAAATAATGATGCGGATGGCCACGCTGTACCGCAGGATTATTTTAATAACCTTGAGCAGCAAATAAACGCGCGCATTTTAATTGAAGAAACCGTTAGCGCAGAAGAAAGCTTTGGCGTGCCTGCCGATTATTTTGATAGGCTTAACAAAGCCATATTAAACAAAACGATTAACCAGGATATACTTAAGCGCAAAGGTATAGTTAGGCGAATGTATGCTACCAATACATTCAAATACGCGGCTGCGGCTTGTTTTGCAGTGTTTGTGGGCGCAGGCTTATTGTTAAGTAGATTGGCAGCGCCGGCAAATGATCACAACAATTCATTTTTGCACAAGCAATTGTCTACCGTTTCAACAAGCGATATTCAAAGCTACCTGCAGAATGATGTTGACGCGAATGATACACAACATACTGTTATTGATGAAAACGCGCCGGTTAACACCAACAGCTTAACCAACGCATTGCAGGATAACACTGATGATACCAACAATTAATAATGATTAAGTTAGCAAAGCATATATTTTTTCTTTTCTTCGTACTATGCGTTGGTAATTCGTTTGGGCAGATGGGGCGGTATAGAATTGGCCCCCCGAGACCTTATTATAATAGGCCAAATAACCAAAACCCGGAACGCCGCGTAGAGAATGTTAAGATAAATTATATACGTACCAGGCTAAATTTACCACCAGAGCAGGCAGCTAAATTTTTCCCTTTATACCAGGAATATCAGCAGGAGCTTTTTAATGTGAGAAAACTAAAAAGACTAAATAATTTAAATGCAGCCGATGGCCAGGAACAGGTGAATAAAGAGTTGATGTACGAGAACGAAATCGTACAGATAAAAATAAAATTCAATGACGCTTTTCTTAAAGTGCTCCCGCCGGATAAAGTTAGCGAGCTTTACAAAAGCGAGCGCGAGTTTAATGATGAGCTGGTAAGGCAGTTATCAGAGCGTAATAATCGCCCCGGCCCTCCTCCGGAGAATTAGGATTTAGTCCAGATTTTGAAGTCATTAGTCATATAGCGATAAAAAAACTAGTGACTAATCACTAAAGACTTACCTTTGTGTCATGCCAACGTTACGTCAACTTTTTTTAGCCAACAACGCCCAAACTACTGATTTCCCGCTCCTGCTTGAATTTGAACGGGCAGAAGGTGTTTACATGTATAATAGCGAAGGAAAGGCTTATATTGACCTTATTTCGGGCATTGGCGTAAGCAACCTTGGCCACAGTAACCCTAAAGTTGTCGAAGCGATAAAACAACAAGTGGATAAATACATGCACCTAATGGTTTATGGCGAATACGTGCAAACACCTCAGGTTAAATTCGCAGAGAAGCTGATATCCCTCTTTCCTGATAATCTACAATCTGTATACTTTACCAACTCGGGTACCGAAGCTGTTGAAGGGGCTTTAAAATTGGCTAAACGCTTCACGGGCAGGCATCAAATCATCGCCTTTCAAAATTCTTATCATGGCAGCACACATGGCGCTTTAAGTGTTATGGGTAACGAGGAATATAAACAGGCTTACCGCCCATTGTTGCCGGGCGTTAACTTCATCCGGTTTAACAATGCTGATGACCTGAACCAGATAACCGAAGAAACAGCCTGTGTTATTGTTGAAACCGTACAGGGCGAAGCCGGCATACGTGTACCTGATGTCGCGTATATGCAAGCATTGCGCGCTAAATGTACCGAAACAGGCACTTTATTAATATTGGATGAGATCCAAGCCGCTTTCGGGCGTACCGGAAAGCTGTTTGGCTTTGAACATTTTGGCATAGTACCCGATATTTTATTACTTGCCAAAGCGCTTGGCGGCGGCATGCCAGTAGGCGCTTTCGCGGCATCGCACAAAATCATGTCGGCACTTAAAGAAAATCCCATCCTGGGGCATATAACTACGTTTGGCGGGCACCCTATATGCTGCGCGGCAGGCTTAGCTGCGCTGGAAGTTTTGCTGGATGAAAACCTTTGCGAACAGGTAGCGGAAAAGGAAGCGCTTATCCGGTCGTTATTAGTTCATCCATCTATCAAACAAATTCGTGGCAAGGGGTTAATGCTGGCTGCTGAATTGGAAAGCTTCGACCTGAACAAAAAAATAATTGACCGTTGTATTGAGCATGGTGTAATTGTAGACTGGTTTTTACATTGCAGCAATGCCATGCGCATAGCACCACCATTGATCATCACGCATGATGAGATCAGGAAAGCTTGCGAAGTGATATTGGAAGCAGTAGAATTCTATAGTTAAAAATCCAGCGGGCCTAACCTTCGCATATTTTTCAGGATCAGGTATTGCCTGTGCTGCACATAACCACTTGGGTTAGTCGGCGACCATTTTAGCGGATCAGGGAAGATAGAGGCTATTGCCGCGGCTTCATGCTTATCCAGATCCTTAGCATCTTTATGGTAGTAGGTTTGCGCGGCGGCTTCAACACCGTATACACCATCGCCCATTTCTATCTCGTTAAGGTAAACCTCCATGATGCGTTTTTTGCTCCAGAATAGTTCCTCCAAAATAGTAAAATAAGCCTCGAAGCCTTTACGGATATATGACCTGCCCGGCCACAAGAAAACATTTTTTGCTGTTTGTTGCGATATGGTACTCCCGCCTATGAGCTTATGGCTATGGCTGTTTTTGTCGATAGCTTTCTCCATTGCCTTAAAATCAAACCCAAAATGATCCAGGAAACGCTGGTCTTCAGCAGCTACAGCCGCACGTTTCATCGGGTCGGAGATATCATCAAAATTCACCCATTTTTTGTCTATTTTCCAATCTTTACCATCTGATTTACGCTCAAAACCGCGCTCAATCATCAACAAAGTAACCGGAGGGTTCACAAAACGGTATAATAGCACCCAAAAAATGGTGATACCGAAGTAAAAAATAACAAAAAGCTTCAGAAAACGGAGGATAAGTTTTAGCATATCACCAGCAAAAATAACAGTATTTGGTTATGCCTGATGTTCGATTTTAGAATTATTTTTTTGTGCCGCTCTTACAAACTCTTTAAAAATGCTTCAATGTTGTTTTTATGTACATACAAAAACAAAGCACCAATGATGTTAATTTTATCATTTTTAAACAGTTTCTAATACCCAAAATCCCAAATCCTCACAGCTAATCCCCCATACCCTATTCCCGCTTTCAATACAAAAATTCTTTCTTTTCCGTATTTAATCCTAACTTTATTAACATAATCAATATAAATCAGGGTAGTTAATGCCTAAACTAAACATTTGTTGGTTTTAGCCGTATTATAGTTCAATGGCGATATCGCAAAAAAACAACATCATCATACCGATAAGCCTGGTCACCGTGGCTGTGGGAATTACAATTATGATTGGTTGGATTTTTCCGGGCACACAAGTTTTAGCCATGTTTCCCGGGGTAACTATGCGGTTCAATGCCGCGGTCTGTTTTGTGCTGTTCGGAGGTGCCTTATTGGTTTCGCAACTGCATTTTAAAAAATGCCACGCTCCGTTGTTTTTCTTTTTATCATCACTGGGCACATTAATTTCCCTTTTTACCATAAGCCAGGAACTTTTTCATATTAATACAGGCATTGATCAATTGTTTTTTAGGGATAATACGCCTGTTTCATCTGCCTTCCAGCATCCAGGCCGCATGGCTTTTAACGCATCCTTAAGTTTTTGTTTTTTAGGTTTTGGCTACCTGTTTTTTTGCACAAAAAACCGTACCCTGCACACTGTTTCGCAATACCTTTTTCACGTGGTTACTTTAATTGCCGGTACTGCATTAATAGGTTACATGTACAATGTTTCTTTATACAATTCCTTATTCTATGTTACCTCCATGGTTTTTACCTCGGGCCTGTTGTTTTTACTATTATCAATGGTGTCGTCGCTTCTAAATCCTGACCTCGGGCTTGCAGCGATATTTACGGGAGACCGCGTAGGCAACCGGCTTGCACGCCGGCTTTGTACACTCATATTTTTAATGATCCTGATTTTTGGGGTATTAGAACTGGAAACAAAAAATTCAATACTATTTTCTTCCGCGGATATAGGTATGGCGGTGTTGGTGATTTGTTTTTTACTGGCAATTATCGCGCTGATATGGAATACCACCACTTGGTTAAATAGCATTGATGCTAAACGCAAACTTGCCGAGCAGGAAGTGATCAAAGTGAATGCCCAACTTGAAGAACGGGTAGCACAACGAACACTGCAATATCATAAAAGCGAACAACGTTATCACTCACTTATTCAGCAAGCTACCGATGCCATTTATGTGGTTGATAACGACCGGAATTTTACCGAGGTAAACGATAGCATGTGCGAAATGACCGGATACCCGCGGGAAGAATTACTACGCATGAACGTAAAAATGTTACTTGACCCTGAAGAGTTAAAAAGCAGGCCTTTACCTCTACTAACCAGTTACATAGGGCAAGGGCCGGTTGAAAGAGCGTTTATCAGGAAGTCGGGCGAAAAGTTTACCGCGGAGTTGAACGTTAAGGTATTCCCGGATAATCGCATTATGGTGGTTGCCCGTGATGTTACGGCCCGTAATAAATGGGCTTCGGAGGTAAGCGATGCCGAGCTCAAATTCAGGACTATTGCCGATAAATCAATGGTGGGCATATACATGGTTCAGGGCGGCAAGTTTATTTATGTAAACCCGCGCTTTGCCGAAATTTTCGGTTATCAGCCAGAAGAATTAACCAACACCGTTCCTTTGGATACCATTATTTATGACACACACCGCGAATACACCAACCAGCAGGTAAAACTGCGCATGGAGGGTAAAATTGACAGTGTGCGCTATGAAACAATGGGCAAAAAGAAAGATGGCTCAAGCAATTGGGTTGAATTTTATGGCAGCCGCGCAATAATGAGTGGCGTTGCTACCATTATTGGCTCCGTGATGGATGTTACCGAACGTAAAAAAGCCGAAGATGAGCTAAAAGCATCAGAACAAAAGTATAAAGTGCTGTTTGAAAGCAACCCAATGCCAATGTGGATGATAGCAAAAGACAGCCTGAAAATAATTGCGGTAAACAATGCCGCTGCGATCCATTATGGCTATACCAAAGAAGAGCTGACTAATATGGATATAACCGCATTGCGATTGCCTGAAGATCGTGAAGTACAGTTACGGGGATATGAAAACGAAAGCGATAAAACAAGGACTGTACGCCATGTTAAAAAAGATGGAACTATAATTTTTGTTAGGCTAACTACACACGATATTGTTATTGACGGAACCCCGGTTAGATTATCCCAAACAAATGATATAACCGAACAGTTTAAAGCCGAAGAATTGCTCAGAAAATCAGAGGCTAATTTGAAGGCCATATTAAACACCACTGATACCGCTTACGGCTTGTTTGCTAAGGATCTTAAATCGCTGATGTTTAACCCTAAGGCTATCCAGTTTATTAAAGAGCAATATGGCCATAACCCCGAAAGTAATAGTCATCTCTCCGATTATTTCCCGCCAGGCAACTTCCCGCAGCTACATAAGTTTACCAATAAAGTTTTAATTGGCGAAAACATAAACTTTGAAGTTAATTTTCCGCAAAAGGATGGTTCCACACTTTGGTATTACGTGCGTTTGTTCCCCATCATCAGCGATAATACCGATATACTGGGCGTATTGATGGCGTTATATGACATTACCGAACGCAAAGATGCCGAGCAAAACCTTAAAACAGCATACAAACATATTCAAAGCCATATTAATAGTATAAAGGATATGGCATGGAAACAATCACACCTTATCCGCAGCCCGCTTGCTAATTTAAAAGGATTAATAACAATGCTTAAAACTGATCCCGACCCGGATATCCTACAACACATAAAAACCGAACTCGACCGCATGGATTCCATCATTTTAGAAATGGCCGAGGATGCAGATACTAAAGATTAAGCATATTATATTCGCAAAGTTTATTTAAGTGTTTATCCCGAATGCGCATATCTGCCCCACTCCAAATTATCGATCTTAATGGCGATGGCTTTCATCCCCTGTTAAGTATCAAGGTATATGGCAAAAAATTTACAGTGGTTTTAGATACCGGCGCATCAAAAACAGCCTTCGATAAAGGACTGCTACTTAAAGCCAACAAAAAAGCGCTGATAAATGATAGCGATATATTATCAACCGGCCTCGGCACCAATAGCATGCAATCCTTCACCGCGACAATACATGATATGCGCATAGGCCGCTTAAAGATCCCTGAATTCCAGGTAGCAGTGCTCGATCTGTCGACTATCAATATCGCCTATATCCAAATGGGACACCCGCAGGTATTAGGCGTATTAGGTGGTGATATTTTGATGAAATATAAAGCGGTGATAGATTATGGCAAAGGCGTGATTAAGTTTACTTTGGATTAATTATATGCCATTATGCCATTGCGAGGAACGAAGCAATTGTAAGGGTTTAGTAATTCGGTAATAGAATTAGGTAATTATTATTTGTTGTTTAGAGTGACCATATCGATAGGTTTTTTGCCGTTAATACCTTGATGTGGCCTTTCCCAATTGTAATAAACAAGATATTTCAGTAATTCATCCTCGAGTTCTTGGAAGCTGTCAAAATCAGCATCTTCGATTAAATCCTCTTTAAGTGTGCGCCAGAACCTTTCGACTTTGCCGTTAGTTTGTGGCCGATAGGGCTGCATATATCGGCGTTTAATGCCGGTTTCCATCAGCATTCTCTCGAAGGGGTGATTCTTTTTGTTCTGGCTAACTGCCGGGCCGAATTCCGGGCCATTATCGGCGATGATCTCCTGGAACTGAATACCGAACTCCCGCTTAAGTGCCTGCATGCAATGCAGAGCGGTGAACATGGCAGTCAGGGCTGTGATATCCTCCATTACCTGTGCCCAGGCCAGGCGGGAATGGTCGTCCAGCACACAAAGCAGGTAAAGCTTCCTGTTTTGCCCCCTGATCACGCTTTTACTCAGGTGATGACAGTCGATATGTCCTAACTGACCCATACGTTCCTTGATGATCTTTCGCTTTACTTCCTTATCTGTAAGTGTTAAACGGTTCTTATTATACCGCTTCAGGATGTTGTATACACCTGAAGGAGATGGGGTAAAGTTATCAGCTTTTTGCTTAAAGTGGCCAGCTATCTCAAACTTATTGCAGCCCCGCAACCGAAGCTCAAGCACTTGCTGCTCATCTTCAGGAGCAGGGCGCCTGGTACGATACTTCGGCCCCCGTTTGGCAGGTAACAAATCCAGTTCATTACCTGACTGCTTAAACCGGTTGTAATACTTTAAGAAACTTCTCGGATCGGTATCATGGGCCGAATAAAACTCTTTGGCAAACTTAAAGATAGAATGTTCTCCTCGCTTTACCTGTTCATATTCACCGATCAGAAAGCGATATTTGCTCAAGTAGTTCCGCTTTAATGTCAGGTCGTTGTTGATGTTCCGCATAACTTTTAACTTTATTCTTTAAAGCTAATTCTGTTACCGAATTATCTGACCTTTACAGCAATGACATGGTGGAGAAATCACCGCTCAAACCCCGTCAAATCACAGCACAACTTATCATCCCATTTACCCGTTTTTGCGGCTGCTTTATAAGTCGATCTCAAAAACTTCAACAAAACACCTTCCGGGTCAGCAGACCGTTGTACTACTTCGTATAATAAAAAGTACTCGCCCATTTCGTTGCTATAAAAAGCCTCATTTGGTTCAATTACCTGACTGCCAAAATCTGCAGGCGTTGGGTAACAATAACTATAAAATGCGGGGTGCGGAAAAGCCTCGCCCCCACCCCAAAAACCGGCGCTACTCACCTCGTGCGAGTAAGCCTCCTGCATCACCTTCACCGGCATATTTGGCGCACCACCCGGGTGCAAAGGCGCTTCCCTACCCGAAAACCGCGTAACCGCCAGATCAAAAGCACCCCAAAACAAGTGTACAGGGCTGCACTTGCCCGTAAACTGAGCCCTAAAACGCAGGAACACCGCATTAATACGCACCAAAGCCTGCCAGTACAAATTCACCTGCACAGCATCATAAGTTTTATGCTGCTCATCCTCGGCAAATGGTATGGCAGGGTCAAGTTCATTCGGTTTGGCGTATATTTCAGCCTTAATACCTAATAAGTCAAGTTTGCCAAACAATTCCTTGTAAAATCCGGCAACAGAAAGCTGTAATAAACTAAAGTTTTCCATACCGCCATTGCTGTTAATTACAACAAGTTTATGATCAACAAAATCAAAATCAATCTGGAAGCTGCCATTTTCGTAAGGGATATTGCCCGTAGTTAACCCGCGCGGGGATACATACAGGGTAACATGCCAGCTGTGGTTTATCCACGGTGTTTTCACCAATCGGATCTTCCCAACAATTTGCGCCCAAAGTTGTACGGTATTTAAGGTATCCTTTAAATATTCAAAAGCCAGTTCGGGCCATGGGGATGGAGCTACATTTGCAATTGTCATGATGCTATTGTTTAGTTTTAAGATAAGAGTTTAAATAGCTAATTGTTTATGCTCATAACATAATTTACAGTTACGTAGATTGAATTATGAGCCTGCATTATCACACGTTCTATTTTCCTATCTTTACCGCAATTTATGAAATTCCTGCGCCTGCTGCTGTTTCCTTTTTCACTTATTTACGGCTTGGTGGTTACCATACGTAACTGGTGCTTTGATGCAGGTATTTTTAAAAGCCGCAGATTTTATATCCCGGTAATATCAGTAGGCAACCTTGATGTTGGCGGGGCAGGCAAAAGCCCAATGACAGAGTACCTGGTACGCCTGCTTAAAAACAATTATAAGCTGGCCACGCTTAGTCGGGGTTACGGCCGTAAAACCAAAGGTTATTTTGTCGCAGCCGAAAATGCTCCGCGCAGCCTGGCCTCGCTTATTGGCGATGAGCCCGGCCAGTTTCACCAAAAATTTCCGGATATTACCGTAGCTGTTTGTGAAGATAGGGTAGTCGGCATTAAAACGCTGCAGACCGATCATAACCTCATCATCCTGGATGATGCCTATCAGCACCGTGCCGTAAAACCCGGTTTAAGCTTATTATTATTTGATTATAACCGCATAAATGAACCGCACCTGCTTTTACCAGCCGGCAACCTTCGCGAGCCATTTAGCGGGCGTAAACGGGCCGATGCCATCATAATTACCAAATGCCCGCATCAACTGTCAGTACATGAGCAAACCACTATTTTGGAGCGTATAAAACCGTTTACTAATCAACAGGTATTTTTTACATCGATCACTTATCAGTCGCTTCGAACACTAAAAGACGAGCCTGCCGATGCTAAGCTAACCGCTGATACCACCATTTTTTTACTCACCGGTATCGCGAATGCAGCTCCGCTGGTACAGTATTTAAAAACCTTTACACAGCAAATTATCCACCATAAATATCCCGATCATCATCGCTTTAGCTTAAAAAATATCAGTAAACTTGCTGATGATTTTGTGGCATGCACGCAACCTCTTAAAGTGATCATCACTACAGAGAAAGATGCGCAACGCCTTGCAACAAATGAGTTGC
>Ga0302197_10004733_pt1 | contig 11857 bp, 8 predicted proteins | sample II_Bog_N2_1_FD_193526 | JGI IMG/M metagenome (GOLD analysis project Ga0302197, IMG submission 193526) | Peat permafrost microbial communities from Stordalen Mire near Abisko, Sweden - II_Bog_N2_1 | ecosystem: Environmental > Terrestrial > Soil > Wetlands > Peat | place: Sweden: Abisko, Stordalen...
TAATATCAACTGCGATTTATTAGAGTTCCCATTATAGGATAATGGTCACTGATTATATATTGCTTGGTGCGGATTACTTCAAATTTGATGGGCTAAAAGTCTTGACTCTACATGAAGATATGATCAATCTTAGCAATACTACTAAATTTAAAGAATTCAGTTACTCTTTCTGCGATCGAAGTCAATTTTGAGTATCCATTGAAGGTTTAACCAAAATCTGATTGATTGTCTGGCAAGATTAGCCTCATTGATTTTAATTTGGTGGATCCAAGAGTCAAATTATCAAAAATATGATCGTTATCGCATGTATTGAAATCACCAGTCAGGAAGACATTCCCTAGTTTGCCATTGTATTTCTAATTTTGCTATTTGATGACAGTCGACATCAGTTTTATTCCATTCAATCTTGAACTATGCGATTAATGATCCAAATGAGTGTTGATAATCATAATCAGTTTATTAATCGAGGTCAACGGAGATACTACTAGATAAGTAAAATAGCGAGGAAAATGAGATCCAAACCCTGTTGCTCCTTCTTTTCTATTTTCGTTGATCCAAATATACCCATCTTCCCTCACAATAAACTTATCTCTGCGTATAAATATTCCAGACTCTTCATCTTGATATAAATCCCTCGGTTTTCCAAAATATTGATAAAAATTTCCAATAATCGAGGATAAATACTCTCGCTGACTTGTTTTGGGCTATTGAACTCCTACAAAATCTGGTAAATAATTCAGAATAAGCCGTGCCACATGAGGTTTTCTCTCACTCCAGGAGTACTTGCCAACATCATTGTGATTTTCGTATCTGATGTTGAAGCTCATAATTTTTAGCGATTGATCATTTTGCTTTTAAAAATGAATTAAGCTTGAATTATCAAAGTACAGCCTTCTGTTTTATGGATCAATCCATTGGATGGTATGGACATTGTGTGCTCCTATTTAGGAGGGAGCAATAAAGTATTTATACTCTATGGTTTATAAGATTGGTAAAGTGACTTCTACCATCCAGTATTTCTCCTAAACACAACTCATTTTTATAGCCTTCAACGGGTCCCAGTTTCCGAGCTCGTCAATAGACCCCACAATATAGAGAGATTCTCCAAATTTTAGCTTATATTATCTGTTCATTCTATACTTGACGGTTCTATTGTCTTTCATTACTATTTATATCGTATCCGAATATATAATAAGCATTTGTGGATCTTATAATTAATTGTTCTCTAACCCAGTTGTGCGCTGATGAAAGTTGCTGTTGTGATAAGTTAGCAAATTATAAATTGGATAATAATATATTAATTAGATGAGTTCGTCAGAAGAGGACCAGCAGCTGACCTTTAAATACTTGTTTATAATTACTCCAATTGAAATAAAATCCAGCTCCAAGATTAAAAACAACAGCAAGAAATCCATACTTATCAAGCTGGGCAATAAAACTTCCAAATGCACGCAGCTCAATACTCCACTTTAGTTGGAAATAGAAGTGCTCTACTCCAAGACACTCCAGAAATATTGTCCTATCAAGGGAATTATTAAAATTTATGATGTTTCCGAGGATGGTGCGGAGATTATATCATGTGTGGGTGGTTTTCAAACCGACTAACTGCTCAATGAGGGCAAAACCAAAGTGACTCTTGAGAAAGAGATTGGTACTTCCAAACTCAAAATGGATATCAATATCATTAACAAGACCTAGAAGAGGATAGACAGAGAGGACAAGGCTTAAAATTGTTATAGTCGGACAAACTCAGCAAAGGAAATTCAATCATCCAAGGAAAAGTACCTCACCAAGAAAAACCAAACTGACAGCAGTGTAGTTCTAGTCACTAATGGCAATCTATCCAAAGTATCTTTGCCTAATGGCCAAGCATCAAAAACCAAAATTGAGGCGAGAAGAAACAATTTAACAAAAGATAATATCGACAGTTCATCGTCATCGAAGTTGATGTAGATTCCATATAAAAACACTTCCAGCAATATCAACAAATCTTTGGAAAAAATAAACCAAGCCCTGAATTTCAAAAGATTTTAGGACAACTCAATTTCGACCAAAGCCAATGAAGTTCTTGCGAAAGCCGAACTTTAAACTATCAAGCAGCAGCTTAATGATTAAAAACGAAAAAATAATCAGGCCTAGGATAGGTGCAACAAGCTAAATCAAAAAGTAACTTCTTTCAGAAACTCTTCACTATTTTATCAAGCTGAAGTTAAGAATCATCTTTAGTTGGAAAAAAAGTTGATTCATAGTTTAGATTTAGCTGAGAGCACTAAGTTATGTTACGAATTAGACGACAAGAAGAAGTTAATCAGCTTAAAGTACAAGGATCGACAGATAGAAATAGCGCTTAAATAATTTATTGAAACAGCCATAAAGAAGATAAACGAACCTCTGCTTGCAATAGAGATTGACAGTGATTTAAGTGATAGATCCCACCAATAGTTAGAACAAACTAAAAAATAAATTGCCATCTTAAAAAAGTTAACCATGGAGAAGGACAAGAAGATATACTCTCTGGAAAAGCAGATTGAAGGCATCGAGGTGACTATCCACAACCTGAAGGAGACAAACAAACATCTCAATTAAGAGAATTATTACCTACGGTAAAAGAATGATCAGGTAGAACTCAGTATCTATCACAAAGAAAGCGCCATTGATTCTTTAAACAAAAAAGTTGATAGGTATACTGATGAGTTGCAAGAGTTGGAAGAACAACTGAAAAACTCTACCTATTAAATTGAGGAACTCAAAGAAGAAGTATCCAACTGCAATGAAACCATTGAACGTTATCGATAGAAATACGGTGATTTGAAAAATGTTAAAAACAGAGCAATCTAAATGGACATAAAGTAGTGTCTGCGATGGATTGATCAGCAGAATCGAGACCTGTAGATGAGTGAAATGGAAGACACGATGCAGTCCTAGGCAAAAGATGAGAGAGAGGACAGTCTATCATCAGTAATCCGCAACATCTAAATCGACAAAGTACCTATCTAATAAATGAGTATAATCAGAAACTAGCTGTTAAAGATCCTTGAGAAGGTGGACTGCTTGATGAGTAAATGAATGACAATTTTGAAAACAAGCTGGAATTATGAGTATTATATCCGATTTATCATTTCTTCTTGGCCGCTGCCTTCTTGGCGTCCTTCTTTCCCTTTCCAGCTGGGGCTTTGTCCGCGGCTTCTTTCTCTTTTGCTTTCTTTTAGGCCTACAGGGCAGCTTTCTTCTTTTTCATGATCTACTCATTCTTCTTGATGGTCTCGGCGTCCATCTTGATGGTTGTGTGGCAAAATCCACAATAATACCTATCCCAGTGCTGAGCCATGAAAGTTCCAGGTCCGCAGGAAGGGCAAGTTTTTCTCTGCTGTGTGACGGCTCCCTTGCCTAAATAAATCAAATGTTACCATCAACTGAGTAGAGTGAATAGACGGCGAGTTTAACTCTTTTGTGGATGTGTTTGTTTTTCTTTTTGGTGGTGAACACTTTCTTCTTCTTCTTTTTCTTGCCGCCGTCCAAATCCGCAGTCAGATAGACATTCGCGTTGTCTTCAAGCGACAAGAGGGAAGTCACGTGCATACCCTGGTACACAGCTCTGCAAGAGGAAGCGTTGAAATTAGCAAGAAGCGATTCGAGAGTGGCTTCTTTTTCAATTTGCACGACAGACTGTGAGCCGTCAATATGGTGGAGGAATATCTGCATTTATGGTAAAATATAAATAATATATTCGATTTAATTAAGCAATTAATAGAACTCGCCTTTTCGGGCTATTTATAACCATTGCGAAAATATTAATGTAAGGATATGTTAGATATATTTAAGCAGTTGAGTTTTCACACGTATATAATATTAACTAATTGGACTCATGAAAAGGATTGCCGTTATGGTAATGTTGGTCACCTTGGTTGTCCTCGCGCAGGCAGCAGCTGCAGAAGAGGATAAGTATAGAGGGCCTTCAGAAGAGGATGTCATTGTGCTGGATGCTGATAACTTAGAATCCACTATCTATGAATCCGATTAAACTTGGCTACTCGACCTCTATGCTCCTTGGTGCGACCACTGCAAAAAGCTTAGACCAGAATGGGCCAAGCTCGCCACAAAACTGAAGGGAATTGCCAAGGTTGCCAAAATAGATGCTTCCGTTCACAGAAAGTTTGATACTGTTTACGGACTTAAAGGATATCCTCATGTCGTTCTCATCCCCGCAGGTAAAAAATATCATAGACAGGACCCAAAGATCAAAAAGTGTACTACTCTCACGAAGGAGCCAGAACTACCGACAGCCTTGAGGAATGGGCCTTAGAGAAAATTAAACAAAACAAGGGATTCCTTGTGGAAAGATTGACTAATGAGGATAAATGGATTGAGAATTGCGTAGCCCTTGACATTCCTCTCTGCGTCATCACCTTCCTGCCTAATCTACTTGATTCATCTGATGATTAGCGCAACGTCTATCTTGAAATCATCAAGGGAGTAAACTTTTTATCATTTAGACAGTCAATAACTTCAGAGATAAACCCGTCAGTTTCCTCTGGGCTCAGGCTGGAGATCACCCCGAACTGCAAGACCAATTCAGTTTGTACTCCGGTTTCCCTGCTGTTCTGTTGATCAATCCCCAAAGAAGAGTGTTTTCCGTCATGAAATCTTCCTTCACTGAATAGAATTTCGAAGAATGGCTGAAGGATATTCTGAACAAGAAGGGAGGAAGAAGATTCGGTCAATACTCAAAGTCTTTGGCATTCGGCAGTGTCGCTGAGTAGGTTCCAGTTGAAGCTGAAATTGAAATAAACGAGGAGGCAGAATAATTTGGAGCTGAGCTATGATTCACCATACCAAAATTATATAGCTAAGACTGTAATTTCATTTATTTTAATTATAATAAAAGAAATCATGGAGAAGGACAATTAGGACGATAACCATTAACATAAGCCAAATCATTAATAGACTTTAGAGTAAAAATTGACCAAGGTGGCGACTTCTGAGTCCTCCCTGCCTACGGATATGGAAAAGAAACATGTTTATGAGGTTTATGATAAAATAGCTCCTCACTTTTCTCACACCAGGTATAAACCTTGGCCCAAGATAGAGACGTTTCTGAACGAACTTGAACCAAACTCATTGGTTTTGGACGTGGGCTGCGGAAATGGAAAATATTTGGGCGTCAACAAAAATTTGTTTATGGTTGGTACGGACAGGTCGACAGGCCTGCTCAAGACAGCTCACTAAAAATCAGAGGATTATCAACTTTTTGCAGCAGATAGCCTCTATCTACCAGTCAGATCCTAAACTTACGATGCGTTTATATCCATAGCCGTAATTCATCATTTTTCAAATGAGCAGCAGAGGCATAGAGCTGTTGATTAGTTGACGAGGGTGATCAGGATTGGAGGAGTGGGATTAATCTATGTTTGGGCATTTGAGCAGGACATTGAGGGAGAGTTAAGCGTCAGTAAGAGAAAATTTAAAGAGCAAGACGTATTTGTTCCATGGCATTTACATTTTAAATACTAGAGTGATCTCGAAAACATTGATCACTAGGGATGCGAAATAGATCGCGAAAAGCAATCAGTAATTTATAAAAGATACTACCATGTCTTTAAGGAAGGAGAACTTGTTGCCATTCTTAACAAACATACAAATTTATAGATCATTAGCAGTTACTACGACAAGGAGAATTGGTGTTGCAAAGTTAGAAAAATCAAATGAGAGTGGTCTGTATCTATTTATCATCTTAACTTATCAATGAATCACTATTATCAAACCGAAGCAGTCAGACAGGCACAGCAGGGCCATATATCAGCGAGCATAGAGACTTTGCAACGACAGCTCGACATTGAAGGATAAAGCTACAGTGTATACTCAAATTTAGCGGCTCTTTATATCCAGATCGGAGACTATCAAGCAGCGATTGAAAACAGTACGAGGGCTACGACAATCGATCCCTTTTCATACATCGCTTACTTTAATCGCTTCCTTTGCTATCTCAGTACTGAAAACTTTCTGTTAGCTTGGTTCGATATCCAAAAGGCCTTGTCCTGCTTGAACATGATTAAAGGTTTGAAGGAGGGAAATGTAAAATTTTTGAATAGAGCCATCTTGCATTGCGAACATAACATTCGAGCGTATTTGATACGAGCCAAGATAAACGAGGGCAAAAATAATAAACTTGCAGAAAATGATTATTCAGCCGCAGTCGAATACGCTCCCAATTATCCATTAATCTATCAGCAGAGAGCTTTGTTTTTTAGGAAATTGAATCGGAAGAAGGAATTTGAAGATGATTTGGCAAAGTTCATTGCCTTGAGCAAAGAAACGCAAAGGACTAGTTATTAATTAACAAACAACTAAAATGAGGAAGATTCTCCAAACTTAAAATAAAAGATAGAAGAGTGCATAAAATAGTATCAGAAATTGATGGCTGATAGTTCTGCGCTAAAGAATCCGAGTAGATAAGTCAAAAAATAGCCAATAGTATAAAGGCTGCCTCTAAATCGCATTGACGATGAATAATTACTTCTGAACAGTGATGATCTTGAGCAGCGAATGGACGGATCACTATAGTTTCAAAAAGAAGTTGTTCAATTCAAATCAACAGATTCCTAAATCAGGCAGAGCAACAACGTTCAGCAGCCATTTATTGATGAAAACACTGAATATCTCAACGGATAAATTGAAAAGCTGTAGCAATAAATCAGAGCAGATGGAGGAATACTCACTTTAGAGAAAGAAGACAATTCAGAGTTGGAGGTTTCAGATCCGAACACTTTCTATTCTGCAGAAATTTAGCAGACCACTGAGGAAATTAACAGATTAAGCAAAAGATAAGCTCTTAACTAAGTCAGATCGGTGAAATCTGCTCATTCTGGGAGGTCAATCTCATCCAAATTGAGTGAGCCTCGCGAAATTACCTTTGATGAGTTTAAAACATATAGTCGATTCCGTCTGGAAATTATATCTTTGCAAGATCTATAAAATTCCAGCAGGAAAGAGCTTGCAAAGGTTCAAGTACAATACGGAGACAACACTTTCGAAACTTCAATGAACAAATTTGAATGGAGAGAGGAGTTTACTAGTGACTTAGACCAAGACTTATCTTAAGTTCAAGTTAACGTGATACTGAAGGGAGGAGTGTTCAAAAGCACTATCACTTTAGGATAAGGCACTATCAACCTTCTCGAATCGGGTAATACGAAGTGCATCCTGGCCAATAAGCAAACAAAAACGGCTATCCTTTACTTTAAGCTTAAACTGTTTTGATTTATATTGCAAACATAGTATGATTATCATTCATCGATATCCTCTGAGCACATTTATTTTTGAACAGGAAATCGAAGGAGTAGGCTTTGAATTGTATTCAACTTTTGTCAATCTAAATTATATGACCATTACTTAAAAGGCTGATCTTCTTTACTGTTTTATTTTTTTATGATCGTCACCTTTTCTTTTCCGTTACCTTCCTCCTTATAGAGCACAGGTATAAATGGCTTTCCAGGAGAAGTGCAACTTGGTCGGAAGGGCGCATCGTGATCAATGATCTTTGTCACTACCTTCTTTAACTCTTTCTTTTTGATGTCAGCATCGTAATAGGTCTGAGCGTGAGAAACAAACAGTTATTTATGAGGAATTCCAGTCTTAAAAGCATCATCATGCTTGCCTTCTTCTTTGCTAGTTTCCTATTTCTATGGTTTCTTTTCGGGAAGAGGGCATTCAGTATATTTGAAGTATTTAATCTTTTCAAACTCAATTTTGGACTGTGGACTAATCAACACATTGGAACTTTGAGTAATCACCTTTCCTTATGAGTTTCTGTATCTTTTGGGAGGCTTTTTTGGATCAGTATCACTCATGTACTCATAGGAAGCTTTTATTCTATTTAAGAACATCTATACAGAGTGTTATTAAGCTTAGCTGGCTTATAGGTTTCCTTGGCCACCCATTTTTTAGTTTATTCTAATTCCTGTTTTCGTTGATGCTTTCCTGGATCTTCGTAGGGAGAGCCATGAAATGCTGAAGGAACATAAGAGAAGTAGTTCTTTCTCAGAGAGCCTGTGGAAGTTGTTCCCGAGAATATATTTCTTGGTTACGTTTGAACTTTCCCATCAGGATCTCGACTACCTAAATAAAACCAACAATTACGATTTGTAGTGTTAAAATCCGTGACTGCAGCGGTATGTGATGGCAGGATACTGAAGTATCCAAACCTAGATTTAGATGCCATTAGTTCAGTGTCAGCGAGGTACTTCTACTTGATATCAACCGTTTTGCTCATTTTTCTATTTATCGAAATGTCTAATTAACAATTCTAATTTGGACGAGTTTACGATTTTATTGTTCGTTGAAATTATTATACGGATATCTTCAACAAAATCTTTGTATCTGGATTTTTAAATCGTTCATGACTATGAAAAAGAACTGTTCATGTCTTTAATAAATAACTGAAATAATATGAGTGATGCAGTATACACCGATATCAAAATTTCTATTTTTTATTGCTCACACGTACGTTCACCCTTCTTTACTTTTTTCTGGACTGCTTAAGAATATTGAACCAAGGGTGTCTCAATGCCTCCTCTAACGATATTCTCTAAGAAGCTTTATTTTTCAGCAACGACTCAATGAAATCTTTAGCCGATGGTGAAAACAGACGTTTATCTGTAAATTTATACCTGCCGGCCATGGTATTTTTTAATATCGCAGTGATCGTAAAATCATTGAAAGGTAGCATGCCAGTTAGCCTGCATATAGCAATGTTTACATGAAATACACCATTACTCCTATAGCAAAGTTATCAATTTTGAAATCTATCTTTTCTTGCCTCAAAACTTCTGGGGCAATGTAATTAGGTGTTCCGGCTAGCAGTTCTAATTTAATTAGGAATTACATCCACTTTTTTGCTCCTGAAGTTTGGAGAGGTAGTTACTAAATCCAAAGTCGATAATTTTGATGTTTGACACCTCCTGTGAATCTCGATCAACAACTATCTGAATAATTACTGAATTACCTAGTTTATTTCGAAAGTACCATAATGTTTTCAGGTTTCAAGTCACGATGCACAATCTAGAATGAGTGCAAACATCGGATACCCACTATTATTTGTTGAGTTATCTTCGCAGCATCGTACTCGTCCAGATATTAATAGTCTTTTACAAACTAAAACAGATCCTTCCCATCTACTAGCTCCGTTATAATATAGATATGAGTCTTGGTTTGGATGCACTCCTTGAACTCAAGCAGAAGCGGATGTGACACTATTTGCATGATGCTGCTCTCGTGGCTAAATCACTTAATTAATACGCAATCAGGTTTCTCGCTGAAAGATCGAGTTTAAAGGTAGCCATTTCCTTCACGGCATAAGGTTTGCCTTCTCTAATATTTTTACACTTGTAGACCACTGAAAATTTACCTGTACCTATTTTCTATCCAAACTCATAGAGCTGGTGCACGGACTATCCTTTGTAGAATTTAAGCAGCTCCATCCACTCAAGCAGCAGTTGTTAATTCTTAAAAAATATCTTCTTCTATAGATAAATACCATCTCTATGACTAATGTATATGCCAAATCCATTCTATATTTCATATATTCTCCACACTGCCAAACCTTACAGACAGATTATTTATATCGGCTTTCCAGTCTTATTGTATTCGCATATCACGAGGATTGAATGCTGGAGGTACAGCTGAATTTTTAAGGGCTTGTTTTAAAGATTTATTTTAGCGTCTGATGTCTTTTCATTGGATGTGATATATCTTGGAAAATGGCTTTTGGGATCGATTTACCAAACCAGATTGTGAAATCCGTCATAGTAGTTTTCATACAGAGCCTTGTGAATGCTTATCCAGCTATAGAACTGTTCAAAGTTGAGTCTTTATAATAATCAATGTACTTTCCGTGCTTTTAGTCGATCTTAGCCTCATGAAAGATCCTTCTGGCAAACCTTTTAACAAGTTGTTGTATGTTGATTGTTTTAATATCGTATACATTCTCACCATCTTGCAAGCGGATTACTGTCTCATTATCCTTGTATTTCTCTTGAATGGTTCGCATTACGTCTTTGCCAATCATGCTATGAATGCCTCCCGACTCTTGTCTGTCGTCAAGTTGGTAAAAATGTCTTTTATCATCAACAATCGTTTAAGTCTTATCCCTCTCTGGAACAGACCCATATGGTATGCAATCGCTTTTACTGTACGGCTCAATCAAAACCTTGTCTTTTCCATTTTCTATGGGTATTAAATGTTGTTTAAGTTCCAGTTCAATGAAATCCCTATCATTGAGGACTGCCTTTAGATCTTCCTTGGGATAATTGTAGAGCTTGATTAAAGTACTATTACCATTATCAGGAATTCATTAAAGAAAACTCCTTCCAAGTTTTGCCCATTTTTTGAGAAAAATTTAAAAAGTAGGCTTATTTTTTATTTCTATGTCGATCGGTAAATTTTAGCTGAATCAGAGAAGGGATTACCGATGCCGCGGATGAACTAACCCTCCGATATGAAATTGGTGGCATCGTAGTCGAACTATTTAAAGAGGCGTTCTCCCCAGAATCCATTTTTATGAAAGAAGAGTAGAAAATTTTCGAGATTAATCTTTTTTTCTTGAATTCTGTCTGCGAGATCCCTGTACATGAGATGCAAGATATAAATTTCCTCTTCGTAGACTTGATGATGAATAAGTTACGAATGCGCCTTATTTATCGCATGGTCTATTTGGAGAGGCGATCAGTGGATTCGATGCAGTTTCCCATTTCAAATAACTCACAGGTATTTCTTATATGTAATAATTGACAAAGCAATTTACTTTTAAATTAACCGATAGCCCTATCTTGTTATTATCCATCATATTATTCTAGTTTATTAGAGTCTTTAATATTCCTTCAAACAGAACTATCACGTGATTGAAAATTCATAATAATATTGTAGGCTATTAACTGTAAATAAAATTTATAGTTTAACAAATTATACTATCTCAATAATAATGTTAAGTGAATTTTATGTAGTAATAAATGCAGGATAATCATTCCATCAAAAACGATGATTACATGTTCGAACAATTATTATAATCGCTGAGACACTATTCGAAGTCTTAGAAATGTTGCTTGAGTTTTAATTTGCGCTCGATGGATTGTTGCTATTAGGCACGGCTATCTTTATACCAACCATACTTTATGAAATTTTAGTTTATATTTTTATTGATCTAAGTTAAGTATTCAATTACTTTATCGAGGGTGTCAGCCAACAGTTGCAAATCTTATAAATTTTTAAGGTAAAAGCATATCGTCATTTAGGGGTCTAAATCTTATCGATTCATAAGTCGATAGTCTTTGCAATGAAAGGTCTCTATCCTTTTTGACAATTAGATCCGCTCCACAGTCTCCTCCACGTGATGGGGATCTAAATATGATATTCTTTCTCCGCATTTACCAGTTAAAAATCTTGCCTTTCTAGGAACTCCTCCTAAGCAGCCTGAAAATATTGATAGCTCCATCAACTAAAGCAAGGCTGAATAACTGCTATTAGAAACCGTTTTTCTCCCTAACTGAGTTGTTATCATCAATAAGATATGTTTTTGATTAGTTTCGCTAGTGCTCTGATTTTTCATATAACTCCGATAATAGGAAGACTATTTTTTCATCGAAAGCTCAGTTGTGGAATTTGAATGGCACTCTGGGCAATATATTCTTCTCACTTTCTTACAGCATTTGCAGGGATAAGCCTCAAAGGTAGAAATAAGCTACTGAAGGTCGATTATTTCATTAAAAACTTTTATCTTTAGGTTTTAAGAACCCTTTAAGGGAGCTTACTCATGTAGAGCCTGCAAAACAGTGGTAATTTGTGTCATCGAGTACCACTACCCAGC
>Ga0302197_10004735_pt1 | contig 11852 bp, 10 predicted proteins | sample II_Bog_N2_1_FD_193526 | JGI IMG/M metagenome (GOLD analysis project Ga0302197, IMG submission 193526) | Peat permafrost microbial communities from Stordalen Mire near Abisko, Sweden - II_Bog_N2_1 | ecosystem: Environmental > Terrestrial > Soil > Wetlands > Peat | place: Sweden: Abisko...
AATGCCGCCGCCCGCGCCGGATCGGAAGCGATTTGCGGCGCTGAAGCCTCTGTGGCCGTGCGTTCAGGCGAAAGGTCCATGCACTTTCAGTCTACCTTGCCGATTTCCGGGTGTCCCACACGCTGATTCGAGGCCGTATACTCAACCTCGACTATGATTCGCATTCTGGGAACGATCTTCGCGGGCCTGTTCGGCCTCGCCTTCGGCAGCTTTCTGAACGTATGCCTGAGCCGCTGGCCCGCAGGCGAGAGCGTGGTACAGCCGCGCTCCCATTGCCGCCAGTGCGACCGGACGCTCACATGGTGGGAGAATGTGCCGCTGGTCAGTTGGCTCGCCCTGCGTGGCCGCTGCCACACCTGCCACGCCTGGATCGGCTGGCGATATCCGCTGGTGGAGTTTTCTGTTGCTTTGCTGTGGGCGATTGTAGCGTGGCGCTCATTTAATGCTTTCTTTCCGCTAGAGTTCGCAATCGGAATGTTGCTTTTTTCATGGGTATTAGTAGGCCTCGCAGTCCTCGATGCCGAACATCTTTGGCTGCCAAATGCCCTGACTCTGCCAAGCATCGCATTGGGATTCGTCTGGAGGTTTCTAGGGGGACTACAGGTCGGATGGGCACTAGAAATGCAGTCCACGCCCTGGGAAAATATCAAAGATGCCATTGGCATGCTTCTCGGCATCCTCGCCGCTGCTGGCCTCGTCTTGCTCATCCGCTGGATCTACTGGCTGATTCGTCGCCGCGAAGGCATCGGCCTCGGCGACGCCAAGCTGATGGCCCTGCTTGCCGCCTGGCTCGGTCTTCCGTGCGCTCTGCTGGCCTTTGTTCTCGGCGTAGTTCTGGGAGCCTTGTTCGCCCTCGGTCAATTAGCAATTCCCGCTACGCGCAACCAACCAGAACGCTGGGCCATGAGCAAGCTGCCGCTGGGCACATTTCTCTGTATTGGTGGCATCGTCAGCAGCCTGTGGGGACAGACTATCCTCGCCGCATATCGACGCTGGGCTGGGTTCTGAAAGTCTGCAAAGGAAACGCGCAGGCCGGAACAGAAATGTCCGGCCTGACTGCGCTATCTGTCGGTGCAGGAGTAGCAAGGATCGATGGAAGCCTGAATCAGCGGCGTATCCGCAAGCCGCGCGCCCATCACCATCCAGTGGATGGCCGGCATGTTGGCAAACGTGGGCGTGCGCACATGTACCCGGCTTGGGGTTCTGGAACCCTCTTTCCACGAGACGCTGTACATGACTTCTCCGCGAGGCGCTTCGACGCGGGCAGTAGAGGTGGTAGCGATCAGTTTGGTGAAGTCGAACTTGCCGTCACCGTAGCACAACTCGCCGGGCGGCAGCTTGGCCAGCGCCTGGCGAAGAATCTTGCAGCTTTCCATGATCTCCAGAGCGCGCACCAGCAGGCGGGCCGTCACGTCGCCGGCGGGCTGCACGGGAACGTCAAACTCCATCTCCGCGTAGGCTGCGTAGGGCGCGGCGCGGCGCAGATCCTGAGGCAGCCCGGAGGCTCTTGCGGTCGGCCCCACCACGCCGCAAGAGACGGCCTTTTCGGTGGTAAGCACGCCGATGTTCGCGCAGCGCGAGATTGCCGTTCTGCTGGTGGTGAAGATGGGAATAACCGTGTGCGCCATCTCCAGTTCCAGCGCCTCGACCACTTTGAGAATCGATTGCGGATCTTCGATGTCGCGATTGACCCCGCCGGGGCGGTTCATGGCGTAGTTGACCCGGTTGCCGCTGATGGCGCAAAGCACGTCCATCACCTTCTCGCGGATCTCGAAGCAGGTCATGAACATGGTCTTGAAGCCCATCAGCTTGGCGGCGATGCCGGCCCAGAGTACGTGCGAGTGCAGCCGTTCCAGTTCGGCCATGATGACGCGAATGTACTTGGCGCGCGGCGGCGGGAGTTGGCCGGTGAGGCCCTCCATCGCCTGGCAAAGCGTGAGCGTGTGAATATTCGAGCAAATGCCGCAGACTCGCTCCATCAGCGCAACCACCTGAATATAGTTGCGCGTTTCGGCCAGGTGCTCGATGCCGCGGAAGTTGAAGCCGATGCGCAGTTGGGAGTCGCAAACCGTTTCGCCTTCGCAGATTAGGTCCAGCTTGTAGGGTTCTTCCAGAGCCGGATGGTACGGACCCATAGGAATCTTGTAGCTCATTTTGTCTCCTTGCTCGCAGCCACGGCGTCGCTCGCAGCCACGGCATCGCGCAGGTTCACTCCCGGCGTTTCACCCTGGCGCAACAGCAGGGGTTCGTATTCGCGTCCCAGAAAATCCAGACCAAAGCCTTCGTGAATCTCGCGCTCAATCCAGTCCACAGCCTCGCACAGGTCATAGATACTCTCGATGGATTTGTCGGCGAGCTGAAAAGAAAAGCCCAGCAACTGGCCGTCGATATCCCAGTGGTACTCCAGGCGAAAGCCCTCTTCTTTGGGAAGCTGATAGGCGGTGATGGTGATAAAGCGGGCACGGAGGCCGTTCATCGTCTTGGCCAGTTCGCGCACATTCACCGCGCCCATCGCGAGCCAATGCACGCCGCCTTTTTCTACCCAGGGTTCCGTTGTCCCCAGTCTTTCAGAAATGTTTTCCAGCGGGCTCATTGTGCGCCTCCAGTGGCGGAATCTGCCGTTGGTCCAGCGGCAGTCGGCGGAGCAGCCGCGGCTGGCTTGGGAGCAGGCGGCTTGCGAGCAACGGTGTAGGATTTTTTTAACTCGCCGATGGTCGTGTACACCGGCGGACATTCTGAGTCCTGGCTCAGCGCATGGGTCTTGCAGCCTTCCACGCAGCGTCCGCAGAAGGTGCATTGGCCTGGATCGTAGCTCCAATAAAACTCACCTTTGCCTGTCTTGAACTCGATGGCGCGTGATGTGCAGCGCATCTTGCAGATGGCGCAGCCGCTGCAAAGCGCGGGATCGAAGCGCACCAGGCCCCTGTAACGCTCGCTTACCGCAGGACGCGCGGGAAAAAGCATCGTCCGCGAACCGCCCCACAGGTTCTTCCACAGCATGGTCAGAATGTTCATGCTCTAAACCTCATGAAAAGCGCGGACGCGACCGCCAGTACCGCGAAGATAAGCGTGCATTGCCAGTAAAAACGCACCGTTGTATCGATCTGCAGTCGCGCCGTGGCCGACGCCACCACCGACAAGAGCAGCACGATGAAAAATGAGAGCGCGACGAAGACGAGAGCCGCAACCCACCAGAGCGTGAAGGCCGGCGCAATCAGCGTGGCCACCAAGCCGGTGGCCGCAACCCATTCCAACCCATGCGATAGCTCCCACATAGCCAACTCGGGCCCGGCGTATTCGGTCATCGGGCCGGAGTAAATCTCCTGCTCGGCGTTGGGCAGCGAGAAGGGATTGAGATGGAGTTTCGCGGGCAGGCAAACCAGAATGGCCGCAATGCCCAGCAAACGAAGCGGCGAGGCCGGAAGCTGCGCCAGCGCCGAGAGGCTGAAGGTATGCTGCGAGGCGGCGATGGAGAGAATGGCCAGCAGGAAGACGATGTTATACGAAACGCTCAGAACGGCTTCGCGCGCCGAGCCGATTTCACCGAAGATGGAGCGCGACGAAAAGCCCGCGGCGATGATACACATGGAGGGAACCTCAAGCAGCGCCAATAACAAAATCAGATCGCCCTGGAAGCCGCCTGAAGCGGGCAGCACGGGCAACAATCCCACCGCGCCCGCTGCCGCCGAGACCGCAATCAGCGGCCATGCCTTCATTAGCATTCCGCCTGCGCCCGTGCGTTGAGGCGTCTCTTTGCCGACGAGCTTGATGAAATCGTAAAACGGCTGCATGAAGGGAGGGCCGATGCGCCCCTGCATCCGCGCCACCGCCTTGCGTTCCACCCATAGGAAGAACCACGCGGCGGGCACGGCGAAGACGATACCGGGAAAGATGAGCAGGCGAGCTAAGGATGTAATCAGAACGTTCATGCCTGCACCTCTTTCTCATTGGAATCACGGCATGCGCAGTGGCCAGCGCACTCGCCCACGATTTCGGGCTCGGTAGTAATGGCAGCCGGCTTGTTGCCTCTAGCAGCCAGGATTGCTGCGGCCTTTGCCACGCCCAGAATGATAGCGTCGGGACGAGGCGGACAGCCGGGAACGAATACATCCACTGGAATGTGCAGATTGAGCGGCCCGGCCAGCGTCCTGCTGTCGATGAAGACGTTGGTCGTCGCCGGGCAGGAGCCAATAGCCACCACCGCTTTGGGCCCGTAAACCTGTCCGTAGACGGTCTTGATGGCTTCAACGGCGTTGTGGGTGACAGGGCCTGTAACGCAGAGAATATCGGCGTGCCGCGGTGAGCCTTCCAGGCGCACACCGAGCTGCTCGGCGTCGTAGCGCGGCGTGAGGCTGGCAACAATTTCGATGTCGCACCCGTTGCAACTGCCCGCGTTCATATGGAAGAGCCATGGGCTGCGGCGCCGACAATAGCACATCAATCGATTCCAGAGCTTCATGGTCTACCCCCAAGCAGCAGTTGCAGTGCGTCCGGCCAGATCCCAGCCGCCAGCAGCAGCACGGTGAGCGCGATGATCGTAGCTTGTAGCAGGAAAGGTTCTCTTGTTGGATGCGAAGAAGGTGGTGGCGGACTCGGCTCATGTGCCGGTCCCCACCAGATGCGGGTCAAAGCCAGCACATAGGCTATAAGCGCAAAGATAGACGAGAGGATGAAGACGGCCGCCAGCGGCCAGCCAATCTGCACCGCCGTCTCGTAGAGTCTCCATCGACCGAGGAAGCCCATCGTCGGCGGAATGCCCAGCATAGCCAACATTCCAAACAAGAATCCAAAAGCCGCGACTGGGTAGCGCACAGCAAGGCCAGTATGCTCGCCGTCGAGTGCGCCGTCAGCCTCGGGACCGCTGAGGCAGATGAAGAGTAGCGCCTTGGCCAGAGAGTGAGTTGCAGCAGCAAAGATAACGCCTTTCAATCCGAGTATGTTGGCTGACGCGAGTCCGAGCAAGAGAAACCCGACATCCTCGACAGTTGAAAGAACTAATAGGCGCTTGAGACTTTTTTGTGAAAGCATCAGCAATGCTGCGATCAACGATGTAGCTGCTGCCAAGCCGAGCCACAGTCCCGTGGGCCACAATCCCTGGAGCGGCAAGCCCTGAAAGAGGAGATTAACTAACGTGCATTTCGCAGTAACGTAGAGTTCACCAAACGCGGCCATATCAACAACCGCGATTATCAAACCCAGAACCGATGCCGGAAGTTCATCAGCCAAACTCAGCAGCCAGAAAAAGAACGGCACTGCTGCCAGCTTAATAAGAACGCTGGTGATGAGCAGAGACCACGCCCACTCACCTTGTCCGCGCTCCATTAGCAGATCGCTGGCGATGAGAGACGAAGCCGAGATAAGCACTACTGCAAGATAAGTCAGCTTTACGGATTGAGTTCGTGCGCTCTGCCATACCAGCGCGACGGTCACTAGCGCCCCTAGTTCCAAAAGCCCAAGACGAGTCCATGAATCAGCAAAGGGCAGACCAGCAACCGTAACCGAACTGATGACAATCATCAGAGGGAGCAAACGGCGATTCGCCTTGACTGTGAAGGCTGTCAGAATCAAAGCGAATGCGGCTACGGCACAGGCGATGATTATCAGGCCGGGCACAAGAGGATCGGAAAGAGTTGAGATATGAGGTCCTGTAACAGTGAGGGTGGGTGCAATGAATCGAACCCCGGCCAGCATCGCCGCCGCCAGCACAATGACGAGCGCTAATGCGTTGCGCTCCATCCAGCTAACAACAACGCCCAACCCGCGCGAAGCCGCCTGCAACCCGCTCCAAACGCCAAGATAAGCGCGGTCAACCTCAGTCCAGCGGAAAAAATCCTTCCAGTTTTGCGTGAAAATGCTGGAGAAATCTCCAGCTGTAAGCCTACCCTGGTCTGACAAAGGCTCGCCGCCGGTAAAAATTCCACCGCCAGCCAATGCCGCGCCGCCGCCACCTGTGACGACCACTGCTGCCGGACGCGAGGCGTAAGCGAGCGCGTAGATCACGCCGCCCACAATCAACGAAACCACGGCCAACACCAGGCCGCCCACGGTCGAGAAGCTGCCCGCATCCGAAGAGAGCCCAAACCACGTCACCTGTACCGAGGCGAGTTGCAGCGCGCCCAGAATCGGATTGAGCAGGTAGTTGACCGCCAGCTGCGGCGCAATGCCCAGAATGACGCTGCCCGCGGCCATGAATCCCATGCCCCAGACCATCGTCGGCGGGGACTCGTGCGCGTCCTTGGTCGCTTCAGTCAGCGGACCGAGGAAGACGGCGCTGGTAGCCTTTGCGCCAAGGAAAACCGTGCCCAGACTGGCTGCCCATGCAACCATGGCAGGGACCGCCCATCCGGCTTGCAAGGCTGCCGCGTAAAGCATCCACTTGCTGGCGAAACCGCTCATCAGCGGAATGCCCATCATGCTCCCCACGCCGATCAGCCACGAGAGCGTGGTCTGCGGCATCTTCTGCGCCAGGCCGCCGAGCTTGTTCATGTCGCGCGTGCCCGTGGCGTGCTGCACCGAGCCGGCAGTCAAAAAGAGCCCGCCTTTGAAGAACCCGTGATTGAGGCAATGCAACAGGCCGGCGGCAATCGCCAGTGGCGTGCCGATGCCGATGCCCATCATCATGTAGCCGATCTGGCTCACCGTCGAGAAGGCCAACATGCGCTTCAAATCGGTCTGGACCATGGCGTACATCACGCCTATGGCCATGGTGACCGTGCCAACCCAGACAAGCGATTCACTTCCCCATGCAAACCCAAAGTTCGTCGGCCACGCGCCAAAGCTGTGCATACGGCAGGCCAGATAAACACCCGCCTTCACGTAACAGGCCGCGTGCAGCAATGCGCTCACCGGAGTAGGTGCGGCCATGGCTTCCGGAATCCATGTATGCAGTGGGAACTGCACAGATTTCGCAACCAGCGAAACCAGCATCAGCGCAAAGACTCCGCCGGTGAAGGCGTGCGCCACTCCCGGATCGGTCCAGAGCGCGCTGCCCGTGCGGTGATAGATCACGAGGATGGCCGCCAGAAGGCCGTAGCCCGCGATATGCGTCATCAGCAGCACTTTGCGCGCGCCCGCAACCGCCTCGCGGTTGGTATACCAGAAGCCCACCAAGCTGAAGGAGCACAATCCAACCAGTTCCCAGCAGAGATAAAAGATGAAGAGGTTGGCGCTATAGACCAGTCCGACGAAGCCGCCGATGAAGACCAGCATCGACCCGTAGAAACGTGTGGCGGACTTGTCGTGGGCCATGTAGCCGATGGAGTAGAGGAGCACGAATGCGCCCAGGCCTGTTCCCATCAATGCAAAAAGGACGCTGAGCGCGTCCACGTGCAAGACAAGAGCAAGCGGGCCGTCCCAGCGAAGCACGTTCAGATCGACCGCCCGGCCGGCCTTGGCCCATCCCACCAAAGCGGCCACGGATGCGACGGCCGGCAGACAGGTGAGAAAAGCCAGAATCCCCTTTGCCCGTGCGTTCAAAAGCCTTGCGGCTGCAATCTGGAGCGCGGCGCCCAATAAGAGGGAGCATGGCGCAATCAGAATAAGGGTCTCTGCGTTCATGGCAGACATATTAGTCAGCGAAAAGTCGCTGAGATGTGACGGGACTCACCCTCGGAGCGCGAGTACCACGATGCGGGACAAAGAGATTTGAGCGGCAACGGGTGGAAAAGTTCCGTCCCTTCAATGGTTTGCATGAAAAGCGTGCTTCGAAAGCCAAAAGTTTGCTTGCGGGATGTGGAATTTGAGGCGCGTCAGCCCCTCCGGCGTATGATTCCATGGGTTGCAATTACGTTCCTTGATGCTCGCATCCGCGCAACATTCCACTCCTGGAGACAGTATCCGATGAAAGCATTTCGCCTTGGTTCCATTCTTGCCTTGGGCCTTTTAAGCGCTTCAACCGCAATCTGTGGCTCGAAATCAGAGTTCCTGAAGAATTACAAGGGAACGCCGTACAGCGACAGCCGCTATCACGAAGGAGCACAGGAGATTCCCGGCAAAGTGCTCTGCGCTTACTTCGATCTGGGCGCCGAGGGCGTGGCCCATCACAACACAGACGCCAAGAACCACGGCAGCGGCGAACTGAACCCCGCCGATGGAACCTACCTGAATGAGTTCCGCATGAACGAAGGCCTGAGCACTTCTTACACCAAATTCAAAAAGGATCCGCAGATCGATGACAACCCGTACGACAAGGTTTTGCCCCCGGCAAATCTGCTTTACGTAGGCTGGACCGCTCCTGGCGAGTGGTTCAACTTGACGGTGCAGGTGGCCGAGGCGGGCGAGTACTCCGCGGACCTGCTCTATACATCGAACCGTGGCGGCAGCATCTCTCTCGATGTAAACGGCGAGCCGGCCACAGGGCCGTTGACCATTGCGAGCACCTACGACAGCAGCGATCCTGTGGCATGGCGCCAGTGGCACCACTGGAACCTGGCGCCCGGCATCGCCAAAATCAAGCTCCCCGCAGGCAGAAGCGTACTCACTGTCCACATCCTCACCGAAGGCCAGATGAATCTTGCAACCTTCGATTTCAAGAAGGTGCGCTGAGGCGGCGAGTGCCGGAGGTCTGAGGTTTGGGGATTCCCAGGTCCGAAAATCGGGACCCGGGGCACCCGGGAAGAATCGAGTATCCGCCTGGTTGGGATTCGAGGATTCCCAGTTCTAAAAATCCAGAGTTGGGCCACCCTGGGGCTACGTAGAAACGCAGAAAAGAGCAAAGTAAAGGGGTTATGAACCCCGCAAATGTTCCACGTGGAACATATTCATTCTGTTGAGTTTAACTCGATGTTTACTACATAATTATCAGCAAGATTTTGAAAATATAGTTGGGTTGGGTGCAGATGGTTTCCCATGTCTGAAATTCCAGACATGGACCACCCGCGGTTCCGGCCCGGTTTGTCATGAGTATCGCCGGAGATGAGTCCCCGGCCTCTGGCCTTCCATTCGAATCCGCCCTGCCTTAAGCAGGCCTCAGGGGTTAAAACCCCTCTTCGAGATGGCGGCTTATTGCCGGGGATAAATCCCCGGCCTACCGTTCCGGTCTGTTCTTTCATGAGTATTGGCCGAGATGAGTCCCGTCCTGCAGTTCCTGGTTCACGAGGATGGCGGCCCCAAGATATGCTCATGGCAGCGACCATGGAAACCTATGCGCTCACCACAACGACTTATCAGCGGCGCTCCCTCTTTGTTAGAACGGAGAATGCGGAATTGTTGGTAACGACTCTGTTTCACTATCGGGATCAAGGGCGCTACCAACTGCATGGGTTTGTCGTGATGCCGGAGCACTTGCACGTGCTTCTCACTCCGTTGCCCAATCAGACAATTGAACGCTGCGCACAGTGCATCAAGGGCGGATTTTCTCATGAGGTACGCAAGCAGTTCGCCGGGGAGGTTTGGCAACCGGGTTTTCACGAGCATCGGATTCGCGATGAGGAAGACTTTCGGAGACAGCTCGGCTACATTGCGGCGAATCCCGACAAGCGTGGGCTCGTCGATTGGGCCTTTGTGCATATGCGGTTCTCGGAGCGGATCGATCCAATACCGTCGAGGTTCGAGCGGTAGGCCGGGGATTTATCCCTGGCATCGAATCGGCCAGAATGTGCGGCCTTCAGGCCCTGAGGTATGCTTTTTGGGGATTTTCCCCAGCGGTTTGGCGAAGAGATTTAGAAACGTACCTCAGGGGTTAAAACCCCTGCCCGGCGGTGGTATCTTGTTGCCGGGGATAAATCCCCGGCCTACCGTTCCGGGCCTGCTCTGCCCTGAGCAGCGGATGGATGAATCCTGGCCTGCCGTTCCGGGCCTGCTTTTCCCCTGAGTAGCGCATGGAATGAATCCTGGCCTGCCGTTCCGGGCCTGCTTTTCCCCTGAGTAGCGCATGGAATGAATCCTGGCCTGCCGCGGCCGGTCCGGCTAACGTCCCTGCATCCCAAGTCCGAAAATCCGGATCTCGACCCCACGGACGAAGACCTGTCCGCGGGGACCCCGATCTGGGGCACCCAGTTTCTGCTTGCAGCCGACCGGGACCTTTTCAGCCCTCCTATTCAATTCGAGAGGAATGTATGATTGACGGGGGGCGCAAATCGACGATGCAAAAACTTCGCGCAGTTGTATCGTGGAGCGGCGGGAAAGACTGTTGCCTGGCGCTTCACCGATCGCTTGATCAGTTCGATATTGTGGGACTGATCACGACAATGATCGAAGATGGTTCGAGAAGCCGTTCGCACGGTCTGCGATCAAACCTACTGATGAGGCAAGCTGAATCTCTGGGCCTGCAACTTTTTTCGGAACCTTCGACGTGGGAGAGTTACGAGCAGGCATTCGAGCGTTTACTTGTCCGATGCAAGGCTCTCGATGTAAGTCACGTGATCTTTGGAGATATGTATCCCGACGCCAACAAGGAGTGGGCGGAGATTCAGTGTAGCAAGCGGGGAATGGTTGCTGTTGAACCCTTGTGGTCGGAGGCGAGCGAGAAGGTTGGCAGAGAGTTTCTGGATATTGGCGCAAGCGCGGTGATTGTTACCGTGCGCGATGAGAAACTCGATGCCACGTTTCTTGGCCAGCGATATTCCGAGGAACTGATCGAGCAGTTCATTTCAATGGGGATTGATCCGTGCGGCGAGCGAGGGGAATTTCATACGTTTGTGACATCGTGTCCTCGATTTACAGACGAGATCGTGATTGCTTCTCAGGGGGTTCATCATGAAGGCGGTTGCTCGGCTCTTGACTTATCTCTTGCTTGACGCTACGAATGGGATGCAGAGCGGGGTTGAGCGCGGTAGGGGCGCCGCGCCGGTTGAAAGCTATGAAAAGCATAAGCAGGTCCTTCGACTCTCCTTCGCTACGCTTCGGGTCGCTCAGATGACAATTCATTTAGGAAGCGGAGTCTTTAGGTGGAGAGCTAGTTGTGCTTGCCCTTCCACTCCTCATACGGTCCCTGGAAGTCTTCAATACCGTCTTCGCGGAAGACCCAGAGGCGCGTGGCTACTTCGTCGATTAAGTCGTGGTCGTGAGTTACTAACAACACTGTGCCTTCGTAACGCTGGAGAGCTATGTTGAGGGCGTTGATGGCTTCTAAGTCCAGGTGGTTGGTCGGCTCGTCGAAGATTAGTATGTTGGGCTTGGTGAGAATTAACTTACAAAAAGCCAGGCGAGCTTGTTCGCCGCCTGAGAGAGCCTTGGTTTGCTTGTCGCCTTCTTCGCCGCTGAATAACATCTGGCCCAGGATGCCGCGGATGTCTTCAACGTGGGCGTCGGGCTTCCAGCGATGGAGCCACTCGGCGACGGTGAGGCCATGCTCGATGGTTGCGCCTACGTCTTGCGGGAAGTATCCGATCTGCGCCTCGTGGCCCCAGAAGACCGTGCCGTTGTCGAGGGTGAAGTCGGGGTCAGCCAGGCCGGGATAGTTATTGAGAAGGCTTTTGAGCAGTGTGGTTTTGCCGGCGCCGTTGCGGCCCATGAGACAGATATGTTCGCCGCGCACGAGGTTGGCGGAGAAACCGTCGATGACCGTGTGCTCGCCGTATATTTTGGTGATGTGCTTGAATTCGAGCGCGTGCTTGCCGCTGGGACGCGTCTGGTCGAAACGGATGTAAGGGCGCGCAATGTTGGAGCGGGCGAGGTCGTTGGTTTGCAGCCGCTCGACCTCTTTGCGGCGGCTGGTCACCTGCGAAGAGCGGGTTCCGGCAGAGAAGCGCGCGATGAAGTCGTTGAGCTGCGCGATCTTTTTTTCGCGCTGGGCGCTTTGCGATTCGAGGGTGGAGCGGATCTGCGTTTTGGCCATCACCATCTCGTCGTATCCGCCGGTGTAAGTGATGATGGTTTGGTAATCGATGTCGGCGGTGTGCGTGGTTACCGAG
>Ga0302197_10004737_pt1 | contig 11851 bp, 11 predicted proteins | sample II_Bog_N2_1_FD_193526 | JGI IMG/M metagenome (GOLD analysis project Ga0302197, IMG submission 193526) | Peat permafrost microbial communities from Stordalen Mire near Abisko, Sweden - II_Bog_N2_1 | ecosystem: Environmental > Terrestrial > Soil > Wetlands > Peat | place: Sweden: Abisko...
CGCCCACAGCCTCCTGCCGCGCCGCTACCGGGTCCGCAACTCCCGTCCCCTCATAGGTAATCGCCAAATCCGCCTCATGCAGACTCGTGTCCAGTCGCGCCGCCGTAATCTTCCACGCCATCCCCGTAAACGCTCCCGTCCCCGCCACAGAAAGCGGCAGCGACTCCACCGGGCTCTTCAACTGCTGCTCTTCCGCATTCAGCTTGTCCAAGTTTGGCGAACTCAAAAAGTCCATCGGCAACAGTAGGTTACGCGCCACCTCGTAGCTGAAAAACGCACTCCAGCTCTCCTTCTGCCTCGCCTCGTCCCGCGCCCGCGTCCAATACCAAATCCCATCGTGCCCGCCCAGCGCCCCTTCCCGAGCAAAAATTCCACCCAGCTTCCACCGGTTGTTCTGCGTCGCGTCCTGCCCCAGCAGCAGCCCCAGTTGTCCCGCCAGCGCCGCCCCCGCATAATCCCCAATCAATAGCGCGTACCGCCCCGGCGGCAGGTTCCGCAAATTGATCGTTACCGTCACCGAGCTGTCCGTATTCGTGCAGAAAAACTCCGTGTCCCCGGTCGCTTTCAAATCCGTCGCGTCCAGCAGATAGCTCGTCCGCCAAGCCAGTGCTCCCCCCTGGAACAGTGGCTTGTCCGCCTGTGCCGCGGCCCGAATCCCATCCCAGTCTCCCGAGGCCGCCGGCAGTAGCATCCCCTGCAACTGGTCCACGCTCCCCGTCGCCACCGCTGCCCCTACCGGATTCGCCGCCGCCAATATCAAATCCCGGTCCGGCCCAGCAATCGAAGACTGCGTCAGGCAACTCACCGCACTGGCTGGCCGTGCCCAGCTCACCAGCATCAGGGCAAACACTGCCCCCAAAACCAGTACCTTTTGTCCCCGTCCCAGTCCATCCACGCCGCCTGCTGCTCTTGTCATCGTCATTCCCACGTGTTTCCCCATTCCTCGCCGCCATTCTTCCGGCAACTCGTCGCCACTCATGAGCGTTCCCGAAACATTGTTAGTCTAGTACAGTGGGTGGGTGCCCAGCGGACTCCGCTCGGCCCCCCGCAATCCGTTGGACGTGAGGGAGACAGCTTTGATGTCGGCAGCCAAGCCAACAAACCCGGCCAGGGAAGGGAAGCCGCTCCGCGCAAGCGCTCCAGTCTTCCTCTCTGCCCTGCTGCTCGCCGCGTGCTCCGGATTCGCCCAAGCTCCCGCTCCAGCCCAATCCCAGCCCCAAACCGCTGCCCATCCCCACCCGGCCCATAAACAAGCCAAAAAGTCATTCCAAAAGGCCCTAGCGCCCACCCCCCCCGCTGAAGTCCACCCTCCCGACCCACCTCCGCCAAACTGGCCTGTACTCGCCCAGCCCCATCCCGCCGAGGTCCATTTCAATGGCACCAACCTCTCCGTCGATGCGGCCAACTCCAGCCTCAAAGAAATTCTCGAGGCCATCACCACCGCCACCGGCATGAAGGTGGACGGATTCGCAACCGACCAGCGCGTCTTCGGCAGCTTCGGCCCAGCATCCCCCCGCGACGTCCTCGCCAAGCTGCTCGAAGGTACGGGCTACGACGTCCTCATGATCGGCGACCGCGGCGCAGGAACTCCCCGTGAACTTGTCCTCACCTCCAATGCCGGCCAACCCGCAACCGCCTCCCAGCCCGCCCAGACCCAGCCGCCCGACTCGGGCGATGACGACGTCGTCGTCGAAGAACCAGAGCAGCCCGCCGATAACCCCGCCCAGCAGCAGCCACACCCCTTCCCAGGAGGCTCCGGCCGAACTCCTCAGCAAATGATGCAGGAAATGCAGATGCGCCAGCAACAGATCCAGCAGCAACAGCAACAGCCCCCACCCCAGCCTCCCTCCGAATAGAGTTCCTTTCCCGGTGCCTTTGTCTTTCCGCCTCCCTCCAACAACTCCCAAACCCCATCGAGCGCAGCTCGATTTTCTAACCCCTGACCATTAAAATTCTTTCGCCAACTTTGCCGGTAATTAAAACCGAAACGCGCGCAATGGAAATGTGAGTCAACCCTCCATCGTGCGAAGATCAATCTGACTGGAAGCCGGAAGCGAACAGTTCGCGCTCTTTAACGCACCATTCGAAAGCCGGCATCAGCCTTGAATTCAACAGTTTCCAAGCTGAAAAAAGAGGATTCACCACAAAAACATGCACTCTCATTCTCTTTTTTTCGCTTTTTCCTATCTAGCTATTCTGGAATCAATCACTGAATTGTTCACGTTCGCCTGCAAAACAGCCGCAAAGGCACTTTTAGGGTCTCCGTCGAGATTCGCAAGAGTCTAGGGCCTGTTCACGCTACCGGGGTGGTGGCGACGGGAACCAGTTTTTCTCAGTCCAAGAAGCGACGAGTGCGCTGTAACCGGTTACTGAAGCGAGGAGCGACGCAGACATGGGGAAAACTGGCTCCGTCCCTGTGGGTTGCGGCGCAAATCTGTCCATACTGCGTTCTCGCCCTCGGCGGAGGGGTCGCCACAGCTTTCGGACTCGGCCCTGTGTGCCCAGAATTGCTTGGCCCGATTCACGCTCGCAACGCCATCCACTCAGGGAGTGTGAACAGGCCCTAGACCGAACGACAATCGACCGCGTGGCTTCTCCGGCAAGGAAAACCCAGAATCCATGGCTCCCCGTAGCACCACTCGGTTCGCCGCAAGGCCCTAATACTTCACCCGAGCCCCACTCTCCCCCCACGCTGCAAAACTGGCCCGCGCTTCCTCCTGCAGCAACTGCTCCGCCGGAATCTTCCGCTCCACAACCGGCCTCTTCAACTCCTCGTACAGAAAAGCGTCGTCGAACCCAGCTCCCGCCGCATCCTCATGGCTTCCCCCAAAGTACAATCCGTCCAGCCGCGCCCAGTAGATCGCAGCCAGGCACATCGGGCAGGGCTCGCAGCTCGAATAGATCACGCACCCTTCCAGCGTGAACGTCCCCAGCGCACGGCACGCCGCTCGAATCGCATTCACCTCACCGTGCGCCGTCGGATCGTTCGTCGTCGTCACTGAATTCGCCGCCTCGGCCACCACCGCACCGTCCCGCACAATCACCGCCGCAAACGGCCCTCCCGCACCGCACCGCACATTCTCCGTCGCCAGCGCAATCGCGCGACGCATGTAATTCGGGTCACATTCCTGAGCCATACCTGGGGAAGCCTCCGCTACACTGTGGATTCAGGGACAGTATGCCATACGCTACATCAGGAAACCCGGCAGCCCAATCCGTCTTCCGCTCCACCCGTGTCGTCACGCCGACCGGCATGCGCCCCTGCGCCATCCACACCGCAAACGGCTGCATCACCTCCATATCTGACTGGGACGACCTCCCAGGACGCGCCACCCTCCACGACTATGCCGACCTCGTCCTCCTCCCCGGCCTCGTCGACTCCCACGTCCACATCAACGATGCCATCGCACCCCCAAACCTCGCCTCCCGCTCCCACTGGGAAGGCTTCCCCACCGCCACCCAGGCCGCTGCCTCCGGCGGCGTCACCACCCTCGTCGACATGCCCCTCAACTGCGTCCCCGAAACCCTGGATCTCACCGCCCTCAATGCAAAGCGCGCCGCCGCCCACGGCAACGTCTGGGTCGACTGGATGACCTGGGGCGGCATCGTCGGCAACCACGACACCGGCGGCAACCAGCACAACATTCCCGCCCTCGCCGCCGCCGGAGTCCCCGGCTTCAAAGCATTCCTCGTCCACTCCGGCATTGACACCTTCCGTTGGGCCGACGAACCCCAGCTCCGCCGCGCCCTCGCCCAACTCACCGGCCGCAACCTGCCACTGCTCGCCCACGCCGAGCTCGCCGAACCCATCCAGCAAGCCACCGCCCAGCTCGCCCAGGCGGACTGGCACATCTACTCCACCTACCTCGCCTCCCGCCCCGACCAGGCCGAGCTCGATGCCATCACCCTCCTCATCCGCCTCGCCCGCGACTACGACGTGCCCCTCCACATTGTCCACATCGCCTCCGCCCAGGCGCTGCCCCTCATCCGCGCCGCCCGCGCCCAGGGTCTCCGCGTCACTGCGGAAACCTGCCCACATTACCTCTGGTTCGCCGCTGAAGACATCACCGACGCCCAAACCCAGTTCAAGTGCGCACCCCCCGTCCGCTCCGCCGCCAACCGCGAACTCCTCTGGCTGGGCCTCCTCGAAGGCACACTCGACTTCGTCGCCACCGACCACTCCCCATGCCCACCCGCCCTCAAATCACCAGAAACCGGCCGTTTCGACCTCGCATGGGGTGGCATCGCCTCGCTCGGCCTGGCACTTCCCGTTCTCTGGACCGCCATCCAATCCCGCGGAGGCACCCTCCCTCAACTCGCCAACTGGCTCTCCACCGCCCCTGCCAGTCTCGCCCGCGTCGGAACCCAAAAAGGCTCCCTCGCTCCCGGCTACGACGCCGACATCGCCGTCTTCGACCCAGACGCGACTTGGACCGTCACTGAGGCAGACCTCCACTTCCGCCACAAGCTCTCCCCCTACCTCGGCGCGCAACTCACCGGCCGCGTCCGTGCCACCTGGCTCCGCGGCCACCATATCTATGCCGACGGCCAGCCTTTCTCTCCACCCTCCGGCCGAGAGCTGAGTCCCACTCCATGACCATCCCCAGAGATCGCATCCAGCTCGCCAAATCCCTCATCGACGAGTGCCGCCTCATCGCATCCATGACCGAGGAACCCGGCCGAACAACTCGCCGCTTCCTCACCCCGCCCGTCGCCCACGTCCACGCTCATCTCCGTCGCCGCATGACCGACCTCGGCATGACCGTCTCGACTGACGCCATCGGCAACCTCCGTGGCCTCTGGCAACCAGCTTCCGGCTCCGCCCGCCGCCTCGTCCTCGGTTCTCACATCGATACCATCCCTAACGCTGGTGCCTTTGACGGGGTCCTGGGTGTCGTCCTCGCCCTGGAACTCGTCCCCTTCGCCCAGCGCTTGGCCGGTCCCTACGCCATCGAGGTCATCGCCTTCAGCGAAGAAGAGGGCATGCGCTTCAACCGCCCATTCCTCGGCAGCCGCGCCGTAGCCGGACGATTCGACCCCGCGATGCTGGAGCTCACCGATGCAGCCGGCATCACCCTCGCCCAGGCCATCCGCGACTTCGGCCTCGACCCAGTTGGCATTCCCGACGCCCAGGTCGCCCACGACGCCATGGGTTTCTTCGAGCTCCACATTGAGCAGGGCCCGGTCCTCGAAGCCGAAGGCCTCTCCATTGGCGTTGTCTCCGCCATCGTTGGCCAAAGCCGCTGGGAACTCGTCTTCTACGGCCACGCAAATCACGCCGGTACCACCCCCATGGGACTCCGCCGCGACGCTCTCGCCGCCGCCGCCGAGTGGATCGCCGCCGTCGAACAGACCGCCCGCACCACAGACCAGCTCGTTGCTACCGTCGGCAGCATCCAAGTCACTCCCAACGCGCCCAACGTCGTTCCCGCCCGCGCCCTCGTCACCCTCGACATCCGCAGTCCCCATGACTCCGTCCGCGCCCAGGCCACCGAATTCCTCCTCGCCCTCGCCCAATCCATCGCCGCCAGCCGCTTCCTGGCCTGCGAAGTGAACCTGCTCATGGATCAATCCGCGGTCCCCATGGATGAGGAACTCACCGAACTGCTCACGGAGTCCGTCGCTGCCACCGGCCTCGCCGCCCGCCGTCTGCCCTCCGGCGCAGGACACGACGCCATGGTCATGGCCACACGCCTGCCCACAGCCATGCTCTTCCTCCGCTCTCCCGCAGGACTCAGCCACCATCCCGACGAATCTGTCCTCCCCATCGACATCGCAGCCGCTCTTCAGGTCAGTGAGCGTTTCCTCCTGCGTCTTTCATCGCGGGCAAGTTAAAATCAATCTTCTCATCTCGGTTCGGAGGGTCAAACACCGTGCATCATCTGGGAGCCACCCGCAGCAGCCTCAAACACGACCACCTGTTGCACACCCCTGACACCTTCGTCCGCATCCCCCTGCCCGGCGCCACCAATGTCGACTTCATCGTCCACGCAGGTCAGCGTCTCGGCGCCGCCTTCAGTTGGTCCACCGCGGAGTTTGCCCCCGCCGGCTTCATCTCCGCCCCCGCTCCCGGCATTCAGCGCTTTCTCTACGTCCTTCACGGCCAAATCGAACTGACAACTCCAAGCGGGCTCCGCACGCTCACCCCCGGCATGTTCGCCTATCTGCCGGCCGACACTGCGCACACCCTAAGTGCAACCCAAACCTCCTCGGCCGCCATCGTCGAAAAGCCCTACCAGCCTCTTCCTGGAAACCCCGTCGCCGCGGTCGTCGTTGGCGACGAATCCCTGATTCCCTCCAAACCCCTTGGCGGAGATGACACACTTCAGGTCCGCAATCTCATGCCCGACGGTCCTGCATGGGACTTCGCAGTCAACACCATGACCTACCAGCCCGGCGCTGCCCTCGACATGGTCGAGGTTCATGTCATGGAGCATGGCCTGCTCATGCTCGAAGGTGGCGGCATTTACCGGCTCGGCGACAACTGGTACCCGGTGCAAGCCGGCGACTTCATCTGGATGGGGCCCTACTGCCCGCAATGGTTCGGCGCGCTCGGCAAGCAGCCCGCCAAGTACCTCATTTACAAAGATTGGTATCGTAATCCGATTGGGGTGTAACCCATGAACGGAACTGTCTTCAATCCCGGAGTGGATATCCACACACTGACAGCGGAACTGGCCGCTCTGGCCCAGATCTCTGAGGCCGCTCCGCCAGTCGTCACCCGCGTCGTGTTTTCCGAGGCGGACCTGCAAGCCCGAGCCTGGCTCAAAGCTCTCTGCGTCTCTGCCGGGCTCACCATTCGCGAAGATGCCGTGGGCAACACCTTCGCCCGCTGGCAGGGTTCCGATCCCTCCCTCGCCCCCGTCGCCACCGGCTCCCACATCGACGCCATTCCCAACGCTGGCGCCTACGACGGCACAGTCGGCGTACTCGGTGGACTGGAAGCTATTCGCGCCCTTCAGCGCGCCGGTTTCCAGCCTCGCCGATCCATCGAACTCATCGTCTTCACCAGTGAGGAGCCCACCCGCTTCGGCATCGGTTGCCTGGGCAGCCGCCTGATGGCCGGCGTCATGACTCCCGAAAAAGCCCTTACCCTCCGCGACAAGGACAATCTCAGCCTCGATGAACTCCGCGCCGCAGCCGGATTCTCCGGAGATCTCGCCTCCGTGCGCCTCAAGCCCCACGCATATGCCGCCTTCGTCGAACTGCATATTGAGCAGGGGCCCATCCTCGAACGGGAAGGCATCGATCTCGGCATGGTCACGCACATTGCCGCGCCTGCCAGCATGACCATCACCGTCGAGGGCGAGGGTGGCCACGCCGGAGCAATGCTGATGCCCAGTCGCCACGACGCCCTCACCGCCGCCTGCGAACTCATCCTTGCCCTCGAACACAACGCCCGCGCATCCGGAGCCATTGACACCGTGGCCACCGTGGGCATCTGCGATGTCTTCCCCGGCGCCGTCAACTCCGTGCCCTCGCGCGTCCGCCTCGAAGCTGACATTCGCGACACCGACAGCAACCGGCGAGATCGCGTCATTGCCGAGGTTCAAGCCTTTGCGGAGATGGTCTCGTCACGCCGAGGCGTCCGCATCCGCTTCGAAATGGTCAACTCCGACCCACCCGCAGCCTGTGACCCGGCCATTCTTGCCGCCATGGAGAGATCCGTAACAGAAACCGGGCACACCAGCCAGGCCATGGTTAGCCGCGCCTACCACGACTCTCTGTTCATGGCCCGCATCGCACCCATCGCCATGATCTTCATTCCCTGCCGCAACGGTGTCAGTCATCGTCCCGACGAATACGCCTCACCCCAGGCAATCCAGGCAGGCGTGCAGGTTCTCGCGCGCACCTTGGCCACCCTGGGAGATTCGTAAACCACCGCCGCCAGCTTCCCGGCTTACTCCCGAAGAAACGCCAGCAAATCGGCATTCAACTGATCCTTGTGCGTCGAGCACAGCCCGTGCGACGCTCCGGGATAGATCTTCAGCGTCGCTCCCTTCACCAGTTTGGCCGTCAACAGCGCAGAGTCCGAAATGGGCACAATCTGATCGTCGTCTCCGTGGACAACTAGCGTAGGCACGTCGATTCTCTTTAAATCTTCGGTAAAGTCAGTCTCGGAAAAGGCTTTGATGCCATCCAGAACACCCACCAGTCCCGATTGCATTCCCTGCAACCAGAACGAGTCCCGCAACCCCTGCGACACAGTCGAACCAGCGCGATTGGCCCCATAAAACGTCTCCGTGAGATCCTTGAAAAACTGCGAACGATCCGCCTGCACGCCCGCCCGGATTCCGTCGAATACCTCCATCGGCAACCCACCCGGATTGGCACTGGTCTTCAGCATCAGCGGCGGCACCGCCCCAATCAGAACCGCTTTGCCAACCCTCTTCGTGCCGTGGCGGCCGATATAGCGAACCACCTCGCCCCCACCGGCCGAATGGCCCACCTGGACCGCATCCTTCAAGTCCAGCGCCTCGGTCAATGTCGCCAGATCATCCGCGTACGTATTCATGTCGTTGCCATTCCATGGCTGGCTCGACCGCCCATGTCCGCGACGATCATGCGCAATCGCGCGAAATCCATGGGACGCCAGAAACACCATCTGGTCTTCCCACGCGTCCGCGCTCAGTGGCCACCCGTGACTGAAGACCACGGGCCGTCCCGTGCCCCAGTCCTTGTAGTAAATGGTCGTTCCATCCTTCATCGTGATCGTGGGCATCCAACGTCCTCCATTGCTTCGCTCGCATGTGTGAATTGTGTCAATCGCTTCGCCTTGCCGGCAGATGGAAGTGAATCTACAGACTCGCTCGGCACGATGGAACCAGCCGGATTTCTTGCCTGCCCGTCATCCTTGCGCAAGCCGGACTCTCGGCTCTTTTTTGCCCGTCCCTGCTCGGAGGTCCATCTCGTTGCGCACCGACTCCGTCAATCGCGGCTCCTGCATCTCTCGCTTGAGCTGGGCTATGATCTCGCTGGCGATCTTGATCCGCCCCTTTTTCTTCATCATGAAATCCTTTCCGTGTGGCCAGGTTTCGACCGCGCGCCGCGCCATCCCCCTGCTCGAAGTTTGACCGCTCAACTCCTGAGCGGACCCTCGGTTCGGATACTGTGAGAGCGGCGCGTCGGTCATGCACTACCGAGTGGCTTCAAACAGGAACCAGGCGCGACGCTCCGCCTCGTCTATCCAAACCTCAATCTGACTCGTCGTTGCGTAGTCACTGGCCTTGCTCGCGACCACATGCCCCGCCCGCAAGCTCTCCACAAACGCCTTGTTGTCGGCGTGCAGTTCCCTCAGCATCTCCGTTGGGCCCACAAACTCCTCGTCGTTGTCCGCAATTCGCTGCAACCGGGCAATGTGCCCGATGGAGTGGATCGTCGTGCCCCCAACTTTGCGCACTCGCTCGGCAATGGCATCGGTGATGCCGAATATCTGCGTCGCTTGTTCGTCCAGAAGCAGGTGGTAGTCCCGGAATTGTTGCCCGCTCATGTGCCAGTGAAAGTTCTTCGTCTTCAGATAGAGAACAAAAGCGTCGGCAACAAGCGCGTTCAGTACGGCGGAAAGATTCTTCACATCCTCCGGCGAAAAGCCGTCGGGAACAAGAAGTCTGGCAGCTTGCGATTCTTTTTCATGGATTTGCTTCGACACAGGGATGCTCCTTTGCAGGGTTGGGCATTGGGGCGTCCGGAATGGAGCGCCTGCGCCAGTTCCTCCACCCTGCAAGGGAATGAAATGGCATCCTGACTATGAACTATCGCTGGAACTGGGATAGCTTCGCACGTCTTCTACGCTGATCATCCTAAGGTCGCGCCAAGCCACCGTCTGGCCAATTTGGACCACCGCAAAGGCAACCCAAACAGTAGTGAGAGCTCACTTGAGCGCGGGCGGGTGCCCCCGGTCTCGGTGACGGCTTCCTACCACGTCGGGTGCCCCCGGTCCCGCTTTTGAGACCGGGGACGAACCAATCCCCCGTCCTCCGCGGCCCCCCAACCCCCAATCGAGCGCAGCTCGATCCCCCCGACCCCCGACCCCTGATCCCCGACCCCCGACCCCTGATCCCTGATCCCCGACCCCTGATCCCTGATCCCTATCTACCTGCTAAAATCTTCATCCATAGCCCCATGCCCCCACCCCCGACTCCCATCCCGGCCCATCCCCCCACCAACCCACTCGCTCCATCCCTCCCGCCCAGCCTCGCCATCGTAAACCTATCGTTACGACGCAACTTCCATCCCCTCAACCAACCGCAACAATTCCTCACTTTCCCCAGCAATTCCGCCCCCATTCCACTACGACGCACCCCACCAACAGCAGACCTCAATCCAACTTCCAAACCCCGTTTCACCGGCAAAGAACGTGACGCCGAATCAGGCAACGACTACTTCGGGGCCAGGTACTATGCGAGTTCAATGGGCCGGTTCATGAGTCCCGACTGGTCAGCCAAAGTAACGCCTGTACCGTACGCAAAGTTGGACAATCCGCAGAGCTTGAACCTGTACGCCTACGTCGGGAACAACCCGATGACGCGGTTTGATCCCGATGGGCATATCGATTGCAGCGGCAAAAACGCAGCGGGCGTTGGTTGTCAGGCAATCGCGAAGTGGAACAGCGATCACGGCATTAGCCCCACAGCAAAGAAGAGTGATTTCCCAGGCGTTCCGGTGAAACTGCCAAATGGGAAAACGGTCCCTGATCCCCACTCACCTACCGGGGTGATGATGGGGCCCAGCAGTAGCGCGAGCGATGTGGCCGCTGCTGGCAAGAGCACGGGGAATACTGTAGCTGTTTTGAACGCTGCTGGAATGCCCGTAACTGCTGCTAGCGTTTTGGCTGTATCGCTTGGGACCAACGTAGGCACAGGCGGAAAATTTGACGATCAGCGAATGGGACCACAAAGCGATGTGCTTACCGGTGGCTTCCAGCAGCTTCCTCAGTTTAGGGACGTGTCGAATTTCAACGTCGGATTGTTTGCACAACAAGCTGGCATGTCGCTCGATTCAACGTTGCAGACTGCCGGTGAGTTTGCGAAACATTTTTCGAGCAACGCTAGTCCAAACTCGCCCTACGGACTCGATTCCCGAACTGCGGAATTCATCAGAGTCGGCTACCAAGCCGGTGCAACTGCATATTGAGTTCTTCTGGAATCTGGTTGATTCTCGGTCGTCGGAGGAAAGAGAGAGCCGTGAAACGTAAAACGAAATACATTTTTGGCGGCGTTGTTGCCCTCGGCGCAATCTGCACAATATGCTTGGCAATCCGGTTCTTGGGTGGCCGGATTGCATGCGGTGCAGAAGAGAAACTCAAGGTAGTAGAACTCTCCGGTGTCAGATTCGAAGTGACATACCTGAGCTGCGATACGCTCGCGAAGGACGAGGCGATCAGGGTCTACGCAGAAACAACAGCAGCAGACGGGGCTTGGTTCTTTCCGAACCAGAGAAATCATAGGACGCTTCTGTTTCGCTACGACCCGATGAGAGCGGATAGCCCACTGCCCACGATCACACGTCCGTCACAATCTACAATCCTCATCTCAATTCCAGAAGTCTCTGAGATTAACTACCAGAACCGGAAGTGGGAGAACATGTCGGTCAACTATGCCATTGGGCGGGTCGAGTATCCTCCCGTAACGAAGTAGCTGGCAAAGTATCAGACCTGAACCGCAAGCCGTCCCTCGGGGCGGCTTGCTTGCTTCTGGGGCATCCGTGGGCATCCTCGGCACGACGGGCAAAAGCCCGCGCTGCTTCGCATCGGAATTAGGGGGACACCTCGTCGGTCTCCGGCGCCACCAACACCAAGGGCGAGTTGACGGCAGCGGCCGTCAAGGCTGGCGCCATTTTGCTGGCGCAGACA
>Ga0302197_10004738_pt1 | contig 11850 bp, 8 predicted proteins | sample II_Bog_N2_1_FD_193526 | JGI IMG/M metagenome (GOLD analysis project Ga0302197, IMG submission 193526) | Peat permafrost microbial communities from Stordalen Mire near Abisko, Sweden - II_Bog_N2_1 | ecosystem: Environmental > Terrestrial > Soil > Wetlands > Peat | place: Sweden: Abisko, Stordalen...
CCACCACCTTGGAACAGTCAAATCAGTCGCCGGTGCTCCGGCTGGCGGATTTGAGTCCCGGCAAAAATGACCTGGTTCCTGATGGCAAGGCTCCGACCTATAACGCACCCGACAGTCCGCGCGCCCTGAATGGCAGGGGAACCGTCCATTTTAGTCTGAACGGTTCGGTCACCAATGCCACCGGCTTGAAGACTGGTGCCAATCTGGGCATCACTGGCTCCGCGCCCCGCACCGTCTTTGCCGTGATGCACCGTGACGCTGGGAGTCAAATGCTACTCGGCATGGGCGACGATAGTTCAGCAAGAAGCTATTTTGGCTTGTGCGATCAGAATGATGGACTGTATCTGCCTAGCGTTGGAGACAAGGGCAATCAAACTGCCCCTTCGGATGGTTCTTGGATGATCACGGAGGTGGTTTATGACGGAACCAACCAGACGGGCTACGTCAATGGCCGGCTCCGGAGCCGCACCGCTTTTTCACTGGACACCACCGAAAGTGAACTTGAACTTGGGCTGCGCACCGGAGCGACCAACACCGTCGGCTCGGACGGGGATTTGGCCGAACTACTGGTCTATGATCAGGCACTGTCAACGGCAGCGCGGCAGCAGGTCGAAAATTATTTGAACCTAAAATGGTTTGGCAACTCCCTCCTACTCCCCGGCAATCCGGCGGTGTGGTGTGATCCCCCAATTTCTGGGATAGCCAGTTTCAATTATTCCCAGCAGAACGGGCAGCTTTTAATAAAACAGGCGGAAGCTAACGGGCGCAATGCCCTGTGGCGTTTCGATCCCCGGGCGTCCGAGCCAGACCAAGCGACGCGGATTGTGGAAGCCGGTTCCATCACGGGCGAACAATGGGCTGGGTCAAAGGCTTGCGCCTACGCCAGTGCCGATCCGCCGCATCACGGGGTGGCGGTGGCGGATGTTTTTGGCAGCAGAACGACCCGCTGGTATGAACCGCAAAGCCTGAACTGGTTCAAGGCAACCGACGATGGCGGGAAACTGTTCTTTGGCGGAACCGTCAGCAACGAACCTTCGGCGGAGATCGGGCAGTATGATCTCGGGTCCGGGCAGTTTGAGACGGCGGTGCCGTATGCGGATTATCCCTCGGTCTATGCTAAAAACCTCCAATCATATCAAGTCTCCCTGACGTTGCCATCGGGACGCACGGTCACTTGCACCGTTTTCCCACCGGCACATTTTGATCCGCATAAAAAATATCCACTGCTGCTCGGCGACACCCAGTTCTTCGTGACCGTCAACGGTCCGAGTGGCCGACTCTGGATCCCGGCCATCTCCACTTGCGGTGCGTATGTCGTCTTCATCGAACGGTATAGTTGGTGGCAGCTCGACAATTGGGAGTCAGACATCCTGGGCGTTTATCATGTTCTGGCAAAGGATCCAAGCATTGACGGGCAGCGGGTGTTTGTTTTCGGATCCAGCGCGGAGACGCAGTATTTAGGCAATTTGCTGACGGATGCTCCCGGTCTTTGGCAGGGGGCAATTTTTCTGAATCCCAGCGGATTACCTGACTTTTCGGAAGCACCACCGTCACAATCGCGCCCCAAGATTCTAATCAGTGCCGGTGGCGATGAACAAGAAGAAGATCGGTTCAAACGATTTCAGGCTGAAGTCCTTAAATCTGGCGTGATGGTGGACTACATCATTCATCCGGGCGAGGGACATCACATAGTCGGCAATGCTGCTCAGCTTGATCGAACCCGGGCTATCATGCATTTCATGTTTGAGGAATGATATGAAGCTGATCAAATTTTTCATTCACTCTGCTGGTGCTCTTCTGCTGGCGGCGGCGTTGGTTCGCTTTCTCATTGTGACGGGTAGTGACCTAGTTCTGGCCATGCCTGAACCCATGCTTGGACTGCCGCTCCGCTATGCCGTGCTTTTGGTGGGTGGATTTGAACTGCTCGTTGCCCTGATCTGTCTGTTTGGTCGTCGCCCCGGCGTCCAATTGGGCTGGCTGGCCTGGGCAGCCACCAATTATCTGGTCTATTGGATCGGGCTTTTTATGATGCATTGTCATCCGCAGACCACTTGCATCGGGAGCCTCACTGACCCGCTTCGGTTTGCGCATGGAAACATTGGGATGATTGCCAAATTTTTGCCAGCTTATATCGCGATTGGCAGTTATACTGCCTTGTTCTGGCTTTGCATCATCGAGCCCATGCTGGGCCGCCGGCGGCAGTCATTGAGCGAGTTCTTAAAAATGTCTTGTCCCGCGTGTGGCATTCATATCCGGTTTGCTAGCAAAAATCTTGGCCAGAAGATTCCCTGTCCAAAATGTCAGATCAGCATCACCTTGCGCAGGCCTGACCTCCTCAAAATGGACTGTTTCTTTTGTCACGGGCACATCAAATTTCCGCCCCACGCCATTGGCGAAAAAATCTCCTGCCCGCATTGCAACAAGGACATCACTTTGAAAGAACCCGTATGAATACAAAGCTAAACCAAATTAAAAACTGGGTTGAACTGGCGCGCGAAGCCAAATGGTCAGCTGCGCTATTGGCCAAAAGATGCAATGTCTCGGTACGGACGTTGGAGCGATTTTTTCTCAAGCGAAAAGGCAAAGCTCCCAAGGCATGGCTGGCTGAACAGCGTCAGCAACTGGCGGTAGAACTATTACATGATGGCAGTTCGGTCAAGGAGACGGCAGGGTGCCTCCATTACAAACATCCGAGCCACCTGACGAACGAATTCAAGAAATACTGGGGGCATTGCCCGACGATCAAAACTGCGGCGAAACGTGATCAAGCCCTATAAATGTCGCATTTTTGCAGGTAATGTCGCATTATTGCAGGTGATTGAGCTATCATAACCATTCGAAATGGATATAAACTGAAAGTCACATGAACAAGTTTTACATTCATTTACACAGAAAAGAAACTATGACATCGCGTGAAATAGATAATCTTGGTTTAAGTTGGTGAAGCCGATTAATAACAAGTCGCAGATCATCAGGTTGGGAATTGGGTTAATATGCACATTAGCATTTATATTTTGCGCCAACACATCGGCAATTGCGCAGACAATATCCATGAGTCCCAATCCGGTCTGTGTAGGACAAGGTGTCACTGTCGTTGTATATCCAACTTGCACGGAATCCATCGCTCCTTCACTTTCATATAATGGAACCCCTATTGCTTTAACGCAGATGCAACATGGCTGGTGGACAGGCTCGTTCACGGCATCCCAAGCTGGCACCTTTGTCATTGGGGCATCTGATGCCTGTGGTGATGTGTTTTCACCAGTCACTTTGACCGTAGTACAATTGAATGATGTTTCAGTAGCTAATGCCACACCGATAGAATCAATTATAGCGACCGACTATGCGGCAATGGTAAACACCAACGCCGGCTTCTACGTTACTCTCACGGCGGATGTGATACCCAACACAGCTGCGGCAGCAACTTTGGTAACTGGGCCAACTAGTTTAGCGGTACCGGGTCAATTGTTTGAATGGCAAGTACCAATGAACAATCCAGTCAAACAGGCTGTTGATATTTCCTCTTGTGGAACCACGATTGATTATACAGTCTGGATTATCTCTGCGATCATCAAATCGGTTGCGTTTACCAGTGATTATGAGGCTAACGGCCAAAGTATATTACTAAATAACAATTCAGATTGGACGGATAACGGTAGTCAGTACACTAAACCGGATTGGGTTAATAGCAGTCCGATAATAAACAATCCAATATGCCAGGCAATGAATACACCTGTTGCTGTGACAACCACTGTTAATGTACAGCCTGCGGGTTTGCCATTTGTTTTAACAGGAAGTAGCGGATCCTCGTTTTTAAACTTTGCAACGTCTGCGAGTGTGAATGCAACCGGTTCGGATCAGGGTATAAATCTTACCTCAACCGGGCATCTGCCAAATAGTGTTGGGATTAACTCCGATCAGACAAGTTGGTTGATTTCAGCATTTGGCGGGGTGTTTAACTGTGCTACGGCTCACTCGGGTACGCATAAGATTTATACTACATACGGAACACCAGCAGGAACTGCGGTGACGGAAAAAAGAGTTAGTTTTGTATGTGGGGCTGCCAGTGGTAAGTCTAGTATTGGTGATTGCGCGAATGCCATAGTTAATGATTTGACGGGTGCGTTTAATTTAAGTAGCCCCGTTTGGGGGCCATCTCCAATATGGTTACTTCACACTGGGAACTATGGCAGTCAATGTCCGGGCTTGGCTCTATATATTAATGTTCATTTCCAAATGCTAGGATTAGGTGCTGGCACAATTGTTTTCTGCCATGCAAATGCTGATGGCACATATTCGGCATCTACTAGTATGAATTGTCAAGTTAGTCGCTCATGTTTACCTGGAGATAATGGACATCCAAGTTCAACGACACATAATGCATATTCTGATAACGAATTGTTAGATCATATTGATGGTGACGGTAATTCTAACGCTTTTGAGGCGGCGTGTAATTTTAATAATACTTATTATGCGCTTGGAACAAGTAACTGCGAATTATCCTCCCCTAAAGGAGTGGTTGTATGGGCATTCGGTAACGACATTCATTGGGCATATTGTAATGATAACACCGGCCTTGATTTTACCGTTTGTCAGTATGATGTCTGGACATCGCAATAATGTAAACAATGAGGCTGAAAAAATAAAAGCCGAATTATAAAATTATTCACAAGGGTATAGTTATAAAGTAAGCGGGCTATTTACCGAAGGAATCTGTGGACCGGCGGATAAATGGATGCTATAGATTGGCGATAAACTAGTGATATGAGAGTTAGCTGTTTTGCTGAATCAATTCAGACCGGGCAAATTGACTTGTTCTGGTCTGTTACAGAAGCGTCTACCACCTGCCGACCTATATCGGGCCGGACGACTCACCCAGAAATGTCGGATTTGGAGAGACCCAACCATTTTTTTGGGCGGTCTGAGAGTTGATTCAAATTAAAAACTACCTCAAGGTGGAGCGAATAATATCAATATAAGGGACACAAATTGAAAGTTAGTCGAGTAGACCACACGAGTCATAAGCTTAAAACCGAAACGCAAAATTCGGACGGCAATGATTTTCAAACATCGTACAGAATAGAACTTCAGTTATTTTCGGATTCCGTTTCCAGTTCGCTTAAGAGAGAGTGTTTTAGCACAACGGGGTCGTCGGTGATTTGTCGACAACAAGCTCGAATTCTCAACCGTATCGCATCGCACACCTCATTGAGGTTAAATGCATTAGGTCGTCGTCATTTGCCCTTAAATCAGGCTGTCTACATGGCTTCACGGACGAAATGTGCGGTGCCTCTCCTTAGACTTCGTCCTTATTACCAATCATCTAGTGCAGGTGCATGAATCGCTAGGCGCGCACCAAGCTTTCATTTTTGAAAAACTATTAAATCAAATATTATTTAATTGAAAATAAAATCATTATGTTTTATACTCTCGTGTGTTTTCTAATTTGGCTATAACTTATTAAGGTCTTAATATGCACAAATATGGTTTTTGTAAATTAAAGTGTTGGTTATATCTAGCATCTAGCTTTGCATTCTTAACGTGCACAATAATTTGTTGCGCTGGATCTATTAACAATAGTTTACCCTTAACGAATGATTTGACCAACAAAGAGGAGGGTTTTAAATCAATTGTAGATTACCTTTTTCAATGGCCAAGTGAAGCAGTTTTACATGGGCTTAAAAGGATTAACTCCGATGCCCCAGAAGTTAAATTCGCTAAAATACAATGTGACGAATGGATACGTACCGCGTTAGATAAAGCTTGGTATCCACCTGAAAAAACGGAGACTTACTTTTTAAGAAACGAATTGTCAAATCACGATGTAGTAAGATTGGCATGGAATAGCCATGGATATAGAATAGAAGTGTCTCAAACAGCTTCTATATTTGTAATAAAGCTAATACCCAAGGATCATTCATATCTCGGCAATGACGTAGTACAAAAAATGAAAACTGTGAGGGATTTGGGCGTTCAGTTATTTAATAAAAGTGCGTACTTCAATGATTCGAGAAAACAAGGTGCCGTTGGTGTTTTGACTAACTTGACAGATATTATTATATCTTCTTCATTTTCAACAAATTGTCACCCGCAAGTAAATACAAGAGGAATGTTATATCTTGATCCACCATTGGATAGTGAGCTAGTCAGGCAAACCGATAACAATATGGATGTTCCGTGGGATATGACCAATGAGTCATATGAATATTGGTTTAGATATATATACTGGTGGAATAATGGGTTTCAGATTGGCTTCTATTTCCCAAAGACTGAAGGGTATGGTGCAAGACTAGTTAGTCGGAGAGGTCCTTTATTTAATATTGTGCAGGATAAAGACTTTTTTAGTCCTTTTCATCTACCTAATAAATAGACCGGAACCTCTGCGAAACGCAACTTTGACTGATTGATTTGCTGTCTGTGCATTTTACAAAGATAAAATTGTGTTGGCCGCGGCTGGTGCGAGCGGTTTTGCGCTCCGGATTAGACCGGTTTCAACCCGCCGGCGGGCGTTTTGAAGGTGATCGTTCATGCCGCGCTCAAATTGGCCAGCCGTTTCAATTTCTAACAGATGCTTTTGAACTCCAGTTCCAGACGGTTGGCCCCTTAGCCCACATACCGTACTCACCGATAACCCGCGCTCCGCTTCCACCAGGCAAAGACCGTTTCAATCTTACACCGGATCGAACTAAACAACTGGTTGATTTGCACTGTTGCCGGGCGCAGTTTTTCCCTGCGGCTGGGCTTGCGCAAAATCCCGTTGGCCACACCGTGTTCCGCGCACCATTCGTTGCGGGCCTTACTCCAATAGGCCTTGTCGGCCATGACCATTTCCTCGTCACTGTGAACCACGTTTTCAAATCACTGGCTGTCATGCACGTTGGCGGTCGTCAATGTCACCTGCCGGATCAGTGTGTGGTTTTCACCCACCGCCACATGCGCCTTGTAACCATAATGAGGCTGGCCTTGTTTCGCAGTGTAACCGGCGTCCCCATCGCCGCCGGTTTTATCTGCCTTTGCGGGCGCGCGGCGCGCGGCTTGCAACAACGTCGCATCCACCAGCGTGCAGGTCTTCAAAATCAAGCCTTTGGTTTGCAATTGCCGGTTGACCAAGCCCAGCAAGTTTTCGTGCAGCTCGTGTTCGCGCAACCGCTGGCGGAAGCGCACAAGCGTGGTCTCATCCGGCACGGCGTCCTGCAAGCTCAGGCCGACAAAGCGCCGCCAATTCAGGCGGTCGCTGACCAGTTGCTCACACTGCGGATCGCAGTGCTGGAGCAAGCTCATCTTGAAAAGCACCACCGGCGCATACGGCGGACGCCCCGTCGTCGCCGGATACATCGTCTGCAACGCCTTTTCAATCGGCTGCCAATCCAAGGTTCGATCCAGCAGTTACAAAAAGCCATTGGTCGGGGTCGCGATCATCAGGCTGTCCAAAAGTCCAAGCTGCGGATTGGTCGTCGTTTGCATATCTCTCGGACGCTTCATTCAAAAATCAAGTTTCAAGACATTTGTAGAGATTCCAACACGTAATTGAAAACTACTGTTCATACATTTAAAAATGAAAACTGTATATCGGCAAATCTTGAGGTGTGTGTATTTAACTTTTATATTATATTGTGCTGTTTTGAAACTGTTTGCCAGAGAATACGAAGTTGACGGGGAGGTTAAAGAGACTATCTATAAAATAGATGGCAGCGTCCAACTGGTAAAGAGTAGCAAGTATACTGTTTTCGTTAAAGATTGTTCATGGCTGATACAAACGACTGATCAAGACTTTGCCGGGAATCCTATTCTTGTTCGCGAGACATCTTGCGTTAACGGCACACAGATATATGAAGTTCAAGGACCTGGAAGCACATCAGGTTTGAATATTGCGACAATCGTCTCAAACAATGTTCCAGTTGGTGAAACTGACGATTATCTGGTCTGCCATCTTTGGCTGATGTATGCTTCAGGCTGTTATTTTGCCAACCTCACCACCAACTGGTTGACGCCAGCTTACGATCTGAACGCCTCGGCACCGGTTAATCCCGAGCTGAAGCGGGAGGCGAAATGGAATCTAGCCGACGGGCCGGGTTCGTTGCCGCTGAATGTGGTGTACATTGATGAGCGCGATCACTCTACGAATGCAACCTACGTGATGACGGGTGTGACCAACGTGGGGACAATCCAACTGGCAAGCGGATTCGTGTTTGAATTGAGAATCCATCATCGATTTGCGCCAGGACCGACCCTGCCAGGTGAGTCAGTTCCCGAATATCGCATTCGTAAACGGGCGGTGGCGACAGTAACATCGGTTCGCCCCGTATGCACGCGTTACGACTTGTTGCCTGCGGCAAAAGGAAATACTTATGTTGTTGACCAACGTTTGCCTAGTCCAACACCGACAAATACTTTGTCGTATTTTGTTAAAAACGGAGTCAAATGGCTTTCGCTTAATGATGCACAAAATAAATACATAGCGCAACCAATTCCTAGAAAAAATCGATTTCCAGTATTTTTTGCTATGCTTTTAATTCTCACAGCAGTACCTTTGTTGTTTCTAGTTAAAAACAGACGCAAATGACTGGTCCACGGCTTTCACAAATTAAAGTGAGCAACATAACGATGGCACGGCTTTTTCTTTATTCGGCGGGTGCGCTTTTGTTGCTCACGGGGGTGGCAAAACTCATCAGCGGCAGCGGTCACAGTCGGATTCTTTTGGAACACGATCCGGTGACTGGATTGAGATTTCGCGATTTGTTTTTGGCAGCAGGCACGATGGAAATAATAATTGCTGTAGTGTGTCTTTTAAGCAAGCGAGTTTGGTTCTCCGTTGGATTGTTGGCATGGCTGTCAACTAACTTTGTCGTTTATCGGATCGGCCTTTCGCAAACCGGTTATTTTAAGCCGTGCAGTTGTCTTGGAAACCTGACAGATGCATTGCATATTCCGTCGCATACAGTAGATATCACCATGAAAATTATTTTGTGCTATTTACTCGTTGGCAGTTATGCCACCTTTTTTTGGTTTTGGAAAATAAATCACAAGCCGCGGGTCGATAAATCTTATTCAGATGATAAATCAAAGTATGAAAAGTAGGTGCTTTACATAGCTATAAAAAGCCTGTATTTTCAAAGCGCATGACACGCAAAATAACTGTCATTTTTTTTAAAATAGTTGTGCTCGTATTTGGTTTTTCTTTGGTGCTTTTTGCAGACGGACTAAGGCGGTCACCGCAAAATTATGTTGGCTTCATAATAAGAGAGGTTTTTGCTGTTTTACAAGATTCTGAGACTCAGTGGGCGATTTTTTTATGCCTGGGAATTAACTTTGCTACATTTTGTTATTTAGGCTTTCGAAACAGTGCTAGCTTTTGGCGGACAAGCAACCCAAATATGTGGCTGGTCTTTATGATGCAAATGAATGTTTTGAGTTACGTAATTTCCTATTCATCATCAATTCCAGCTATAATATTGATCGGAGGTGCAGCATTGGGCCAAGGCGTGATGGTTTGGACATTATACAACACAAAATCATTTTCACTTTTGCCTCCTACGGTATTAGTTATTTTGTTTTCGTTTGCTTCAGTTTGGCAGGTGCCAAACCGCTTTTTCACGTATCATAATCACACGCGTTGGACCGGCCCGTGGGATAATCCAAATACTTTCGGATTGCTTATGGGAACAAGTGCCATAATTGCGCTTGGATTAGGAATTAGTAGCTGGCTGATGGCTAATATCAAATCTGAGATTGGAGTCACATGTTGGAAGATCGGAGTTGTGGAACGAACCACGGTTGGCATCCGACGTCTAGGATTATCTAGATGTGCATTCCTTTGCTTATGTTTAGTGTCAGTCGTTCTCATGGGGCGTGGGCTGTTATATAGTTACAGTCGAGGTGCATGGCTGGGAACTGTTTGTGGACTTATGTACCTGTTTGGGTTCAAACTCCAAAGTATAATGTTCAGCTCAAATGGTTCTTGGAATTATTGGTTATGGAAAAACCGGCTTCAGCTTTGCGTAATCTTGGCCTCTGTTTGCACACTATCGTTCTGGCATTTTCGAGAGACTGGCTGGCAGCCTGCGCACCGCGTTCTATCGGCAGTCAATCCTGTTGACTTTTCCTGGCGCAATCGTGTGGCCGCTTGGGAAGGCGCATTGCAAATCACGGCGGTACACCCGTGGACTGGTGCGGGCTGGGAACGGCCAGAACTATTGTATGAACAATATTATTTGTCGCCAAAAATTGACGAGAATGCAGCCATTGAAATGAATGACTACCTGATGCTTGGTGCAACGTTGGGGATTCCTGCGCTATTTTGTTTTGGAATATGTCTCTGGCAGTCCCTCACTCATCCTTTGGAAACTATTCTCCAACCTATAGTAGAGGGAAGCGTTGAAGAAATAACAGATTGGATTGGAATCGCCTGTCGCGCTGGAACCATCGTACTGCTGGTAGGTTTTTGGTTTGACGGCGGTATGTTTAAACTCCCTACGGCTGCAACATTCTGGATTTTGTTAGAATTAGGAGCATTGTGAATTGCAAAATGGGGTGGCAAAAGCGGCAAAATAAAGTTTTTTAGATTCGTGCAAGTCCATGAAAGCCATGTTTTGTGTTTTTATTGTCCTTGTTTTTTTTGGGGCACTGTTATGGTCCCGAGAACAGGATCCATTTTTTCGAAATTGGTTCACACTCAAAACCATCAAGGGGGAGTCAGTTAGATGTGTTGTCGTACTGCCAAAACCCATACGCCATTATCCCATAGTCATCTTTGCACATGATTCAGGTGGAACTGTGATGAATGACGGCAAGAATCTGAGACAAATGGCAGAACTGGGCCTCGCTAGCGTGAGTTTTGAATACAACCAATCTAACGAAGCTATATTTACAAGACAATTTGAAAGTGTGTTGAATTATCTTGACCAGCAAAAATGGGTTAACACAAACGCCATCGCATGGGTTGGTATTAGTTTAGGTGCAAACCGGATGTTTGATTTTGCGCTGCAACACACGAATCAACTGCCGCAATTGATGGTTCAATTGAGCGGCGGTGGCATTACGGAAGGGTCTCTTACTCCGACCACTTCAACCAATTCCCACCCTATGGATAAGAGGATAACAGGCATTCAATGTCCGCTTTTTCTGGTTCATGGGGAAGAAGATGAAGTCTATCCAGTAACTGACATAAAAAGACTGAGTTTATTTCTGCAAACCAATAAAATGCCAGTAAAATTGAAAATACTTCCCGGTTTGCAACATAACTTGGAACCAGAACGTGTCGTCATTTTCCGCTGTATTGGGGAATATTGCCTGTCACAACTTGCTGGAACGAATGCGTTGAAGGACTACCACTCTATTGCCCGATGGCAGGCAGGATCGCCGCCATTGTGGCTGTTCTGGCTTCCGGCATTGTTCTGGCTTGTCGGCTGGTTTGTTTGTAGTCGTTCTTTCAAGGCAAATTTGCCGGAAAAAATAAAGAAGAAGAGCTGCGGTGTGACTTCGCTTCGTTGCCTCGCCGTCTTGCTTGCAATTTGTGCCTTGGCAGAAACTACCATACATATGGTTCCACAGTATCTTGCCGTCACTGATAATACGCTTTCGATCGCTCGCCGGTTTCTTGTTCAAACAAAGGAGCGCGCTGATTTTGAATTTCTCGCTTCTCAGCCCATCTGGCGTGGACAAGAATTGGGAACGCTTTTGGACCACGTTGAATTGGCCGGTTACAACCGCGAAATCATAAATTGGCAAATGGACCAGAAAATATATCAGAATTACGTGTTGTCGCCGACTATCACTGGCGGTGGTGACGAGCAACTAAACTGGCGGCGCCCGTTGTGGGAAGAATTCTATCCCCGCATCCGCCATGAAACT
>Ga0302197_10004761_pt1 | contig 11818 bp, 9 predicted proteins | sample II_Bog_N2_1_FD_193526 | JGI IMG/M metagenome (GOLD analysis project Ga0302197, IMG submission 193526) | Peat permafrost microbial communities from Stordalen Mire near Abisko, Sweden - II_Bog_N2_1 | ecosystem: Environmental > Terrestrial > Soil > Wetlands > Peat | place: Sweden: Abisko, Stordalen...
GTATAACCAGAATGCATAATAGCATTTGGATAACCATATCCCGCAGGAAATATCTGTTGATATTTTAAATTTAAATCACTATCATAAATATTTATCAGCGTTGAGCTTTCTTTAACCCACGTACCTTGAGATGAGTTTCCTTCTTGTATTGATGACGTAGTTGCAATTACTTTATCTGCTGAAACTTTTAAATATCTAATAGCCAAATCTGAAGTATTCAGGTTAGGATCATCTATTTTTTTATTTATCACAGTAAAGTTTTTCTTTATTTCTTTTAAAGAAGCTTTGTCAAGCAGTTCAGTTATAAAAAGTTTTTTACCATTAGAAAAATCAAATTTTCCGACACCTAATGTACCTTCCTTATTTTCGTTATAATATACTAAACCGTAATAAAGCGCATTTCTGTTGTTATCATCAGTTGTGAAAAGTATACTATTACCGGGTATAAATTTATCATCTTCCTTAAATGCAACATCTATATTTAATTGATTTGATGGCTCCGTTTTACCTTCATAATACCGATATATTTCAACTGTTGGTCCATTAAGCCACACAGTATACATATCACCATATTTATTCCATACTGTCTTTATATATGTTCCTGCTGCTATTTGTGGTTTAAAATTATTTATTGTTTCCAGTTTATCATTCAACTCCAGTACCTCTAAATCAGTAGTTTTATTTAGTAACTTGTCATATGCGGCAACACTCAAAAAGCCAAAAGTATAAATTCGTTTGGCCGCGGCTTGCCTGATGATAACTTTGAAAAAGTTTCCATCACCGGTAGATACATCCTGGTATTCCTGGTAAGTATCAGGGCTGGTATAAATTTGCTTTTGAATTAACAAGTTGCCGCTTAATGGATCTGTTAAAAAAGCATTGAAAGTATTATTGGTCGACCTTGTAAGATCATATTCTGTAGAAGCTACTGTAACTACATTTCCTTTAAATATTGCTGTTTTTATTGGATATCCTTTTAAGCTGGTTTTCCAAACAATTTGCATTTGATCGTTTATACCGATCAGGTCAAAAGTGTCGCCTTCATGAGTCACTTGCAATACATTTAAATGATCGTTAATTTTTAACGAAGTAATATTTGTAGCCTTTTCTGCAAAATCTTTAACAACATTATCTTCCTGGGCCGAAACTAAAATTGGGAACAATAAAGCAATAATTACTGTGGTAAGGGTTTTATACATAAGGTTAAATTAATCAGGCCGAAAGATAACAAAAAAGCCCCGAACTAATTCAGGGCTGAAAATTTTATACATGGTCTCCGCCATCCACCAATGAACTAATGAACAAGTGAACCAATGAACTATCCAAGCAGGTTTCTCCAGCTCACCATATCGCCAATAATTTTGCGAAGGTCATCAGCAGCAACACGCTCCTGGTCCATTTTATCGCGGTAGCGGATGGTAACAGTATTATCTTCTAAAGTTTGATGGTCTACCGTGATGCAGAAAGGCGTACCAATAGCATCCTGACGGCGATAACGTTTACCGATCGCATCTTTCTCTTCGTATTGCAGGTTAAAGTCTGTTTTCAGGCTGTCCATTATCTCGCGGGCCTTCTCAGGCAAACCATCTTTTTTAGTTAGCGGGAATATGGCAGCTTTTACCGGAGCAAGGCAAGGGTGTAACCTTAGTACGGTACGGCTGTCCTGTCTTTCTTCGGTGCTCAGGTCTTCTTCCTCAAAAGCGTTGATCATTGTCAGTAAGAACATACGGTCCAAACCTATCGAAGTCTCAATTACATAAGGCACATAATTACCATAAGGTTTGCCATTCTCATCCAGTTCAGGATCAAAATACTGCATTTTTTTGCCCGAGAATTTCTGGTGCTGACTCAAATCGAAATCAGTACGGCTATGTATACCTTCAACTTCTTTAAAGCCGAATGGGAATTCAAATTCAATATCAAAAGCCGCATCAGCATAATGCGCCAATTTTACATGCTCATGAAAACGATATTTACTTATATCGGTACCTAAAGCCAAATGCCAGTCAAGGCGAGCTTGTTTCCATTTATCAAACCATGCAGCCTGTGTGCCGGGGCGAACAAAGAATTGCATTTCCATCTGCTCAAACTCGCGCATGCGGATAATGAATTGCCTCGCGATAACCTCATTACGGAAAGCTTTACCAATTTGCGCTATACCAAACGGGATTTTCATCCTGCCTGATTTTTGCACATTCAAATAATTCACAAATATACCCTGCGCTGTTTCCGGGCGAAGGTAAACCACGTCGGCATCATCAGCCACGGCGCCCATCTGGGTGCTGAACATCAGGTTAAACTGGCGAACATCGGTCCAATTTACCGTCCCGCTTACCGGGCATGCAATTTTATGCTCGATGATTAACTCTTTTAAACGAGGCAGGTCTTCGTTTTTAAGCGCCTCGTCCATGTCGTGCTGCAAAAGCTCGGCTTTGTCGGTTTTTCCTTCGGTATCATATTTAGCTATTTTGTCTTCCAGTAGTTGGTCGGCGCGATAGCGTTTGTTGGAGTCTTTGTTGTCGATCATTGGGTCGCTGAAACCATCCACGTGGCCACTCGCTTTCCAGATCTTCGGGTGCATAAATATGGCACTGTCAATCCCGACAATGTTATCATTCATTTGCACCATGGCTTTCCACCAGTAGGTTTTGATGTTGTTCTTTAACTCGGCGCCCATTTGCCCGTAGTCGTAAACCGCACTCAAGCCATCATATATCTCGCTCGATGGAAATACGAAACCATATTCTTTAGCGTGTGCTATTACATTTTTAAAAAGATCTTCAGGTGCATTGCTCATAATAGGGGCAAATATAGTTTTTACTACGGAAGTGCGGAACAGCTTATTTAAAAACATCGGCAAATAGCTTTTCAGTATTCATTAGGCTAAAGCCATTTATAGAAAATTAACTTATCCGTTGGCTGAAGCCAACGGCAATGATTTATGCCGATCAGATCATTGCCGTCCCATTTATGGGGCGGATTTATGAGTCTATAAAATGGCTTTAGCCGAACATCTTTATACTAATCACCCATCCACTCAAACAAAATCCCCACAAAATAAATTATCTATAAAAACCATTTCCCATGCCGCACACCGTAAAAATTATCTCGATAGATCCCGTTACCCACAACGTTAATCGTTACCGTGTCGAAAAACCCAAAGGCTTTACCTTCACACCAGGCCAGGCAACTGACCTATCCATTAATCAACCTAAGTGGAAAGATAAAAAGAACCCATTTACCTTCACCTGTCTTAACAGCGACCCTTACCTCGAATTTACCATAAAGAGTTATCGTGACAGCAAGGAAGGGGTTACCGAGCATTTAAGGAAGTTAAAGCCTGGCGATGAGTTCATCATTAGCGATGCCTGGGGAGCGATAGAGTACAAAGGCACGGGTTATTTTATTGCCGGCGGCGCGGGTATAACACCCTTTATCGCCATACTAAGGCAGTTGCATAAAGACGGCAAGATCGCCGGTAATAAACTTTTCTTCAGCAATAAAACCACCCTTGATATTATTTTGGCGGATGAACTGAAACAAATATTGGGCGATAACGCGATCTTCACCACAACCGACGATAAGGATAAGCCAGGCGATCACCGCCGCATCGATACTGATTTTTTAAAATCAGAGGTCGACGATTTCAAAAAGCATTTCTACGTTTGCGGCCCCGATCCCATGGTCAAGGAAATTTCTGAAATACTCGAAAAATTAGGCGCTAAAGCTGATTCGGTTGTTTTTGAGAAATAGTTAGAAAAAGCATTGGCTTGCGCGATTCCCGCCTTGGGGCGGGTGTAGGGTGGGGTTAAGTACTGACAAAACAATGTCAGCACTTATTTAAAATTTTCTATGCATATTTGGATAAATCAACCTAACCCAATACGCATGAAAAAAACCTTCCTTTGTTTATTATTTATAAATTTCGCAGCCTTTACTATGGTTAAAGCGCAGTCGTCACAACCAGCGGTTAGCTTAGGTACGGATGTGGGCTTCCCTTTTAAAAACTATAAAGCCAATGTTGGTTTTGGAGCGAAAGCCGAACTACCGCTTTTGCCCAATTTAAAATTGGACTTTAGCGCTGGCTATTCAACATTAATACCCGACAATAGGGTGTATGCTGATCAACCCGCTATTTGCGAAGGTTGCGTTATTACTAACACGCCACACACAGAGCCATCATATCATTTTATCCCGGTAAAGGCAGGGTTGCGTTATTACTATTCAAGGCATTTTTATGTTGATGGCGATGCCGGGGCAGCATTTAAGGCTAATGATGTAGCAAACACATCATTTATTTATGGCTTCGGTTTAGGTGTATTGTTGCCATTCAACGCACATAACGCGCTCGATTTCGGTTTGAATTTCCAATCAGGTTATAAAACAATTGATTACGATAACCCTGAGTCGCAGATTGGTGTTGGTTTAGCCTATAGGCATCAATTTTAATCGATGCAGATCCGGTACTGACAAAACAGTGTCAGTACTTATTTAATTTCTTGCGCGTAAATTTGGAGGTATCGATTAATGAAACTGGGGATGATGATAAAATCTTCAATCTCCTGTCTCATATCTCAAATCTAAAATCTATTTTTACCCCATGAGTATCCGTGTTGAATCCCTAACCAAAATTTACGGTAAACAAAAGGCTGTTGATGGCATTTCTTTTTCGGCAGAGCCGGGAGTGCTCGGTTTTTTGGGTCCCAATGGCGCAGGCAAATCAACCACCATGAAGATACTCACCTGCTTTATCCCGCAAACATCAGGTACAGCTTCAGTTTGCGGTTTTGATGTAGAGAAGCAGTCGCTTGATGTTCGTAAGCACATCGGCTACCTGCCCGAAAGTAATTCGCTTTACCTGGATATGTATGTAAAGGAATCTTTAGGTTTTATTGCGGGCATCCACAAAATAACATCACCCGAAAAACGCATAGCACAAGTTATCGAGCAAACGGGTTTAGGCCCTGAGCAACATAAAAAAGTTGGTCAGCTTTCAAAAGGTTACCGCCAAAGAGTAGGGCTGGCGCAAGCTATTTTACATGACCCGGAGGTATTGATTTTGGATGAGCCCACATCAGGACTTGATCCAAACCAATTGATCGGCATCCGTCAACTAATAACCGATCTGGGTAAAACCAAAACCATCGTATTAAGCACCCACATTATGCAGGAGGTTGAAGCCGTATGCAATAACGTCATCATCATTAATAAAGGCAAAATAGTAGCTAATGATAGCCTGGAGGGTTTACGTGATAAAAACGAAGGCAAATCCCTCGAAAATATTTTTATTGAACTAACGAATAAATAAGCAACGTGTACAGTATCCTAAAAAAAGAAATAACCTCGTATCTCAGTTCGCTGGTGGCCTATGTAACCATTGGCGTATTTTTAATTGTATTGGGGCTTTTTTTATGGGTTTTTCCTGATTCAAGTATATTGGATTATGGGTACGCAGGTTTAGATAGCCTCTTTAGTACCGCGCCATACCTGTTCATGTTCCTTGTACCCGCCATTACCATGCGCTCCTTAGCCGAGGAACGCCGCGAAGGTACTTTCGAACTATTGCTTACACGCCCGCTAACCGATTGGCAAATTGTTATCGGTAAATATTTAGCATCGCTGCTAATTATCCTATTTGCTTTAGTCCCAACCTTAGTTTATTATTACTCAGTTTACACTTTAGGTAACCCGGTTGGCAATATTGATACAGGCGCTGTAATTGGCTCCTATATCGGACTGTTTTTATTAGGCGCGTCATTCGCGGCAATCGGTTTATTTGCATCATCCATCAGCAAAAACCAGATCATCGCTTTTACTATCGCCGTGTTCCTGTGTTTCTTTTTCTATAGTGGATTTTACTCAATGAGTCAGATATTATCCCTGCAAAATCTAACGCTGGAGAATTTTGGTATCACCGAACATTATCAATCCGTAAGCCGTGGTGTATTAGATACCCGCGATCTGGCTTACTTCATTATCCTCGCGGGGATATTTCTTTGGTTAACCTTATTTGTACTGCTTAAACAACGCCAAAAAACAGTATTTAATAAATTTACTTTGGGTTTTATTGGCGTGTTGATGGTAGTCGGCGTTATATCAGCTATCACATTTACCCGTTTCGATTTTACTAAAGAAAAACGCTATACCATTTCGCCCATCAGCAGACAAATTATGGGCGGTTTAACACAGCCGATAAAAGTCACCGTTTACTTAAAAGGTGATAACTTCCCGTCATGGGCCAAGCGCCTGCAGCACTCCACCCGCGATATGCTGAGCGACCTGCAAGCCTATACCCACGGCAACTTAACCTATGATATTGTTGACCCGATTGCCGATATCAAATCATTACCCGATACCGCCCAAAAAGCCGTTTATGATTCGTTAGAAGCCAATGGCATAGTAGGGCAGGGCTACAGCGTTAAAACGGATAATGGCGTGTCGCAATTGCTGCTTTTCCCCGAGGCTTTGGTTCAATATCAAGGCAAACAGATCGTGGTGAACTTAATGCAGTCACGCATCGGTTTGTCTGATGATGAAGTGATCAATAACTCAATACAAAACCTGGAATACGCTTTCTCCTCAGCTATCAAAAAACTAACAAGCGGTGGCAAACCCGAAATTGGTTTTACCGAAGGGCATAATGAGCTAACCGATCTTCAACTGGAAGATGGCATGAAATCATTATCCGATGGTTTTGATGTAGGCAGGGTCGACTTAAAAACAATCCCTTTCGCCGGGTTAATGACCATTAAACTATTGGTGATTCCAAAACCTGATAAACCATTTACAGAACAGGAAAAATACAAACTCGACCAATACATTATGCGTGGCGGCAGGGTTTTATGGACGATAGACCCGGTAAGTGCAGAACTGGATAGTCTTCGTGGCCATGGCGGCGAAGAAATGGCATTCCCTAAACAATTAAACCTGGATGATCAGTTATTTACCTACGGTGTTCGCCTCAATTACGATTTAATTGCTGATTTAGAATGTGCCCAAATTCCACTAAGCACAGGCAATGTTGGTGGGCAGGCACAAATACAAATGGTGCCATGGTTGTTTTATCCGATATTTATGCCAACCTCCAAACATCCCATCGTGAAAAATTTAGACGGCATCCGAAGCGAATTTGCCAGTACTATTGATACACTTGCAGTTAAAGGAGTAAAGAAAACAATACTGTTATCATCATCCCCATACAATAAGAAACTTAGCACGCCTAAATTGTTGTCCTTACAGGCAATAGAGCAGGAGCCTGATCCTAAAGCTTTCCAAAGCACACCAAAAACAGTAGCGGTATTGCTCGAAGGTTCTTTTCCATCTGATTTCCTGAACAGGCCGATCCCGGAAGGTTTGAATGAGAATGTCCCTCAGCTAAATCAAAGCAAACCCACAAAACTGATTGTCATCAGCGATGGTGATGTGTTTAAAAACCAGGTAGGGGCAGATGGTTCACCATATCCTCTAGGATACGATCATTATACCCAGCAAACCTTCGGCAACAAAAATCTGTTGCTGAATATTGCCGATTACATGACCGATGATTCCGGCCTAATCGCCCTGCGTACAAAAGAGATACAGATCCGTCTGCTCGACCGCGCCCGTATACGGGCCGAAAAGTTAAAATGGCAATTAATTAACACCATTTTGCCATTGTGTTTAGTGTTAATATTTGCTATTTTTCAACATTATATCCGCAAGCGGAAGTATGCTCGTTAAATTTTATACTTTTGAGTGATAAATTATAATTTATATATGAGATTCATTGTTTCTACATCAACATTACTCAAGCAATTACAGTCGGTTAGTGGCGCGTTAAGCAACAGTACCGTATTGCCTATATTAGAGAACTTTTTGTTTGAGATAAAAGATGGAAACTTAACCATTTCGGCTACCGACCTGCAAACCAGCATGACCACATCTTTAAGCGTTGAAGCTAAAGAGAATGGCCGCATTGCTATACCATCACGCATTTTATTAGAAACGCTTAAATCACTGCCTGAACAGCCTGTTACTTTTTCGGTTGATGACAGCACTTTCGCTATTGAAATAAGCGCGGGCGATGGTAAATACAAACTAAGTGGCGAGAATGGTGAGGATTTCCCTAAGATACCTACGGTTGAGAATGCTTCATCAGTAAACCTTCCGGCATCAGTATTGGCTGAGGCTATCAATAAAACCATTTTCGCGGTAAGTAATGATGAATTGCGCCCGGCTATGACAGGCGTTTTTTGCCAGTTGACCACTGATTCATTAACCTTTGTAGCTACAGATGCACATAAATTAGTGCGTTACCGCCGGAAAGATGCTAAGGCAGCCAGTACAACATCATTTATCCTGCCTAAAAAGGCTTTAACGCTTTTAAAATCGGCTTTACCAACTGATGATGTTAACGTATCAGTTGAATACAACAGCACCAGCGCGTTTTTTAAATTTGGCAACATCAACATGGTTTGCCGTTTAATTGATGAACGCTACCCTGATTACGAAGCTGTAATACCACTAAATAACCCGAATAAATTAAGTATCGACCGCCAGTCCTTTTTAGGATCATTGAGCCGTGTTGCTATTTATGCCAATAAAACCACGCACCAGGTTCGCTTAAAGATCAATGGCAGCGAGTTAAATATATCATCAGAAGATATTGACTTTGCAAACGAGGCGCACGAGCGTTTAAGTTGCCAATACGAAGGTGAGGATATCGAAATTGGTTTTAACGCGAGATTCTTAATAGAAATGTTAAAAAATCTTGCTTGTGAAGAAGTATCACTGGAGATGTCGACACCAAACCGTGCCGGCTTATTATTACCACAAGGTGGAGACGAGAACGAAGATGTATTGATGTTGGTAATGCCGGTAATGCTTAATAGTTACGCTTAAGTTGTAAACTTAAATTATAAATCCAAAAATGAGTCCGGCGTAAAAACCGGACTTTTTTAGTTTAAAACAATATCCTTGAATTGATAATAGTCCGGAAGATTATTAAAAATATCTTTTGTTATTATAGCAGGTTTGCTTTTGTCGGTAACTTTAAATTTATAAATAGCAAAGGAGTAACTACAGTCTAGTTGTTCTTTAGATGTATAAGAAGTGATTATTTGAGTGCCAGTAGTTACCGTAGAGCCTTCAAAACTTACATTTTCAATTTGGTCTGCTACTCCGGTAATATCATTGCGTTTAATCTCTACAGGGCTTTCATTATCAGCGGCCTTCGTCGTTATATTTTTTGAGTTGCCACTGGTAGTAATATATTCTTTAGCAGGCATTCGTTGTTCAATTATTATGCAAACCAAAGAGTCGTTAAACCTGACTTTTCTTATCCATAATCCCTTGTTCACTGGCGGTAATGAATCTATTATTTCAAACTTTAGCGCATTTGTAGCATAACTTGTGCCATTAAAATTTAACATAAAAGGTGCTATTTGGTTATTTCCTAATTTTTCAGCTATATAATCTACACTAAATAAATGATTCGAAGACGAAGATTGTGAAGCATTAAACTTATTATTTGATGATTTAAAAAACATCGAACTTAATGTATCTACATTAACTGATAATGTGAATACTTGGCCCAGTCGGGGTTGCGGATTTGATATTTCAAGTTGTAACCGTTGCGAAAAGCTAAAAATTGGTAATACTAAAATACAGATGGTTAAAATGGCTTTCATTAATAAAATTGTTGGTTCAGGATATTTTAATTTTTTTTACGACGTTAATATAGCAAGAAATCGTTTATTTAGCGCAAAATCAAAAAATGGATATTAATAAACCTTTAATGTATAAATATTCACTTCTGTTATTTGTAGCTATGGTGTTTTTTGCTTCATGCAAAGGAAAAGACACCGTACCGCCATCTGATAAAAATCCACCGGAAGTAATCACAATTAATGCAACCGCCGATACCATAAATATCTACCAAAATAACGTAAGGCAAAATAATACTTCAAGTATTTATCCCAGTGGGGCAACGGTGTATTTACCCTTTTTACGCGGCACCCAAAATTTTCAGATTAGGCGTACCGGTACTACCGATGTATTATTTACCAAGGCTGTCACAATTGATTCTGCCACTAGTTATACTTTTTTTGTAGCCGGTACAACCGCCGATAAGTTTTTTACCACCATTGATAAATTACAAGCTGCTTACGATACTGTAGCTAATGATAATACATTTACCAGCTCAGCAATTAGGGTTGTAAATGCATCTTATAATTCTGGCGCAATTAATGTAACTGTGGGCACAGGCGATACGGTTAATGTAAAAAGTTTGGCTTTCGGCACAGCTACACCGTTTATTAAGTTTAACGCCTCTCATAGCCAGGAAGTTAAAATTTTTCTATCCAACAGCAGTACAGCCCAGCTTGATACCATCATGGCTTTTCAAACAGGGTTAATTTACACGTTATATACAAAAGGGGCGCCAACGGGTACAGGTAATGCCGCGTTTAACATAGGTTTAACCACTAATCAATATATTCCTCTAAACTTATGATCGGCAGAAAAAATAATACAATAAATGGTTTTCTGTTGTTGATTATCGCAACAGTATTTTTAACTCCATATCTATCCTCTTGCGGCAAATCTGGCAACGCGAGCAGCGTGGGTTTAAACGTACAGTTTGAAGTATTAAACCTTAGCCCCAATATTCAACCGGTTGATTTATATCTTGGATTTATAAAACAAAATACTAATTCTTATTCCTATCCATTTCCTTCGGGGTACTTCTATCTTAACTCTATTGATACACCTTTACAGATCAGATCATCTGCAACCACGCTTGCGAGTAGTAACTTTTTTACTATAAACCACCTTAACTTTCAGGCTAATCATAAATATTCCCTGTTTATAGTTGGTAGTTATCTTGCAACAGACACGGCCAGCAGCACATTAACCCCGGTAATAACACTTGATGATACTACAGCTATCCCGCCGGTAGGTTTCGGTAAAATAAGATTTATAAATGGGGCGCTGCAAAATACAGGTATCGATGTTACGGCAAATGGAACGGTCGCCTTTTCTGCAGTTAAGTTCGCCGGCGTTTCACCTTACATCGCATTACCTGCCGGTAATTATGTATTTCAATTAAACCAAACCAATGCGCCCGGTGTAATTCTAAGCACAAGTTTGGGCACTACCACTATACAGGATGGGCATTTATATACCATGTATTCTTATGGTGTGCCATTGCATACCGATTCATCCGCTTTCAATGCAGGTATCATCACAAACAGGTAAGCGCTATTGTAATATATATTTATATTTTTGCTGAAAATAAAAAGCCATTGGAACTCATAAAAAGCGCCGTAGATTTCATACTACATATTGATAAGCATCTTGAACACATTAGCAGCCTATACAATGGCTGGACTTACCTGTTTATTTTCGCTATAATATTTGCTGAAACCGGTTTTGTGGTTACCCCATTTTTGCCCGGCGATTCGCTTTTATTCGCAGCCGGCGCATTAATTGCCAGCGGCAGATCAGGATTGGATATTACCTATATGGGTATAATATTAATTATAGCCGCTTTTGCAGGTAATACATTAAATTATTTTTTAGGCGGATACTTCGGCCCTAAAGTATTCAAACCTCAAAATAAAATACTTAAACTCGAATATTATACACGTACCAAAGCTTTTTTTGATAAGCACGGCGGTAAAGCGGTTGTATTTAGCAGGTTTATGCCAATCATTCGTACAGTAGCGCCATTTGTTGCAGGTGTTAGCGGTATGCCTTTTTTGCGTTACAGCCTTTACAATATTATTGGCGGCGCCTCGTGGATCATATTATTCCTATTCGCAGGTTATGAATTGGGAAA
>Ga0302197_10004770_pt1 | contig 11807 bp, 8 predicted proteins | sample II_Bog_N2_1_FD_193526 | JGI IMG/M metagenome (GOLD analysis project Ga0302197, IMG submission 193526) | Peat permafrost microbial communities from Stordalen Mire near Abisko, Sweden - II_Bog_N2_1 | ecosystem: Environmental > Terrestrial > Soil > Wetlands > Peat | place: Sweden: Abisko, Stordalen...
CTCTAAGTCTTTTGTTTTGTTGGCGTCCCCGACGGGATTTGAACCCGTGTTATCGCCGTGAAAGGGCGGTGTCCTAGGCCGGGCTAGACGACGGGGACGCTTTGGGAGGGCTTAGAGCGGCACGAGTTGGCCGAAAGCGCCCTTATGAAGGCTACCAACCTTGGGTGGGAGTGTCAAAAAATGAGCGAACCGGAAGACATGTTCTGGCCTTGAGTGCCGGCTTTGCGGCGGGCTTCGGGCCATAGCCCACGGAGCCTGCCAGGACGGCCCTTCGGCTTTGGGGCGCGGTTTGGGACGAGGCGAACTGGCGGATGAGGATAATTTGCGACGACGGACCGGCTACGGGCGTCAAATGAATAAGGCCTATTATCCCAATTCTCAGGCGGTTGGCCGGCATGCTCTCTGACAGGAATCGTCTGCGGCGGCGGAAATTGACGCGGATACTTAGGTTCTGCAACTGGGCATCCTTGCCATTCCGCAGCCGAGCAGGGTCCAGGTTGAGGCAATTGAGGCTCGAACAAACAAGTGGGAACGAATCTGGACAAAGGAAGATCAAGTGAGGAAGAACGCGTTGAACCGCATTTATATCATAGGTTCTCTGGTGCTGGCGGGGTTTGCGGCCACGGGCTGCAAGCCAAAACCCGCGGCGCCGCCAGCGGCCGCCATGCAGGGACTTCCGGTGCAAACGGCGACGGTGACAATGGCGCCGGTGGCGCAGAGCAGCGAGTATGTGGCCACCATCAAGTCGCGCCGCTCGGCCACGGTAGAGCCGCAGGTGGCGGGAATGCTTACCCAGATTCGCGTCCAGTCGGGCGAAACGGTCAAGGCGGGCCAGGTGCTGATGGAGATCGATCCCCGGGTCCAGATCGCCACCTTGGAATCGGCGCGCGCAACGGAGCGCCAGAAGAAGGCACTCTATGACTACAACACAGTGGAGATCGAGAGGCAGCGCAAGCTGTTTGAAGCGGGCGTAACCAGCCGCGACGTTTACGACCAGGCGCAGCAGTCTCACGACAATGCCAAAGCGGATTACGAGTCGGCGGTGAACCTGCGCAAAACACAAGAGCAGCAGTTGGCCTACTACACTATCCGCGCGCCGTTCGACGGGGTAGTGGGGGATGTGCCGGTGCACGTTGGGGATTTTGTCGCACCTATGAGTTCGCCTCCGAGCGTACTCACGACGGTTGATGAAAACACCGATTTGGAAGCGTATATCTACGTACCCACGGAGCGCTCCGGCCAGGTGCGGCGGGGCCTCGATGTGGACCTGATGGACAACAGCGGCAAGCTGCTGGAGAAGACCACGATCGATTTTCTTTCTCCGGAGGTGGATAGCACTTTGCAGGGGATCCTGGTGAAGGCTCCGGTCCACTTTACGCCGGAGGTGCTGCGCAACGCGCAACTGATAAAGGCGCGGGTTATCTGGAGCACCGCACCCATGGCTGTGGTTCCGGTGCTGGCCATCACGCGCCAGGGCGGACAGAGCTTTGTGTTTGTGGCGCGTCAACAGAGTGGGCACACTTTCGCCATCCAGACCCCGGTGACGCTGGGGGATACGGTGGGCAACAATTATTCCATCTCCTCGGGGCTGAATGTGGGCGATAAGGTGATCGTTTCCGGTACCCAGTTCCTGGTGAACAACATGCCGGTAATGCCGCTGCCGGAAGCTGGGAAATAGGCATTCATTCGCCCTCGGCAGATGAGCCGGGGCGGCGTCACGCGGCGTTTGCGGCGTACATAGGAAGAGACAAGCGCGGACCGGGAGGTCCACGCTACAGCCGGCCAGGAGGCCAGCGCTACCGTTTCATCTCCCGCGGGTCGGCAACGCCGGTGGGGGACTAACAAGCGAAAAGGAAGGCAAGCTTTGTTTGTCGATTTCTTCATTCATCGGCCGGTTTTTGCGACGGTTTGCGCGCTGTTGATCATTCTTTGCGGAGCCGTGTGCATTCCCAACTTGCCCATCTCGATGTATCCCACTCTTACGCCTCCGCAGGTGGCCGTTACCTGCAATTACGTGGGCGCGAACGCGGAAACCGTTGAAAAGGCCGTGACCATTCCGCTGGAAGAAGCCATCAACGGCGTCGAAGGGATGCGCTACATCACTTCGTCGAGCACCAACGGCGGCGTCAGTTCCATCGTCACCACCTTCAAGACGGGCTATAACCAGGACATCGCCGCAGTGGACGTTCAGAACCGTGTTGCCAGCGTGGAAGGGCGTCTGCCCGCGGCGGTGAACTCGACCGGCATTACCATTACCAAGACCAACAACAACTTCGTGTTTGCCGCCGGAGTCTTTTCGCGGGACGGGCGCTACACCAGCGAGTTCATCTCAAACTACCTGGACGTCTACGTGAAGGATGCGCTGAAGCGCGTGCCCGGCGTGGGAGACGTGTTGATATTCGGCGAGCGCAAATATGCGATGCGCGTGTGGCTCGATCCAGTGCGCATGGCCGCGCGCAGCCTGACCGCGACCGATGTGGTGAACGCGCTGGTAGAGCAGAATGTTGAGATTCCAGCCGGACAGCTTGGCCAGCCACCTTCGGACTCGAAGCAGGTTTTTCAAGTACCCGTGCGCGTGGTGGGCCGTCTTGCAAGCCCGGCCGAATTCGACAACATTATTGTGAAGAACAGCGCCAACGGCCTTGTGCTGTTGAAGGATGTAGGCCACTCCGTGGTGGGCGCGGAGGACTACAGTTCCTCGCTGAAATACTCCGGCCACCAAGCAATGGGAATCGGTGTCCAGTTGCTTGCGAATGCCAACGCACTGGATGTCGATCGCCAAGCCAAAGCTGTGCTGGTAGAACTGCAGAAGAGCTTTCCGCCGGGTTTGGAAATCGCCATTGCGTTCGATTCCACCACTGTGGTTGGCGACTCCATCCGCGAAGTGCTGGTCACGCTGGCTGAAGCCGTCGTCATTGTCATCGCGGTCATTTTTCTGTTCCTGCTGGACTGGCGCGCTACCATCATTCCCGCCGTCACCATTCCGGTTTCTTTGATCGGAACCTTTGCGTTCATCAAGTTGTTCGGTTTTTCGATCAACTCCCTCACTCTATTTGGCATCACGCTGGCCACCGGACTGGTGGTGGACGACGCCATCGTGGTGATCGAGAACGTCCAGCGCCACATTGCAATGGAGCACTCCGATCCCCATGAGGCCACGTCGCGCGCCATGGGCGAAGTCACCAGCGCGGTCATCGCCACATCTCTCGTCCTCATCGCCGTCTTCGTTCCAGTGTCATTCTTCCCCGGCACTACCGGCATTCTTTACCGGCAGTTTTCGCTGACAATCGCTTTTGCCATCGCCATCTCGGCCTTCAACGCGCTTACGCTTTCACCCGCGCTCTCGGCCTTGTTCCTGCGCGGCGAAGAGGATCGCCCAAAGCAGTTGGATTTCCTGCGCATTGCCCCCGTCTCGCGCGCGTTTGCCGCATTCATCCACGGCGCAGACGCCTCAGTAAGCTGGCTGTCGCGCACTTATGCCAAGTCAATTCACTTTGCGCTGCAACTGCGCTACGTGTTGCTTCTCTTGTTTTTTGCGGGACTGGGCGCAACGGTCTGGGTCTACCAGCGTGTCCCCACAGCCTTTATTCCTCAGGAGGACCAGGGCTACCTTTTTGTGATTGTGCAGGCGCCGCCGGGCTCTTCGCTGGCCTATACAGGGGCATTGGCTGACCGTGCGGAGCAGATGCTGGCAGCAAACCCCGATATCAACGGAGCCTTCTCCGTGATGGGTTTCGGCTTTTCCGGAGGGTCTTCCAACGCAGGCCTGATGTTTGTGAGCACTTTGCCGGCCGATCAGCGGCGCGGCAAAGGCCACTCTGCCGCAGACATTGTAGCCAGCCTCAACAAGAACTTTCAAATGCTGATGTTTTCCAAGGACGGCGGCATTGTGCAGGCCATTCAGCCGCCGGCCGTGCAAGGCGTGGGCAGCTTTGGCGGGTTCCAGTTTATGCTCCAGGACTCTGGCCTGAATACATTGTCAGATCTTGATCGCGTGGCGCACCAGATGGTGGCTGGCAGCAATGCGCGCAAAGACCTGGTTGGCCTCTACACCAGTTTCTCGGCCAACGATCCGCAAGTCCTGGTTACGATCGACCGCGAAAAAGCCAAGGCCATGAACATTCCGCTGTCGCAGATCACTAACACTCTCGGGGTGTTCATGGGTTCGGAATACGTGAATGACTTCGATTACAACAACCGCACGTATCGAGTCTTCGTCCAGGCCGATCAGCCCTTCCGCATGTCGGCGCGCGATCTGCACAACTTTTACGTCCGCTCCGAATCAGGCGAAATGGTTCCGCTGGATAACCTGGTAACCGTTTCGCAGAGCTCGGGCCCGCCGGTGATCAGCCACTATAACCTGTTTCGAGCGGTAGAAATCGACGGCAACCCCGGACCGGGTTACAGTTCCAGCCAGGGTCTGGCCGCGATGGAAGACCTGTTCAACAACAGCAAGATGCAGGGCATGCGTTTTGAGTGGACCGGCCTGACGCTGGACGAGATCGAATCCAGCGGCAGGGCGCTCATCATCTTCGGCCTCGGAATCCTGGTTGTCTATCTCACTCTCTCCGCGCAATATGAGAGCTTTGCGCTGCCCTTTATTATTTTGCTGGCCGTTCCCATGGCGGTGCTGGGCGCGCTGGGATTGGTGGCGGCGCGAGGCCTGGCGAACGATGTCTACTGTCAGATCGGCCTGGTCATGCTCATCGGCCTCTCCGCGAAGAACTCGATTCTCATCGTCGAGTTTGCCGAGCAACTCAGGCGCAAGGGCCGCTCCATTGCCGAGGCCGCGATTGAAGCCGCGGAACTGCGCCTGCGCCCCATCCTGATGACCTCGTTCGCCTTCATTCTCGGTGTTCTCCCGCTGGTCTTCGCCACAGGGGCGGGCGCATTGGGACGCCGCTCGGTGGGAACGACGATCGTTGGCGGCATGCTGCTCTCCACGGTATTGAATCTCTTCTTCATCCCCGTGCTCTATGTGATTTTGAGCGGGCTGCTGAGGCGCAAGGGGAGTACACATCAAGAGCCAGCCGAAGCATCATGAAGTGCTGTCACTGAGCATCTCGGTGCGCAACAATGTAATCCTTGATTCGGTCGTAGACCTCGCTCGATACCACGCCGTTTTCCAGCAGGTCAGCTTTGGTGCGGTAGGGCCGGAACCGCACAACACGCCCTGCCCAGGAGCGTGTCATGCCGGGAATCTTCAGCAGTTCCTCCACAGTGGCATGATTGATGTCGACCCGCAACTCAGACGGAGGCGCATTCGCAGAAGTGGCGGGCGCGCCCCTGGTGTCTCGATCTTGATTCTGCGCCACCGCCCCAAGGCACACGAATAGAATCGCAGTCACAAAACCCGTCCATCGCCAAGCCGTTTGCACAGATCCATTCTCAGCGTTGCTTGGCACAAACGGCAACCGCCCTGGTTCGTCGATCTGTGACAATGATTCTATGGCCCTGTCTCCCGAGCTTCCCTCCACAACCGGCGTCGCCCCGTCCCGCATCTTTGGCTGGACCAGGCTTCTGCTTCTTTTCATCTTGCTCGCGCTCTTTTTGATCTGTCTCATCTTCGCGTGGACCACGCGGGGCGCCATGGCGAATCTTCCCTTCCTGCAAGCACAAGCCAAGGGGCTGGCGCCGGTTGGAGACCAGAAAGCGCTCGTCGATCTGCGCCCCTGGCAAACAGCGCAGGCTCTGGCTCCACTCGCCGTAACGGCCGAGGAAGCCGAGTACGCGCGGGAGGCCATCCGGCTCGCAGATCATGAGGTTGAGCAGGCGTTCGACTCGGCGCTGCGCAAGGCCAACGTAGATGCGCAGCACCGTGTACTCACCGGAGACGCGCTTGCGCTCTCCCAGAAAGTCGACAGTCTTGAGCAAGTGGTGGCACAAGATCAGTCGGCGGTAAGCAGCCTCATGTCCAAATCGCAGCCGATCGCACACGGGACCAAATCCGGCTCCCCGTCTGTCAGCGCTGGAGACGATCTCGAAGTTGCCAAAGCCCAGCTCGATCTTGACTCCGATGACCTTGCCGATGCGCAACGGGATCTTAACCGCGTCTCCGGCGACGACCGCGCCCAGATTCAAAGTGAATTGGCTGCTCACAAAGCCGCAATGACCAAATATGAAAGCCAGTCGAGTGGCAGTTCGCAGGTCGCGGTGGTGTCAGCCAGGCAACGCGGAACGTTGGCCAGCCGCATAAAGGCATGGTTCGATCAGAACGATAGGGCCCAGTTGATCCAGCAGGCACTGCAACAGGCGCAAGCCGATAACGCTGCTTTGACAGCGGAACACAACAAGCTTGAAGCTGCACCGAACTCAGTATCAGCCACGGCTGCGAACGCCGGAGGCCTGCTCGCAGGCATCAATGAGAGGCGAGAGCAGCGCCAATTGCTTAGCATATTCGACGACCGCATTCAAACCGAGCAGCAGCTAGCCACCGTTTATGGCAAGTGGTCCGCCCAGGTGAACCTTCAACACCGCATCGTTCTTCATCTCATGATGCAGTCGTTGGCGCTGATCGCACTGATTCTCATCTGCATGATTCTCTCCGACGCGCTGGTGCAGCACCTGTTGGCCCATCCATCCCTCGACTGGAAGCGCATGCAGACGCTGCGCACCGTGCTCGAGTTCGGTGTGCAGGCGCTTGGAGTTCTGCTTATCCTGTTCGTGCTGTTCGGTCCGCCGCGCCAACTGACCACAGTTCTGGGCCTGGCCACAGCCGGCCTCACCATTGCACTGCAGGACTTCATTCTTGCGTTTCTGGGCTGGTTCGTTCTTATGGGCAAGAACGGCATTCGCATTGGCGATTGGGTTGAAATCAACGGCGTGGGTGGCGAGGTCACAGAGATCGGCCTCATCTACACCACCCTCCTCGAAACTGGAAACCTGGAGGATAAGGGTCATCCCACGGGCCGGCGAATTTCGTTTATCAACGGTTACGCGATCAGAGGACCGTATTTCAACTTCTCAACAAGCGGGCAGTGGATGTGGGACGAAATCACCGTTCCCGTTCCCGCTTCAGCGAACATGCAGACAGTCGTCGATGAGATTCAGAAAGCCGTGGAGCAGGAGACAGCCGAAAATACCCGCATTGCGGAGCAGGAGTGGAAACGCGGAATTCGCGGCGACGGTCTCAGCCGCTTCAGCGCTGCTCCGGTCGTGAATTTGCGCCCCTCAGGCTCGGCAATCGACGTTGAGGTGCGCTATGTGACTCGCGCATCCGACCGATTTGAGTTGAGAAACCGTTTGTACCAGCAGTTCGTTGGCCTCATCCACGCGCCTGCAGCGCCGCAGGCCGGACCGCCGCCCGCGATTGAGAAAGCCTAAGATTAAGGGTCTCTGCCAAACCCGATCCACAACGAGCATTTGACAGCACCGGGGGTTTACCCTTACTTTGAAAACAGATGCAGAGCCACCGCCATCCCGGCCACAATCATCATGGGATCCCCATGCCGGCGGACTGCCATGGCCTGAACTGAGCGGCCATCCAGATCAGAAAGATACCAGGCCCGCCGGCCACCAAGCCGGCGGGCTTTTTCACGTCCCCAACGCAGAATCTCAAACGAAACAAGGATAAGAATGAGCAGCGAAACGACAACAATCGACTTTGAAAAGATGGATGGCCTCGTCGCCGGTATTGTGCAGGATGCACGTTCCGGCGAAGTGCTGATGCTGGGCTTTCTAAACCCCGTCAGCTATGCCAAGACGCTGGAAAGCGGCTATGTAACCTTCTGGAGCCGGACGCGCCAGAAGCTTTGGATGAAGGGCGAGACCAGCGGCAACCGCCTGCGCGTAATCTCTGCCGCAACCGACTGCGACAACGATACGCTGCTGTTTCGCGTTGAAGTGGAGGGTGACGGCCTGGTGTGCCACGAGGGCACCATAAGCTGCTTCACCAAGCCGCTGCCATTTGGCGCTATCAACCAGGAAACCGACGCTCAGAAAGGGGAAATTCGTGGCTAACAAGTTAAGACTCGGCATCCCCAAAGGAAGTTTGCAGGATGCCACAATTGCACTGTTCAAGCGCGCCGGATGGAACATCTACGCCGATGGCCGTTCCTACTTTCCATCGATCGACGACCCGGATATCGAGTGCATGTTGATTCGCGCGCAGGAGATGGCGCGCTACGTCGATCACGGCGTGCTTGATGCCGGCCTTACCGGCATCGACTGGGTGGTTGAGAGCGGTCTTGACGTCACCAGCGTTACCACGCTCACCTACGCCAAGCAGAGCCGGCGCAAGGTGCGATGGGTACTTGCCGTGCCCGAAGGCAGCGGCTTTGAGAAAGCCGAAGACCTGGAAGGCAAGATTGTTGCCACGGAACTGGTGGAGGTAAGCAAGCGTTACTTCGCAGCAAAAGGCGTCAACGTAAAGGTTGAATTCAGTTGGGGCGCTACGGAAGTTAAGCCGCCCACGCTTGCCGATGCCATTGTCGAAGTCACCGAGACGGGCAGCTCGCTCAAGGCCAACCACCTTAAGATCATTGACACTGTGATGGAGAGCGAGACGCACCTCATTGCCGGCCACGCCACTCTTGCCGATGCGTGGAAGCGCGAAAAGATCGACCAGATTGCGCTGATGCTGCGCGGGGCAATCGACGCGCAATCGCAAGTGGGGCTAATGCTCAACGTCAAGCGGGGCGACCTGGAAGCGGTGCTTGCGGTGCTGCCCGCCTTGAACTCGCCCACAGTTTCGCAGTTAAGCGATTCGGAGTGGGTCGCAGTGAATACGATTGTCGATGAGCGGGTGGCTCGCGATGTGATCCCGCGGCTTAAAGCGGCCAGGGCTACGGGCATCGTTGAATATCCGCTGAACAAAGTGGTGCTCTAGCCCGAGGCGAACGATGAAGCTGATTCGGACCAAAGGACGGAACGCGAGAGAGGCGGCAGATACAATTGCGGCCCTCGAGCGGCGTGGCGGTGCGGCGCTCGATGCCGTGCTGCCGGCGGTTAAACGCATCGTGGCCGATGTGCGCAAGAGAGGCGACCGCGCTCTACTTCGCTATGCTGCTCAATTCGACGGATTGAAAGGCGCAGCAACTGTGCGCGTTACGCCCCATGAAATGGCCGCTGCGTGGGAAGCAATAAGCCCCGCACTGCGCGACGCTTTGTCCACGGCGGCCGAGCAAATCCGCACCTTCGCTCAACGCCAACTTCCCGCCTCATGGAGCTTTTCTCCGCTTGCCGGCCTCACCACCGGTCAGCTTGTCCGCCCACTGGCCTCGGTGGGATGCTATGTTCCCAGTGGCCGTCATCCGTTGCCTTCCACGCTGCTGATGACGGCTATTCCAGCGCAGGTGGCCGGTGTGAGGCGCATCGTGGCAGTCTCGCCCAAACCTGCGCCGGAGACTCTGGCTGCTGCGCATCTGCTCGGCATCACCGAGTTCTATCGCCTCGGTGGCGCGCACGCCATAGCCGCTCTCGCCTATGGAACAGAGTCCGTGGAGCGCGTCGACAAGATCGTTGGTCCCGGCAATCTATACGTGACCGCCGCCAAGCGTCTTGTAGCCTTCGACTGCGCAATCGACATGCTCGCCGGTCCCACTGAAATTGTAGTGACCAGCGAGCGAGGCAATGCTGCCGACATCGCCTCCGACCTCGTTGCGCAGGCCGAACACGATCCTGAAGCACTGGCAATCTTCATCACCACGCGAACAAATCTGGCGAAACAAGTTATTGCGGAAGCAAAGCAGCGCAGCCGCAACAACGCGGTCGCGCATGAGGCGCTCCATCGCAATGGCCTGGTTATCCTTGCCGGCAACGTTGACGAGGCGCACCAAATCACCAACCGCCTCGCACCTGAACACCTCACTGTCGATGCGCGGAGCGATCTCGATTGGGTGCAAAACGCAGGCTCGGTGTTTGTCGGCCGCTGGTCCGCGCAGCCCATGGGCGATTACATCTCCGGGCCGAACCACACCTTGCCCACTGGCGGCATGGCGCGGGTGCGCGGCGGCCTGAGCGTGAATGATTTCGTCAAGCTCATCACAGTGCAGGAATACAACGCGCAGACAGTCCGATCCCTTGGGCTTCCGGCGATTGCATTGGCTGAAGCCGAGGGGCTCTTCGGCCATGCCGAGGCCATTCGAGTTCGATTCGAGAGGAGGACTCGTGGCTGAAGCCGAAACAACGCTGATTCCGGCCCCGCGAGCGCGTGTGCAGGCCATGAAGGAGTATCACCCTCCCCTGGGGAGCCGCGACGCGCTGCGCCTTGACTTCAATGAGAACACGCTGGCATGTTCTCCTAAGGTCCGCGAGGCATTGGCGCAAATCTCAACCGGCCAACTCACGCGCTATCCTGAGCGCGAGCCGGTGGAAGCCTTGGTTGCCGCGCACCTTGGTCTCGAAGCAGCGCAGGTTGCGCTCACCAATGGAGTGGACGAAGCCATTCATGTTCTGTTCGAGACTTTTCTTGAAGCCGGCGATGAGTTGTTGCTGCCCGTACCGACGTACACCATGTATGAGGTTTACGCATCGGCAACCGATGCGAGCGTGGTGGCCGTGCTTGCTGCGGACGATCTTCAGTTTCCCTTCGAGCGCCTTCTGGCGGCGATTACTCCGCGCACCAAAGTGATCGCCATCGCCAATCCCAACAGCCCTTCGGGGTCCGCGGCCACGCGCGCGCAGCTCATTGAGATTGCTGCCCGCGCGCATTATGCCGTCATTCTGGTGGATGAAGCGTACTTTCATTTCCACGGCGAAACGGTGATCGATCTCGTGGGTGAGGTGCCCAACCTTGTTGTGGCGCGAACCTTCTCAAAGGCCTATGGGTTGGCCGGCTTGCGCCTTGGCTTGCTGGCTGGGTCTGTAGATTTGATGCGCTGGGTCCGCCGCGTTCTATCGCCCTACAGTGTTAACTCACTGGCGCTGGCATGCCTGCCGACCGCGCTTGAAGACACAGCGTATATCGATTGGTACGTAGGCGAGGTGCTTGAAGCCCGAGGCGAATTCGAGGCCGCTCTCGGTGCAGCCAAACTCCGCCACTGGCCCAGCCGCGCAAACTTCATCCTCGTGGACGTTGGCGCGCAGCATGCGGAGTTTGTGCGGCTCATGCGTTCCTCGGGCGTGCTGGTCCGCGACCGTTCCAGCGATCCCGGCTGCCTGGGCTGCGTTCGAATCACCATCGGAACACGAGAGCAGATGCGCAATGCAGTTGTAGCGTTGAACGACACGATGGCCGCATTGAGGAGCAAAGGACAAGCGCAATGACAACCGCAAAGACCGCTAGCAAAAAGAGGCTGGGTGCCCCAGGTCCCGATTCTGGGACCTGGGATATCGAGGAACCCCGTACCGCCGTCGTGGAGCGCAACACAGCGGAGACGCGCATCGCGATCCATCTCGTTATTGAAGGTGGCGGGCAGTACAAAGTGTCCACTGGAATTCGCTTCTTCGATCACATGCTGGAGCTGTTCACTCGCCATGGCGCATTCGATCTTGAACTGAAATGCGATGGAGACCTCGATGTGGATCAACACCACACCGTGGAAGATGTGGGAATCGCGCTTGGCGAAGCTTTCGACCGCGCGCTTGGAGACAAGCGCGGCATTCTTCGCGCTGGATATTTCCTGATGCCCATGGATGAAACTCTCGCCATTGCCGCCGTGGACCTGAGCGGCCGCGCAGCTTTCGCAGTCGAGACCAAGGTGCGCACGCGGCTGGTGGGCGACCTGCAAACCGAATTGGTTACCGACTTTTTCGAGGGCTTTGCTCGCGGCGCGCGCGCAAACGTTCACGTGAAGACCATGTACGGCCGCTCCAATCATCACAAGATCGAAGCCATCTTCAAGGCCTTTGCGCGTGCGCTGCGCGTT
>Ga0302197_10004773_pt1 | contig 11805 bp, 9 predicted proteins | sample II_Bog_N2_1_FD_193526 | JGI IMG/M metagenome (GOLD analysis project Ga0302197, IMG submission 193526) | Peat permafrost microbial communities from Stordalen Mire near Abisko, Sweden - II_Bog_N2_1 | ecosystem: Environmental > Terrestrial > Soil > Wetlands > Peat | place: Sweden: Abisko, Stordalen...
CCCCAACCCCAACCCCAACCCCTCATTGAAATAATTAGTAATTATATTCAATAACTGATGCATCTAAGGCATAATGGGCTGCTGCTTCTTTCCTGAACTCACATCTTCAACTATCTAGTTCAAAATGCTCAACAGAATTAAATATCATTGCTACATTTATTTCCACAATAATCAATTATAAAATCAGCACTAAATGCAATAAAATTATATTAGAGATGCCTCAAGTCTTTTATAAATACAAATCATAAATTTATACACTCACATTTTTTGAATGAGCAATTAGGTCGCCTGCTCCATGAGATGTTTCCTGTTATCTAAAACAGTCCTCAATCTTCTTATCCAATATTGATATTATTCTACTGTAGTAAATAAATAACTTTATGCAAAAAACTAGCATCTGTACACCATCTCTTATCCAGAAAAATTGCTCATGACAGATGGACATTATGCCGGTAATCTAGTCAGTCTGGACTTTAAGAGCGACAGTCTACATAACTTTTTAGAGGATGTTGTTCAGTTGGTCAATCACCATAGTCAACGTCTTAACGCTCTTTAGCTCGAAAAGATAACTATTGAAGAAGTACGCAAGGGCAATGCTTCGCTGGTCGATTCAGTTAAACTTAACCCAGTCCTCGCGAAGGAAATTCCAGCCACCAATAAATATAAAACTGACACATTTATAGAGAGTATTTAATCTCTGTCCGGAAATCTTCTGGATCACACCAATGGTACATTTATTGTAATTTAGCTCTTAAATTTTTATATGAAAGTACCAAGAAGACGAACCAACGAGTGGACTAACTTCAGGGAATGCTGGAGTCGTTCTAAACCAAGTAAAATGTAAAATAATTCCTGAGAAAAGCCTCACTTACCAGCAAAAAATCCACATAAGAAGAATGTGATAAGGTTCTCAGTCGACTAAAGGAGTTATAGATGAAGACAAATAAAAAGATAAGTGAGTTTGAAAATATCACAAAGGAGGTGGAGAAGAAAACTTTATGGAAGATCAGTGAATGTGAGGCCTCTCTCCTGAAGAAAATAACACCATAATACGTATAAAAAGCTTTGGAACAACATGAAGGGAAGATCCTGAACGATATTGCCAATAACAAAAATCAGCAGCTTAATTAGCTCAAGTTTGGAATAGAAACTGTAAAGGCCAAATTGTAGGGAGCAATTCGCAATATTGAAGATTACGAGAAAGAGAATAAAACTCTTATCAAGGAACTTCAGTAGGGAGCTAAGAGTTTTGAAAAAAGATAAAAGATAGACCATGATCGCAGAGATAATGATTTGCGGATGAAGGAACTTCTCATCAAAATAGACCGTCTGGAAAAGAGAGAAGATCCCCAATAGCTTGAACTAAGGATGACTAAAACTATTGCTGAGCATAATTAACGCATTACTACTCATCAAAACAAGTTTAAGAAGCTAGAGGATGATTTCGCATCAATTAATAATGTCATGGCCTCATTGGGTGGTACCGAAGGATCAGGAATGGATCCTCACAAATTGTGTCATATGGATGGCGAGGTACGAAGGTTACGCGATTGCAACCGTACTAACTAAGTCAAACTCCAGAGTTTAGAGGATGAAGTAAAGACAAAATTACTTACGTTTTAATAGCGTATCATGACGACACTAGGCATGCTCAAAGGCCAAGACAATTTTGTTTCTCGTGAAGAGATGTATGAATCACTGTCTAGACTGAGAGAGCCAGTCATGTAAAAACTCAGTGAAAATCAAACTCTTATTTATGAAGTTAATGGGAAGATATCAAAGCTGGAAATGTTTGAAAAAGCAACAAAGCGCAAAATCAAATAAATGACTCGCGGTGATGACCTCAACAAGATCCTTGACATGAAAATGAGTATAGGACAGGCTGAAGCCCAGTTTAACGCTATGGGTATGAAGTTAGAGAATATGGAGATTATCATCAATAAATTGCGCATGGAAGTTGATGGTAATTTTAAAATAATATAGCTAATTCTGGCTTTTTGCACATGCTGGAGAGCGAGATGAACGAGCCAGAGGAGGGAATCAATATAATTGGGCCAAAGCAAAAGGTTTTTCCTGCCAAATGTCTCGGTTGCGGGCAGAAACACGTTCCGACAGTTCATGACAATAATATGATGCAAGGCACGGATGGTCGCTACTATAAGGTTGACCTTAAGAACAGTTATCTATATGATCAACGCTAAGTTTACGGAGTAACACCGAGTCAGATAGCAGTTTACGATAGTGGAGTCAAGAAACGCATTACTTCGGCAACCAATCGTCCCAACTCCAGCAATACAAACCTCCGTCCCAGCAGTGCCAAGCGTTTTTGATCCAATATACTTGATTAATAATGAAACTGATAATTAATTTAACTGCGCAGTATTAAAGGCATGAATTTAATAAAAGAATGAAATGATAAATTTTAATCTTTTTATTTTGAAGGATATGCTAGTTTCAGTAAGATAAATAAATGATAAATTGGGTATTTTAAAACCTTGGGTTGGTAATGGGATGCTGCCAATCTCAATAATAAAACGAGATATAGATTTAAAATAAGCATAGTTAACTATCAATATTAGGCATCCTCAATTTGAGTTTGCAAGAAACTACTCCTCTTCGAAATCAAATCTAATTAGTCTTTACAGTTCTTAAAGTTTTAACTAGAATAAATAACCTCCAACTTCATCCTCTCCCATTTAGTTTTAAGGCTTCCGTTCTGTATGTTTTTCCTTATCTTCTTGATCAGAATCACCTTGAAAGACAATCTGTTGACCGTCTTCCTTTAATATTTCTTGTAAATTGCTCTTCATTATTTTAAGAAGATCATCCAATTGAACTCCCTTCAAGTATTTTTTGTTAACATTCTCCAAGTATGTTCTTGTTTCTGATATGACATTCTCTGCTGAAAGGAGTCGCAGGAAGTAGTAGTCACGATAAAACTCTCTTAACACTTCTCGAATGTTCTTCTCACCGCACATTTTTTGATGATGTGATCTACATTGATTGGGATTCTTAGATTTGATGAAATTGTGCATATCCACAAAATCATTGTATTTTCTCGTATCCTCGAAGCGTTGGAGCTTCAGAATAAGGAAAAAATGGTAATGTAAGTTCTCACTCATTGACCAGTGGCGCAATCGTTTCGATTTCTATTTTCTTGGCATTTATATCCTTTAAAAACAATTATAATACGCCCAATAAATACTGCGCATTAATGTTGATTCAAGAAACTCAATGGACTTTTTGTTGTTGCTTGAGTTTTGCAATTTTGATATCATTTGCAAAATAACGGTTCAGTGTGAATGTTTTCAAGATTTGCCTTATTAATTCTGATGCTAGTTTTTTCTCTTTGATTGATTGAAAACTAATGTCTGTCATCTATTCAATTAATTCAGAGTTGATTAATCTCCGAATGATCGTGAGCAGCCATAAAATACAATTTTGATGAACAGAAACCATCATTAATCTAAAAATCTTTTGGTCTATTTAAGTCGAGTAAATGATAAAAACAGAGAATGTCAGCAAATAATATTAACTGACATATGTCAAAACATGCAGTTAAGTGACCAAGTGGCTATTTCCCAATTTTAAGATAATGAAATTTCTTCATTCTGAGAGTGTATATTATGACTAAGAAAATGGTTGAGTCAGAATACATCCAATGGATTATTCAACTATTCTATTTAACCCAAACAAATTAATCTGATGGATAAATAAATCTATTTTTCTTTCAATAGATCATATTATAATAATTCTCAATCGATTAATCTTTTATCAACAATATAAAGATGTTCATAACTTCAGTTACTTTTCTTATATCCTTACATTTTATTGCACTTATTTTTTATTCATACATTTTATATAATTTGAATTATGTAAGATAATCAAAGAGTCAATACCAGCAAAGCCACCGTTTGCTTTATTGTGTTTGCACTCGCTTGGGAAATAGCTGTCGGAGTTATATATGGTTTGTTCTTCACTTATAACGAAACGGCATTCGCTAGTATGGAAAAAGTCTCTGTTGTATACCCCTTTTCATCCACCTCCTCCTCATCCAGTTCGTCCTTTCTTGTCGACTCAACACAGTTTCCCTTTCCAGTCGCAGTAATAGCCATAGCGATTATACTCCTCATTGTAGGTAAGCATGCCTTTAGGTAGGTCTTTCAATGGTAGCTGCATATATTGAGCGTACGACTGTTACAGGTATGGCATTTACCCTTCTAATATTTGCAATGACTGTTCAAAATTTCTTTATCTTTCGTAATTTTTGGCAACGCATCTCCCTCAACGACCCAAACGGGCATGTAAACTTCGCTGGAATGAACTTTTCACTGATAAACTACATCAACTTCGGTAATGGACTGCAAACTAGCTATGCTTTCACTTCTGCTTCATTTCTTGACGCTGTTGGCGCTGCCCTAGCAATGTATGCTGGATACACTGGAGTAATAGGTAGGATAGGGCTGACTGAAATATTTTTCTTAACATGGATTGGTACGTTTCTCTATGAAATAAATAGTCAAATCTTATGGCGTCTATACATTCCGGATAACGGATATCCTTCTCGTGCTTTCGCTTATGGAGGAGCCCTTGGATTAGTCAGTTCCTTAGTATTACACAAACGTAATGAAACAATCAATAATCCTAACTATCACTCATCTTACAAGATCATGGCACTTGCCTTTCTGGGAATTGTCTTTGTATGGTGTTCCTACCCAGTTTTAGTGTTGAGCAATGTTTATTAGTCAGCCGCTGGTAAAATTGTAGCCATGGCTGGGCAGGTAAATATCTGGCTAGCACTTGCCTCATCAGTATTGGGTTGCTTTACTGCCTCGGCTTTCGTTTACGGCAAATTCTCCGTTCACGACATGGTATTTTCATCCGTTACGGTACTAATTATGTTATTAAGGGCGCTATTGCATTTAGTTCGTCTACTGATATAAATTACAACCCAGGTGCTGCAACGGCAATAGGCTTCATAGCCGGATTTCTTTGTTCTATATCTCAGACTCGTTTTAAACATAAAATCAATTAAAGTGGAGTAATTGACTCCAATAGCGTAATTTTTCAGTTTCTCCTACCTTCCTTATTTGCAGCCATCTGTTCAGCAGTCCTTGAAGGTATCGGCAATTCGTCTACATCCTTCACAACCTTTTCTGTTGGCGGTAATTCAACAACTTACTCCTACCCTGCCCTCAAGGAACCAACTAGGACTGAAACGGTTCAAGGTGGATATCAAATGGTCGGTTGGTGTATTAGTGTTGGTATTGGTGCAGCAGCAGGTTTGATAATAGGTCTTATATATAAGTGTTCTAATGGTAATTTTGAGCGTAACGAAAACTTCTTCAATGACAATACCCTCTTCAGCTACCCCAAGGTTCAAAAATAACAGTAATAGCGTGATCATGAGCAAATGATTGTTCCCTCTCGAGATGTAACTCCAGCTGAACCCGCGCCACAGGAAAATCAAAACATATGATGATATCATTTGGTTGTAAACAAATTATTTACATATAAAAATTATAAAATAATATGAAAGAAATCTTTAGCAACACATAACATCAGCTGGTGGAAGTTTAAAGAACTTTCTCTATGAATTCGGCAAGATGCTTATGGAAGTTTTACTACAAAAAATAGCCATCTTCGGTGAAGTACTAGTAGTATTTGAACTATATCTTAAGAGGTAGTTTATCTTTCATCTGTAATTCAAATTCATAATTATTTTTCTACTCTCCAATGCGTAGTAGGGCTACAATCCTTTGACCACCACTCAACAAAAATTATCCAATCTATGTATTTGAATTAATACCATATTGCCTTGCGTGGGGTCAACAATAACATTTATTTTAGAGTAGATGTAGCTCGCAATGCCGTAGAACACGATAGAGAAAATCAAAAAAGTGAAGTTACCGGGCCAACTCCAAGGTCCCCAGTGTGATAAATATCCATTGATGGCTAAGAGAATTCCCAGTACACATTTAATCCAGAATCGCAAGCGCAAAGGAGTATATTTCTAAGCTAAGTATTCTTCCGCAGACTCAGAGAACATGGCTGCGATCTCATACTAATCAAATCGATTGAACAACCTCTTTTATTGTTTTAACTCAGTCATTCAGAACAGTTATAGATTTGACACACAAGAAAATATTCTTTACAGCATTGGGATTGTTTAAAACTAGCAATAATTGCCAATGATTTCAATACTGAGTTAATGTTTAAGGCAGGATTAAAGATTTTGGTTCATACAGTCTATTTTAAGATTGTTAAATAAGTTGAATCAAGCCTTGAGCTTCTTTATGGCTTCTCTCTCCCGCTCTGCTTCTGCTTTTTGGAACTTTATTTGGCTCTTAGCGCCTCTTTGGAAACCTCCAACGGTCTTGCCGAGATCTTTATTCTCGTTAAAATGTGTTCTGAAAGCGGCTGCCAAGTTGTTTAATTCTCCCTCATCTTCCTTTCTCACTTCGGTTAGGGCGATAACAGCAGCGTTTTTCTGGTGAACCAATTTGCCGAGTGCGGCTTTTCCCTTTACGAAACAGTAAGGGATTTCCAGTTTGCGGCAGAGATTGGGCAACCAGACGACCAATTCGATGGGATCGACGTTATTAGCAATAATAACTAATTTAGCCTTCTTTTCCTCGATGAGTTTAGTGACGTGGTTCAATCCAAACTTAAGATGGAAGGGCTTGGCATTCTTGACCTCCTTCTCTGAAATAAACCGTTAATTACTTTCAGCTCTGAGTTTAGCCTCACTGACGAGTCTAGCTCTTCTCTGCTTGTCATCTTCAGGAGAGTATTTTTTGAGCAATTTGAAGAGAACGTTGGCTGAGTTGATAAAGGGATACATTGGTTCTTATCAAGTGCTCTGGAGAATTGAGCGATTGTGGGTGGTACTTTGATTCTGGTAAGCAGAATTCTTTTCTGTCTTTGGAAGGTGATGTATTTGGGCCACTTGACGAAGCGAGTGAGGTTGGCCTTGGGCTGGATGGAGTTGCCAATTCTGTAGTTGCGTGGTCTCTTCTCGAAGAGGGGGTTGACCTTCTTCTCGACCTTCTTTCCTCCCTTTTTAGCCTTTACGCCTTTTGCCTGAGTGACGCCAAAATTACCATAGATTTCGCTAAAATAATAATATTAAATATTCATTTAATTACTGTTGTTTGAAGAATAAATAACTATTCAAATCAATTGAGTACAAACAACTTTAAATTAGAAGGCAGAAAATCAAAATCACTCCTTTACATAGATATACACCCTTTCATTCGAGCGATAGCCCACTCGAGTTAAGCTTAGTTCTGGGTGATCTTTGGGGCAACATTTACTCTGCATAAAGCGAAGATAAACGCTTTTTTCAATGCAGAGGGAAAGGAGGAGGAAGAAGAGATGGAGTCCAAAAATAAAAGCTAGAAGGGCATAGAAAATGACTGTTAGGTTTATGAGCTGCACAAACTGAGCGTATTTAGTGGTGAAAGTTACCAGACTCAGAAACATGAACATTTTCATTGCCTCTGTGAGATAGAAGTGAACGCGGATGTACTTCCGCTCGAAGGGCTAGCAATAGATCGCGAATGAAATGTATAAAGCATGCACTGAAGAGACTGCTACAATAGCCGCTAGAGGGCTATCATACAGAACAGTGACCATCATGGCCAAAAGGATTTTTTTGAAACAGGTGATAAACCAAAAGTACTTGGTAATGGTTTTGTAGTTGGTTCGGATGAGATAGATGGTGGGAGTGAAGGAGTAATCTCGCATCCACTCTGGTTTTATCATCTCCTATTTGGCTTTTAGAAACAGTATCACAAGGAAAGTGGTCTACAGGGCGAGAAAGAGAGCAGAGAAGAAGGCTCCAACCGTTGCGAAAGAACTGCTGAAAGTGAGATTGGCGATCTGGGTAAAGATGTTGATGTTCATCTCAATGATGGAGAAATAGAAGAACACAATTAACAGATTAAACCAAAGCATGTTGTATAGTTTATTAACCACCCAAAACAGGCTAAGTTTATCCTTATCCTTTTCGACTCTTTTTATCTCTGTCAATTAATGGATCGAGTTCATGCTGATTGACATGGCATCTTGGTTGGCTTAATTTGCATTAACCATTGATTTATCGGGTGAACCGTTTATTTAAGTACGAATGATCTCAAACTACTGCTTTTTCTTCAGCCAGTTTCGCAGAAAACGAATTATCACTGCGAAACTCAGGATGGAGAAGAAAACTATCATCCAAGTGAACTGGTTACTGAAGAAATTTGCTGTTTTTGCTAGCAGTCTATATTTTCCATAGATGTTCTCGTCATCAGTGCTGGCGACGGAGGAGTCAGGCATTACCGTGAACAGTGATCCCATCGCTATATTTTGAAATGTGTATGAGCTTATGTTAAAGCGATAGAGATGAGTGAGGAAGATATCGAACTGCTGCGGGAAGTATAGGTTGATGAACACAATCAGCGACAACTCCTGCACGTCTTAGATGGTCTTGTACAGAAAGTACTTCATACCTTTCGCGTAGACAGCGAATAATGAAAAAGCCATGGTGAGGGAGATGAACACAATTATCAGTGTTTTACTCATGTAGTTGAAGGATCCTGATGCTTAACAGTCTCCTTGATTATTTTAATCTGTATTGTCGCTGCAGTAGCACATACCATAGATGGGTAAATCGTCAATACCTCTGTTTGATTGGCAGATGCTGCATTTGAAATAGTCAGAACTGGTGCAGTTTGCGCAGCTATAGTGGCAACTTTGAGAGCTAATGATCACAGTCATTGTCAGCAAAATTAATAATCGAGAGATACTCATCTTTTTATTATCATAAAATCCTACCCTCAAATTGCGTCAATTCATCTCAATTCCATTATCCCACTCATAAAATATTGATTGCTGTTTAACAAATACAGAAATACAGATAATAAGTGCTTCAACGCATCATCAATTTTTTGAACTCGTCGAAACTCACCCTCCCATCTCCATCTTCATCTGCCTCTTTGATCATGTTCTTAATATCATCATCTGTCATCTTTTAACCCATGTCTTGAAGCACTTCCTTGAGTCCCTCAAAACCAATGCTCTTCTCGCCTTTCGGGTCGAATACCTTGAATGCGTCTTGTAGATCTTTTTCACTCGTAATTGTTCGCATCATCCTGATTCGGAGAGCTATTACTTGGCCATGAGGGCGAGAAACTCGCCTGCTTCAATTGTACCATTGGCGTCTGCATCCATTTCGCTTATTAAATGATCAATCTCTTCCTCTGAGCAGATGCCTGTCATTTCTCTAATAAGAGCCGCCACTTCCTACATGAAGATAGTAATACCTGTTTGGCCAGACTTCCATCGTTATCCTGATCAAACAGTTTGAAGGCTTGTAGTATTTCTCGTCTCTGTTCGTCGCTGAACTGGTTGGCCATTATAATTAAACTATGTTAGCAACTTATTGTACTTGCTATTTCGCAATTTATCATACTATACTTCACACCTAATTGGTGATATTTATCACTTTTGACTAGCAGATTGTAGGATGATAAAGTTCAAGTTTAACATGCATCAAACATCTCCGATACTTTTGCGAGCCAAATATCGGAGCTTACGATTGTATTATTTGCAGTTCTCTTTCAAAAGTTTGGCAGCATCTACGTTGGCAGGGGAGTCGAGATTTGGGTCCACCAGCATAGAGGTTACGCTCATGAGGACAGCTTCAATAGTTAGGACAGGGTTCCACTTCTACGATATTTTCTACTGTGGATTGAGAGGGTCTTCCACAGGAGCATGAAGGATTGATATACAGACGTCTCCGTTTGGGTAGACTAATTTTTCAAAGATCTACTGTTTGGGTGGAACATTTCAGTTTTAAACGACATCTTTGGAGGAAGATAGGGAAACTCTTCAGGGAAACGCAGACTGGCCTCATAAAGTCCGCCTTCAAAAGGTGTGTTTTATGGTCCTTGGAAGCAAATGCGCCACTTGAATAGATCCTCATCTTCCAAACCCACTGACATGGAGAGGTCTGACTCGCACTTCTGAGCTACTGAATAAGTGAACAGTTACTCTCATACTGTTTTTTAATATGAAGAATTGCAATTTTTCTGTCTTTCATGAGTAGGTGATTATGATCCAAATATAAAAATAAAATTGTCGATATTTAAAGTCAATATGACAATTCTATAAATGCCAATTTACAAAACTAATTAAATCTTATTGCAACCATAAAGAATAAATCAAGTTTATGCCCATTTAACAAAATATGTTTCTTTATTTAAATAGTCTTTTCCATCTGCTTCGTTTGTTACGACTTTCCCTCTTATCTTTAATTTAATCTATGCCTGTAAATTAATTATGTAAATTTAGAATCAATAAATCAAAAACTCATTGGTTAGTCGCAAGCCACAGAAGAAGACATTCGAAATCGTTACATCCGCAGGCAAACTTTTTATTTAAGTTAATGCTTTGCCAAAATATTTCTTCGTAATTGTTGCTTATGCTGGCTTGTTGAAAATTGATGGCAGTTTGCAAGTGGCCTACCCAACGCCCTACGTATATTTTTATCAATACAGTCAGCTCATCCCACAGTGGTAAATCTTACTGCTGAAGGATAAACCAATTCGACAGAAATAGCAAAAACCCTTAGCAAGTAGTTAGGATGTCCAATGGTTCTATCTCTGAACATTTCATTCTAAATGAATAAAAAGGGAGAAGAATAGCTGCTGTCGGCATTGCGGCAGATTCTCAAAGCAATGTGATATATCTGTATTTTAAAATAGGTTACAAAATCTACAGTATATAGGAAGTTAAAATCAGCAAATTCTTTTCGCTGATTTAATGATCCCATTAATCTACCAATAAATTAATTTATATAAACTCATTTTTATAACATTCATGCAACACCTCAATCGGAAATATTTCATAGGTCCGTCCATCCTCGCTGCTGATTTTGCCTTCCTCTATAAGGAATGTCGATAAATGCTCGATCTAGGCGCGAATTCTCTTCACATTGATATCATGGATGAGTAATCAGTTTACTATACAGCCATTTTGTACCCAATCTATCCTTTGGAGCGCCAATCGTAGCATCTCTTAGAAAACATTTGCCAGGAGTATATTTTGATTGTCATCTCATGGTCACTCACCCAAGACATTATATCGAGTCACTCGCAAAAGCAGGCGCGAATTGCTTTACGTTTCATTATGAAGTAGAAGAATAGGATTTGGATGAAGTAAACATGGATTAATGCAGTTGTGCTAAAGCATCCACAAGCGTAAAATGGATGTAGGGTTGAGCATCAAACCAAAAACCGCTATTGATCATCGAATTGAACAGCTTATCGAATAGAAAAAGATCGATAAGGTATTGGTAATGACAGTGGAACCTGGCTTTGGAGGACAGAAATATATGTCGGACATGATGCCTAAAGTACAATATTTGCATTAAAAATACCCTGATTTGGATATTCAGGTTGATGGAGGAATTGGCTCATAAAATGCTGAGGAAGTTGCTCGGTTTGGAGCCAATTGGCTCGTTGCAGGGACCTCCCTTTTCAATGCTTCTGACCGAGGAAAAGTAATAAAAGATATTGAACATGGAATTAGAAGGGGTTTTGAATTAAGTAATTGATATGAATAAAAATTTATCTTGCCATTTCTTATTAATGTATGCGATATTTTAATACAAATAATGCAATAGGAGGTGACTTATTTGATACTCATTTTTATAAATATCAAGCTGATTTATGAACTGAAATGAAGAAGGGAGTAAGTTTACAATATAATCATTTTGATGGAGTAATAATAGCCTCACAATGTCAATTATAACCAATA
>Ga0302197_10004777_pt1 | contig 11801 bp, 12 predicted proteins | sample II_Bog_N2_1_FD_193526 | JGI IMG/M metagenome (GOLD analysis project Ga0302197, IMG submission 193526) | Peat permafrost microbial communities from Stordalen Mire near Abisko, Sweden - II_Bog_N2_1 | ecosystem: Environmental > Terrestrial > Soil > Wetlands > Peat | place: Sweden: Abisko...
AAAAAGAAAACCTACCCAATCAAATCCAGCACCTGCTGAGATGCATTCTTAGTATCTACCTTATCAATAACTTGCTTTATAATACCATCGGCATCAATAATAAAAGTAGTACGGGCGGTACCCATATATTTTTTACCGTACATGTTTTTCTCAATCCAAACGCCATAAGCCTCGTTAATGCTTTTATCCTCATCGGCAATAAGCGGGAAAGGCAGGCTATATTTGGTTTCAAATTTTTTGTGGGATTTGGAGTCATCGGTGCTCACACCAATCACCTCATAACCTTTACTAATCAACGACTGATAGTTATCCCTGAAATCACAAGCCTCGGCAGTACAGCCCGGGGTGTCATCTTTCGGATAAAAATACAATATCACCGTTTTGCCTTTAAAGTTTGCCAATGAAACTTCTTCGCCGTTTTGATCTTTTGAGGTAAAATCCGGGGCTTTGTCGCCTGCTTTAAGTGTTGCCATGGTTATTTATAAAAATCTGCTTTAAATGTAGCTGTATTATCTTTATAGTCGGTAACATCTAACTTAAAAGTATGTTTGCCGTGTGTTAGGTTATCATCAAAAGTATAACTTAATACCTTGGTTTTAAAATCCCAATACATTAACACCCACTGCCCGTCGATATAACCATAATAATTTTTTACGCCCGATAGATTATCACCTATTTTAACAAAAATGGCATGTTTAGCGGCCATGTTAGCGCCATTGGTAATATTTATCGGGTGGATGTACGGCGCTTCGGTATCGAGCTTCACATAATAGCTGCCAAAACCTTTTGCTTTAGCTTTTACATAGCCATCTTCATAATTACCAACTATACAATCGCCATCAGCATTTACAATCACCGCTTTGTCAGCACGCCAGCCGGGAGCCGTGGTATCGGGCTTTATCCAAAGGTCATAGGTGTCATTTATCGGGTCGAAGCGGTCGCCTAACTGGTAGGTATCCGAATATGCGCCCGGTTTTTTAGGTAGATCAGCAAAGGTAAAATTCATATTATCGTATAAATTACCGGCAGGTATGGTAACACTAACCTTGTCATTACTAAAATGATTGTCCTTGTCGTAAGGGAAAAAAGTACCCGGCAATTTAAATAGCTCAACCGTATGTATGGTTTTGCTGTGCGATCTTACTTTTAGGTTGAGGGTTGATGTATTTCCTGCTATATCCCTAACTACGTATTGTACATCATGCAAGGAATCATCGCTAAAGTTAACCACGCCCCGATTGATTGATTGCGGATAAAGCGTGATCCGGCTGCCTGGCAGCACAAAGCATTTTTGAATAAAATGCCCTGACTCTAAAAATACAGGATAATCGATCAAAGCGTTTATGGCATGTGTTTGATCGAAGGCGAAACGCTCCACAGCGAACGTAAATACCGTTTTGCCATCTACTTTAAGTTCGATAGAATATACGCCATTGTGGTTAGCCGAAGTATTGTTCATATCATAAGCCGTTATGCCGAAACCGATATTGCCACTTACATCAATAACTGTGGGATTAGCCAAACGGTAATGCCCCGAAGCGCCTACCACGCCTAAAAGCTGTCGCTGGGTTTTTTCGTTGAATGGCCCATCGTTAAAACGGTAAACACAGGCAGTGCCTAACACCGGCGGAATATCATCACGAACAGTTAAACCAAACAATTGCGGGTTTATAGTTTGCTCCGTTTGGGTATCACGTATCTCAAAATGCACATGCGGCCCGGCTACCGCGCCTGTATGGCCTGATAAGGCGATCACCTGCCCTTTAGTTACAGGTACCTGCATAGGCAGCAGGTTGAAATCTACGAGATCATTTTTTTGTTGAACCTGGTAATCATGCACCAGTTTAGCCAGTTCGGGACTGAAACTTTGCAGATGGCCATAAACTGTGGTAAAACCGTTTGGGTGCGTAATATAAACCGCGTTACCAAAACCACCAAACTGAACTTTTAGGCGGGATACAAAGCCATCGGCAGCTGCATGTACAGGGTAACCGTCACGCTGATTGGTCCTGAAATCGAGCCCTGCATGGAAGTGGTTAGCCCTTAACTCACCAAATGAGCCAGCCGTGCTCGGCGGCAGATCAAGTGGGTAACGAAAATAATTTTGGGGATATTGGCGGGTTTGCACTACATCCTGTGCAAAAACAAATGAACCTAAACTTAAAAATAGTAGGGTAGAAGCCAGTAACTTTTTAAACATGCTTACTTAACATAAAAGTTAAGTAATTTATTGCCTAAAAGATAACCTTCCAGGTGGTCGCCAACGTTCACCTTGCTTACACCTTCGGGTGTTCCTGTAAAAATCAGGTCGCCTTTTTTTAAGGTGATATATTGTGATACAAAAGCAATGATTTGTTCAAAAGAAAAGATCAGGTCTTTTGTATTTCCAATTTGCCTGGTTTCGCCATTTATATCCAATTTAAAATCGATATTGTAAAGGTCCTCAAAATCAGCTTTCGGAATAAATGTGCTGATAGGTGCCGAGCCATCAAATGATTTAGCCAGCTCCCAGGGCAGGCCTTTTTCTTTATGTTTATTCTGGATGTCGCGTGCGGTAAAATCAATACCGATACCGATCTCATCAAAATAGTTTCCGGCAAATTTTTCGCTAATGTGTTTGCCTTCTTTACACACTTTCAGTACCAGTTCTATCTCGTGGTGTACATCTTGCGAAAACTCAGGGTGGTAAAATGGCTTGTTATCTTTTAAAAGCGCGGTATCCGGTTTCATAAAAATAACAGGAACGGTGGGTACAGGGTTATTCAGTTCTTTTGCATGCTCCGCGTAATTGCGACCAATAGCGATGATTTTCATGTCGTAAAGGTAATAAGCCGCCTCTAAATCTCCCCTTGTAGGGGAGACTTTTTTGAAAATAATTATGTTGACGATTAACTAATCGTTGAATATTAATATTGATTGATTTTTCGAAGTCCTTCCGCTAAGCAGAGAGGATTGGGAGGGGCTTATAAAATAGATATGCGCTTAATAACCGATTCGGTGCCGGCTACTATTTTAACAAAATAAAAGCCGCGGCTTAATTTGTTATTGATGGAATAAGAGAACTTTTGTTCGCCAAGGTCAACCCTTTGTTGAAACACATTAATCAGATCGTTACCCAAAACATCCATAATTTTAATGTTTACATTGGTGTTTCTGGACACCACGTATTTAAAATTGATCTGGTAAGTAGCAGGGTTTGGATATACTTCTACATCGCTTAATAGTTTATCATCCTGATGATTAACTGTAAATTTAACATAGGAGGTAACTCCGGGTTTAACAGGAGGTAAAGAGAAAGGCAAGCCATTTTTAAGGTACGATTGCTTGGTTTTGGTTTTTTTACTATGCAGATAAATAGTATCTTTAATCACTGGCCCACCGTAAGCAAAGGCGAAATTCATGAATAACGCAATTGCGATACATATTTTCCATGAATAATATTTAGTATAAATTCGCCTCATTCCTTATTATTATTGCTGCAAAAGTATAAATAAAGTACGCATGGTTTTATAAACAATCGCGCAAACTTTCTTTTTTAACAAAATTTAACACACATGTGTTTTCTAAATGTTATTAAGTTATACGCAAATCAATTGGAAAAGGGTGTTAGTGGAAAAAAATAATATTTTTGCATTTTTAAAAACATATCAGTGTCAAATCATAAAGATCTACAAAAATTAACTTTAGCAGGTTTATTAATTAGTTTAGGAATAATTTATGGCGATATAGGTACCTCACCGTTATATGTTTTTAAAGCTATTGTTGGCCACCAAACCATCACTGATACCCTGGCATTGGGAGGCGTTTCACTTATCATTTGGACACTCACCCTGCAAACTACTTTAAAATATGTTGTAATAACCTTACAGGCAGATAATAAAGGTGAAGGCGGCATATTCTCTTTGTTTTCTCTGGTTAGGCGTAGGGCAAAATGGCTGGTAATACCGGCAGTAGTTGGTGGTTGCGCGCTTTTGGCCGATGGTATCATTACACCACCAATTTCTATCTCATCAGCAATTGAAGGTTTAAAACCCATTTATCCGCATATACCTACCGTGTCAATTGTTATAATAATAATAGCGGGATTATTTTTTATACAGCAATTTGGTACATCGCTGGTTGGTAAGGCTTTTGGGCCTATTATGTTTATTTGGTTTAGCATGATGGGCGTTTTAGGCATGGCATTTATTATACAGGATCCAACTGTTTTTAAAGCACTGAACCCATACTATGGTATTAAATTATTATTTACTGATCCTCATGCGTTCATCATTTTAGGAGCCGTATTCTTGTGTACAACAGGTGCTGAGGCTTTATATTCTGATTTGGGCCATTGCGGCCGATCAAACATCCGCATAAGCTGGATCTATGTAAAAACCTGTCTTATATTAAATTATTTAGGCCAAACTGTATGGCTGATGCAGCACAACGGTAAAGTGGTTGATATGGATAAGCTTAATCCATTTTATGCTATTATGCCGCAATGGTTCCTCATATTCGGTATTGGTATTGCAACCGTTGCTACTATTATAGCCAGCCAGGCATTAATATCCGGGTCGTTTACGCTGATAGCCGAAGCCGTTAGGCTTAATTTATGGCCAAAAGTGAAGATCAATTATCCATCTGAACAAAAAGGCCAATTGTACGTGCCGAGCGTTAACTGGTTGCTTTGTGCCGGCTGTATTGGTGTAGTATTGCTATTTAAAACGTCTGACGCGATGACTGCCGCTTACGGTTTAAGTATTACTGTAGCCATGCTGATGACAACCATACTGGTATCTAAATTTCTTAAAAAGAAAAAGTATCCGGATTATATTATCACTATTTTCCTTACTGTTTACCTGGTTATCGAAACTACATTTCTGGCAAGCAACCTGGTTAAATTTGTACACGGTGGATGGTTTACACTGAGTGTTGGTACTGTACTTTTCTCGGTAATGTGGACGTGGCATACTGCACGCAGGATCCGCAACCGTTATGTTAAGTTTATTGAAATAGGAGACTATTTCAATATTATAAAAGAATTGAGCGATGACGAAAGCGTGCCTAAATACGCATCGCAACTGGTTTATTTAACCAGCGCCAATTTTGATTCGGAAATTGAATCAAAGATCATCTATTCCATCCTTCAAAAGCAGCCTAAACGTGCCGATGTTTATTGGCTGGTACACGTTGATGTGGTTGATGAACCATATAAACGCGAATATGAGGTTGATTTTTTAGTGCCCAACAAGCTAATAAGGATTGATTTTAAACTTGGTTTTAGGATTGAGCAGCAAATAAACCTGCTTTTTAGAAAAGTGGTTGAAGAGCTGGTGAAAAACGGAGAGGTTGATATTACCAGCAAATACACATCCCTTAACAAGCATAAAATAGTTGGCGATTTTCGTTTTGTGGTGATAGAAAAAGTGATCTCAAGATCGCACAATCTATCGTTTTACGAGCGTTTTATTATGGCCTTTTATGTATACCTTAAAAAGGTTAGTTTATCTGAAGAGCGTGGCTTTGGTCTCGACTTAAGCTTTGTTACCGTTGAAAAAGTGCCGCTGATGCTCGCTGCCGCGGAAACCGTTGAACTTGATAGAATTAAGTAATTTATTAATGTTGATGTTAAACCAACGTTAACAAATTCAGATTTACTACAGATTGTAGTTGGATATTAGTAATTATAATCTATTCGATACCTTGAAAAAGATAATACTCGCCTTATTTTGCTTTGTTTCGTTTGAGGCAAGTGCCCAGGTTTCGACACCTGACACCGCCAAAAAAAATATTGCTGATACGGTTAAGAAAGATCTTTTTACGGCTCCCGATACGGTTAAGAAATTGCATAGTAATCCGTTATCGCTTATTCCTCCGGGAGTAGCGATTGTATATGGCGTATCGTCATTCTTTATTCATCCTATACGCCGGGTAGATTACTATGTTGAGGGCGAGATAAAGAAAACAAATCCAACATTCAGTACAAAAGCAGAGAGTTATTTTTTAGTAACACCGATTGTAATGGTTTACGGCCTTGATTTGATAGGTGTTGAAGGCAAAAATACTTTTATTGACCGTACTGCATTGCTGGGCTTGTCCGGCCTGTTTTTAGGTACTACAGCTTATATAACCAAGTACACTACACATCGTTTACGCCCTAATAAAACCGATTATCTGTCATTCCCCTCAGGGCATACCTCTGTAGCATTTATGGGAGCAGAATTTTTAGCGCAGGAGTACTCCGAGAAATCACCAGTATATACTGTAATTGGCTATTCTGTAGCGGTTACCACCGGAATATTCAGGCTCTATAACCGCGACCATTGGTTTAGTGATGTTGTTGCAGGCGCCGGCTTGGGTGTTTTATCAACAAAGGCAGCCTACCTGGTGTACCCATACCTGCGTAATGCTTTAACTCATAAAGGTAAAAAAGGAAAGAGTACTATGATTATGCCCACCTATCAAAACGGAACTCCGGGTCTTTCATTCGCAGCGCAGTTTTAAGCTTACTTGTATTTTATTTTGTAGATCAGGATCACACTCGCGAATATCAGCGTAATGGTGTTGGCTACTGCTACCGGTAAACTGGGTTCCATTAAGCCATAAATCATCCACAATAAAGTTCCCGCGGTAAAAAAACAATACATAGGTAATGATATGCCCGAGGTATCTTTAGTACGAATAGTTTTAACAGCCTGCGGTAAAAACGAAACCGTGGTGCCGAAGGCTGCTAAATATCCTATGATCGTTACTGTATTCATGATGTGGTTTTACCCTTTTTTGATAACAAGAAATACGATGATACAATTAAATATACCGCCAGGAAGCCCAAACATCCGGCAACAATTCCATCTAATATTAATACTAAAGTGCTGTGATCAGGCATTAAGATACTAACCGCTATAATTGATAATATACCACCAACTGCACCAAACCTTAATGATGTTTTATGCCCCGGTGATGCCTCTTTACCTAAAGAGCTATGGGTGTAGCCATAGCTAACGTAAATAACAAGGCCAATAACCAGCCATCCAAGGAAACGGATCCAGTTATCGTATCCAAGCTGTGTCATTAAATAAAAACAGCTTAACAGGCCTAAAACGGGTATTAGCGATAGGTTTTTAATAAAGGCCATTACCGTAAGTGCGGCCGAAAGAATAATAAACAAGAAGAATGGGAAATTCTCATGAGCGTTTTCGCCTGAAAATAAGCCGATCATCGGTTTCCAGAAAAATATTGCGCCAATAATAAACAGCACCGGGGCTATAAATTTGGCGTTGATGTATGGCAAATGGAATTTCCCCGCTACCGCGGCTTCGCGTGGGATAAGCAGTACACCGCCGCAAACCAATACGAATGCAAACAAAGTACCTATACTGGTTAAATCGGTTACTTCGGTAAGGTTCATGAATAACGCAGGTACTGCAACCACAAAGCCGGTAACAATAGTGGCGAATGATGGTGTGTGGAATTTAGGGTGGATGCGTGAAAATACTTTCGGCAATAAACCATCCCGGCTCATGCTCATCCAGATACGGGGTTGCCCAAGCTGGAATATCAGCAACACACTTGCGGTAGCAATAACAGCGCTAAACGAAATAACACCACCAATACCGGGTAAATGTACCTTGTTAAATACAAATGCCAATGGGTCGCCAACGGCAAGGTCTTTATAACTTACCATGCCGGTTAATACCAACGCGATCAATACATATAATACCGTACAAATTATCAATGAGTAGATCATCCCGCGAGGTAAGTCACGTTGCGGATTTTCGCATTCCTCGGCAGTAGTAGATATGGCATCGAACCCGATATACGCGAAGAACACGCCTGAAACGCCTTTCATCACCCCACTAAAGCCGTTAGGCATAAAAGGGTGCCAGTTGGCAGGTGTTATATAGAAAAAACCAATGGCGATAACCGCTAATACAATGGCTATTTTTAAAATAACCATTCCGTTGGTTGCCCTTTTGGTTTCGCGGATGCCGATATATACAAGGTAAGTAATAATGATAACAATAAGCAGGGCAGGGGTGTTGGCTATCAATTTAAAGCCACCAATTCCCGGTGCGGAATCCCAGGCCTGGGCGCCTATTTTAATAGCATCAGTTATTCCGGCTAAATTATGGCTTGCCGTTAACTGCAGCATTTGCGTATGCGCCGTGAATGCCGAAAAGTAATCCATTATGAGGTACTTGGGCATGTGGATATGGCAAAGCTCCAGTAAATTCACAAAATAGGTACTCCAGGATATGGCTACCGCTATATTGCCTATGGCGTATTCCATCAACAGATCCCAGCCTATTATCCAGGCGATCAATTCGCCAAAAGAAGCATAAGCGTAGGTATAAGCGCTGCCTGCAACTGGAATACGTGATGCGAATTCGGCATAGCATAATGCGGAAAATCCGCAGGTGACGGCTGTAATTACAAATAATATAGTAACACCCGGCCCACCTTGAAAAGAGGCTTCGCCAATGGTAGAAAAGATACCAGCACCAACTACAGCCGCTATCCCCATCAGGGTAAGGTCTTTTACGTTAAGTGCTCTGGTAAGGTGGTTGCCTGAATGCTCGCTGTCGCTAAGGCCGCTGGCCACATCGGCCATGATTTTGTTGATAGATTTTTTACGGAATATACTATTCGACATAAATTAAATATGGGGTCGGTCAATGGATCCAAACATAATCATTTTTTTGCAGGCAATAAGTATATGCTTAATTTGCACCCATGAATATAAGCATAAAAGATGTATTATATAAAATAAGGGTTTTTTTTGTTCCTTATTTGGTGGTATTAATGCTGTGTTTTTTAATAAAGATCATGTTTTCCCGCGAGCAGATCTACTTTGCAGTAAATAACCGTAATTTTCCGTTAGGTGATTTTATCGCGCCTTATTTAACCGACTTAGGTAACTTTTGGACAGTGATTGTTTTGTCGCTGATATTGGTAATGTTCAGCTACGCGAAAGCTTTTATGCTTTTGTTAGTGAACACCGCAACAGCGCTTACCGCGCAGGTAGTAAAACACATTTTCGACTTGCCACGACCATTATTATATTTTCAGAGCCAATTGTCGCATATTCATTTTGTAAAAGGGGTGGAGATGCTAAGGCTTCACAGTTTCCCATCAGGACATACTGTTACCGCATTTTCAACAGCGGTGCTGCTCACTTATTGGGCAAAAAATAAATTCTGGGGTTTCCCGTTGCTGATACTGGCGATGTGCGTAGGCTACTCACGTATGTACTTAAGCGAACATTTTTTTGAGGATGTTACGGCTGGATCAGTAATTGGAACGATAACAACTGTGTTTTTAATAACCTGGCTGGCGAGTAAGCAGTTTTTAAAATCCGCTAAATGGAATAGGGGATTGATTAAATAACTAATCAGTTATATCCTCATCATCATACTTCTTCCTGCGGCTAATGGCCATATATATGGTAACCACCATAATTATAGTGCCGCCCACATATATTAGTATTTCTGATATTCCGAATGATCCCATAATAATCTCAAATTTAGGTTATTATTTTATCAATTAGTTAATAATAAAGCAGCCCTCAAATTCGAGGGCTGCTTTATTTTATAATTTATCCATTTCGCCTTTTACAAATTCGGCCAGTTCCTTTACATAGCCTGCGCTGAAATCAAACTTGATGCCTGCGGTTTCGTAAATTTCCTTAATGGTTTTAGTGTAGCCCAATTTTAAGGCATCTAAATATTGTTGTAAGCCTTTTTCAGGGTTTTCTTTGTAGTTTTTCCAAACGGCGATTGCACCTAACTGGGCCATGCCATATTCGATGTAATAAAATGGAACTTCGAAAATATGCAGTTGTTTTTGCCATAAGTTAGCTTCAGCTTCTTCTAAACCGCTCCAATCTGCAAAGCCTGCACCAAATGGTTCATAAATCTGTATCCATGCTTCGGTACGCTCGGCATCGGTATGGCCCGGGTTGGTGTAGATCCAGTGTTGAAACTGATCAACCACAGCCACCCAAGGCAATGTTTTTAATACATCAAAAAGCTGATCGCGTTTGGCGCGTTTTAAATCTTCCTCGTTATCAAAATAAACATCCCAGTTATCCATCGAGATCAACTCCATACTCATGGAAGCTAATTCCGCAACTTCGGATGGGCAATGTTTAAAGTCGTTCAACTCCAGATCGGCAGTTAAAAAAGTATGAACCGCATGTCCGCCTTCGTGAACCATGGTAGTCAGATCGCGGAAAGTATTGGCTGAATTCATGAAAATGAACGGTGCGCCGGTTTCCGACAATGGGTAGTTATAGCCACCCGGTGCCTTGCCTTTACGACTCTCCACATCAAACAAACCATTATCTTTCATGATCTCTAAACGCTCACCTAAATAACTGTTGATGTTGCGGAAACATTGGATCGATTTTTCGATGAGTTCTGCTCCGCCGTTAAAGGGTTTTAAAGCCGGTTTGCCCGATACATCAACATCCATATCCCACGGTTTTAATGAATCCAAACCTAAAGCGGCTTTACGTTTTTTGGCCTGTTCTCTTAATATCGGCACGATCTCTTTTTCAATTGCTTCGTGGAAAGCATAGCAATCCCGCGGGGTGTAATCAAACCTTCCTAAAGCCTGGAACATGTAATCTCTAAAGTTCTCAAACCCTGCATTCAACGCAACTTTATGCCTCAACTCGCGTAAGTGATCAAACAATTCGTTCAACTTATCTTTATCCTGTAAACGGCGGAAGGTTATCTTTTCCCAAACTTCCTGCCTTTTGGCGCGATCGGTTCCTTTTAAAAATACCGCTGCTTGCTCTAAAGTATACTCCTTACCATCAATATCTACTGATAATGCGCCGCTGATGCCCTGGTATTTCTGTTGCTCAACCTGGATTTGAGTTTGGATAGGAATATTTTCTTCCCTGAACAATTCCAATGATTTTTTAACGCCACGTAGGTAGATAAAAAATTTCTCTTCATCCAACTCATCAACGTATTGGCTGGCAACTAATTTTTTATTCAGTTCATTGCTATAAGGCGCGATCTTGGGTTCGATCTCGGTAGCGAAGTATTGAAATTGCTCCAATAGCTCTTCGTTAGCCGTATCGCAAGTCATACGGATGTAGCGCCAGGCAAAATCTTCTTCAATAGCAGCTTCCAGTTCGCTGCGGTCTTTTAACCAATGCTCCAATTCTTCAGCAGAATTGATTGGGCGGTCGCAAAGTTCTTTAAAAAGTGGTTCCAATGCTTCCCATTTCATATCAAGGTCGGCAGGGATATATGTTCTTGTTTTTTTGTGGATCATGGTTTTATAATATGCAGATGTGCGTATGTGCAAATATGCAGATTTTAGCTATTTGAAATTTACTAATTATGTAAATTTTGGAAAGTCAATCGTAATAAGTAGATTTATTTTACTAAATAGTTTACTAAAATATGAGTTGTGTACTAAGTATAATTGGGGAAAATTTAGATGTTGATGGTTTTGTGAAGAAAACACGAATGCCGGGATTTGATATATCATATAAAGGTGACTCTTTGGGAGTGTCTGCTCATCGGAAAAAGAAATTTTCAGGAGCGTCTATAGTAACCAATAGCAAAGATTTTGATGATTTAAAAGGCCAAATTGAGGATACAATCAGATTTTTAAATGAGCATAAAAATAATCTAAAGGTAATTGCATCTACTGCCAATATTGATCATGCCATAATAGATTTTGGTATTGATTCAATTGTTAATGAGAATCAACTAACTCAAACTTTTCGTTTTCCTAAAGATTTAATCGAGCTATGTGCTGAACTCCGTCTTGAAATTGAAGTTTCAATTTACAAAGAA
>Ga0302197_10004790_pt1 | contig 11783 bp, 4 predicted proteins | sample II_Bog_N2_1_FD_193526 | JGI IMG/M metagenome (GOLD analysis project Ga0302197, IMG submission 193526) | Peat permafrost microbial communities from Stordalen Mire near Abisko, Sweden - II_Bog_N2_1 | ecosystem: Environmental > Terrestrial > Soil > Wetlands > Peat | place: Sweden: Abisko, Stordalen...
TTATCGAGACAAGTTCAAGCAGCTTGTTGACCTTTTCAATACGTCTATAAAAAAGAAGTAAGCGCAAACTGAAGCTCAAACTATACTCCAAGATAATTTTGCACCATGATGATCAATATTTTTGAATGCGATAATGTTAATACAGATTAATTTATAAATGTTATTAACAACATAAACGATAATTCATATTATATATTCAAATGATTGTGACAGGCTCCTTTAGAATTAACTTTTAAAATCTTTAAAGCATAATAAAATTTAATAAAGCAATTATAACTATCCTTACATGATCAAAGACTGAATCCCTCATTATTCTTTTTCTTTTCAACACTAGAATTTTCATAAATTATTTATTTGAAATCTGCCTCATGACTAATTCATTGAAACATATATTTTTATTTCATAGAATTTGAACAAAAATAAAATTCAATCAACAAATGATTTCCCAATCTGCTCTAAACTAAACTTAGCCTTTTGTATGGATCTTAAGTCATACAATGTGAAAATTATATTGAAACCTTTATAATTTTTTGATGATAAATAGTTATTTAAAATCGCCACTCTGTCGGCCAGTGAACTCCAATATATACAGTAATACTCGTATCGTAGTCGAAAGATATAACCTGGCCCAAAAGCATCGCAAGTATAAACTGATTATTCTTGTTATCTGTCGCATTACATACCGGCAGATGAAGTAATCCTTCGAATATATACAATAAAATCAGCAGAGATTACAATAAAAACTAAAGAAAATATCCGCTCTCTCCTAAAAAAACTTAAATTTCAGTCTATATTTAGCATTGAAAAATATAAAGAGAGCATCCGATGAGAGTCAAATCGACGAAAGAATATTTAAAAGTGCAATAAATTTACTGCAAAGAATGTAAAAATATAAACTTAAACAGTGCTTCAATAAATTAGTACTTGAGGCTGCAAGAAAGGATCGAAATTTTATCAATAATATTTATTCCCGAAGAAGCATCAATTTTCATAGGAAGTTGTCTAAAGTTATTAAATGCCGAAAGAAAGACATTTTTGCATTAATTGCTGCGTGGTCAAGCTCTATGCATTCTCTTAACAAGGTCAGGATTATATCTGTTATTCATAATCGGTTTTAGAAACAGTTAAAACAACAATTTTTCTCTAGATTATCTCGCTTTTTGATTGGCAAATACAGTAAAAACAATGTAGACCAGGAGGTTGGAGAATTGAAGACTCAATTATAGGACATGACGGTACAACTCTAAAATAAAAAATAAAACATTAGTCGCCTCGAAAAAGAACTTGCTCAAGTTAAGATATAGCAATCTAATATCATTTCTTAACAAAATATTTCCTATGGTTAATGCAACAACAGTTCGAAAGGTAACAAAAGTTCTAGCCTAAAAAAATTTAGCTTCAATGACCATTCTTTGGGTAATAAATCGTTCAATAGTAATGAAGGCATAAATATGAATGATATAAGTATTGGTTCCATTTTAGGCAGTCTTAATAAGTCAAGAAATGGGTCTATCAGTAAGTATGACCCTAATACTGATTGTTCTTGCGGATATAAAACACGCTGCAAAAAATATAAAACTTTAAACTAATCACTTAAAAATCAGTTGTAAATAGTGAAAGAGGAATTGGAAGTGGCTAAAGACCTCAATGAACATTTTACCAATGAGATCAATAACTATTTAAACTAAGGGAACGCAAACAGTGATTATCAAAGATTGAAAAAATAGCACAAAGCCATTCAAGAGGAACGAGATCAGCTCCGATAAAAAGTATTTAAATATCAAAAACACATTGCAAATCTAAAGTCATAGTTTAAAATAAAAATGTAGGAACTGTATAGGAAAGTTCGGAAAGATATGTGATATCTAATTTTAAGATTATCAACCATTCATCTTATCAACATCATCAAATATTTACTTGCAACTGTATTTATAATCAGCGACAACCATTGAATTTAGTTCGCTGAAAAGTGATTTATTTTCAAATAAATTTTTTAGAAGAGTTTTTTAATATTTGTTTGATAATTTATTAAAGTATGAATTTTAATTTGGAATTAGTGTTAGATAGTATCAATAAAATATAAGAATCATCTTGTTATGAGCATCAAGGATACATTTGCATTTTGGAAGAATAAGGATAGCGAAGTCAATACAAAAAAAGTTCCCTCTCCTACTGCTCCCAAAGCTGCCTTTACATTTAAACAAACAACTTCTGAGACTGAAAAACTTGTTACTCAAACTTTCAATAAAGTTCCAGCAGTTACTACTCCAAATAAATGGGTGATTGAGTCTTCACCAATATCAAAACCAAGCGAAGTAAAAAAGGAGCTACCATCCGTAAAGCCTCCAGTTATTACCAGTTCAGTTCCTGTCGTTATATCATCTTCAACTTTTAATAAATGGGGGATTGAGTCTTCACCAATAGCAAAACCAAGCGAAGCAAAAAAGGAGCTACCAATCATAAAGCCTCCAGTTATTACCAGTTCAGTTCCTGTAGTTATATCATCTTCAACTTTTTAATAAGAAATTTTCCTTAAGCCTAGCGAAGTCAGAAAACGAATGGCAGCCGGGCAGAGTCTATATTCTACAGCGCCAGTAATAACAAGTGCTCAGCGATTCTCAACTACGAAACCTATAACTTAGGTTATTTACTAAACTAATGTGAGTTCTGATACTAATACTAATTCTGGGACTAAAGGCAGCTTTGATATCGTTAAAGATGTGCCTATGGGTAGTGTAAAATAAAATGCAAGAAAGTTGAATTAATTCTATATGAACCAAGCTTTGATGCAGGCTAAAAAAGCTGAAGAATTAAAAAATGCCGGAAATGAACCTACCTAGACTAATTAAACTCATCAAGAGTCAACAGAATAAGCCTAAGGTCATCAATAGCCTAAATAAGAGTTGCATCAGTAAAAAAATATAAAGACTGTTCATGAACCTTAACAAAACTAAGGTGCAATAAAATTTGAACAATCAGGAAATATTACTGTAAATTACCAACCAACTTTTACTCCACAAGTATCTGAAAATAAAGAAAAGCCCTAATAAATTCAGCATAATACTAACTACGATTTGGGAGCCCTCCTGCGCTCTAAGAAAAAGATGACTAAGCCTAAATTCGATAGTGATGAAGATTGATAATCTATAGACAATTATAAATCTATCAATAAACATTTTTGATTATTGTAAGTGGCAAAATTCAGCATGCGAAATAAAACCAAGGAATAATAATTCAGCCAAGATCTTATTTATTAAGAAATACATACATCAAATTTAATAAAAAAACTAATCATTTAGTAATTTAATTTAATTTTTTGTAAATAAGATTGCCTTGGAGAAATGCTACTTATTTCTCGTATGCTAATATTAAGCAGATGCAGCTACAAAAATATCGCTTTCACACACAGTTCATAATGAAATATACAATAGAAAGGATATTTTATAAACATTTTGATTGTTTTCCAATTTAAAATATTTATATTTACTCGATGACAATCACTCATTTGTTTTGTTTTACTATTCATTTTGTTCTTCGATATGCTCTTCTTTGACTTCGTATAATGCTTTTGCTGCCACTTATAACTTAGAGTAAAATAGTTTTCCTTACTCGGCAGTTTCAAACTAAATATGAAATTAAATACCTGAATTTTAAGCTGATCTTTTCCTGCTATTTTTCCTTATTTAATTACAAAAGCAGAAACTCCGATGTTTTACTATTTGCCATTCAGAATACGCACTTAACTCTTACCAGGGATGATAAGACCAGTGAAGATATTGTGTTTGGTGGCTGCCAGTCTCACAATCAAAATATAGATTTTCTTCTTTTAATCAAATTGAAGAATGACTTCGACAGATTCGATGAGGTCTCCATTATTCTTTTTGTATTTTTTAGCTGGAGATGAAGCAATGACTAAGAGCTATTATTCGTACTTATAATTACCCTTACTCTTGGACTTATCAATGACTATATTTTGGTCCTTTTGCAGTTCATCACTATCACCCTCATCTTAATCTTATCCTTTATCCTATTTTTTCACTGGAGGAATTGGAGGAATTGAAGCCCCAGTATTTTTAGATGGAGGAATTGGAGCCCCAGTATTTTTAGATGGAATTGAAGCTCCAAATCCTTTAAATTGCAAAGGACGGGAAGCTGCTGCAAATCTTTATTGCATCTCCTTTGTGCGAGGAGGAAGAGAAGCCATTGAAAGTTTTCCATCTTTTCCGCAGTAGTTCGGAATTTTATCCGTTGGCTTTATTTTCTCTATACCTTTAAATAACCCCATCTTTGCAAAAATTGCAATTCCTTATTTAGTCTTAAAAAGTTCAGCAATAAAACTTCCAGGTTTATATGTACCAGGAAGCTTACCCTCATTTGGCGGAGGTATATTTTTTGTTGTTGTTTCTTTAGGATGAGGAAGCTTCTACTTATTCTGCTCGGGTACACTTTTTTATGTCGTCTCTATAGGATTAGGAAGTTTCTACTGACTTTGCTCGGGTATATTTTTTTCTGTTGTTGTTTCTTGAGGATTAGGAAGCTACTACTTAATGTCCTCGGCTATATTTTTTTCTGTCGTTTCTTGAGGATTAGTATGCTTTTACTTGCTTGTCTAAGTTATGTCTTTTTCTATTGGTTCTTTAGAATCAATTTCTTTAGGCTTCTCTTCGACTTCAGGCTTCTTGATTTTTAATATGCTGATTCAGAGAATAAATACATTCTGTCGACATTCTCTTCTTCCTCTTTCACGATTGGTTCCTTAGGTTTATCGTTGTCTGTTGTCTCAAGTGTTTTTTAGTTGATGGAATAGGGAGCTTTCCTTTTTCTACCCATTTCAGTCTATTTGATAATTTATAATTATTAGATTTGATTAATACGCAGACATATAAATAAGTATTTCTCACTTCAAAACCTTTAACAAAATATGAACTGAATAATTCGCAATGATTTCCCTGCTATTATTTAAAAAGGTTATTAAAAATATCAAAAACTATTAGATAAATCATTATCAATATATTTATATCAGCATCAATTTTAGCGAACAAGTTATTCCCTTCCAATTTCTGTTTGCCTTTAGATTATCAATTAATTATTATATATATTTTAAAAGCACTTATTAATATTTAAAATGAGATAATTACAATCAACAATAAGGATTTATATTTCGGCACCTTTTTTATCTGTCAAAAATCAGTATATTTCCTTTCTTATCTTCAAGCAATTATTCTTATTTCAATTATTTACTTTTCTACATTTATTAATCATATGTCAGGGACCAAATTTTGATTATTGCTATTTCAATTTCTTTAAAAGAATATTGAATTGAGTTAATTTAAATATGAATCATACACTATCTTATTGAATTAATTTTAATGCAAATCGAAAGGACAATCATTTTTGTTCAATTGCATAGCTTTGCATCAATACCCTCCTTCCAAATTCCTTCAGCCTTTACTCCATCTTTAGTAACAACCCATCCTTGACCATGAGGGAGTCCGTTTACAAACGATCCTTCGTATGCAACAGACCCATCTTCATTAATTATCCTGCCATTTCCGCTTTTTTGTCCATTCTTATATTCACCTTTGTATTGAATTCCATTATTACTTTTGTAACTTCCTTCTCCATCTTTAACTCCATTCACAAAAAATCCTTCATACACTCCTTTAGGTTATGTTAAAGTTCCTGAATAAATAGATATCTACCACTACCATGAAACTGGTTATGATTGTTGAATGTCCCTTCAAAAGTATATCTTTCATTATCAACATCCCACCAAAATAAGCCCTTAGTTTTATGACCATCGCAATATTATCCGATAAATTAGTGATTTTTTCCCTTCTCATGGCCTTTTCCATCAAAAGTATTGTTTTTAAATCCTCCTGTGTAAGTAAGTTGTTATGATTCATAATGACCATTTTCAGATTCGCCAGAGTTATTTCTAAAATCTCCGTTGTAAAAAGAGCCATCACTAAAGATGTAAGCTCCTTTACCATGAGCTTTTCCATGAGTAAAGTGTCCTATAAACAATGATCCATCATGCTTGTACATTTTTCCATAGCCATTAGGTCTCTTATGTTCATCAATATGGCCTTCATAAACATCATCACCGTATCTCCAAAGCTATTTGCCTGCATGTTAAATTTATGAGCGATAGAAATCTATGTAAACTAAATTTTACCATTGTTGTTGATGGTATGGGTGACATTGTAACCAAGCTTAGGAATAGTGATTTCCTCTTTAATATTACTAACATCCATGGCTTTTTCCTATTCCATATTCGAATTATATTTCTTCATAGATTTAGACTTACTTCTTAAAGATGATCCGAATAGAGTTTATTATCTCCCGGTTACATTTGCTCAAGAAATCCTGTTTATTTTCTAGAATCATCGCAGCAGATTTGATTTCCCATGCCTAATCTATCAGAACAAATGAAATAATATTTAAATTGAAATTCAATAAATTTTAATATTTTATTGCGTTGCAAAATTAAAACGGCAAAAGTTGATTGTAATATCATTTTTATTCTATTATGTAGTTTCGTTTTCAGCAAAATGGCTGCGATTCCTTTGTAGAATCCTCTCTTCTTCCTTCAACAATAAAATAATTATAAGTTACTATTGCTTAGTATTCAAGACAAAAATTTGAAAGATTTTTCTTTTTTTAAATAACATAAATAGCATTTCAATTGATTATATTTGAATTTCAATTGAATTGTTAATTATTTTCTGGATTATGGAAACTATTAAAGAAGAGGAATTGTAGCAAATGCTTCGATCATAACAGCATCAAGAGCTTTCATCCTAATAGTAACCTCAGCAAGGTAGTTTATTCTCAACTCAGAATAAATTTTTAGAAAAAGCCAATATCGCAAACCCATTAAAAATGCTTATTCTGACGATGAAGATGAGTCAGATTCTTCTATTGAACCTGAAAAGATAGGTACTACGCCTCTTCCTCCTAAACCTGCTAAAACTAAATCCGTATTGCAGCAAGCTCAATAAGAGATGAAGTGGATTAAATAAGATCACAGTTAAATCGAGTTGCTTTCAAAATTATAAGGCAATGGCATGAAAGATAAAAAGATTCGTGAATTAGCCAGCAAATATAAAAGTTTAAATATTTCGTATTAAAAATAGAGAACCATGTAATTTCAAGTTTATTAAGTCGCAAAAATTTAGAGAATCAACTTAACTCATCGATGAAAGCCAACGTTGAAGCAAAGAAAATACAGGAGTAGAGTCGATCTTCATTGGATAAAACAGGTGGAAGCAAAAACTAGAAGTAAAAATGTAGCAATTGCTCCGAACAAGATAAGAAGATAATGGAGTTGCGACTGAAACATCAAAATGTCAAAACAGAAATAAATAAAGCTCATCGCTTAATAGCTCGAGAAATGGGATAGAATTTTGATATTGACAAGGCATTAGCTGAATAGAACAGTTGGAAGGGAAGACAGCAGAAGATATAAAAATTAAAGGGAAGAGTGAAAGAACTGGAAGAGAAGTTGGCATCAAATGGAGTTAATGTATCACATATGAGTGGGTTTACTCAGATGACTGGAGGAAACACGACTAAAAATAACTCTTTCTCTGCAACACAACGCACCTCAACTTTAGCTGATAACAAACGAAAATAGCTATAAAATTTGAAGGTTCAAGTCGAAGCTCTTCGTAGTGAAAATGATCTTCTTCAAGGCAAAGTTAAATCCCTAACTTCTAGAAAGCTAAATCTTGAGAGTTAAATGAAGGAGTTAAAGGCAGACTATGAGAAGAAAAGGTAGATATTTATTTAAAAATCTGAAAATGACGATAGGTTCATCACTTTGCTGAAGCAATAAAATGATAAACTTAAAAAAGATGAAAGAGTGGTAACAAAGATAGTCTATAAATAATCTAAAGATAATACATAAGACGTCTAGAGTTATAAAAAATAAATTGACAGTCTCAAACGAAAAATAAAAGAGCTACAAAAGAGTAATATCGAGCTACAAAGTCAAAAGAAATAGGAAAAAGTTGTGAAAGCTGTCAATTAAGTGAGAGAAATCTCTGCAGATAGGAGAAAACAACTATAAGAATAGTACCTTAAAAGCAACAAATATTTAAAAAAACTTTCAACAGAAGATGAGGAATAAATCTATAAGGCTTGGAAATAATCTAAAAATAAAATTTGAATCATCTCTATAAAATTTATTATTTTTTCAACTCCATAGACAACACCAAATATTTTAATATTGCTCTCCAATCAGTTATATATAATCAAGAAATATGACTTATGTTATCGAGATTAATATTTGCTCCAACTGCAAACAGCATGCTTGGTGCACACGCCATAACTAAGCTACTTATTCTACCCTTGCTGAGGAGTTGAAAAGAACAATATTGACTCAAAGATCAGATGTTGTAGTCAAAATTAATCTAGTGGGCGGTCAGAAAATGGGGTCTTTTTAAGTTTACTATAAAGATATCAATTTGTTTTCTAAATTATCTTTAGGATACTTTCCTCATATTGGCTTACTGACGACTCGTATAGTTACTTTTCTGGATGACGTTACAAATGGAAAAGATCTCCAGAAATACAAGCATACAATGAGTCCAATCAAGCATAATCCAACCTATCCATTATCTCCAAGCAAATCTCCCTAAAATACAAATTTAAGCAACAAATCCAATAATTTATAATTGTATTCACCTCAATAAAAGAAATAATCAATTGAGAAATTTAAAGAATATGTTCCCGAACCAAAGAAATAACTAATTCTCTAAAAGCATATAGAAACTAAAAATGAAAGTGAGAAAAAGGAGCCAGTTACAATTATTCCAAAGAGGGAGAAAAAGGACGAACTTTAAAAAGTAATAAATGAAGGCCGTAAACAGGATAAAGAAATTATTCATTAAATCGAGAAGACAACTGAATAAAAACACTAAAATGTCAACAAAACTGAATAACCTAAAGCAATTAAACTTAAAACACAGACACATAAGGAAGAATAAAAACCTGCTGAAAATGAACGAAAAAAGACAAATTCAAATGTGAAGGAATAGCATAAGATCGAAACAAAATAAAAATAACATCATGAAGAAGAATCAAACAGGAAAAAAACAAAGAAATCTTAATCCCACGAAGAAACGGCTCAGGAAATTCATAAAAAAAAGAAAACTTAAAATAAATAGCAACATCCAAAGGAATAGTTGCCTCATGAATAAAAAAAATAATTGCATTAACCTATCGCTAAAGAATAAAAAATGAAAAAAAAGACGGTTCATGATTAGCCCATCGTTAAATAACAATAACTTCCTCATGCAGAGGATAAAACCAAGGATGAAAAACATATTAAAACAGTGTAGTTATAAAATTCAAAACAAAAAACAGTGGGAAATGATTAGTCTCCCCAAAAGATAAAAACTTCCCATAATGAACCAGAACTAAAGCATGAGATTCCTCCCAAAGAAGAAGTTCATTTGCCAGCTGAGTAAAAAATTGAAATAAGCCCCTAAAAAGTAAGTAATTAGCATATCATTTCACCAAAATAATAAGTCCATGGTGAAGAAAAAGCAATTGTCCATCCAGGTGAAAAAAATATTGAAAAATAAAAAAAATAAGAGATTCCTGAAACTCCTGTACATGAATAAATTTCAGAGCCTATTCATTGATCTTGTTGAATCTTGGTAAAATATATTATTTTTACATATTTAAATTATCACTCTACTATCCCTATAAAAAATATTTGAATAACTTTAAAATTTCTTCATAGAATTATATATGTCTCGTTGAATTAGACTTATTTTCTTTCTTTTGAATTTAATAGATGTCATCAGACTTGTTGAATAAATTTTTTATTAAGATATAATTGATCATTCTGTTTTATGCTTCAGATATAGTTAATTCTCTTGGCTACTTCCTTCTTCAGTTTATCCAGTTCCATTCGTTGAGGTTCCTCATAATAATAGTGAAAATTAAACATGACTCCACTTTTTTAAAATTGAAACACCTCCTCTAAAGCCAAACAATCAAGTATTCTGTGCAAATGGATAAAATTCTTTCTTTCTTAGACTTCTGTCTTGAAATGACGACCATTAATGATCTCAAAAAGACTCTTTAAATAGTCTCTCAGATTTTTTTGATAAACCTTTTCATTTAAGGGTGAGTTTTGATTGATTATAACATGCTGTGTTTCCTCATCAAGATATTTAACTTTATCTTTAATCCGATTGTGAACACTTTCATAGAAAACTCTGAAAACATCGTACTCCTTCCAAACGTAAGCTTGAATATCTTTGAAGTCCTTTTAGGCTTTGAATAGCTCCCAAAACTGTAATTATTTTACTTATTTTTTATCCATGACATCTTTCAATTGAGCTAAAAGCTGCAGTAATTTGCGGATGAGCAAATATCCGATAATATCAGATGACTTGACTTATTTGCCCAAGTCCATAGCTTCTTCAGCGACTGAAGCTAAAAAGACATAAATGTTGCGGCGATGCAATAGAAACTTGGAATTTCTTTTAAATGCTTTAATTTGTTTTTACCTTAAGGTTTCCTCGTTGCCAATAATATCCTTTTCGCTTTCGATTTTCGTTTATAATAACTTTTATGATCTTTTGCCACTCTCTTTCTGTTATTTTTTAGATTATTCACGACAAATAAGTTCTCCCTTAATCTCTGTAGATTTCTTTTTATTAACAACGTCGTAGGCATAGTTATTGATCTTTTAATTTTTTTAAATTTCCTTAGGATGGTCGACCACCATATTGGCTTTAAGGTAAAACTTAGAAGCGTTTAAAGTTACATCTTCAGTTTCTTTCATGGTAGTTTCTAAATCTTTTTGTATTTGTTCCTCATTAAAACGAACAATCTCATCATTAAATAAATCTTTCCATTATATTCTTTTGACGGGGTCTACAACCAACATCTTCTTGATTACCCTCTAGCAGACTGGAGAAATGTTGTTAATTTATTTTGGAAAACGAATCGGCTTGTTTTTAATGTTGTTTACCAATTCAACCATGTTGGCGGCCTTATATGGTGGACTGAATGAATCTATAATTACCTTCCAAATAGCATTTAGTAGAAAACAACTCCTATTGACCATATATCAGCTTTACTGTTATACTGTGTTCCTCCTAAAACTTATGGGGCCATATTAAGAGGAGACCCTAACATCGTCTCCGCGTACTCCTCTGTGGTTAGCAGTTTGGCAAATCCAAAATCAGCGATTTTTATTTATCCATCATGCATGAGAATGTTGGCGAGCTTAAAATCTCGGTGCATAATCTTATTGGGAACTAACGTCTTAAAAGCATTAAGAATTTGCCCTAATATTTAGATGGCCTCTTTTTCTGTTAGAGTTTTATTCTTTTTGAGATATTGAGATAGATCACCTTCGTTACAATATTCAAGGATAAGGTAAAAGTTGTTGGCAGTCTTTTTGATATCATAAAGCTTAATTATGTTCTTGTTATCGCATGTCTTCAGTACTCTTATTTAATTCTACAGCAATTCCAAGAATTTTCCTAAATGAATCATACGATACCTTTTATGTTTTCCCGCTTGATTGCCTTGATGGCTATATCAGTGTTATCCACTTTGTTGTATCCTTTGAAGACATCTCCATATTGGCCGCTTCCAATTTTACGCTAGAAAACATAGTTATCAACCACTTTTGGCATTCACTTTCTATGAATTTAAAAGTTAAGTATCATATCAAACAGTTTGTTGATTCAAGTTATCAATAATATACTGGTTGATATTATTCTTCTTATCCTAATCAATGGGGTTGGGGT
>Ga0302197_10004798_pt1 | contig 11768 bp, 1 predicted proteins | sample II_Bog_N2_1_FD_193526 | JGI IMG/M metagenome (GOLD analysis project Ga0302197, IMG submission 193526) | Peat permafrost microbial communities from Stordalen Mire near Abisko, Sweden - II_Bog_N2_1 | ecosystem: Environmental > Terrestrial > Soil > Wetlands > Peat | place: Sweden: Abisko, Stordalen...
GCGCCGGGTTCACGACATTGGGAAGGTTTGTGGTGAAGCTGCTGCTACCGCCCACCGTATTTGTCCAGAGCGGTGTCCATGTTTTGAGTTGCGCGCCTACATTCGTGCTGTCCAACAGATAAAATGTTCCCGCTCCGGTGTTGGTCCCCGATATCGTCAGGCTTGTCCCTGAAATCACAGGCTTGGCTGTGAATTTCAGCCCTGTCACCGTCGCCGGCGCGACCACTGTCACACTGACGCTCAAACTTAACGTGTTGTAGTCTGTCGTGTCGACCGGAGTGAATGTCACCGGCTGGTTCGCAGTCCCGACGCCCGGTGTTGCAGAGGGCGTGGTGAAGGCAAAACCGCCTGTCACATTCGCACCCAAGGCGTTGGTGACAGCGCCACCGCTCAACGTCGACGCGCTCAACGTCTGGCCATTGGTGATGGTCGTGGCCGTCGGAGCCGTCTGCAGTATCGGCGTCGTCTTGTTGACCGTCACGCTGACACTGATCGTAAACGAGTTGTAATCCACCGTGTCAGTCGGGGTGAATGTCACGGACTGGCTTGCCATGCCCGCCCCCGGGGCCGTGGACGGTGTGGTGAATGCAAAGCTGCCACCCACTGTCGTGCCGGATGCATTGGTAACCACGCCGCCGCTCAAGATTGAAGCGCTCAATGTCTGACCATAGATAATCGTCGTGGCCGTCGGAGCAGTCTGAAGTATCGGTGTCACAGGACCAGCCACCACGCTCAACACGCCGCTGGCCGGATTGAAGCTGTAAGCCAGACCTGCGCCTGGCGAACCCGTGATGCTGGTGAAGCTTCCTGTGCCACCCTCGCTAAATAATTGGAACGTGTCTCCGAGATTCAATGCACTGCCCAGATTGGCAACTGCCAGTGTTCCACCAAATGTCAATGTTCCGGAGACATTGATCAGGTCGTTGGAAGGCGAAAGTGTCTCGTTCAATTTGACCGACGTGATGCCGCTGGAATTCAGGGTCAGGTTGTTGTTGAACGTCAGCGTGCCGATGGAACTGGAGGGTCCTGGAGCAATGGTGCCGTTGTTGGCCACACTGCCATTCACGGTGCCGTTGCCCTTGAGGGTCTGGCCGGAGTTCAGCGTAAAGCTGATGGCTGACACGTCAAATGTCGCGCCGCTCCACACATGGATGTTGGTGGAACTGCCGATGGAACCGCCCGTTCCCAAGGCCAGGATGCCGTTGGTGATTTCCGTATTCCCGCCATAGGTGCTGGCTCCGGTAAGCGTCAATGTTCCGGTATCAAGCTTTGTCAGACCGCCACTGGTGTTGGCCGACAGAACAGGTGTGTTGACCCCTGCCCCGCTCCCACCACCACCAAACAATGTCACAGTCAATGTGTCTCCACTGGCATAACCGCTGCCCGGATTGACGACCAGGATGTTGGTCACAGTTCCGGTCGTGGGATTGATTTGGGCGACCGCCAATGCACCACTGCCTGTGCCACCGGCGATTGTGACAATGGGTGTGTCTAAATAACCTGAACCGCCGTTCGTCACTGCGATGGAACTGACGCCATAACCTGTCGGTGCCAGCAAAGGTTGCGCTATGGTAATCGCGTTGCCACCGTCATCTAGAAATGCACCACCGCTGTAAACATAGGTGGCGGTTAATCCCTGCATGAATGTCGTGCTGCCTGCTGCGGCCATCAAGGTGCCGCCGTTGAAATTCAGCCGGCCAGTTGCGGTGGCGTTTGGCTTGGTCACTTGATTGGCGATAAGCGTGCCGCCCAGCATATTGGCCGTGCCGGTGGAGGTGGCGTTTTGACCGAGGTTAAGCGCGCCACCAGTCAGGTTGACCGACGCGGAACCCGAAACATTCAGCACGCCGGCGGCCGGACCAGTTGCAAAGTTTTGAGCCGCTTCACCAACCCGAATACCATGCGTGTTGCTGAAATTGCCGCCGCTGAAATTCGCCACGCCATAAGAGTTGGCCTGGCTGCCAATGCTCAAGCTCTGGGTGCTGCCGGCGAGGTTGCCGGGGAAGCTGCCGCCGCTCATGTTGAACACGCCTTTGCCGCCCAAGTTGCCGCCAACGACCAAATAGGAGCCAACCGAGGCCGAACCGCCGCTTAAATCAAAGACACCATAGCCGTTCGTCAGTTCACCGATGTGAACCTCGCTCGTGGTATAAAAAGTTGCCGAGCCACTTACATTCAGGAACCCATTGGCACCCGCCGCGTCGCCAACATCAATGGAAGGGCTGGTCGTTCTGGTGGCATACACTGTTCCGCCAGAAACATTCAGAGTCGCGTTGCCGGCGACATTGCCGACGATGATTTCTCCGCTGTTGGCCGTTCCGTTGATGTTGATAGCACCGGAGGAGTTCACGGTCACCGTGCCGCCGTTGATGGTCGTGGCACCGACATAAGTATCTTGACCGCCAAGTGTCAAGTTGCCATTGCCGGTCTTGGTCAATCCACCGTTGTCAGAGACAACACCATTCAGCGTGGTGTTATGTCCGCCATCGGTGACAGTCAATATATTGTTGCCCAAATCCAAGGCCTGATCGAAAGTCAAGTCCCCGGCCGCAGCATTGAATGTTTGTGGCGCATTTGTCAAAATGACCGGCAGGTTCAGGTCTTGCACGTTGGCGGAATTGTTGGTTACGCCGCCGGCGGTGATCGTCAGGTTATAGCTGGGAGTTCCGATGCTGAAACTTCCCGCGCTGTTGGTGAACGTCACGCTCGTGACTCTGTAGTTATTGTCCATGGACGGCGCAAGTCCCGTCGTGCCGGCAAACACCAGCTTGTCGCCGACCAGTCCTGGCGCAAAGGTGCTCGCCCAGTTTGTGCCATCGCTCCAGTTGGCGCTGGAACCAAAGTCGCCGCCGTTCCAGACATCCGTTAAGGACGGAATTGTCAACGTGCCGCTACCCGCGCCGGAAAGCGGGGTGCTGTCAGTAACATTGACCGTCACAATCTGGCTGCCAGGAGCAGTGCTGGTGGGAACCAAAAAGGTGTTGGTATAGACATTGGCATTCGACAAAACCAGACTCGAAGTTGCCGATCCGCCAAACGCGAGCAAATTGATCGTCACACCGGCATTCGGGTCAACCGTCCCGCTGCCCGGCGTTATAGTCGCTGCCACAAATACATATTGCCCGCGAGCCACAATTGATGGATTGAATGAAACGCTTGCAACCGCCGGTGCCGCCGTGGAACTGTAATGCAAGACGAGATTGTTGCCGATCTGTTGAAGTGTGAAGTTGGCAAAATTGGACGGCTTGATGCCGTCCCAAATCAGTGTTGGCAGGCTGGATATGCTCGGACTGGAGGCATCGGCGATGAGCACATAATCGCTGTTCGTATCGAGCGGGCTGGCACCACTCAACGCGTTCACATGCATTGCCCCGCCGCTTATGGTCAACGTGCCGCTAACCGCGATCTGATCGTCGCCACTGCTGGCAGAATTGGTGATGTCAAAATAACAGGTGCCTCCGCCGCTCAGGTCAAGATTGTTGTTGAAGGTCAGCGTGCCAGCCGTCCCAGCCGTCCCGGGATAAATGTTCACGCCAGTTGACGTGGCAAATGAGCCATTATTGGTGCCGCTGCCGGATAATGACTGGCCGGCGGACAACGTCAATGTGCCTAATACGGACACATCCAGGGTGCCATTTACTACATAGCCGGCCGTGCCCGATGATGCAGACTGCAATGCCAGCGTTCCGGCATTCACAGTTGTCAGGTTTGTGTAAGTGTTCGCCCCGGTCAAGGTCAGCGTGCCTGTGTCCAGCTTAGTCAAGCCGCCGCTCACGTTCGGTGCGATGGTTGCTGCTCCAAGCGTTGCCGCAGTGCCGTAGCCGCCACCGAAGAGCGTCACCGTGGGGGCCGAAGTGTAGCCTGTGCCTGGACTCAAAATCGTGATGCTGGTGACTGCACCGCTGGATACATTTGCCACCGCCGAGGCACCGGCACCGCCACCGCCGCTGATCGTAACGATGGGAGTGTCCAGATAACCCGCACCTCCACTGGTCACCGGTATGCTGTTCACGCCGTTGCCCACAGGCGCGAGCAAGGGCTGCGCAATGGTGATGGCAAATCCGCCGTCGTCAATCACCGCGCCGCCACTGTATACATTCGCAGAGGTCAAGCCCTGCAAGAATGTCCCGCTGGCCGCTCCGGCTTCAAGCGTGCCACCGTTGAAATTTAGCCTTGCTGATGGGTTCGCGTGGTTGTTGCTGACAGTACCAACTGTAATGGTGCCACCCAGCAAATTCACCGTGCCAACCGACGTGGTGGTGGCATAACCAAGCTGAAGCGCCGCTGTGGAAAGGTTGACTGCCGCCGCACCTGACACGTTCAAGGTGCCAGTGCCGTATTCACCGACATGGATGCCCTTATTGTCTGCGAACGTGCCGCCGCTAAAATTCACCACGCCAACCGGGGTGGTATTATTATTGGCAATGGACAGCGTTGCATTGTTGTCCGTGAACGTCCCGCCGCTCATGTTGAAAACGCCCTCGCCGGTCACTGCGCCCACTACAAAATAGCCATCCGTGCCAGCACCATCACCTACTGTCACCGTGCCGCCCCTCAAATCGAATGCTCCGTAAGCGCCTGTCACCTGGCCGATGTGAAACTCTGACAAGGGAACATCCAAGGTGCCGCCGGTCATGAACAGAAATCCGCTGGCACCTGTCACGTTGCCGATTGACAGGGCAGGATTGTTGTTCATGTTGGCGTCCACCGTACCGCCGGCGATGTTCAAAATCGCGTTGCCGGAGGCATTGCCGATGATAAGCCCGCCCGTCACCCAATTGTTTCCCATGATGATCGAGCCGCCCGTGTTCACTGTCATGGCGGCGTCACTGATGGAAATGGGGCTGGTACTGGACAAGCCATTGCTAATTACCCCGTTTACCACCACCGTGCCATTGTTAACAGTCGTGGTGCCTGTATAACTGTTCGTGCCGCCGAGCGTCAACGTGCCGGTGCCCGTCATGGTTAAACCTCCGCTTCCGGAAATCGCACCGTTAACTGCGGTGTTAAAACCGCCGTCAGTAATGGTCAACAGGCCGCCATTGGTGACGCTCTGACCCAAAGTCAATGCACCCGCAGCCGCGTCCAAGGTTTCCGCCGTCGTCAAAGTGACCGGCACGTTCAAAGTCTGTGCCCCGCTCGAATTATTCGTCACGCCGCCGGAAGTAATAGTTAGGAAACTGCTCCCCGAAGCGCCTATATTAAAGCTTCCCGCGCCATTGGTGAAGGTTAAACCCGTGATGGTATAATTGTTGTTCATGGTCGAAGTCAGTCCTGTCGTGCCGGCAAACACAAGTGTGTCCCCGAACAGTCCCGGGGCATAGGTGCTGGCCCAATCCGCATTGTCGCTCCAGTTCCCACCGCCCAGTCCGCTCCATGTCTCTGTTGACGGGCTGACGGTCAGTGAAACCGCGGCCGTGGCGGTGTTCCCTGCAGTATCATATGCTGTCACATTAAAATTCGTTGTTCCCAACGTGCTGGAAGCTGGAATGGTGATTGTGCCCGTCCATGTGCCGCTCGTGGAATTACCGCTCGTAAGGGTCAATGGCACCGAGGACGAACCCCCAATGGGGGTCAAATTTATAGTCGCGTTGTTGATTGTGCCAGAGTTTGCTGTGACCGTCACGCTGATGACCACATTTTGACTATGAACAACCGTTGATGGCGTTGCACTGCTGGCGGAAATCGTTGGCGGCGTGCCGCCGGCATAATGGAGAACCACCTCGTTCCCATTGGTGACAACTACTGAAAAGAATCCTGAACCACTGGGCGTCGTCCCCAACCAGGTCGGTGTGGCATTGAAATTACCGGATACCGTGGACGAAATGTTTGTGAACAGCAAATAATCATGTGTCAAATCCAATGTCGTGCCGCAACTAATGCCGACATTGACACCTCCGCAAGTCAGGACGCTGCTGCTGCCGTTCAAAATAATCATGTCATTGCCGCCGCCGTTAGCGCTGCTGCCCAGATTGAAGTTGGCCTGGGATCCAGTGTTGTAAGTAAGGTTGCCGCTGATGATGTTTGTTGCGCCGGCACTGCTGCTGGGCTGCGTTTTACCACCGCTTTTCACAGTTACGTTGCCTGCCATCGTCCCGCTGCCACCTAAAATGGCGCCGTTGTTTACAATTGTGCCGCCGGCATGCGTGCTGCCGCCATTCAAAAACAACCCGCCGCCCGCCCCGGAATTTGTCAGCGTCAACTGTCCGCTGCCGCTGTTGCCGATTGAGTTGGCAAAGGCAACGGTGTGTCCGTTGACGTCAATGGCGCCATTGCCAGTCATTGTGACCGGAGCGCCGCTGATATCCAAAGCCGTCCCAGCCGCGCCGGACGCCAAGGTATTGCTGTATTGTAGAGTGCCGTTGTTGAAAGTGAGGCCGCCATAATTTGCGCCGCCCAAGGCATACTGGCTATTGATGTTCAACGTGGCTCCGCCGACGATGGAGACGCCACCAAAAAAGCTGTTGCCATTCGCCCCGTTGGGGAAGCTCAAAATCACCGTGCCGTTGGCATAAACCGGCGTGGTGTTCGCAGTGCCGCTGCCCGTGCCCGGCAACAGGCTCGCCACACCTCCGTTTGCGCTTGAAGCCGGAATGCCGATGACCAGAGGACCTTGCCCGGCAATGCCGGTTACTTGGCCGTCAATAGTCAGAGTTGCTCCCGTGACCGCCGCCAAACCCCCACCGTTGTTGCCAACGGCGACTGTGCGCTTGTTGCTCCCGATATTGTCCAAATTAATGCTCGCCATGCTTAACAGCGTACCGCCATTCAGGTTCACTTGCGCACCAGTCCCGACTGCTCCCAAACCGGAGTCGGCGCTGATGACAGTTACGCCGCCATTCAAATAAGATGGTTGCGTATAAGTATTCACTCCCGAAAGCACCACGGTCCCCGGCCCCGCCTGAACATAAGAAGCTGTTCGGCCCGTGCCGCCATACTGGCCAACCGGGGCGGTTATCAGCAATTCGCCAAGGTTATTGTTCTGGTAAAAACTCACACCGCAAACGGTGTTGTTGCCGGGATTGTTGGCGGCAATCCATCCGCCATTCGTAGTAGCGATAGTGATATTATTGGTGCCTACGTTCGGAGTCACCAAAACACCGGCACATAGGAAACCATGACTGCCACCGACGAATAAAGTGTTTGTCGCCGCAGTATTAAATCGAATGCTGTCCGCATATTGGGTGGAACCAGACGCATTTGCCGTTCCAGTTCCAGTAATGTCAACATTGTCATCGCCATTGACCAAATTTGCCGGCGTTGCAAGCGTCACATAAAATCCGGGGACCTGACTGCCGCCGATGATCGTGTAAGGTGATGAGCCGGACACGCCTCCCGTGGTATAGGTGCTGGCCCAGTCGTAAAGACCAACGGTCGCCACCGAAACGCGGCCAGTGCCCCACATCAATCCGAAATTGCTCGCCTGGCCAATCTGCGACGTGGTCGTAATCGTCGCCGTGGCCGCCACATTGCCGCCACCATTAATAGTCGCCAGACCGTCAAACCTCGTCTGCGATCCGAGCGTTTGCGGAAAAGCGGCCATAGTCAAAGTGGGACTTGTCGTTCCCCCGGCGGAAATCACATTGTAACCCGGATTGACCGTCACGCCGCCAAATGTCTGGGTGCTGGCGTTGGCCGGATTGCCGATAATCTGCAATTTACCGCCGGCCAAGGTCACGGGGGAGAAACTGCTCAACAGGCTGGCGTTTGCCCCGGCGTTCACGAAATCAATTGCCAGCGTGCCGGCGTTGATGGCGACGGTACCGGAGGCAGAACCCACATTGCTCGCGGGATTGACGGTGAATGTGCCGGAGCCGGTTTTGGCCAGGTTGATGTTGCTCGCGCTTCCCTTGTTGAGATTCCCGCCGAAAAATATGTTGCCCGCTCCACCAACGGTCAGCGTCTTGATGCCAGCCGTCCCGCCCGCCGGACCGCCGGAAATGTTGGCCGCCAAAGTCAGGGTGCTGCCGCTGTTGTTGACAAAGCTGTAGCTTTTCGCTGTCGCATCGAGGCCCAGTACAATCGCCGAATTGAACAGCTCGTTGTTGGCCACAGAAGAGTTCATCGTGATTGCGCCGCTGTCGTTGTTCGTGAGCGTCTCGCTGCCTGCTACTCCGGTGCCAATGGTATAAGCCGCCGCGCCGCCAGTATTGAAAAGGATGTTTGCAATTGTGACACCACCACCCAAATCAATCGTGGTGTTGCCATTCCCGGTGCCATTGAATGTGGCCGTATCCCCGGTGCCTGGAACCGGTGATGCACTCCAGTTGGCTCCTGCCCAGGTGGCGTCGGTGATGCCAGTCCAACTACCGCTGGCAGCTTGCAGATTGTACGCGCCAGCCATCAAGAACAAGCCGATGATTTGAATTATTTGAGTCTTTTTCATGAGAAAATAGGTCTGGAGGGTTTATAACTTTAAGCAATCTACGCTTGTTACTGCTTAGTTTAAAATTTTTTGCTGGTCAACGACTTCCCATTTGAACAGTGGTTGTCCAACGGCAGATTGTCTTTTAGGAAACGTCGCATAATCTGTTCTGTTAATATATTTACAGGGTCTAATACAGAACGCGGAAATCAGACCCGAAATGTGCCAAATACTTGCTAAAACCAACTGAATTATGGCTTTTGCAAGGTATCCTTGCAGCCAAGTAATTTTGAATCGTATTTGTGAATCTGTTTAAAAAGGTGACCGGGTCAATTGGTCAGGGGATGACCGAGAGACCCGGTGAATTTGGAATGAGTAACTTTGGGATCATGAAGAACTTCAATTTGCATCGTTACCAAAACGCAAATCGAAAACCTGAAATCAAATGATGATGTCCGAAATTCAATGTTCATTCACAATTAAATCCGGTTATTTCCGCCGTTTGAACGTGCGAATGGCGATCAGGCCAACTCCCAGCGCTCCCAGCGCCAGGGACGAGGGTTCGGGCACCGTGGTGATGTCCAGGCTCCAGCTGGCCAGCGTGCTCTGGTTGCCCGCTGACAAATCCGCCAGAAACAACGACCATGTCCCGTTCCCGTCCAACCCTCCATACGTGCCCGCAAACGTCGCCCCTCCCGTCGAATCCGGCGTGAATGTCCCTCCGCTGCCAATCAATCCTGCATACCCACCCGCACTTTGATAATTGTGGATGTTCCCGTTGGACGCCCCGTCCGCCAGTGTCACATCCAGCCCAGCGTCCGAATACCCAAACGTATACGTCGGATCGCTCCCGGTCCCCTGCCCCACACGGTTCAACAGCGTCAGCAACTGCCCGTCATACGTCACATACGCATACAAATCACCGTTGTATCCACCCGTGATGTCCAGCGTCACCGTCACGTTCGCGATCGCAGCCGTCATCCCCCCCACCGTCATCGTACTGGCAACACCGCTCGGGTCGTTGTCCGGGATCACCGCGTTCACCGTCAGATTGCTGCTCAATACGTAGGGCTGGCCCATCGCGCACTTCGCCACCATCAACGCCGCCACCAGTGTCAGGATTTTTTTCATATCAGTTGTAGGTTAAATGTTCGCTTCCGGTCAGGGCACATACCGCGTCCGGTAATAGTCGCCGACGCCCACCCCAGAGACCGTGTTGGTGAAGTGCAGCGTGCCGTCGCTCGCAGCCGTGTTCGTCACCACCGGCGTCCACGTGGTCGGCGGTGTCAGGTAATGCGTCTCATCCAGCGCATACTTGAACCCGGGGATGCCCAGAAATTCCATGACTTCTTCGGTGCCGCCCACCACGGTCTGGTTCACCACGTTGGGTGGATTATTCACTGCCGGAGTGTTGATGACGTAGTAGATCGTCTGGGTGGCGCTTCCACCATAGCTGTCGCTGACGGTGTAGGTCAGGCTGTCGGTCGTCCCGCTGCTCGCCGTGTAGGTAATGTTCGTCCCGTCGGTGCCTGCCGACCCGTTGGCGGGCGCTCCGGTGATGGTGATGCTCAACGCGTCGCCATCCCCATCCGTCGGCGTGTACTTGCCGCCGACAATCTGCACCGTCGAGGGCTGCCCGAGCGTCACGTAGTTCGTAAAGCTCCCTCCTGCCACCGGCGGCATGTTCGACACAACCAGTTGAATCAGGGTACCGGTGTCCACTATCGCAGCACCACCCGGAGGCGCCACATCAAACACCACGGACGGATTAAACGTGCCGCTGTCGCTGCCGCCGCTGTAGTTGAACAGCGTATTGGTGCTGTGATGCAACGCCGTGCCCGACTTGATGCTGATCACGCTGCTGTTGATCGTCAGCGCGCCCGCCACTACAATCCCATTGCTCGGCCCGCCTGCCATCGTCACCACAAAGTTGTTCGTTGATTGCGCGTTCAAGGTCAGGTTGTTGTTGAACGTCAGCGTGCCAACGCCGGCGCTGCCTGCGGCGAGCACCGCACCGGAGGCCGTTGCCACCGCACCGGTCACCACGCCGCTGCCACTCAACGTCTGGCCATTGCCCAAGGTATATGGCAACGCCGTCAAACCGCTGACATCAAATGTGGCACCACTCCCCACACTGATAAGTGAGCTGGCCAGCGAACCGCTTGCGGCCAAGGCCAGCGTGCCGACATTGATAGCCGTTTTGCCGCTGTAGGTATTAGCTCCGGTCAAAGCCAGGGTGCCCGCGCCCTGCTTGGTCAGGCCACCGCTGGTATTGGCTGCGGTGGTGGCCGTTGGAGATGTCGCGGCCACGCTGTAACCACCGCCAAAGAGCGTCACTGCGGGTGCAGAGGTGTAACCCGTGCCCGGACTCGTAATCGTGAAGCCGGTGACTGAACCGCCCGAAATAATCGCCACCGCCGTGGCCCCAACGCCACCGCCGCCACTGATGGTGACCACCGGCGTGTCCAAATAACCCGAACCACCGGTCGCCACCGTGATACCGTTCACGCCGCTGCCTGTGGGCGCGAGCAAGGCCTGCCCGTTGGTGATGGCAAAGCCGCCGTCATCAATCACTGCGCCGCCAGCATAGACGGTCGCTGCGGTCAAGGTTGCGGCGGCAAGGAAAGTCCCGGCCGCGCTGGCTTTCAGCGTGCCGCCGTTGAAATTCAACCGGGAAGTGCTGGTGCCAGCCACCCCAACATTGTTTGCCGTCACTGTGCCGCCCAGCAGGTTCGCCGTGCCAACCGAAGTGAAGCCACTGAGACCAAAATCAAGCGGGCCACCGGTCAAGTTGATATTCGCCGAACCGGACACATTCAAAATGCCGGTGCTGCGGTCGCCCACATGGAGACCCTTGTTGCTAATGTAGAGGCCGCCGCTGACATTCATCACCCCAGTTCCGCCGCCTTGATTACCGAGGGAGAAGTATTGGGCATTGTTGCTGATCATCCCACTGGTCATATTCAGAACACCCACGCCAACCACACCCACGGCCATGTAGCCATCCGGGGAGTTTGCCGGCACCGTGAGCGCGCCGCTGCCGCTCAAGTCAAACGCGCCATAAGATCCCGTCACATTGCCAACGTGCAGTTCCGATGCGGCGATATTCAAGTTGCCGGCCGTCAGGGAAACAAAACCATTCGCGCCCGACACGTTGCCGACTGGCAGTATGGCAGTCGCATTGGCGTTCACGGTGCCACCGGCGATGTTCAAGATCGAGTTGCCGACGGTATTGCCAACAATAATCTGGCTCGTGGCCGTGGTGCCGGAAGTGACCGTGGCACCCGTGTTCACCGTCATAGTGCCGGTGTTGTTGATGGTGACCGAGGCGGGGTTGCCGCTGGCATAGTTGATGGTGCCGCCCGAATTCAACGTCACGCCGCCGCCGCTGACCAGCGTGCTC
>Ga0302197_10004799_pt1 | contig 11765 bp, 8 predicted proteins | sample II_Bog_N2_1_FD_193526 | JGI IMG/M metagenome (GOLD analysis project Ga0302197, IMG submission 193526) | Peat permafrost microbial communities from Stordalen Mire near Abisko, Sweden - II_Bog_N2_1 | ecosystem: Environmental > Terrestrial > Soil > Wetlands > Peat | place: Sweden: Abisko, Stordalen...
ACGTTTTCATCTTAACACTTTAAATGCCAATATACTGTGGTCGCATCAAATCAGGCTCATTTTGATCTCAACTGTCCATATGGCAATATTTAACTATATGGACTCGTTTTCAGTGAGGAATCACAGAACAATCTTAACAATTGCCAAAATTAAATAAATAAATATTAAAAAAGCAATCCCACTTACTCCACTTCATCATATATCATATCAAGCAATTCAGCTTCTTGTGCCAATGGACAGGCTCAATGCATTATTGATGTCACTTTTTCACCTTCAAGGCCCAATTTTACCACTGTTTCCTATGGATATCAATGCTTAAATTAAGTGTATTAATTGGGGGCAGTCAAAATTAAAAGTCAGAATTTACTTTATGTAGTGATCGCTTTTGATCTCTTAAGTTGTCTTATAATGATCTTATTTTATTGGAGTTAGACTAAAGCTGAAGAGGAATAAGTCAAATATTTCAAATGTTAGCAAATCAACCTCAGTGATTTCTCTTTAAAAATCAAAGGATTTCGATTGCGTACTTTTGAAGAAGAATTCAATATAATGATCAGGTCTTTGGCTGATATGCTAGGCAGTGAATTTCTTAATGAATTAGTTCAGGTTAAAGTTCCAGACGATGAAGATTATCTGGAGTACCAGAAGTAGAAAGATGAGGCCTACAAGTAATTATATCAGCTTATTGATGAGTAATTTTTTGAAAAAGAAAAAAATCCCAATAAATTTAAAAACGCCTAATAATTTCAGGGTTTGAACTTTAACTTTCCCAGTTACAAGAAATACAAATAAAGCTTGTCCAATTTCATTAGCAAGTATACTTTGCTTTAGTATCATCCTAACTAAGAGAAATCTGAAAAATCTCTTTCTATATTTCTTGTAGTAAACACAATAAAAATGAAGCAACAAATTTATTAGCATCAGGAAAATGGATGTTTTTCCAAATATTTTGAATTTGGTAACAGGGAATACAAACTATCATAGGCGCCAGCCCCTGATACCATAAAATGGGAAAACAAAGGCAAACGAACATATATTCGCGTAACTATTAGTTGGTTATTATCACTATTCATTTGTTTTGCCAGTTATCTGCTTTTCGGTTTTATTCAGTATCAACAGAACTCATTGATAAACTCTTACAGCTTTAACATCAACTGTGGCATCCTTTACAATTCAACTAGTCTTGTGTCCTTTGATGAGACCCTAAATCAGCAATCTTCCAATTATATGACCTGCTTTTGTGAAGCCAACTTATTCAATTTCAATAATCCTAGCTATTATGTTTGCTCTAATTGGCGTGTACAATATGCAATTTACCTAGCTATTCCCATAATAATATCTGTTCTATTGGTTATTTACAACGTATTGGTTTCTTCCATTTTTAGATGGTTGACCGTTTATGAATGTCATGAGCTGTTGACAAAACAATTATTCAGCTACACTATCAAACGTTCCTTTATACTGATTATGAACTTGGGATTAGTGATGATTCTTATAAACTAACAATACAGCAGTAGTCCTATCCATGCTGCTGGGCTCAGTTATCTTTTTCAAGGTAATTATGTTGATTTTACTGCGGCCTGGTATATAAATATTGGGTCTATCATCATTTTAACTCTCCTTTTCAATATAATGTTTCCGGTAATTTAACTTGCTTTAGCTAATACACTCAAATGCCTTAAGCGTTGCTGGGATAGGAAGTTATGCTGTAGAAAGACCTCATGCAAGACAACATACGAGTATATTCGTTTGTTCAGCAATGATGTCTATCCAATCGAAGAGCGGTATGCTTTTCTAATTTCAGTAATTATCATAACGATGGCCTTTAGTTGCATAATTCCAATTTTAAATATAATTTGTTGTATCTCCTTATTTCTGCTGTATTTGACTGATAAGGCTTTAGTCTTTAAAGTGTATCAAACTCCTATTAACTATAATGATGAACTACACTATTTAATTACTAAAACTATCTATTTAGGACTTGTTGCTCATATGGCGCTCTCATCTTACTTTCTCAGTGACTGGACTCTTTTAACTTCAAATAGTTCCGTTGCTAATAACCATAATCAATTCATTGAATCATCCAATGTAGTCTTAAACACTATCATTAATACCTATTACATCATTCCATATGTCCTTATTTTGATAGTCCTTATTGGACGTGCAGTTTTCAACCATACATTTCTTGCATTTTGCGATAAGTGCAACAATCTTTGTAAAAAGACCCTCAGTAATATTACTGAATATAAACTTGGACAAAGTTTTTATCAAAGTCTGAGCCCTTATCAGATGAACAGACTTAAACAATTAATTGAAGCTGAAATTACAAAAGTTGCGTCGAAAAAGATGAGATTTGATAACCAACCCATATAATTGAATCCACTCAATTAAACATTTAGACCCTTCCAAGAAGTTAGTAAAATGAGTGAGCATGAATCCCTTCTAAGAAGAACATTGAGAAGAATTTAGGCTGAGTCTCAAGGAAGCAAGCAAACAAGTCCAAATGAAACTTACCTCATCGGGATGCCAGGTTATGAACATATAGCAAACTAATAGTTTTTCTAACAAAATAAAAAGAATATTTTATTGAGTGAAGCGCTTCGTATCTGTCTAAAGGATGAAATTTATGGCATCGGTAATTAAAATTTATGATTGTTGAACACAATTAAATTCAGATCTTTCTAAAAATAATATTAAATAATATATTATTAATTCAAATGGGGAACTGTGATGGAAGAGATAAAGAAGAGGAACAGTAATTACCAAATATAATAAAATCTGAATAACCCAAACCTGAATAAGAAATACCTTCTGTACAACCAGAACCTGAATAAGTAATACATTCTGTACGACCAAAACCTACTCCTATCATTTTATAATTTGATAAAAATCATCCTATGGCTGCAAGCTACGAGCAAAAATTTTCAGGCAAAGGAGTATAGAAATTAGTTTACAATTGGCATAGTCTACCTTTAACCTCAGTCATTGATTTGTCCACTCCTAGTTATTTTAAATGTAAAAACTGTGGTATAGAAAAAGATAATTTTGTAGTAGGAATCATCAAAAAAGATGCATTCTAATCAATGATAAAAACTCCTTGGAAAACTAGGGCAGTAATATGCTTTGAGTCTCATCAAAAGGAAGGAGACTCTGGAATTATTTTTAATAACGAAATTAATCTCTGCGGAAGAGGATTAAAATTGGGTGAAATACTGACAATGGTCGTAAATAAGCAAACAATAGAATTTAAAATCAAAGATGAAGTGTTAGGAAAAGCTTAGATTCCTACTGATTTTTTGGAAGCATAAATTTTACCATACGTTGCCCTCTTCAGCAAAGCAGATAGAATATAAATTTGGAGAGAGATTTAAGATAAACAGAAAAATGAAAATGTAAACAAATGAAAAAGATCCCAAATATATATATATTCTTATTATGAAAACATATAATAATTTATATTGGATATTTATAATAATAGTTTGAGATATTCACAAAAGAGGACTCGAGATGATTCCTGAAGAAGATGCACGCTTTTTGGCTTATGATGCTTAAGGCAATACGAAGATTGTGAATGATATTAGAGAACATTCTGAGAAGTTCTGCGGGTTCATCAATATTATAAATCAGCGAAAAGAGGATGATGATGAAGAAATGTTTATGGATTCAACATTTTGTAATGCATCTAATACACTTTAATCCATCGAGTTTTAGAGAAGAGTCATCATGAAGAGACTATCCAGACTATACCCTAAAAAATACAGACCGTCTTTATTTCCTGCTCCATAAAGTTCAATATTTATAAAAATCTAACAAATGAAAGTTCCTCATTTCATCTACTAAATGCAATTATTTAATGTTTCCTTCTTTAAAAAACTATTTATTACTCAATAAATAGCGGATAATGGGAAATATTGGATTGTAGTTAATAAAGATGGACGATTTTAAGTTTAAGTTGTTGATGATTTCGTGCCTGTTTATGAATAAGATCAAGAGTCCATATGGGGTCTGAATACAGAGTAGCCATGGCAATTGATTATCTCTAAAGTTTGGGCAAAACATCTTGGCGGGTATTAGAACATTTAAAAAGCAAAGCCTTTTGAGTTTTTATCTTATTTTAGCCAACCAAATTGGAAATATTACAATTTGAGCCTTGATGGTCAAAATTTTTTATCATTCTACGCAAATAAAAAAGACTAGCACAGCAAAATATTATTGAAAACAAAAAATGCAAATGAAGTTTAGGAATTAGGACTAATTCCAAACATACTAGGATATTAGTTGTTAGAGATAGAATATGAGCCTAAAACCAACAAAAAAGCACTCATTATTATTAAAAGTATACTTCCCCATAGTTGGACTGGTAAATTAAGTATTTTCGATAAATAATTTGAGACGGTATTCTAATCCTCAAAGAAAATGCATAATTTTAGTTTGTCTAACACTTTAGTGTTAACCTAAAACAATTTTTTTAATTTGTTTTCTTCGGCCTATATCACCACTCAAAATTTGTATCCCGATTATGGGAATTATCATCAATTCAGACTCTAGGCCAATTGCAAAGAAGCTAGTTTTTTTGAATTTTAGATTAAAAGATAAGGCTATTTCATATTCTCCATCAATCAGCCACAGTAAAATAAAATACTACTGACAAATAAAAAATCTAGAAGTAAATTAACTGGAGATAACAATGATCAAGAAGAAAATATAAAAGAAAGATATCTATAATTAAAGTATATGCTGTCCCGGTAAATTATTTCTGGAGATAATATTTCTTAAAGATAAGAGGGAAAAGATAGTTTGATGGCAAGTCATATTAAGGAAAGCAAAAAAAGATTTTAGTAAAAATATCATTAGTTAAAGTATGACTCGATCTAAATGTAATATAAAAAAGGCTATAATAGGGGAGATGCCCATTTTCTCAAAATCATACCTGGTAGATATGTACTGAGGATAAGAACTTAATCATTTGCGAAGCCGTCTATTTTTACAATATATATTTCCACTCATGAGTATTGCTCGATCTCTCCACTCAATTTTACAAAATAATAATCAAGGACTTTTCTAAACCATAGCTTAATTTCCATAAGCGATACTGTTCCTTATAAAAATATTACAAGCAAGGATTATGAGAGGTTATCCTTTGGCAATTTATTTAAAGCTATTGGATATGGTTTTATTGCTTTTAAAGTAACAAAATAGTCTCCTTATAGCTATGTGCTAGAAATAGATCCATCGTAAATGTTGATATATTTAGAAAACTAAAATAAGAAGGTTATTCTCTAAAAAACGAGCACAAAAACAAGACTAAACCATTTTCCTTATAGTCACAAGGAGGATAATCTATAATTTTAATTTTAAAGAGGCTAAACGATGGTAGGCCAGAGGATCAATATATCTGGCCCACTAATTGCGTTCGAGTAACGTCGAAAAAGACGTGATTTATATTAAATAAATTTATGGTTTCCAAATTATAAGGATATAAGGCAATATCATTGATTGATAAATAGATCAGAGTGGCATATAGCCCTACACCTCCCAGCTAAACTTTCGACCCTTAAACAAAATAAGTTTATTATTCTTATGTCCTAATTCAAAGTCCTTATCATAGCATGCATAAATTCTAAACACATTTCTTTGAGGATCTAGTTTTTAAAATTTCCAAAACTGATTTATGTTACCATGACTTGAGTATTGAATAACCTTGTTTTAGTGTTCATATCTCTCGGCGAAGATGTCAATGTTGAGTCCATTGTAATAGCTTTTTATGATATAAATCTCACCCGCCCGATAGATGTTCCATCTTTGGTTGTAGCGATAATTTGGTGAATATATGGTCAATTGTTCTGCATCTTTCTTGGAAGCTTCAGGGACATCAATAAATAACTTAGTATCCGTAGAAATAAGAAAGCAGGTTTTATTTAAGAGTTAGTTCTTTTCTACTTTTTATAGGATCCAAATATCTGGCTTTTCTCCATTTTTAAGCTCTTTGATAATAAGCTCGCCGTTGTTCATACAAATAAATTTACGATTTCCTTTTCCCAAGCAAATAGTTACCTCCCTATCAGTTGAAAAGTCTAAATGCCAAATTTGATGCTTATTGCTGGTCCCCCTGATGAGAATTAATTGGCCATCATTCTCAGTCAGGACATTATCGCTAAATCCATTAATAATTTAGAAGGTATCTCCCTTTCTGCCTTAGAGGAGCCACAATTGACGTTTGTTATTTTCATTAATAGGCCCAATTTATATGGATGATCTTTTTTAAATTGTCTCATCCGATGTTTCAAGAGCATATCCCGAGCCTTTATGGATGAGAAGATAGGTGGATTTGGTGTTAAAACTCATAATCGAACTTAATTATAATTTCATAATCTATTATTCAATACAAACATAATAGAGTATGAGGAAATACCTAAAAAAGAGGAGGAAAAAGCTTAATTTTGCTTTTATAATTTAAACATTTGCAAGGACTTGAAAATTACTAAAGCAAACATACAAAATATTTCTTATAATCCATCAGTTGACTCTTAAAATGAATACTGGGTAAATGCAACAAAGTCGTTGGGTATTTTTAATGTGAATCAAAATTAAAATATAATAAAGCAGATCGTTATATATTCAAAGTGATTAACGAAATGATTAAACCTACCGTAACTTTTAAGGCAATACCACTTCACTAATCGATAAAAGACAAAAAAGTGAAAGAGGGCAAATAAGAGCCTACCGTGAAGGTTAACTGGTTCATCCAAAGGAACTCTCTCTCCAAAGACAATCATTCAAAATAATCCTTGGGTCTAAAAAATGAAAAAGGGGGTGTTTAGAATATTTATTCTCTCCGAGAAAGATAAAAAAATATAAAATGCTACCTTCATAAAGAAATCACTCTCGTTTCCTCTCTGCAGCAATCAAAAGAAAAATAAAATCGCAATCACTTCATAAAAAACTCAGAAGAAAGCAGCGAGGGTATTCGATCACAGAAAGCCAGTTGCGAAAAAAAGCAAAAACTTAGTATCATGTCCAAAAGACCTTCGCTTAGAAAAATTAACGATTTTATATCTTTTCAAACTGATTAGCAATAAGACGCAGGTAAACCCGTCTCCTTGCAGCAAGAGTAACAGTGGAATGGAGTGGGCCATATCGAGAATTAGGTGCAGACGTAAATAAAAAGAGAGGGGTAGACTCGTAAAAAATGCATTAGAATTTCAGTCAAGAGGCGAGCATTGGGTGAAATTAATAAAAATTGATATATTTTTTTATTAGTTACTAAGATCGAATTGAGCAATTGACTATATAAATCTACCGTAGTAAGATCATTGCGGAATTCCAAGAGCCAATCCAAGTTAATGAGTGTTATGATCCACAAGTGATAGCTCTCTCGTGGTAAAGTTTTATCGACCGAAGAGAGGCATCATGAAAGTCCATTCTTCAGGAATGTTCTTGAGCCATCCCATGTTGAAGATAGGAAAATATCCTAGGCGTGGACGATCCTCTTTGGGAGTGTTGGGATGAGCTGGATCCCAAGTAGTATGGGCGGGAATCTCCAGTTTGAGTACCATCCAGCTGAAGAATGCGGCACTAATTGAAAATATGGCATTGAAGGCAATTCTCTTGAAGCCATAATCACAGATTTGCCCATAATAAAGCAATCCAATGACAAGGAGACTGTGAAAAGCGGGAAAGTATTTGATGAAAGTGCGTGTTCTCATAAACACAATAGCTGCAAATTCTGACAAAGCAATGAATCCAAAAAGCAATTCTTGCAGGCCATACTCAACATGTGAATGAAACAGTTTATTGTCAATCCAAATGATTGAAGAATAATACACCATATACAGGAAGAGGAAGTAGAATAGCATAGCTTTGCATATCTGCGCAGTCGATTATTTTATGATGGGTGTAGCGGAGGTATCACGGATTATGGCATGTATGCCAATCCATGGAAATAACCGAAAGATGTCATTGAGACCTTCTATTCTCAAATAATTACAAGATTTGAGGAGGAGGAGAATAACGGCAGGGGCGGCCACGATCGTACCATAGATATATAATGACGTGACGATGGAGATAACCATAAAAGATACGATTACCTTCAACAAGAGCTTTATTTTAAGTATAGTCGTCATTTCATCCTTCACGTGAAATACCAGTGCATATTTAGATTTTATCAGCAGAACTTCATCCAGGAAAAGGCGCTCTTTGTTATCAATAAGTTAGTTTATGATCAAATTATCGAAATTGAACAGAATTTTGCGAAGGGGACGCACTTGTTTTAGGGAGATAGTGAAGTTGGTAAAACCAATTTTATCACGTTTGACTTGATCCATGAACATACTGACTTCATCATAGCCGAAAAGCAGAGTACTGCTATCAGTTTCACTATAATTTTTATTCTCGATGATTGTGCACTCATTGTTTTCGCTTACGACTTTGCCTTTCTCTCGATACTAATTTAGGTCATCTAATTCCACTTATTTGTCAGTTACATAGTATAGGCTGTCATTTCGTATTTGAAAACCAGTATTCTTTAGACAATTGGAGAGATCAGTATTATTGGGCAAGACGATCGCATGTCCAAAGATGAGAAAGAGACTGAAGACAAAAGCCAGAGACGTGAAGACATAGAAGATGCCTCTCCACCAGAAATCAGCGTTTTCGCTCTTAAGAGCGCGTTCTGATATCCGGAATAAATGTTTTTAAATCTCCATCAATAAACTATAAACTTTTTAGACATATTTTGCATAAGTACTAATGACAATATAACGATCATAGACTATCATTTCGAGCGTATCATATTGAGAATGCTGGTTTTCTTGGCCCTTGCATCAGTCTTTAGGCATTCATAGCTGGACTTCCTGTCCTCAATATCGATCTTCTACAAAAATGGAACCTCCATTAGGGAATTCATTTTTAATCGTAGATGTTTTATTGATTTGGCGAGTCTGTCTGACAGCACCTCTCTATAATCTTTTTCCGATCCACTTTAAAAGAAATACTGTATGGCTTATATCTTTTGCTGTATTTTCTTGAGTAAAGGAAGAGAGCTCTTGGTTTGATCTTTCTTTCTACTGCTTCTTTCTTGCTCTAGTTATTTGGCCCAATATTCATAATCTTCAATGTGCCATTTATCGATCACTCTAATCTTGATTGAATTCAATAAACTTTACAAAGAGTTAAATATCTTTTGACACATATATTGCCTTTATTAATTTGTTTATTAGTCTGCTTTGACACATTTGACGTTTTGATCAGTGTTCAAAAGATTGATGTTTTATTTCTCTGCAGAAGTACGCACATTCTTCCTCGAGGAACGGATCAGTGATTTGTTTAAGGTGCTCTGCACGATAGAATTTCCTTTCTTTAATCGATTCTATTTGTCTAAATTATCAATGATCTTCATGTAGTTTTAGTTCTGCCTTCTCAGGTCCTCTCTAAATCACCACTAGCTTACATCTGCGATTCTAACAAAAAAATGCTGTTTTTCTCCCTTTGGATTAATTTTTAAATCTTCATCTCCAACAATCTCTTTTCCTCTTCTGATTCAGCCAATTTATTCTCTAGTTGCTCTATATAATGTTTCTCTTGAGCAAAGCTGTTAGTTCTATTTCCCTTAGCAATATTTTGAAAGGATTGCTTGGAGTCACTCTATTGCATTGAGGAATTCGAATTCGAGGCAAATATTATAATTAACGTATAGGGTAATTTTATGTTTAATATGCCACATTTTACGAGATGAGATCAAATGTCCAAAAAGTTAACGAGAGGCTTAGCTGGTCCACGCACAGTCACAGTTTCTTAGGGTTCGTCGAAATCACGATATACTTCTTTGCGTTTTTCTCGTCTGAAACCTCCCCCATAATACTTTTGGACTTTGCTTTAATCCCTGATGGTATATTTGGTAATTTTGAAAGGATCCTTGAGATACAATTTTTCCATGATCCCCTGTGATTTCTACATATACTAATCAGTACCTGGGCTTTAATATCATCATGTTTGGAAATGATGTGCTTTACCAGGAAATCACAACTTTTGAATTTTTTATCGCAAAATTTACAACGCCAAACCCCTTGGATTGGGTCTTTTTCACTCTCCAGGATGAATCGTTATATTTATTCTCGCAGGAGGCTTGTATACTCTGGAACTTCCGTCATTTGAGCACATTTGGCCTATGAGTTTTCCTGAATCTTTTTAAAGACAGTCTGCATGTTAGGCAATTCCACATAATCTGCCTCAGTTCTTAGGAACACAGACCCTGTTCTCAAAGCCAAGACCCTCTCATTTTCATATTGCGTGCAAGTATAGTAGTCAAAGGCATGTATTTTCCTCAAGTAGGTAAACAATATATCGAATTTTTGCTGTAGAGAATTAAATGGTTTTTAAAGCAGAGTATTATTTTCTATACCAATTTGGACGTCGAGCTTTGTAATTAACCTTCCAAGAGCTTAAATATCAGTTGATAGTCTAGTGGATGGATAATTTTTTAGAACCTTCACATGCTTTGTTTTAGTGTAAGCCCTCGAAACGTGTAGAGTTTAATTTTTTATCATAGTTCCATTCAAACTCAGCACTGCCTTGCTGCAATTATCGTCACTATCAAACTCAATCCAGCAGTTTCTTATATAATTGGCACCACGCTGCGGATCTGACATAGTGAGTCCCTTATAGCCTTCCAAATTTTCAACCACTGATCTGATATCGAATCGTGATATTTCCTTGGAGAGGGCTCTGATGAAGATAGTAAACTGATCTGGGTTGTAGCCAAAGTAGGGAGCGCGAGTAATGTCTATACTGGTACTAAGGTTAATATCAAGGGTCTGATTATTAATGAAATTGCTGGTACTAAACTGCTGCTCCTCTTATTCGCTCAATTGACAAATAGTCCCAATTTTGTCCTGTATAACTAAACTTTAACTGTGTCAATAACTCTCAAATCTATGGCGTTATAATATCCCTCTTCAAGACGGGTTATAAACTGTGTATAGTTCTTCTTAAAAGTATCTCGTTTCTCCTTTTCCAGCATTTCCAAAACCTCAGGATTATACTTCTCATTGAACCATGCATCTTTCTATTTCAACTAAGAGATACCCTGCATTCGCTAATAAAGTCCTAATTTTGTTTTTGCTCCCAGTCTTTACGATATTTGTCATATCCTTTCTGAATGGTATCAGGGTTCATTTTTTCTGTCTGGGTGAGGGAAAGATACCTGCAGATAGGTGAATTTCTTAAAACTATAAAGATACCCCGCTAAATCTGGTATCTTGATTTTGACTTTCTTTTCTCGATCTAGATGAAGAGACACTTACTTTAGACATTGGCCTTTTTATCACGAGAACGAGATCTGCTGCGCCCTTCCTTCTTCCTGGAGTTATGCGACTCGCTGTCGCTGCTGTGGTCATTCATTTCTAATGCTATATGCCATTTCTACTTGAGTAGATGATTAATTATCGTGGGAATTGAATTTAAAAACAGAATTTAAAAACATTATGCCTCCATTCAACTCACTGATCATATATTTGTAACAGAGAAAATAGATAAATATTGCACTCGAAATAAAAGGTCTGAGAATCAGGACAAAACCTTTTGAGATTGTTCTCACTTCTTAATAACTGTAGGCTGGTCTCCATTCTTGAACTCAGAGTAGATGATCTTATACAATTCAATGAAAGGTGCAATGAATTTTTTGCGAACCATACGCTGTATCTTACGGGCAGCATGCTGCAATCTGAAATCATAAACTTTGTTCTTCCAAGCGATATAGCGGGTCAATT
>Ga0302197_10004810_pt1 | contig 11747 bp, 5 predicted proteins | sample II_Bog_N2_1_FD_193526 | JGI IMG/M metagenome (GOLD analysis project Ga0302197, IMG submission 193526) | Peat permafrost microbial communities from Stordalen Mire near Abisko, Sweden - II_Bog_N2_1 | ecosystem: Environmental > Terrestrial > Soil > Wetlands > Peat | place: Sweden: Abisko, Stordalen...
GGAATTAGTGAAACTCGGGACAACAAAGTTTCACTCAAGGCTTTCAACATAAACAAAAAACAAAAAATGGAATCCTCAAAGGGTATGATGAAGACTTCTTCTATGTCGACCCTTCCTCTATTTGCAGGCAAGGAGCCCATGCACATTAGTCCCGAACATAAAATTCGATACTCTTATCAAGCTGGGACTTCCTTTTAAAGACCTGTTTTTTCGCACCAATCCTCCGAAAAACAACTGATAATTCCAAAAGCTACCTTTTTCCAGGCTAATCCTACTGTGAGTGATGAAAAGATGGTCCAGCAAGCTAAGAAAGCTGCTCTTATGAAAAGCATGATTAAAACATTGGAAATGATTGATAATCAGGATAAACTAAAGAAACCAAAAAAGCTGTTGAGATTAGTGGATTCCTCAATAAATAAACTGACCAGTTTGAACAACAGTATTTGCTCAATCGATTTTGGGCAAATCGAAAGCAGAGAAGAGGAATCTGTAGTCTTAATGAATTTTTTTCATCCTACTGAGAGTAATTTATAAAAAGTTCATTCCTAAAAAAGATTTAAAAAGGACGGAATGAGGGTTACCAATTCAATCATTATTGATTGAATTAATGATTTTTTTCATTTTTCAACTATCTCATTCTTTTTCAATTAATTGTTAACAAAATCATAATCAAAGAATAAATTTCAATAATATTTTTATGATCTCAGGTGTTTGATATTATCTTCTGTAAATTGAATGTTTGCTTGCTAATTTTATGCAAAGTTAAGATTTTCTCAGAGATTTATCAGCTTTGGTGAGATAATTTCAGTACTCAGGGCAAATATTGTAAAGCGAGATCAAATTCATTATATAAAATAAGTATAAATCATTCCTCTAAATCTGCAAAATCAAAGTACATAAAATTTGATAAGGAATTAACCATATCATATTTTTGTTTCTACTACTACTGATTCACTCCCTTTTTTATTAAACATTTGGCACTTAAAGCAATATCTAAATTCTTCATGGTTCTTGAAAGGAATATTTTTCTATATTTACGTATCTTTTTCATTTTTTTCTACGAGAGGCTCAATTTCTTTTCTGGATTACTGGCAATTTCAAATTTTATGTTCTCTAGATTTAAAATAGCGTAGCGTCGAATTATTTCCATATTATCCTTGCTTTGAAAAATATTATAATCTTTGCCTGACTTTGGGATAAAGGCTAATCACAATTATTTACAAGATAAATATCCTTCAAATATCATCAAACGCATTTGTTTTCGAAATTAATGCTTAAAGACATCAGAAACAAGAAATTTAGCAACAGAAAAGCATCCAATAGAGTATAATACTTATGTCCATGATCTTTCTTTAACCAAATAATAACAATAATAAGAGATTTAATACTTGATTGAGCTTTAAAATTCAATAAATAAACCTATTTAACGGTCAATTCCAGATTTCTAAAAATACATTTTTATTTTTTCCATTGATCCGAGAGAAAAAGCTAACTTTATATAAGTTAAAACGTGCCAGTCTTGGAGATGTCCAAGAAACAAAGCTTATTTTTGATTGTCAAACATAAAAATATATATTCATTTTTCAAAGTCCTGATATTTTTCCTTTTTTGCCAAAATGATATCATGATTAAATATAGAATGTCACAAACTTTAGATTATAATTTGAGTAGTGAGTCCTTGACTTTAGCAGGGATAAAGAATTAATTTTAATTCAAATTTTATCTTTCAAAAATTGAGAATAAAAACAATGTTCAAATAGTCATATATGATGAAATGTTTTTTACCATAATCATTAAAATTAAAATTATCTTTTAAAATGAGTGTGGTTGCAATAGATAAACTTAATTGATGATTTAATTTTTTTCAAAAAAAAGCAAAGAAGCATAAAAAAGCTAAGATAGATAGATTGAACATCAACACATATTTTATCATCACATTAAATCATTTTAAATTTATGAAAAAAATTAGAATGACTTTAACGTAAATACTTGGAGAATAAAAAATGCCGAAAATGATATTAATTGTGCCCATGGCCATTAAACAAATTATCATTTTGAATGATTATTGATATTTTCTATGAAATATCAATTTTGTTTGCTTCTTTCTTTTTACAAACTAAAATATTTAATGATTTCCTTCAACAATATCATCTTAAAAATAATTGATGAAATTACGATCAAATATAGTAACATCATTCATCTGTAACCCCTAATTTATCTTCAATTAGCGATTAGCGATTAAATCTGCCGCTCATGCCTTTGCTAAGGGTTGTTTTGGTTTCAATATTTGATATTAAACAATTCTACTTTATAAAAGTTACCATACAAAATCATAAAATTTAATTTTTAAAAAAGAAAATTCAATTGAAATTAAGCAAAGTTAATTTTATTTCAAAAGAAAATTTACGAAAATTGGAATTATCTTTATAAATTTTTTTGGAGAGATCTTTAACTGGCCTCATCCTATTATGAATCAAAAAATTATGTCGAATTATATATTTTAAAAGAGAAACGAGCCCTCCTCTCATGTAATTAAGCAAAATATTAGGATCAAAAGTAGCATAATCCTGCAAGTTTTAAAAGTAGAAATTTTACAGTTGTATATTCATTGGATATAAATAATAGTTGCGCTTCAGAGCGCATGATCATGATGCTATTCTTGGGAGAATTGGAATAAAATTAAAAAGTTATCTCTAATTATTATATTAAAGATAGCTATAATGAAAATCATTATTAATATGAGGAAAAGTTGAAATAATTTAGCTATATTTTATAGTCTTACGGACTGTCTATGGTTTGCTAGACTTATTACGATGTTTCCTATTAGACTTTTTCTTTTTATTTGAAAATTAACTTATCTAAAGCTCTCTTCAAAAATATTTTCCTATAGTTTTGTTTTTTACGTAAGTTTCCTTTTAGTTCTTATTTTAAGCTCCATCCAAGATGAGAACCAACTGTATTTTTGATGGGAACCCCCCAACTTCTTTACATATTCATGTTTGTTAAATGAGCTTTGAGTTGAATTCTAAACTATTATTATTTACATCTATCAAAGAATATGGAGTATTTTTGAATGAGTCCAGAACCTGAGCAACAGAGTTTTATATATTCTAGTATTTATGCATCAAATGCATCAATATTTGTAGCATCCTAGGCTTCTGCATTAAATGATAACAGGTAATTCGTAAAAAATCTTTTGGAGTACATATTCATAGTATAATTGACATATTTTTAATAAATTTGACTGAATATCAGTTTTATAGTTCAAATGCCGTAAATTTTATAGTTGACAGCAATTGACTTCAGAAACTATGGTCAAATCATTTTTTAGTTATGATTGGTTTGGTTTTTAAAATGGTTTTTTTTAGAAATGATTAAGAATTCTCCGTAAAAGGTGAACAATTAAGCGTTATGATTCCTCTTTATTTATTTAATTCGTTGTGCTGAATATTGACAAAAAATATTTTGTCATCTTATAATATATAACGAAGCTTACCAAATTAATGTTAGCCTATTTTCTCAAAGAAGAAAAATAATAAACCTAAGCTGAGGACAAATTTATATTAATAAACAGTGAATCTATTGCATTGACCCATTCAAATTAATTTATCTCGGCATTTTAAATAATAAAGCCTAAAGAGATGAAGCAAACATAATAAATCTGATCAAATATCAGCAGCGCTGCTATTAGTAAGGGTTCTAACATTATTCGGCTGTCTCCTGATGACAAAACTTATAGGCTGACGATCGAATTTTATCTCCTGAACTGGAAACTTAACTATTTGATTTTTAAAGGCGCTAAATTTTATCTTCGAAAGAATCATGCATTTTTTCATAAACAAAAGAATTTATCAGATACATTTTTTTATCTTTCATCTCAGCAAGGATGTTGTCAATTGATTTGATTGTATTTAGTAATTTGAGCATCGACCGAAAAATTAGAGCACCAATTATAATATCAACTGCGCCTAATAGGATAAATCTTCTCACTACGAAATCTCGAAGAGAAATACACAAAAATACGATCAGAAAACTAACTACATAGTACCGAAAGACATTGAGTCTAAATATAGCTGTAAATATTTTGATTTGTTTTACGATATTTTGAGAATCGCTGAAACTACCAAAGAATAATAGAACCAAATGCAACCAAATGACTTCAGGAAAGTACTAAAGTATATTTTAATAGTCATTTTACTCATTTAAAATGGCTCGGATGTGAGTGAAGATGCTTATAATCACATGTGCTATCTAAATAGACTGATATTTACAAAATAACAAATGAAATGCCGACGCGTCTGTTTTGTTAGTTATGCATAATACTAGTACCGGTCGATTAAATCAAATAGCGAGACATTGCTGTTGCTGTGACTATCAATTAGTGGCTTTATTTGCGCTCTATTTAGCTCCTCATCATCAAACATTATGATCAATATTATTTGTTAATAGTATGTGCTCTAAATAGATAAAAAAGCGTAATACGCAAACATATATAAAAATATCATGAAATCATCCCATTCCTCGAAAATTTCGCACAATGGGGTTAAATACTTGGATAAATTCACTTTTTTATCGAGAGTCTATGGGTCTTTTGAATGTTCGGAATTTATTCTTGTTTACTGAGGAAGATTATTACGGATTGATAGGCTACTTAGAGATTTTGCTCATTTTACGGTGTTTTATGTCCTGACCAAACTTCTCCACTTTTTATTGAGGCTTTGAGATTGTTATGGTCCGCTTTTAATCCTTTGAAGACTTCAAATGTTTTTATTTATTTTAGTGAAAAACTTGATGAATAAAGCTATGTGATTTCTCTAATGTTTCGAGTTTTTTCGATATCTCCTCATTTATTCTTTTTAATCTATCATTCTCTTAGTATTGCTAATCAATTTCCTGCTTAAGAGTAGGAAAATACTCACACACAGCAAAAAGGGTTCTGTTGACAAAAATATTTTATTCGTAGATTTTAAACCTACATTCTGGGCAGCGGCACGGTCTAACTCTCTGTAACAATGAAACGCACTCTCCACAGTATGTATGCTGTCTCCTACAAACTATTTTAGGAATGCGATTGGTGGTATTGAAGGTATGAGAACAGATGGAGCAATTCAGATTAATCTTTTACTACATTTCTGCTATTATTTTGTTAGACTTCTTTGTTGATTATTCTATCTTTTTAGGGGAGGGAGGGCGCACGTACATACTTACTTAACAAATTAAATTTTATCAATCACTATCATTCAGATATTTACTATAACTTTGCAGTCATCAGATGAGATAATTCATGGCTTGTTTTGATGAATAGTCTGCATTTCCTTGCTTTATGATAAAGAGTTATTAAATAATCTTAAATAATTATTTTATGCATAAGTATGTCTACTAAATAAATAGATCATTCCATATTATATACAACCTAAATGTCAAACATTTTCGAAGAAGCTGAAGGCTGGTAATAGTTGTATCGTCACTTTGGAAGCAGTTCTACAATATATATCTGCAAAAGATACAAACTATCTACCACAATCATAGAGGACAAAACGTATGCTTTCAAAACCATCACTTTACCTCCGATAATTAGCAATTAATAATCTGTCACTCGCACTCAACTTTACTTAAAATTTAAGGAGAGGAGGCAAATAAAATCAGAGATAATTGCTCTACTAAAGTTGCAAAATTATTCGTCTATTATTCGCTTATATCAAGTCATTTTGGAAAAAGATAAAGGAAATGAAGAAACATATGTGACTGATTTTTTTCATAATTTCTTAAAAAGGAAATCTAAAACTGACAGAAACATATCAATGGTCTTGGAATATTGCAATCAAGGCACTTTGGAATAATATTTGAAAAAACAAAAATATATATCTGAACAGGAAATTATTAAAATAGGGTTATAAATATTAAAAGGGCTATCCTCAATGAAGGAACAACACATCCTTCATAGAGACTTAAGGCCAATAAATATTTTAATTTCAGAAGAAGGTCTAAAATTATGCGATTTCGATATTGCTTTCATCGAAGGCTATTCACAAATAAATGATCTTTTCATGTCAATGGTTGAAAGAGTGGTTGCACCTTAAATTAAAGCACTGATGCAACTGAGTTAGTAGAATAAGATAAATTTAACTTCTGAATCAATTTACAAGGCTTTGTAAGAGAGCGATTTGTACTCATTAGGAGTAATTCTCTTTTAAATGGCATTAGGCAAGTCATTTGAAGTAGAAACGTTTCGATTGAAGTTATAATTGGATGAATGGAAGCATTCTTTGGAATTAAGAAGCATTATAACAGGATTACTACTTTAAGATACGAAAAATAGACTTAAAATTTAAGAAGTCACAACCAAATTAAAAAATATATCACAACTATAGAGCAATTAACTTAATAATTCAATGCCAAGAGACCTCTAAGAATATATTTTTAATGTCAACTTAATCGATACGCAAAATTCAGAAATTGAAGACATCAAGCAATAAGATAGCTACACATCCAATAGTATTTCTATAAGTGACTGGTCAATAGAAGATTAAACTCTAGTTACTTCTCGGCGACCTCAAGGGATTAACGCTGCTTATTTTTCAAACTAGTCAATGAAAATCATCATCAATACTACTGTAAATGATTTATGAATTCGTCATCTTGCTCTCATCAATTAATAGAAATGATATCAATTTTATAATAAATTTAAATTGCGAGCTAGATCCAATCATGCTTTGAGTTTCTTAATGGCTTATCTCTCGCGCTCAGCCTCTGCCTTTTCAAATTTGATTTGACTCTTGGCTCCTCTCTGGAATCCACCAACGGCTTTGCCGAGTTATTTGTTTTCATTAAAGTGAACTCTGAAGGCAGCAGCAAGGTTGCTGAGTTCTCCCTCGTCTTCCTTTCTTACTTCAGTGAGAGCAACAACTGCGGCGTTTTTCTGATGCACAAGTTTGCCCAAAGCAGCTTTTCCCTTGACAAAGCAGTAGGGAATTTATAATTTTCTACAGAGGTTGGGTAGCCAAACGACCAACTCAATAGGATCAACATTGTTAGCAATGACAACTAATTTTGCTTTCTTTTCCTCGATGAGTTTGGTTACATGATTAAGACCAAACTTAAGGTGGTAAGGTTTAGCATTTTTCACTTATTTTTCTGAATAGGAGGCGAAATACTTTCAGCTCTGAGTTTAGCCTCAGTGGTGAGTCTAGCTCTACGTTGTTTGGTATCTTCAGGTGAATATTTCTTCAACAACTTGAAGAGGACATTGGCTGAGTCAATGAAAAAGTACATTGATTTCTATCGAGGGCTTTTGAGAATTGGGCAATTGTGGGAGGTACTTTGATTCTAGTGAGGAGAATTCTTTTCTGTCTCTGGAATGTAACGTATTTGGGCCACTTGACAAATCGAGTAAGGTTGGTCTTGGGTTGAATTGCGTTACCGACTCTAAAGTTGCGTGGTCTCTTCTCGAATAGAGGGTTAACCTTCTTCTCCACCTTTTTAGCGCCTTTCTTGCCTTTGACTCCTTTACCCTAGATTATTTCAATTTTACCATAGATTTTTGGAAATTAATATTAATAATAATATATATTTAATCATTTTACTTCTCATATCCACCCATCAACTTATCACCATTGACAAAAAATATATCTTATAATGTATTATCAATTATTTTGGTGTGATTAAGATCCTACTAAATATAATAATTATAGTGATCTCCCTAATTTAGGATTTTTGTAGTTAGATCCTTCTAATATCCTGCGCTATCTTGAACTATCCATAAAATGATACAAGCCAGAAAAAAATAATTGTTAACAAATTTGCTTTTATGCCATCTATTCAAGTATCATTAATTTTCAATAATATATAAAATGTCCAATACCGCAAAAACGCGCCATGGTGGTAGAAATAAACGCTTCTCAGCAGCAGTTCGGAAGGTTGATTAAAACAAACGAAGGGCAGTTATTTAATAAAAGCTAAGGTATTTAGAAGAGGATTTCTTTGAGGATCCTAATAAGATGGCAGAGCTTGATGATGATGAGGTATTCGAAGTGGGAGATGGCGAACCCAGGAAACGAAAAAATGAGAAACGCATAAATAAAAGAGCCAAAAAATAGGGGCATCTGAAGCGTAACCTCAACTTGCGTAAGATCATACAATAAGAGGGACTGTAGGAGAAGACTGAACCAAACTTTTGTAATATAAAGGTAGGTAGACCAAGGTATCCCTCACACAAATACTGTTCAATTTGCGGGAATCTATCTCGTTCGAGCTGCCCTCGTTGTGGAGAACGTATTTGCCAACTTAAGTGTTTTAGAATTCACTCATAAATAAAATGTTTAAACTTCGAGCTGCAATATTGATTGTACACCTTCATTATGTATGAAAAAGATGAATTAGCATTAACAAAACAATCTTTGAGATTCTCATTCCTATTATTGGTCATAATTATTGCTATTTATCCAACTTTACTTTAATTTGAAAAGATAATAAATCATTGCACGTGATGACTCTTTTCCTTTCGCCCAATGTTATCATTGACATAACAATCGTTAAGTATTTTTCTAGATTTACTTTATTGAGTCGCTACTCGTCTAACTTTATCGCTTTTTTAGACACTATAAGGCTTTATTTTTCTATGCACCTCCTTCATCAATTCATGACTATCAACAGTCTAAGTATCTGTTGGTCTTTTTTTGCTCAGAGAAGTAGTGTTTTTGCCAATGGATTTTGAGCATATTGAAATTCCCTTCTTACGAGAAAACTCCTTACTTTTATAACTTGACTCTAAAGAAGATTTCACATCCTTACGGATAAATTTTCCGACAGCTCCAGTTAAATTAATAGCCTGGCCCCCATTAGCATCATTTGCTAAAGATTGATAAGTTGTTTGGCTTTTAGTCGCCAAAAGGGGTTAAATATTCTCGATTATCTCATATGCATGCGTCTTAACACGGTTTTTTTCTTTGGATACTTCCTTTCTATCCTTTTCAGGTTTTCCTTGGCTACGCTTCGCCTTAAAGCTGCCACCTATACTACTGGTGATGCTGGAAATGCTACTTTCCACAGTGGACATCTTCTGCTTTGGCACAATCTCAGAGTATATCAATTCACGATAATCTTTGACTGATAATTTAGTATTATCGTTGATGTGTAATTGAATCTTTGCACGAGCTGATGACATCTCCTTCATCTCTTTTTCATTATAAAACTATTTGAGATACTCATGTTTCAAGACTGACTCGATACTAATACGCTTAGTTGGATCGAATTCAAGCATTTTGCCTATGAGATCTAAACAAGAAGAGGAAATCTTGGCTCCAAAAAAATCACTACGATTTAACTTTTTACGAGTAGTTAAAAGTTGCCAAGCTGCTTGATTGAGCTTTCCTGAAATGTGCTTGGTCTAATTTAGAGTGGGTGAACCTGTCCATGCGACCACTTTCTAGATTTGATTTATAGTTGAAGTGCCTGGAAACATGGCCTTGCCTAAGAACATTTCTCCTATAAGACAGCCCAAGGCCCAAATATCAACCGACTTGGTGTAGTCTCTGCAGCCCAACAGCAGTTATGGACTCCTATACCATCTTGTCGCGATGTAGTCAGTCATTATAATTGTTTCCTGCTAATCAGGTTCTTCCATAAGTCTAACTAGTCCAAAATCGCATAGTTTTGCCTCACAATTTTAGTTGATTAGCACGTTACTAGGCTTGAGATCGCGATGTATCAGATTAGAATTGTGTAGATAAAAGATTGACTTTGCAATCTGGTGTATGATGTATTGCTTATGTCGCTCCTCAAGATGAGTGGAGCGACCATTCTCTCGAATGAGTGTGTGAAGGTCAACATCCATATGTTCGAACACTAAGTAAATATCTTTATCGTTCCGAGCGCGAATAGTTCTCTCAAGAGCTATGATATTTGGGTGCTTCAGTTGGCGAAGAAACATAACCTCTCGATAAGTCCTTTGTGCGTCGGTGGAGTTAGAAAAAGCATCAAAGTTTTTCTTTAAAGCTTTTACTGTTTTTGTCTGGCGATCAATGACTTTCCAAACGTGTCCGTAGGCTCCGCTGCCAATTTTTTTAACAAGTTGGTAGAGTTCTAAAATATGGGGTTACACTTCCTCACTCATTCTTTTTATTATATGATTAATAACGGCCGGTAGGCCTATAATTTTGAATATCGATTGAACTTCGAGGATAGTCCCCATGCCATCAGTAGATTGATATAGAGTGATCATTTGGAAGATATCAGAAAAAGAAGGGGACGGCCAGCCTGCTTTGATAGGATAAACTTCGACTTCGATCAGTAAATGAGTTGGTAAAGTTATTTCCTCGCTGAATTAACCGAGAAACGGTGTAGTCTTTGCATTTTGTTTATAAATTCCTGTTTAAATCTGTCAGCTAGAACTGAATATGATTTGTGGAGGCGTTTCGCTGATAGGGTTTAATTGTTTTTTTGTGAGTATATCTTGGCTTTTACTGTTTTGGAAATTGGTTATTGAAAGTGATAGCATTGGACGTACCTTCATTGATTAGACAGTCAAATTAATTAACTGAAGGTCTGTAATGAGTTGTTTCACGATTGAAAATATTTTCAATCACTGGAGACATATCTGTTATTCCCATGATTGGCAAAGTTTGTGATTATCTTGGTGGAAAAGCATAGTCTTGCCCAGATGAATTAAAGTTGAATAGATTTGATGTTGGATTTTGCTGTCCGCGATAAGAATTATCGATATGATACCTTTGTTCAGGATCTGAATAGTTTTAATGTGTATATTGGCATACGTGCCCATGTCTTTTGTCTGAATATTATCTCTCAACTTTTCTAGAAAACTGAAGAATGTTGTGATCGGTATCTTCAGTTATTTTCGAAACTAATCTCTTGTAAATATTTTAATTTTATTTAGACAGCTTTTCACATCGTCTAAACCTTTCAACTTACATTTTCAAGTATTCTACTTCATGGTTTTTGATTAGCAACTATTTCGCTAATTTTAATTATTCGCCCTGATGGTTACAGGATACTATAAGTGGAGGAGCATATCGAATTGATACGGGCTCTTGATGTATTGGAATTTACTTTATTATTTGCGGTGGATTTACAACAACCATTGGTCTTTCCGGACTGCTGCTTCGCACTTTTATTTTATCAACGCCATCAAAAATTTTATGCTTTCTCTCGCGTCTCAGAGAGGTCGCTATTGTTTTTGGATTCTACAAGTTCACTATTTTGATGTGAATTTCCTCTTTGTTGGGAGAAAGAGCTCTTGCGGGATACTATTGTTAATCTGGACTTTAATTGTTGAGAGGCTCGACTGAATGATTGATTGCTGATGGCGATATTTATCTTGATAAGGTGTTTTTTTCTGCAACATTTTGATCATGCATAAATCTGACGATGGGACTTTGTTTAACTTATAATCCTCGCATTTTATTGATTTTATTTAGGGATCATATTATTGAAAGTTCAAAACAATTTGTATTGAGTCAAACCAAACAATTAAACTGAATATTATTTCCCAAAAATCATAAGTGGAATTTGATCTTCTGTGTAGCTTAACCTTCAATCGTATAGTTTTGATCTCTGCTGATTTACTGAGTTTAGAAATTACTTAATTGTGCGAAAAATTGAATAATCAATTAACTCCCTACAGTCCTTGATATTTCTATAAATCTCCTGATATTTATCTGATCAGAAAGAACAAGAAAATTAACAATATTTTAAATAGAAGCAATGGACCTGGAGTGGCTGCTACCCGAACA
>Ga0302197_10004829_pt1 | contig 11726 bp, 9 predicted proteins | sample II_Bog_N2_1_FD_193526 | JGI IMG/M metagenome (GOLD analysis project Ga0302197, IMG submission 193526) | Peat permafrost microbial communities from Stordalen Mire near Abisko, Sweden - II_Bog_N2_1 | ecosystem: Environmental > Terrestrial > Soil > Wetlands > Peat | place: Sweden: Abisko, Stordalen...
CTGCGTCGTCGGTAACACACAACGAAACGAATTCCGCGGCCCAGGCTACTTCAGCGACAACCTGTCACTTTTCAAGAGCTTTCCAATTTACCACGAGTCATCGCTCGAAGCCCGGTTCGATGCATTTAACATGAGCAATACTCCGGCGTTCGGCCTGCCAAACGGAACTGTGGGATCGAACCTGGGAAAAATCACCGGCACCCTTGGCAGCGGCGTAGGCAATGTCAATGGCGTCGGTGGGCCACGTGTACTTCAGGCAGCAGTGAAGATCACTTTTTGAGCACAACCGAACCACTGTGCAAGCCCCGCAATTCGTTGTATTGCAGGGCTTGCACAGACTCTTTCCTGACGCACAAGTTCGAGGCGGCATAGCAAAGTCCATGTGCCAGAAAGCGAGACAGGCCGGGCGGAGTTTCCCGCTTGACAAAGCCGTAAAGGAATAATAGAGTTCGTTCGAGGTTGGAACAATATACCGTTTCGCCTCAAAAAATCTGGATCTGTTTTGACTTGGCGGCCATTGTTTTCAGTTTGAGGCGCCCCCCGGAAACCAGTCACGCCAGCGGATCGGCTGCGGGTGGTTCCGCAGCAAAGAAGGAGTTCCATGGGAGGCTGTTCGAGACGGACATTTCTTCAAGGTGCGGGGACGATTGCCGCCTGCGCAAGCCTCCCAAAGTTTACCCGAGCAGAGGCTTCGACTTCGCCCTTCAGGGTTGCCGTCATTAACGACGAAATCTCGCCCGACTTCGATCACGCCTGCTACGTTGTTGCCCACGACTTTGGATTGAGCTGGATCGAAATTCGTTCCATGTGGGGCAAAAACACCATGGCTCTGAGCGATGCCGAGATCGCAGAATCGAAAAAGATCCTCGCGAAATACAACCTGCAGGTGACGGACATCGCCAGTCCGCTTGGCAAGACCGACTGGCCGGGCGCGCCCAAGTCTCAATACGGCTCGAAGGGCGACATGCACAATGCAGCCGAGATCACGTTCAGGCAGCAGGATGAGATTCTGGAAAAGGCAATTTCTCTCGCCAAACAGTTCAACACAAACAAGGTCCGGAGTTTCGACTTCTGGCGCCTTGACGATGTCACTCCGTATCGCGCGGCGATCGACGAGAAGATCCGCTCCATGGCAGAAACCGCGGGAAAACAAGGCATTTTACTGGTTCTTGAGAATGAATTTGAGTGCAACACCGCAACCGGGCGGGAGGCGGCGCGGACGTTGAATGCCGTACAAACGCCGCACCTGGCTCTGAACTGGGATCCAGCGAATGCCGTCATGCGCGGGGAACTCGATGCCTTTCCTGCGGCATGGGATCTGCTACCGAAAAACCGCATCCGCCACTGTCACTGCAAGAATGCGGTCAAGAACGCGGATGGCAAGATAGAGTGGTCGCCTGTCGACAAGGGATTCATTGACTGGGCGGCACAGTTCCGAGCTTTGAAGCAGATGGGTTATCGCGAGGCGGTCAGCCTTGAGACGCACTGGCGTGGCGGCGGCACACCGGAAGAATCGACCCGCATCAGTTGGGCGGGCATGAAGGAAGCTTTGAAAGATGCCTCGGCGCTTTAGTGTGGTTGGAAAGACGCCTCTGGAACTTTACCCATGATCGAACAACACAGACCTTCGTTGGTTTGAGGGAGAGACAAAGTGGTTACTCGACGTGAATTTCTTGACACACTTGCGGTAGGAACTGCAGGGATGGCCCTCGCCTCGACCGCGAAGAGCTACGGCCAGATCATGGGCTCCAACGATCGTCTCAACTTTGCAGTGATCGGCGTCCATTCCCGCGCCTACGCGCACCTTTCCGCGCTCAAGGCAAACAAATCGGCAGCCAGGATTTCCCATGTCTGCGATGTGGACAGCAATACCTTGCAGAAGTTTGCAGCCGATGCGACGCGTGAGATGGGTGAGGCGCCGGCTACGGACAAGGACTTTCGCAATATCCTCAAGCTGAAGGAAATTGACGCCATTACGATTGCCGCTCCGGATCACTGGCATGCGCCAATGGCGATCGCCGGGTTACAGGCGGGCAAGCATGTGTATGTTGAAAAGCCCTGCAGTCACAATCCTGCCGAGGGAGCGCTGCTGGTTGCCGCTCAGCAGAAGTATGGCAAACAGGTGCAGATGGGCACGCAGCAGCGTTCATCGCCACACACCATCGAGATTGTGGACAAGATTCACAATGAGCTGATTGGCAGGGCTTACTACGCAAAGGCCTGGTACAGCAATGTGCGCAAGTCGATTGGCATTGGGAAAGAGGCGCCGGTTCCACCACAACTCGACTGGGATCTGTTTCAGGGACCAGCACCCCGCCAGGCGTACAAGGATAATTTCCAACCGTATAACTGGCACTGGTTCAAGACCTGGGGCACGGGCGAAACATTGAACAATGGCACTCATGAGATAGATGTATGCCGCTGGGCGCTCGGAGTCGATTTTCCGAATCGCATTACTTCTTCGGGCGGAAGATACCACTTCAAAGACGATTGGCAATTCTACGACACGCTTGTCACCAGCTACGAATACGACGACAAGCTGATTTCGTGGGAGGGGAAATGCTGCCAGGGGATGAAGATTTATGGGCGCGATCGCGGCTCGGTGATCATGGGAACAACCGGATCGGTGCTGGTGGACCGCGACGGCTACGAAATCTACGACCTGAAGGGAAACAAGACCAGCGAGTTCAAGGTCGGCAAAGGCACCTCGTCCGGCGACCTGGTGGGGGCCGACTCCATGACTGACATGCACTTTGCCAATTTCATCGCGGGCATCCGCACAGGCGAGAAACTGCACGCGCCGGTTTCAATCGGCAACGTCGCCGTAACGATGCTTCAGCTCTCCAACGTTGCGTGGGAGATGAATCGGGAACTGCACCTGGATCCATCCGATGGAAAGATTCAGAAGGACACGGAAGCGATGAAGCTTTGGGGCCGCGATTACGAACCGGGATGGGCGCCGCACCTGTAACCCACCTGGCGGTTCGTGTCCTATCAACCTTCAACCGAGAAACGAGGCACCGAAGGAGCTGTACTTTTATGAATGAAAATCTATCGCGCCGCAATTTCTTTCAATCGAGCGCGCTCATTGCAGCGGCGTGTGCTGTGTCAGGATCGGTTCCTGCATTCGCGGAGCCAGTGCAGGCATCCGTCAAGCCGTCGCCGGTTCACCTGGGATTGGCCAGTTATACATTTCGCAGTTTTACCCGGGCCCAGTTGATTGGCTTTATGAAGCAACTCAATCTGAGCGAGTTGAATGCCAAAGACACGAAAGATCATCTGCCGATGGACCCTGCCGGAGAGACGCAAGCGCTGACGGACTATGCGGCTGCGGGCATCAAACTCCACGCTGCAGGAACCATCTATTTTCCGAAAGATGAAGACGCGGACATTCGAAGCAAGTTCGAATATGCCAAGCGAGCCGGCATTTCGGTGATCGTGGCCGGCGATCCGACTCCACAAATCCTGCCGCGCATCGAGAAGTTCGTCAAGGAATACGACATCCGGTTCGCCATTCATAATCATGGCCCGGAAGACAAGGTGTGGCCGTCACCGCTCGACGTCTTGAACGCTGTGAAGAACATGGACCCGCGCATGGGATGCTGTATCGATGTCGGCCATTGTGAGCGTGCGGGTACAGATGTTGTTCAGGCGATTCACGAAGTGGGACCGCGACTGTTCGACATGCACATCAAGGACCTGACGAGCTTTCAGAGCAAGGAAAGCCAGGTTGCCGTAGGGCAGGGAATCATGCCGATTCGCGGAATGTTTGAAGCCCTGATCGCGATTGGATACAAGGGGTTTGTGGATCTCGAATACGAGATTCACGGCGACGATCCAATGCCGGGCGTCATCGAGTCCTTTGCATTCATGCGAGGCGTTCTGGCGGGAATGGGCTACGCAAACAACGCCTGATCTTCATTAATTCTTAGCAGGGCGGGGAACTTCCGTTTGCATGACTATAATAGTGGTCTGACCTCTTTGCCGGACTGGCCACAACGCCATAACCTGAGAGCAAGGTTGCACTTATGTTGATTCACGAAGACCGCCTGTTTCCCACTGAACCCGAAGTACGAAAAATCGCCAGGAAGCTGTATCAACACATCGGCGGCCTGCCCATTGTCAGTCCCCACGGTCATACCCAGGCGAGTTGGTTTGCCGAGAACGAGCCTTTTCCCGACCCGGCGAAGCTGTTCGTGCAGCCCGATCACTATGTCTATCGGATGCTGCTGAGCCAGGGTGTGTCCATGGAAGATCTCGAGATCGGCCAACCGGAGCTTAAAGACCCACGCAAGGTATGGCGTATTTTCGCGAGCCACTATTATTTGTTTCGCGGGACACCCACGCGCATGTGGCTTGACTTCGCATTTCAGGAACTCTTTGGGCTTGAGGAGCGGCTGTCAGAGAAAACAGCTGACTTTTATTTCGACACCATCTCGGAAAAATTGCGTTCGTCCGAGTTTCTGCCTCGAGCGCTCTATGAGCGCTTCAGACTTGAAGTGCTCGCGACTACGGATTCTCCTCTCGATTCGCTCAGCGATCACCAGGCAATCCGCGACTCGGGCTGGAAAGCGAAGATCGTGCCCACATTCCGGCCTGATTCGGTTGTCGATCCGGAGTTCCATGGATTTAACCAGAACATTGACTTGCTTGGACAGCAAACCGGAGAGGACACTGCGACCTGGGCCGGCTACCTCAACGCGTTGCGGCGCTCCAGGAGCCGTTTCCGTGCACTTGGCTGTACAGCAACCGATCACGGGCATCCCACCGCGCAGACGGCGAATCTTCCGTTAGCCGAGGCAGCGGGGTTGTTTCTGCGCGTCCGCGACGGCAATGCCGAACCTGCGGAGCAGGAGTTGTTCCGTGCGCAGATGCTCACCGAGATGGCCCAAATGAGTTTGGAGGATGGTCTGGTGATGCAGATTCATCCCGGCAGTGTGCGCAACCACAATCGCAAGGTGTTCGAGCGCTATGGTCGCGACGCGGGCGCCGACATCCCGCGGGCCACGAATTACGTGGACGCGCTGCGTCCTTTACTCGACAGGTTCGGCAACGAGACTGCGCTCACAATCATTTTGTTTACGCTGGACGAATCTACTTATAGCCGCGAATTGGCTCCGCTCGCAGGCCACTATCCCTGTCTTCGGCTTGGGCCACCCTGGTGGTTTCATGACAGTCCTGAGGGGATGATGCGCTTTCGGGAGCAGGCGACCGAGACGGCAGGCTTCTACAACACTGTAGGGTTTAATGACGACACGCGTGCTTTCCTTTCCATTCCTGCCCGGCACGATGTGGCGCGGCGGATTGACTGCGCTTTCCTGGCAAGGCTTGTCGCCGAGCACCGGCTCGCGGAAGACGAAGCGTTCGAAGTCGCGTATGAATTGACATATTCGCTGGTGAAAAAAGCGTACCGGCTTTGATCAAAAATGTCTGTCTGAATGACCGGACACATCCCGGCATGGAGAAATAATGACCTCTCATCTTCTTGATCTGGCTGGCAAGTCTGCTGTCGTGACTGGAGGCACTTCCGGCATCGGGCGAGCATTGAGCCTCGGTCTGGCTGACGCCGGAGCTGATGTGATTGCTTCTGCGCGCCGTCAGCAACAGGTTGACGAAACCGCTTCGGAAATTAAAGCGCGCGGACGCCGGACTCTTCGGCTTGCCTCCGACGTCTGCGACCGCGCTTCCCTGGAAAAGTTGCTCGAGGCTGCGATCGATTGTTTTGGAAAAGTCGACATCCTCATCAACTGTGCCGGGAGAATCAAGCGCACCGCCACCCTCACTCAGCCTGAAGAGGAGTGGACTGGGATACTGGATACCAACCTCACTGGGACGCTACGGGCTTGCCAGGTTTTCGGAAAGCACATGCTTGAGCGCGGCTATGGGCGCATTATCAATATCGCGTCGCTGAACAGTTTTGTAGCGCTCAGCGAGGTGGCGGCTTATGCCGCAAGCAAAGCCGGCGTCGCGTCGCTTACCCGATCCCTGGCCGTGGAATGGTCCAAGAAAGGGGTGACGGTCAACGCCATTGCGCCCGGAGTCTTTCGAACAGAGTTGAATGCGGATTTTCTTGATGGCACGGCGCGGGGGAAGGAACTGCTGATGCGCACACCGATGGGCCGCTTCGGAAAGACCGAAGAACTGGTTGGAGCGGCACTCTATCTGGCGTCCGATGCCGCTTCCTTTGTAACCGGACAGACTCTCGTAGTCGATGGAGGGTTCCTGGCCAGCGGCGTAAACCAGTAGCTGAACTAGTTCAAAGCTGCTACAAACCGCCGCATTCTGCTAAACTCATCGGTTATTGCATCTTAGCCGGAAGCGATTGCGAAATCGACATGGAGAAGCTCTGCAGCAAAACTCGATTGAGGACAGGAAGCCACAAGGATGACGACTCGCTACGCCTTTACGAATAAGCAGAGCGCATCGAATAAAATGCCGCGGCAGATCAATCGAAATCTCATTTTCAACCAGATCCGCACCCGGCAACCGATTTCGCGTGCGGATTTGGCGCGGTCATCGGGGCTGCAGAGGAGCACTGTTTCGCTGATTGTGGAGGAACTGCTCGCAGAACGATGGATTGTTGAGGGATCGATGGGCCGCCTTCCCCGCGGCCGCAGGCCAACCTTTCTCAATCTCAATGGGCAGCGTGGAGTTCTCGCCATGGACATCCATCCTGGTCAGACCACCCTCGCTGTCACCGATCTGGGCGGACAGATTCTGGCTCAAAGCGTAATTGCGCTTCCCGAGAATCCGCAAAAAGTGGTCGGGGTCATCGTGAACGAGATCCGCAAGGTGATTGCCGCTCATGCCGGTCGTTCTTTCGATGGAATCGGGATCAGCGTGCCCGGCCGCTTCGACCTTCAGTCCGAGAAATCCCACACCGGCAAACACTCTCTGAAGAGTTCGATGTTCGCGCCTAACATCAACTGGCCGATTGGGACAATCAAGTCGCGGGTGGCGCAGGCAACCGGCCTTCCCGTCGTCGTGGACAACGTCGCTAACGCCTGCGCGCTTTCTGAGGTTTGGTTTGGCTACAGCGACGGCGTCAGGGATCTTGTGGTGGTGAACGTCTCCGAAGGATTGGGCACCGGCATTTTTGCCAACGGCCGCATCCTTCGCGGAGAAGGCGGCTTCGCCGGGGAGTTCGGCCACGTTCAGATGGACCCGAATGGATTGATTTGTGGATGCGGAAGCAGGGGATGCTGGGAGACCGTAGCCTCCAATCGCGCAGGAATGCGTTATTACTCCGAGATCGCGAACCGGCCTTCACCGCCCTTCGAGGCTCTGCTGAAGTTGGCGGATGCGGGGGACGCCGCAGGCAGGCAGGCCATTGCGAGAATGTGCGCCGCGTTGGGCAGAGGGATGGCGATGATCGCGTCCGCTCTTGCGCCCAGCGAGATCGTGGTTGTGGGGGACATTACCAGCCTGTGGGAGTTGGCCGGCCCTCTTGTGGAGGCCGAGATGCGCCGCAATCCATTGCCGAGAGTTCCGCTGCTACGGCCAGCCTACGAAGGCGACAAGGCTCGTTTGCGCAGCGCGGTCGCCCTGGTGATGAATGAGAACTCGCTCTGACCGCGCTGCTCACCGTCGCTTTGACCATTTGCCAACAAACCCATTGCCCAACCGGCGCGTTTCAGTTAACTTCAAAGACTCAAACTCTTTCGATTGGAGTCGGCGCGATGCCCCGAATCGTTCGATGTTCCATTATCCAGGCTTCAAACGCGGTGCCGGCCACCGAACCCCTGGCTGCGCAAAAACAGGCGATGATCGAAAAACACCTTGGCCTCATTCGCAAGGCCGCAGCGGATGGCGCGCAGATTGTTTGCCTGCAGGAAATCTTCAACGGGCCCTACTTCTGCGCTGAGCAATCCGTGAAATGGTACGAAAGCACCGAGGCTGTTCCCGGCGGTCCGACCGTGCGCCTCATGCAATCGCTTGCCAAAGAACTTGGCATCGCCATGATCGTGCCGGTATATGAAGTGGAGCAGGAAGGCATCTTCTACAACACAGCCGCTGTGATCCAGAACGATGGATCGTATCTGGGCAAATATCGCAAGACACACATTCCGCATGTTGCTCCTGGATTCTGGGAGAAGTTCTACTTCCGGCCCGGGAATCTCGGCTTTCCCGTGTTCGATCTGGGCTTTGTCAAAATCGGCGTCTACATCTGCTATGACAGGCACTTTCCCGAAGGCGCCCGCTGCCTTGGATTGAACGGCGCGGAGATTGTTTTCAATCCCTCGGCAACGGTAGCCGGCCTGAGTGAGTATTTGTGGAAACTGGAACAGCCAGCCCACGCGGTTGCGAACGGCTACTTCATCGCAGCTATCAACCGCGTAGGCACTGAGCCCCCTTGGAATATTGGTGAGTTTTACGGATCAAGCTATTTCGCGAATCCTCGAGGACAGATTTTCGCCCAGGCCTCGCGAGACCAGGATGAAGTATTGACGGCCGACCTGAACCTGGATGAGATTGCAGAGGTGCGGCGCACATGGCAGTTCTATCGAGACCGGCGGCCTGACCTTTACGGACCGCTGGTGGCTTCCTAGGGCAGTACCGGCAATGCGATATTTTGCGTGGGCTGTACCGCAAATTGCTGTCAACCCGGTAGATCTCGTGAGGCGTGAATGAGCACTGCGACATTACCAGACGATCAGCAACTGCGCCAGCGTTTCAGCGACCTGAAGCCGCCTCTTGCGCCGCAGGCAGCCGTCATTGAGGCTAACCGCTGCCTGAACTGCTTTGACGCGCCCTGCACCGCGGCCTGCCCCACCCACATCGATGTTCCCGGATTTATCAAACGCATTGCTTCCGGCAACCTGCGCGGTTCTGCCCTGCGTATTCTCGACGCGAACATTCTTGGCGGGAGCTGTGCGCGGGCCTGCCCTGTTGAAGTGCTTTGCGAGGGCGCATGCGTTATGCATCGCTATCATCGCGAACCAATCCAGATTGCGCTTCTTCAACGACACGCCATGGATTTCTTCCACGACTCGGGCGAGGCTCTGCTGAGTGAAGCACCCGCAACGCGCAATCTGCGAGTCGCCTGTGTCGGCGCAGGTCCTGCTTCGCTGGCCTGTGCCGCGGAACTGCGGCGCCAGGGGGCGTCTGTAACTATCATCGAGCGGCGCGCGCTCCCGGGGGGTCTCAATACGTATGGCGTAGCGGAGTACAAGCTGCGCGCCACAGACAGCCTGCGCGAAGTGGAGATGATTCGCCGCATGGGTGTTGAATTCCGTTTCGGCGCGAGCATTGAGTCAGGCGTCGATCTTGAAGCCCTTGAGGCTGAATTCGATTTCATCTTTCTGGGCGTAGGCTTGGGCGCCATGCAGCGTCTCGGCATACCAGGTGAAGACGCTGCCGGGGTAATGAATGCACTTGAACTCATCTCGGCTTACAAGACCGGACACATTCGCGAAATAAAGGGGACCGTTGTCGTCGTCGGTGCGGGAAACACCGCAATCGACGCCGCAAATGCAGCTCGACGGCTCGGGGCCGACACGGTTTACCTGCTCTATCGACGTGGCGAAAGCGATATCCCTGCCTTTGACTTCGAATATGAACACGCCAAGCAGGAAGGCGTGCAATTCCTCTGGCGCCGTCAGGCGCTAGCCATTCTTCCTGGGAAACACGGTCGCCTGCTGCTGGATACGGTGCTGGTTCAGCAGGTGGACCGAACGCTGCTGCCCATTCTTAATTCGCAATACAGCCTCGAGTGCGACCTCGTGGTTCCCGCCATCGGCCAGTCGCCCCTCTCACAGCTTGTTCAGGACTTACGCCACATCGAGATAAGGAACGGCCGCATCGTAGCTGATCGTACCAGCGGGCAAACCGGAAATCCCCGCTACTTTGCAGGCGGCGATTGCGTCAATGGCGGCCGCGAGGTTGTGGACGCCGTCGCCGACGGCAAACGCGCTGCCCTGGCTATGCTGAAGACTATGGAGGTCGCTGATGCCTGATCTCCGCGTTCGCGCATTTGCCGGCCGCATCAGTTCACCCAATCCATTCTGGCTTGCGTCTGCACCACCTACAAATTGCGGCGAGCAGATCATGCGCGCGTTCGACGCAGGCTGGGGCGGCGCGGTGTGGAAGACCATCGGCGAACCTGTCACCAATGTTAGTTCGCGTTATTCAGCGACCGACTGGAACGGTCAGCGCATCATGGGCTTCAATAACATCGAACTCATAAGCGATCGCAGCGTGGAAACCAATCTCAGCGAGATGGCCGAGGTGAAGAAACGCTACCCGCATCATGCGGTGATTGCTTCGCTCATGGTTGAATCCACTCGCGAAGCATGGCATGAAATTGTTGCGCGTGCTGAAGACGCGGGCGCCGACGGACTTGAACTCAACTTCGGTTGCCCTCACGGCATGAGCGAGCGTGGAATGGGCTCCGCTGTGGGACAGGTACCTGAATATGCCGAGATGATTACGGCGTGGGTCAAGGAGAAAGCGCGCACGCCGGTGCTGGTTAAACTCACGCCCAACATTTCCAACATTCGCACGGTGGCACGCGCGGCCAAGCGGGGTGGGGCCGATGGTCTTTCCGCCATCAATACGATTAATTCCATTACGGGCATCGATCTGGATACGCTGATTCCACGCCCCAATGTAGACGGCAAAAGCTCCCATGGCGGATACTGCGGGCCGGCGGTCAAACCCATCGCGCTGAACATGGTGCAGCAGGTAATGTCGGATCCGGAAGCCGCATTGCCGCTCTCCGGCATAGGCGGCATTGGCGACTGGCGCGACGCAGCTGAGTTTATCCTGCTTGGTTGCGGGACTGTGCAGGTGTGCACGGCAGCCATGCATTACGGATACCGCATTGTTGAGGACATGGCTGAGGGACTGGACAACTGGATGCGGTCCAAGGGCTTCAACACAATTGAAGACTTCCGCGGCCTGTCATTACCGAAGGTCACCGAATGGAAACACCTGAACCTCAACTACAAAATCGTCGCGCACATCAACGAGCAGAAGTGCATTGGCTGCGATCTCTGCCACATTGCCTGCTGGGACGGCGCGCACCAGTGCATTCATCTCGATCGCGTTTCCGGTCCTGTCGACGGGCACGTGGAACTGCATCCAGTTCCCGCAGAATATGAGGCTCGTAGTCGCTCAGTCATCGCTACTACCCCAGTAACGCGCAGGGAGCGCGAGTCTCTCTCGGAAGGACGCGGTCCCTATCCCACGCCTCTGGCGCGCATTCCGCGCGTGGATGAAACCGAGTGCGTCGGCTGCAATCTTTGCTCACTGGTTTGCCCGGTTGACGAATGCATCACCATGGTACGGGTCGAAAATGGATTAGCACCTGAAACATGGGAAGAGCGCACTCGTCGCGCATCCTGCACGACTCCGACGCAATGACTTAGAGCTACAGATGAATTTGTTCGATGAACGATAGACGACTGTACAAGGACAACAGGTTATGGCAACCGTTCTCATTCAAAACGGCACCATCGTTAACGCGGACTCGACAACGCAGGCTGACCTGCTGATCGACGGCGCGGTCATCAAAGAAATCCGCGCGGGCATTCCAGTCGCGGCTGCTGACACCATCGTCGACGCAACTGGCTTGCTGCTGCTACCTGGAGGCATCGACGCGCACACGCATCTCGACATGCCTTTTGGAGGCAGCAATTCCGCGGACAATTTTCTGACCGGCACGCGGGCAGCGGCCATCGGCGGGACTACAACGATTGTCGATTTCGCCATTCAATCGCGCGGAA
>Ga0302197_10004830_pt1 | contig 11726 bp, 11 predicted proteins | sample II_Bog_N2_1_FD_193526 | JGI IMG/M metagenome (GOLD analysis project Ga0302197, IMG submission 193526) | Peat permafrost microbial communities from Stordalen Mire near Abisko, Sweden - II_Bog_N2_1 | ecosystem: Environmental > Terrestrial > Soil > Wetlands > Peat | place: Sweden: Abisko...
CGGTTGGTGCGGACGGTGTGCGAGTTCTGTGTGCGCGATGTGCATTATTCGGATGAGGAACTGGTGGCGAGCGGGCTGGACCCGGCGGAGTGGCGCGACTTCAAGTTCAAGGAAGGGCCGGGATGTATTGAGTGCGCGGGCACGGGATTCCGGGGACGGTCGGCTATTCACGAACTGCTGGAACTGGACGACGAGATTCGCGAGATGCTGCTGGCGAAGCGGCCGGGCAGCGAGATTCGCAAGAAGGCGAAAGAGAAGGGGATGAGCTTCCTGCGGGATTCAGCGATTGAGCGGGTGCGGTTGGGGGTCACGACGCTGAAGGAGATTAATAAGGTTACGTTTATTGAGACGAACCGGTAGGTGGATCTGATAGGAGAAGATGAAGTATAGGGACCTCATCAAGCTGCTCGAGGCAGACGGCTGGTACTGGGTGAGCACGAAGGGGAGCCACCAGAAGTATCGACACCCCACTAACGAGAGGCACTGTTATCGTCCCGGCACACGGCCTTGGAGCGGATGTCAAAATCGGGTTGGAAAAGGCTATTCTGAAGCAGGCGGGGTTATCGTAATGGCGAACTATACAGCGATCTTCGAGCAGGCGGAGGACGGAACCTGGGGCGGGTATTTCCCCGACCTGGCCGTGATTCTGGTGAATGGAAGCACATTGGAAGAGGCGAAGGAGAACGCGCGTACCGGGCTTGAGATGTGGATTGACGACATGAAGGAGCAGGGCTTGCCGATTCCTCCGCCAACCGTGCATGTTCTGGCGATTGAGGTGGCCGCGTGATGCATCGGATGAATCCAGAAGTGGGATCAACGCGTTTGCAGGTAGTCTAGGACGGAATGGAAATTTTGCCGAGAACGTTGGGGACACGGCCACGGCTGGCGTGCGAGGTACGGGCCGAGGGAGTCGTGGCGGCTCGGGCTGTGGACGCGTCGGCGGTGCTCGACGCGGTGGCGCGGGTGCCGCTGCCGGATTTTGTGGTGATTCCGCATGTGCAGGGGGCCGACGCGGACGGCAACGGCGGCGGGGGCGTGGTGGTGATGGGACGTCCGGCGCTGGTGGATGCAATGCGCAGGGCGCTGGACCAGGTGAGTTTGCGGGGGCGCGACGTGACGCTGGTGGTTCCGGATGCGGCGGCGCGAGTGCTGCTGCTGGATTTTGACGAACTTCCGGCGAAGGCGGCGGAGGCTCTGCCAGTGGTTCGCTTTCGGCTGAAGAAGCTGCTGCCGTTCGACGCCGATGACGCGGCGGTGAGCTACCAGGTGATGGCGAGTTCCAGGGCCATGGTGCAAGTGATCGCGGTGGCGATGCCGCGTGAGGTTCTGGCGGAGTACGAGAGCCTGGTTCGCGAGGCGGGATTTGAGCCGGGCGCGGTGCTGCCGAGTACGCTGGCGGCGCTGGCCGGGCTGAGCGAGGGTGAACGGCCGATGCTGGTGGTGAACGCGAGCCACGGGGGAGTGACGACAGCGATTGTGAAGGGCGGTTTGGTGCTGCTGCACCGGACTGTCGACCTGGGATCGGATGCGCGCGGCCCGGTGCGTGGAGCGGAGCCGGCCGGAGAGGTCGCGCAGGACTTGGCTGGGGACAACAGCATTGCGGCCATCGCGGCTCGCCTGGCGGCGGCGGGGACGCAGATGCCAGTTAGTTCGGTGGCGAGCGGCGCGGAGTTTCCCATCAGCGAGGTTGCGCAGGCCGTGAGCGTGGCCGCGGCATATTTTGAGGACACGCTGGAGACGGCGCCGGCGGTGGTGTTCTCGGCAGGGACGTTGGGAGCCGAGGCTCTGACTGGGGTGCTGGACCAGGCGCAGGTGGGGCCGGTTGCGGTGCAGGAGATTGTGGGCTCGCAGATGCTGGGCGATGGAGCGACTTCGGCCGGCACGCCGGGCGGCGTACCGCTGGGCTGGCTTGCGGGCGTGCGGGGGGCACTGGCCAACTGATGCGAATTTCAATCAATCTCGCGACGCGGCCATTTGTCGAACTGCGACCGTTGTTTGCCCGGCTGCGGCTGGTGATGGCCGCGTTGGTGCTGTTGGCGGTGGGCCTGGGGTTCGGCCTGCACACCATGCAACAGCGCGCACGCGTGGACGAGGCGCAGATGCGCGAGCTGAAGGTGCAGACCTCAGTGGTTGAGAACGAGCGCAGGGCGAACGAGACTCGGATGTTGGAGCCGCAGAACCGCGCGGTGCTGGAACGATCGAAGTTCTTGAATGCGCTGTTTGCGAGCAAGAGTTTCAGTTGGACCGCTGTGATGATGGACCTGGAAAATGTGCTTCCGGCGGGCGTGCAGGTGACCAGCATCGATCCGGTGATTTCCGCCGAGGGCGACGTGAATATCCATTTGCGCGTGAGCGGGCCGCGAGAGTTGCAGGTGGATCTGGTACGGAATCTGGAACGGAGCCAGCGCTTCCTCGCGCCGCACGTGGCGAATGAGACGGCGCAGACGGAGGAGCAGGGGAGGCTGATGTCCGTGGGGGCCGGGGTTCCGGGCGGCGTGGAGTTCGATATTGTGAGCGGGTACAAGCCCCTGTCCGCGGAGATGGTGAAGAGGCCGGTGCGGAGGGAATTCGCAGAGAAAGACCTGGCGAGTTCAGGCAGGCCGGCTAAGTCTTCGGCTCGGGGAAGAGCGCAAAAGCCTGCGATCAAGCCTGCGACGAAAGGGGGCGCGCGATGAGTGCATTGACGAACCTCAAAGCGAAGCCGGCGAACGGCAATGGCGCGGGGCGGGCGCGGAACTGGCTGAGTCCGCTGAACCTGCACTGGGCGGGCGTGGCCCTGCTGGCGCTGGTGAATGCGTATCTGCTGGTGCAGATGGCGTTGCTGTGGCATGCGCAGAGCAACTACAACGCGGACGCGATGGCGCAGCAGAAGATCGAACTGAAGACGGCGGAGATTGCGGCGATACCGTTGCGCGGACTGGACGAAAAGGTTTCGGTGGCAACGGCTGAGGCGGACAGGTTCTACATGGACCGCTTGCCAGGGTCGGATTCGGAGATGCTAACCGAGCTTGGCGCTCTTACGAAGCGGGCGGGGGTACGGTTTACCGGGGCGCAGTATGTCCCGGCTCCGGTGCTGGCGAGTTCGGCGGCCGAGTTGACGGAAGTGCGAATCGATGCACGGCTGAGCGGGGATTACAGGCCGCTGGTGCAGTTCATTAATTCGGTGGAACGGGACAAGATGTTTTTTGTGATCAACGGGGTGACGTTGACCGGGCAACAGACTGGGACGGTGAATCTGCGGCTGCGGCTGACCACATATCTACGCGGGAACGCGATGCTCACGGGTGCGGCGGGCGGGAACAGTGCGCTCGCGGCCGGCACTGCTGAGGGAGGCCCGCGATGAACCTGGGATCATCGGAAGACCGGAAGAAGATCGTGGCTGTGGCTGCGTTCGTGGTGATTGCTGTTGGGCTCGTCTATTTCGAATACTTTGACACTGGTGCGCCTGCAACGCCGCCGACGGCTCCGGTCAGTGAAGGCGCGCCCGCAAAGGTGACAGAGAATCCGGTTGTCGTAGAGCCGGCCGCTCCTCCGGTAGTGGTTGCGGGGATGGCGGCAAAGCCGGTGGGGAAGGCGTCGTCCAAGCTGGATCCGACGCTGCATATGGAAGCGATGCTGGTGAGCGAGTCGGTGGAGTATTCGGGGAACGGGCGGAATATTTTCTCGCCGAACTCGGCACCAGCCGTAGTGATCCCGAGGCCGGTTGCGCCGGCACGCAATCAAGTAGCTGTGGTTGCGCCACCTCCGCAACCTCAAGGGCCGCCACCGCCACCGCCGATTGATCTGAAGTTCTTCGGCTTTGAGACCTCGGCGAGCGGCAGGCGGCAGGCATTTCTCCTGCATAATGACGATGTGTATCTGGCGTCCGCCGGTGATATTGTCTTGCGGCGGTATCGTGTGGTCGCGATCGATGCGAAGACGATCCAGGTGGAAGACATGCAGAACAGGAACACGCAGACGCTTCCGCTGCTGACGAATTAGTTTGATTCGAGGTTCGTGCGGAGGCGGCTTTTGGTTGTGGTGGCGATCATGGAACCGGTGACACGAAGCAGGGAGCAACGCGATACGCGGCAGTCCGGCGAGCAGGGGTACATGCTGCTGGGCCTGATTGTCGCGATTGCGATCATTCTGCTGACACTGAGCGTAGCCGCGGCCGACATGGCCCATACCGTGCGCGCCGAGCGGGAGCGAGAGTCGGTGCGCCGGGCGAACCAGTACGTGCGGGCGATCCGGCTCTTCTACAAGAAGAGCGGAAGTTATCCGGCTTCCATCAAGCAGTTGGAGAACACGAACCTGGTTCGCTATCTGCGGCAGAAGTATACTGACCCGCTGACGGGCAAAGAGTATCGGCTGATCGGCGTGGGGCAGAACCAGACCACGGTGAAGGGTTTCTTCGGACAGCCGCTGGGCGGGATTGCAGGCGGTGGTCTGGGGTCGCTGGCGGGGGCACAGTCGCCGGGCGGTCCTGGGACGCCAACCGCTCCAGGAGCAAGTGCAACGAATGGCACGACTTCTACAAGTCCACCTGGCTCATCGAGCCCGTCTGGCGGCACGGGCTTGGGGAGCGCGTCGGGAATGGCGAGTCAAGGGACGGGCAGTTCGGGATCGATCGGCCCGTTTATGGGGGTCGGCAGCAATGCGAAGGGCGACTCCATCCTCGAGGTTAACGGACAGACGACCTATGAGACCTGGGAGTTTCTATACGATCCGCGGATCGAGAAACTGTATGCCGCGGCAGCTTTGAATGGGGGAATCAATTCGGGGGGTACGGGCACGCTGGGCCCGAGCACGACACCCGGCGGCACCGGATTCAATTCAACCGGGTTCGGCAACACAACCAACCCAGCCAGCCCAACAGGTCCTAATACTGGGACGACACCGAACGGTGGGACTTCTCCGACTGGGCCGTAGGCGCTCAAACAGAGTGCGCGTGCGCCTCAGGATGACACGTAAACAGATTACCAATTTACCTGTGCGGGACGGACTTCCCGTGTGCGCCGTATGCTGGTTGCATTCGATTTGATGGAGATTTGCCGATGCGCAGTACCGCTGTTCTGTTGATTATTCTTGCCGCTGGCCTGGTGGCCTCGAAACCTTCCGCAGTCGCACAAGCCCCTGCCGCTCCTGCGTCTTCTGTTGCGAAGGCACCTGCTGCCGTGCTCGAACCGGAGTGGATAAAACGCAGCAACGGGTACACGCAGCTGCTTATAGATGTGCAGTACAAGCATTCGCCGGAGGGCGGATCGGGGCAGGGCCTGGCGAAGTACGACCCGCAGATTACGGACCCGACGCGGGCGGACGAGATAGTGCAGCGCAAGGAACTCCAGGACGTGCTGGCCACGCTGAAGAAGGTGGAAGCGACGGAGAAGAACAAGGATGTGCGGGAGGACCTGGAGATTCTGCAGAAGACCTTCAACTTGCAGTTTCGCCAGGATGATTACCAGCTCGACCACAAGGTTCCGTTCATCGATGCGAGCGCGGCGATCTTTGGCGGGCTGCGAACTTTGCTGGACGACCAGGTTCCCGCGGAGCGTAGACCCGCGGCCGTGATCCGGCTGCGCAAGTATGCGGGCGTGGAACCGGGCTTCAAGCCATTCACCGATCTGCTGAAGCAGCGGGTGATGGAGCAGATGGCCAAGCCGGGCGCGGTGTATCCCTCGTCCAACGAAATGGAGACGGAGCTGGGGCGGGACAAGAACTATGTCGACGGCTTGGCGCAGTTGTTCCTCAAGTACAAGCTGACGGGGTGGCAGGAGCCGTTCGCAAAGCTGAGCGAGGAACTGGCGGAGTACGACACGTGGATTCGCGGAACGGTGATGCCCAAGGGGCGGACGGACTTCCGGCTTGCGCCTGAAGAATATGCGTTGAGCCTGGAGAGCTATGGCGTCGATATCCCTCCGGCACAACTGGCGGAGATGGCGCACAAGGCCTTTACCAACGACCAGGTACAGATGCAGACACTTGCGGCGGAGGTGGCGAAGGAACATGGATGGAGTCTGACGGACTACCGCGACGTGATCCGGGAGTTGAAGAAGAAGCAGATTACGGGCGACGCGATTCTGCCGTTCTACCAGGCGCGGCTGAAGGCGATTGAAGACATCATTGTGGCGAAGGGGTTGGTGACTCTGCCGGACCGGCCGGCGATCATTCGCCTGGCGACCGCGGCAGAGACCGCGCAGCAACCTGCGCCGCACATGGTTCCACCGCCGATGCTGCACAACACGGGACAGAAGGGCGAGTTTGTACTGCCCCTGAATGTTCCCTCGTCGACTGGCGGAGAGGCGGACAAGTATGACGACTTCACCTTCGACGCGGTGGCGTGGCCAATGACGTCGCATGAGGCGCGGCCCGGCCATGAGTTGCAGTTCGACTCGATGCTGGAGCACGGTGTGAGCCTGGCGCGGGCGATGTATGCGTTCAACTCCACTAACGTGGAGGGTTGGGGGCTTTACTCGGAGTGGATGATGCAGCCCTACGAGCCGGTGGACGGGCAGTTGGAGACTCTGCAACTTCGGCTGCTGCGGGATGCGCGCGCGTTTCTCGACCCGGAATTGCAGTCAGGCAAGTTGACGCAGGACCAGGCCTACAAGGTGCTGGAGAGTGATGTGGTGCTGAGCCATGCGTTCGCGACGGAAGAGGTGGAGCGGTTTACGTTCCGCTCGCCGGGGCAGGCCAACAGCTACTTTTACGGGTATACCAAGCTGCTGCAATTGCGCAAGGACACCGAGGCCGCGCTGGGTCCAAAGTTCAATCAGAAGAAGTTCCACGACTTTCTGCTGGCGCAGGGACTGCTGCCGCCGGACCTGATGCGCAAGGCGGTGATGGGGGAGTTTGTGCCGCGGCAGAAGAAGTAAGGCAGGAGCTTGGAATCGTGTAAATACTGTCCTGCCGGACGGGCCCACTGCGCGTGGGGTGGTCACTTCGTGACTCGTATTGGGCTTCGCGTTGGTGCTCCCGATGGTCGCCAACGAGGGTTCGTGACGACCATCGAGGGTCACATTTGCTGGGCTGGTTGGAAGAGGGCGATGGTGGCGCCGGTGGGGTCGGCGAGGATAGTCATCCAGCCGATGTGGGGGATTTCCATCGGGCCTTTGTGGATAGTGGCTCCCAGGGATTTGGCCTTTTCGGTGGAGGCATTGATGTCGTCGACGCCGACGTAGGCGAGCCAGAAAGTGGGCATATCCGGCATGGAGAAGAGACCGCCGCCGGGGCCGGATGAGGGCTTGAAGGTGGAGTAGATCATGCCGCCGCCCATGTCGTTGTCAGTGAATTCCCAGTCGAAGAGGCCGGAGTAGAACGTTTTGGCTTTGGCGGTGTCGGTGGTGGAGAGTTCAAGGTGAACGAAGGGGTTGGACATGAAGGTGATTCCTCTCGTGGGCGTATTTGTTCCGTTGGTCGGTCGCGATGGACAAAATAGTACGCGAGCGGGGTGAGGATGTGGGGGTGGGCGGGCGAATTTTATGGAAAATTTGGGGCGTGATGTTTCGGCGGTTAGAGGAAAAGTTTGACGTGAGCATTTCCCCTCACAGTCGTCGCAACGCCGTGGTGATGGGTACGCTGTTGGGTTAGTGGGCGCCGGCTGGGGCTTTGCCGGGCTTGACTTTCTTGAAGAGCCAGACGACCGCGACGCAGACCAGGCAGAGAAGGCAGAGCCAGCGGAAGACGTCGACAAAGGCCCAGAGGGCGGCCTGGCGGCCGAGTTGCTGGTAGAGCAGGCCCTGGGCGGGGGCGAGGTTATTGTTTGGGCCAAAGGTGTTGGTGAGGGCCTGTCGCGCGCCGGAAAGCGAGTTCTGGAACTGCTGGCCGGTCTGTGGGACCGAGTTGAGGATCTCGTTCTGGTGGACGACGGTACGGCGGGTGAGCAGAGTTTGGGCGACGGAAATGCCGATGGATCCGCCGACGTTACGCATGAGATTGAAGAGGCCGCTGGCGTTGCCGATCTGCTCGTTGCGCAGGGTGCCGTAGGCGGCGGTGGAGATAGGGACGAAGACGAAGGACAGGGCGAAACCTGCGATGAGAATGGGGATCAGGAGGGTAGTAGGGGAGATGTCGAGGTCGATGCTGCCGAAGTAGAGCGTGGTGAGGCCGAAGACGGCAAATCCGAAAGTAAGCAGGTAGCGCGGGTCGACCTTGTTGGAGAGGTAGCCGATGATGGGCATGCCGCAGATAGCGCCGATGCCGCGAGGCGCGACTACCAGGCCGGCGGTGAAGGCGGTGTAGCCGAGGAGCTCCTGGTAGAAGAGTGGCAGGACCACGATAGTGGAGTAGATCGCGATACCGAAGAGGAAGATGAGCGCGCAGCCGACGCCGAAGTTACGGTTCTTCAGCAACTGAAGATCGACCATGGGCTGGTACTTGCGCCAGGAGTGCCACAGGAAGATGGCAAAGCTTGTGATCAGGAAGAAAAAGGCCCAGCGAATCCAGGTGGCGCCGAACCAATCGTCTTCCTGCCCCTTATCGAGGATGACCTGGAGCAGGCCGGTCCAGACGACCAGCGCGCCGAAGCCGATGTTGTCGAAGGCGGGCACTTTGGCGTGTTTGATGTAGGGCGGGTCGTGAACGAAGCGGTTGATCATGAACAGCGCGAGAATGCCGATGGGGATGTTGATGTAGAAGGCGTAGCGCCAGGAGTAGGTGTCGGTGAGCCAGCCGCCCAAAGTGGGGCCGAGGACGGGGGCGACGACGACTCCGAATGCGAATACGGCCATGGCGGCGCCGCGTTTTGCCGGCGGAAAGGACTCGAGCAGGATGGCTTGCGAGAGTGGCTGAAGTGCGCCGCCTCCGGCACCCTGAACGACTCGAGCGATGAGGATGAAGGCAAGCGTGGGGGCGGCTCCGCAGGCAAAGCTGGCGGCGGTAAAGACGGCCACGCAGGTCATGAGGAAGCGCTTGCGGCCGAAACGAAGCGAGCACCAGTTACTGGCGGGGAGGACGATGGCGTTGGCGACCAGGTAGCTGGTGAGCACCCAGGTCGCCTCGTCGGTGGTGGCAGAAAGCGATCCGGCGATGTATGGGAGCGCAACCGAGGCGATGGCGGTGTCGAGCACCTCCATGAAGGTGGCGAGCATGACCGACGCGGCAATGAGCCAGGGGTTGACGCCCTGGGTCACCTCGGCAGACTGGTCAAGTGTGGCAGTGGCGGCCATGCTTCTCGGGCGGCTCCTTCTTGGGGGATGCTAAATAGAACTATAAGGATATAGAGGTGCGCCGAGGGGTTGGGGATGCATTCCGAGTGTGGGAAAAGGGATGCATAGGGCCAGAACCCCTATTTTCTCAGGAAAATACGTGGACAGGATTGGACTGGGCCACAGGCTCGGCATGGTAGATTCTGGGGATGAACGAGATTGAGGCGGTAGGCGCAGAGGCTCTGCAGACTCCGTTAGGGCCGAGTGGTGTATCGGATGCGACGGAGCGACCATGGCTCTACTCGTTGCTGATTGCGCCGTCTGCCGTCATGATGAACGGGGTCGTCCAGGGGGGCGCGCTGGCTTATCTGCTGAGCGAGCAGGGAGTCAGAAGCGGGCAGCAATCGCACATTATCCAGATATTGGCCCTGCCTACCAGCCTGTACTTCTTGTGGAGCCCGATCACGGACTTTCTTGTCCGGCGTCGGACATGGCTGCTGATTGGATCGCTGATGGCGGGCGTGCTGATGGCGGCCGCGTTCCACGAGAAGAGTCTGACTTCAACCACGGTATTGGTCCTGATCTTTTTGAGCGCGTGCTTCAGCCAACTGGTGGTCTCGAGCTGCGGCGGAATGATGGGGGCGATCCGGCTGGAGCGATCGCGCCGGGTGGCGAGCAGTTTCTATCAGGCTGGGTCGATGGCGTTTGGGGCGGCCGCGGCGTCGGTTATGATCGCCGCCAGCTCGCGGGTAAGCCAGACGATCGTGGGATTGATCGCGGCGACGTTGATCGCTCTGCCGGGATTTTTCGCGCTGGCGGCGCCGCCGCAGGAGGTGATCGCCGAGAGTGCGTTCGGCGAGGCGATGCGGCGGGTCTGGACGGAGTTCAAGACGACGTTTCTGCGGTGGGACGCGGCGCCGTATACGGCGTGCATGCTGTTTCCGATGGCGAGTGGCGCGGCGGTCAGCCTGTTGACTGGAGTCGCCCGCGACTATCGAGTAAATGGCGACAGCGTGGCGTGGATGAACGGGTTTTTCGGGACGCTGCTGATGGCGGCGGGAGCCTTGGCGGCGACACGGGTGCCGGCGCGGATGCGAGCGGCGGTGGCCTATCTGTCAATGTCGCTGATCAACGCGGCGGCGCTGGTGGTGCTGTGGCTCGGCCCACTGCGGCCGTCGACCTACTACCTGGGCGTGACCCTCTACCTGTTCACGGTTGGGACTTGCTACGCGCTGTTTACGGCGGTGGTGCTGGAGTTCCTGGGAGACTCGGGAAAGAGCGGGAGCGGCCGGTACTCCATCATCAATTCACTGGGGAATGTGCCGGTGCTTTACATGCTGCGACTGGATGGATGGGGCGGAGACAAGTGGGGTGCGCGTGGACTCTCCGGCACCGAGGCGGTGGTGGGCGGGGTGGGCGGAGCCTTACTGTTGGCGTACTTCGTGATTCGGAAAGGCGTCAATGTGGAGATAGAAGGGGCCGTGACTGGAGCGTGAGGACGGAGATGTGTCCTGCGTGCTTTGTCTTCTGGTCTGCAGCTATTGGAGAACCATAGTTCCGGAGCCCCCGCAAGCCGCCACGGTGGCGGGGATGGCCGTGTTATTCGCGGTGACGACTGGGGAGCCAGGTAGAGCGGGCGGCGTGGTCAGAATCGCTAGTTGGAGGGTGGCGCCGCCGACCAGGCCGGTGAGTTGGGTTGGTGACCCTCCGGCGCATGTGATCGAACCAGTGGCGAGGAACTCACCGTCCGCGTTTGCGGTGGTTGATTGTGTGACCTGGAGGGACGCAGTTGCGGCGGAGGGGCTGGTCAGACTCACAACCCACGTTCCTTGATAGCTTGGGATAAGCTGCGCCTGAAGCGTCGAGGAGGCGAGCGCGCACGTTCCGCCGGTGATTACCGACGTACCGCTGGCGATTTGTTGATTAAGATTGTTGTTGCTGAGTGGGAGCTTGATGCTCAACGTAGCAACGCCGTTTGCGAAGGTTGCGGACGTGAGCGTCAGAATATTGCTCTGGAAGGAACCGGTGAACGCGATGTCTTGGGCGGCGGACACGCAGGCGGCCACGTTGCTATAGCGGAACACGCCAGATACGCTGCTGCCCGATACGGTGAGATTGCCGGCGAAGGTGCTGGCGCCGGCCGTTCCCACGCCAACCGTAATGAGGTAGTCGCCGCCGACTGGTGTATAAGAGGTGCCGGTGGGTGGGGTTGAGGCTCCTCCGCATGCGATGAGGGTGGCGACGGGAAGCAGGAGAAGAAAGCGGAGCCTGGAAAGCATGAAGACGATGGTACGCTGCGTCCAACTCAAGGGGCAAATGCTGGAATTCGACCTGCGAGATGGAAGCGCGGGCTACTGGCGGGTGAGGGTGCCGGTGAATGTGTAGGACGGCCCGGTTTCGGCCCAGGTGAGGTTGGTGAGCGTGATCTGAGTGGCCGTAGGGTTGGTGGAGGCCGCAACGGTGATGCAGGGGCCGATCACCGCTGGGGAGCAGTAGTTGAGGGTGATGGCTTCGCCGCTGACCGTGCCGGAGACCGGCCACTCGCCAAGCGTGGGGAAGGTGACCGTACCGGTTAGAGGGAATGCGCCGCTCGTATTGGGG
>Ga0302197_10004840_pt1 | contig 11712 bp, 14 predicted proteins | sample II_Bog_N2_1_FD_193526 | JGI IMG/M metagenome (GOLD analysis project Ga0302197, IMG submission 193526) | Peat permafrost microbial communities from Stordalen Mire near Abisko, Sweden - II_Bog_N2_1 | ecosystem: Environmental > Terrestrial > Soil > Wetlands > Peat | place: Sweden: Abisko...
AGCGACACGCCCGCCCCTGTCATGCCCGGCCACATAAAATTCCGGGAAGCCCAGCGCCTGCATGACCATCACCTGGTCCTTTGCCATCATTCGTTTGGAATAATTGCCATGTTTTTCGCCGGCATCCGGTTTTCCAGACCGTCCGTAGCCCCTGAGATCGGGAATGACCACGGTGTACTTGTCCAGCAGGCTAAGGGCAACCGCTTTCCAGCAAAGACGTGTTTGCGGGTAGCCATGCAACAGCAGCAATGGCGGCCCGGAACCGCCAATTAAAAAGTCAATTTCTACCCCTGCCCCTGGTATAGTTCGCCGCTCAAATCCGCTGATTAATCCTTCCGGGCTTTGCTTTATTTTGGATTTCGAGCTGATGGCTATTTTCATGGGCAGGGTATTCTTTGATATATAGACAAACCGTCTTGCATTTAGTTATGCAAGAATTTATTTTAATGATTGCAACATTTGCGCAAGTGCAAACGGCATGGTGATCATCGCATCATGACCGGTAGGCAATTCCAGGTATTTCCAGTCTTTGCTGTTTTTTGCCCTATCTGCAAATGGTTTAATGGCCCGCAGTTCGGGGTTGGTGCAGGCAATATAGGTCAATGGCAAATGGTCGCCGTAAGCATGCTGCAACACCAGGCGCTGCGAAAAAGTCCGGAAGGGTTGGTTGGTCAGCCGGTCATTGACCCATTTCAGGTCAGCCGCGTTTTTCACCCCGAAAAAATCTCCTGTAAAGAAGGGAATGCTCAACCCTTTGTCGCAATCCGTTGCTGCCTTGATAAAATATTTCCGGATATCATCCGGACTGACATCCAGCGCGCTTTGCCCATTCTGCATCAGCATGGCATCAAGAAACACCAGCTTGGATAACCTTTCCGGTATCCGGTCAGCTACACCTGCTATAACGGCGCCCGCGTAACTATGACCCACCAAAATTACGTTGTGCAGATCTTCCATAACGATCAGATTCACAATATCGGTGATATGGGTATTCAGATCGATATTACTGTCCAGGGTATTTTTATGCTCTCCAAGGCCGCTAAGTGTGGGCGTGTAAACGATGTCTCCTTTAGCCCGTAAGTCTTTGCTCACCTTTTGCCAGCACCAGCCGCCATGGAATGCGCCATGAACCAAAACAAAAACAGGGGGGTTAACAGATTGCGCATTGATATTAAAACTGGTAACCAGGAATATCAACAGTATATAAAATGACTTTGCGCTAATGGTAATTGCTTTCATAATGTTTTATTTTGAAACAAAAGTCGCCATAAGCTGCTTGTCCTACGATAACTCACCCGAAAGTGAGTACAATTAAGCGCATAACTATGTCAAGTAAATTGAAACCAGGTACATCTAATGCTTGTAATGTCAACGCCTTGAGCTTGGACTGCGAGGTGAATGATGTGTTAAGGGACATCAGCCCAAGATGGAAAATGCAAATCTTGCATAAAATTGCTGCGGGCGGTAAACAGTTCAGCTTGTTAAAGCAGGCTTTTCCATCCTTATCCGATCAGATTTTGGGTAAGCGGCTTTCAGAATTAGTTGGGGAAGCGTTAGTGGAAAAAATAGTATTAAAGGAGAAGGTCCCCAAACACATTATTTACACGACTACTGACAAAGGGTTTGAACTTTTAAAAATCATCGATGACCTGCATCAATGGGGGCTCAACCGGCATTAACAGCCTGCCTGGAACTGTAAGCCATTGTAACTCCTGTAAGTATAGCCAGGGCGAGCGCTTCCAAAGCAAACTGGCTCTCACTCAGTAAATTGGAAAAGAATGAACTTTTGCCCAACAGGGCGTAAAAAACCGGTGTGACCAACTGATTTTTAATCGCCAATACCATTAAAATAAATATTAGATATTTCATCCATATAGCCTTTGGCAGCTGGTGCCAAACCAGTAAAGCCATCAGCGCACAGGCGATGACAGGTTCAAGGTAGCTGATATAAGCGGGTATCAAGACATTGGGGCCGTAAGGCAGGTTACACCAAGAGCTAGTGGGCGCTAAGCGGGCTATCAAAGAAAGAACCGGAGCCCAGGCTGCTCCGAATAATGGGGTCGCCGCATACACGTAAATCGCTGTAATGACAATAGCAGCGACCAACTTTTGCCAGGCGCTATGGAGTTTGGGTGTTATCAACACCACCAGTCCGCAAATGACCGCTATGGAAAGCAGCTTGGGAATATTACTCACCAACATGAAGATGATGGCATTGCTGCAATATCCATCCATAAAAGGGCCCCTGAAAAGCGACTCCGTCAGCATGGCATCGATCAAAAAAAGCAAAAGCCACTGTTTAACATAAGATCTGCCGACCTTTTGACCAGCCAGTTTCCAGAAATATAATAAGGCTAAAGCAGAACCTACACGAAGTATGAACATATAGGGTTTGGTAATTACCGATGTATCCGGGAAGGGAACATGGAACTGCTGCAACATGATGGCATGTATACTTAAAGAAAGTATAGCCGTCAATAAAAGGCCGGTTCCAAATTTTATCCATTTCACCTGCGCGGGTATCATCATTCTAGTTTTCTTTGATTTACAAAGGTCAGCTATTTTAGACCAATGGAAGCATGTTCCGGAACGATTTAACCTTATTTAACCCAGTCTACGGCTGCAATTAAACAAGCCTGATGCTTTCATTTAAACTTAAGCCTTTAAGTTTCACTTTGATATACATTTGGTAAAAATATCATAGCCCGCAAGGGAAATAACGGCCAAGTTTGCAAATGATGGGGATGCATCAAATTAAGTATCCCCATTTCTAAGTATCCCCATTTCTAATTTAATATAACCTCGTAGAAAGAAATTTGAAACCTATTGGACTTTTTTCGAACCACTTTCTCGAAAATTTGGAGGGATAGCCATTTTAATTTAATGGGTTCGAGCCCAGTCTCAGGGACATGATTAGCTTGATATGCCCTGATTAAAACCTTTGATTCAGTTAAAAATTTCATTGATTCCGTTATGTCGATCAGTTTAACTTACAAGAACTTTGTAACAAATAAATTAGTAATCATGAATATAACAATAACGGGATCTCTTGGATACATAAGCACACCACTTGTAAAAAAACTGATAAAAAAAGGCCATTCGGTTACGCTAATTAGCAGCAATGTTGAAAAAAAGTTAACTATTGAAGCAATGGGTGCGAAAGCGGCTATTGGCAACATTGAGGATGTCGATTTCATAATTAGTGCTTTTAGTGGTGCAGATGCGGCTTATTGCATGTTGGCACCCTATGGTAATTTCGGTGATCCGAATAATGATGCAAATGCAATAATTGATCGAGCTGATAAGATAGCAAATAATTATGTAAAGGCCGTTGAGCGGGCAGACGTAAAACGGGTAGTTTACCTCAGCAGTATTGGGGCAGATATGGTGAAAGGCGCCGGCCTGATTATCATCCATCATAATGGAGAAAATACTTTGCGTAAACTTCCAGGTGATGTCAGCATTTCATTTATACGCCCATCGGGATTTTATAAGAACTTATTTGCTTTTGTGCATTCCATAAAAACGCAGGGTATTATTGCTGCAAGATATGGTGAAAACGATATCAATGTATTCGTCTCAAATACGGATATTGCCGATGCAATAATAGAAGAGTTAGAATCGCGGGTCCCGGGCAGAAAGGTGCGCTATGTGGCAAGTGAAGAATTAACTTGTAATGAAGCCGCCGGTATTTTAGGCGCGGCTATTGGGAAACCAGATTTGAAATGGATATGCATTAACAATGAACAACAATTGGAAGCTTATAAAGCACATGGTATGAATGAAAGTATTGCGTTACAATTTGTAGAGATGAATGCCAGCATTCATAGTGGAGAATTTTTCAAGGAATACAACGTTAACAAGCCAACTTTTGGTAAAACCAAAATAAAACAATTTGCACAGGAATTTGCTGCTGTTTATCGGCAATAAGGATATTGAACTATGGTAGGAGAAAAATCATACCGGATCGGTAGCATCAGCGAGTTTCATGAGATTATTGGTTTGCCCAGGCCTCAACATCCTTTGATCAGCGTAGTTGACCTGAAAGATGTTAAGCGGCCCGCTGATCAGATGCCTGCAACCAGGATACTTGAATTTTACACGATCTCGATAAAGAGATATAATATTGGGTTTAAGTACGGCCAGCAGCGGTATGACGTACAAGACGGAGTGATGTATTTTATTGGTCCCGGACAGGTGTTTACTCCTCCTATAAAGAATAAAGAAGCCAAAGTAAATTCAATATCTGGATGGGCGCTATACATACATCCAGACTTTTTTTGGAATACTCATCTTGCCAAAGCGATTAAGCGATATGAATATTTTTCCTATTCCGTGAACGAGGCTCTATATCTGTCGGGAAGTGAAGAAGCAATTATTGTCAGTTTAATGCAAAGTATTCAAAGGGAGTATTTCACTAATACAGACAAGTTTAGCCATGATATCATCATTTCCATAGTGGAAACCCTACTAAATTTTGCGGATCGTTTTTACTATCGCCAGTTCCTCACCCAAAAAGTTGAAAATCATCAGATCCTTGAACGCCTCGAACACTTGTTGAATACTTATTTCGATAGTCCTGATCTGATCGTGTCCGGATTGCCGACTGTTCAAACTATTGCAGAAAAGCTTAATATATCCCCTAATTATTTAGGCAGCTTACTCAAGGCATTAACGGGACGCAATACGCAACAGCATATTCAGGACAAACTCATTGAAAAAGCTAAAGAGAAAATCTCGTCTAAACAACTTTCGTTAAGTGAGATTTCTTACGAATTAGGTTTTGAGTATCCACAATCATTCACCCGTTTGTTCAAGGCCAAAACCGGACTAACACCCTTAGCCTTTCGTCAAGCTTTAAGTTAATCATACTTTTACTCCGAATAATGCAATTAAACTGCATTATTAACGCTTATCATAAATACGTTATTTTTAATTATTAAGCCATAAAACTTAGGGTAAATTACTTATAAGCTTTATGGCTTCGATTAATTGGTTCGAATTATGTCGAGTCTGGGAACTAGCAATTTTACTTTATTTAAAAGTTTTCGCCCCCGAGCGATACAAAATTCGAACCATTTTTTGGAGCAAATGCGCCTTTTGGACGGAATAAAGCTCCTGCCCCATGGGATGGGCTGAAAATGGTATAAGTTTAAGCAAAATAGCTAAAATTGATTAACTTGGCGTATGGATGCGTTCAAGGCTTTTCTTCAATCGGTTACGGTTTTATCACTGGAAGATATGGCATTGCTGGATAAAATGGCCGAAAACATGCACGTAGGCCGCAAAAGTTGCTTACTGCAACCGGGACAGGTTTGTACAACAATTTACTTTGTCCGGCGCGGCCAGTTCCGTTTATATGACCTGGATAGTAACGGGAACCAAGTCAACCGGCGCTTTACCTTCGAGCACCAATTCGCGGTTGATTTTCAAAGTTTTATTACACAATCTCCGTCCCGCTATTACCTGCAGGCAATGAAGGATTCGGAAGTGACAGCTATTAAACAGGAAAAACTACAGGAGGCCTACGAACGAAGTAAAGGCTGGGAACGGCTGGGCCGGCTATTGGCCGAGCGGGCTTACCTGCAAGTCAATGAAAAGCTGGAGTTAATGCAGTTTCATACGCCCGAAGAACGCTACGGGTATATTTTAAAAACCCGGCCGGAGTTGCTGGAGCGGGTGTCGCTTGCGCATTTGTCGAGCTATCTGGGTATTCGCCCGGAGTCGCTCAGCCGTTTACGCAAACGAATGGTGCGTAAGTGATTTCTTAACTAAAGTCAATGGTTTATATCGTTGACAGTCTGCAACTTTGCGCCATGAAAAAAACGACGAACGATCCTATCAATAAGCGGTATATCATCACGGTATCCGTGTTGACCTTTGTACTGCCATTGGTTTCTTACGGCGCAATGCATTACCTGCGCCCTCAACCAACTGATTTTTCCTTAACGGAATTGGGCAAATGGTTCATTTTTTACGCCGTGGGTTTCCGGCTTACGCTCGGCGGTTTTATTCAGGTCAGCAAACCGGCCTATACTGCCAAAACCATTTTCCGAATGGAAAGTACGGAGAGTTACCCGGTCATTCGTGAATTGGGTTTTGCCAATCTATGTTTCGGACTGATCGGGCTAATCTCCCTGTTCTTTCCTGCCTGGCGCCTCGTGAGCGCTTTCGGCAGCGGCTTATATTATGGTTTGGCGGCGGTGCAGCATGGGCTGAAAAAAAATGTAGGCGTCAATGAAAAATTTGCGCTATACACGAATATTATTATTTTCTGTTGTTTAATGCTGCTTTTCTGGCTGTACGTTTAAACTAAAGTTAAACCTCATACCAGTGCATCGATCCATACAGCATCAATTAAATGCTCAATACATTCCGTTCCCCAAAAATGAAGTACAGTTGCTTGCCCTTCCGGTTGATCGCCGTCAATACCAAATGATCGCGAAGCTGATCGGCATCCCATAAAGTCAAGTTTCTTATCAAGCTTGCTGATCTCCTGCCGGTATTTAAGGACCATTGCCTGGAGCTGCTGTTCGATGAAAGGGTCTTTCAGGATGAGTTTCTTTGTCAGCTGTTTTTACGTGACAAAATGTTCGGTGTCGATGTACCTTTTCACCTTTTTATGGGTGATCCGGATTTTAACATTGTAAGAGCCATCTTCCTTGAGATGGTTAGGTAAAATTTTTACGCATACTGTCGCCATGGCTACAATTTTTTAGCAGCGAAAATTTTGTACCATATTTGTACCACCTTTTCGCTTAATTCAACAAAAAAACCTGTAAAACTGATCGAAACAACGAGTGTGTTTCGAGATGGGCGGACAGTTCAAAATGCCCTCATGTATAAAAAAAGCCATTTAAGCCCCCTCCAGCCATTGCAAAAATTCAACAGCTTTAACCTTGCTGACCATTATGGTTTCCGTGGTTTCCATGATAAGTTTTACAGCCAGCTTCCGGGAAAAGAAACGCTCGACATTGCTCACGGCGTTCCGGTTGATGAGGAACTGCCTGTTTGCCCTGAAAAATAGTTCTGGGTCCATGGTCTTCTCCATTTCATCCATACTGCCGGTCAAAAAATAGTGATGGTTTTGCAGGGTGCATACCTTTACAATCGTAGCATCTAAACATAAATAAGCGATATCCTTTACATGTACCGGGATGATCTTCTCTCTTGAATTAACTAAGAATGTAGATTTGTAAGGGCTTTTAAGGTTTCTGAGCAATGCTTCAATTCCTAAAGCCGGTATGTCTTGGTTGGGCAGCTTTTGCAATGTTTTAAGCTTATCCAGTGCTTTCTCTACCTTGTCTTTATTGATCGGTTTAAGTAAATAACTGATGGCATTGGTGTCAAATGCCTCCATCAGGTATTCGTCGAAAGCGGTACAAAAAATTATAGGGCAGGTGATCTTTACAGATTGATAAATATCGAAACTCAATCCGTCAGCCAGTTGAATATCGGAAAAGATCAGATCGGGCGGCGGATTGTTGGTGAACCAAGCCACCGACTGCTCTACCGATACCAAAACCGCTAATATCTTAATTGCAGGGTCTATCTTGTTGATGATCGATTCCAGTTCCCGTGCCGAACGGGCTTCATCCTCAATGATTAATACATTCATGCGATTAAAGGCAATTGGACCTCGAACAGATCAGGTTTATTTTCGATAACGATGTCCTTATCAAAAAGCAACTGGTAACGCTGCGCGATATTATTCAAACCTATCCCCGATGAAGACTCTACAGACTTCTTTGGCCTATTGTTATTGACCACGATCAGTGTGTCAGCGGTGGTATAGATGCGTATCTGCAAGGGATTGTAAATAGCCGCTACGTTGTGCTTAATTGCGTTTTCAATCAGTAGCTGTAACGTAAGCGGTGGTATCTGGTATTCCATCTTATCGGAGTTTACTTCAATGCTGATCTCGATCGCTTTTTCGAGCCTGGTTTTAATGATGTAAAAGTAAGATTCAATAAATTTCAGCTCCTGGCTGATCGTAACGGCGTTATCCTTTTGATGACTTAGTAAATAGCGGTAAACGTTTGCCAGTTCTTCAATATATTCCTTTACAGGCTGTTCGGTGGAGAGAGAAGTTAGTGTATTTAACGTATTGAACAAAAAATGTGGGCTTAACTGTTCTTTTAAGGAAGATAAGTGCGCTTGCAGATTGGCTTGTTTTAAGTGTTCCAGCTCCAGCTTGTTGTGCTCATTTTCATTGATCTGGTAAAAATGTACCACGATAAAACTGATCAGCCAGTTGATCAGAGCGCCCCTGAGTATAAAGAGAATTACGAGTTTGCTGCCGTCAACTTCATTGATCAGCATTAAGTTGCCGCCTAATTCCCCATTAATCTTATCGAATACCGCTGCGATAACAGCTCCGAAAAGAATAGTAATAGTGCTATAAAGAGGCGGGTAAGGTTCAATTCTTTTAAAAAATGAACTGCCAACAAACATATTATTAGCTATCCAGCAAAATAATGCAAAACAGAAAAAATACAGGAAAAATTCGATATACAACCAAATGTCGTAGGTTTCAAAGCTGATCAGCCGAAGCACAATGGCAATGACTGCAACAAAACAGGAGAACGGTATCCCGATTCTTAGATTGTACTTTTTCACTTAGTAAATATAAAGGTTAATACTTAAATGATTAAGCCATCCCTCATGTCAATGATCCGGTCGCTGTTTTTAGCGAAGTCCTCGTCATGGGTTACCGCTATGATAGTTTGGCCCTGCTCACGTGTCAGTTCCTTAAAAATATCGAAAACATTTTTAGTGTTTTTAGAGTCGAGGTTACCCGTAGGTTCATCACCCATTATAATGGAAGGATCGTTGATCAATGCGCGGGCAATGGCTACCCGTTGCTGCTGGCCACCTGATAGTTTGTTGGCCATTTTAAGCGCCTGGTCTTCCAGATCGAGTAGCTTCAGGTTTTTGTAGGCTTTGTCTTCAATCTCTTCTTTGCTCTTTTTATTAAGCTTTAAGGCGGGGAGCATGACATTATCCAGCACCGTAAAATCCAATAACAGGTAATGGAACTGGAATACGAAACCAATATGTTCATTACGGAACGCAGCCAATTGGTTCAGTGTCTGCCCGGTGAGTATTTCACCATTAATGGTGAGTTTCCCTTCATAGCTGGTATCCATAGTTGATAGCACATACAATAGAGTTGATTTGCCGGAGCCCGATTTACCGGTCAGCGTCAAAAACTCTCCCTTTTTTACATCGAAATCTATATTCTTCAATACCTGGAACTTCTCAGGCTCATAAAAGTATTTTACGATATGCTCTGCTTTTAATGCTGTTTCTTTTTCCATGATCTTTATCCCCTTATAATTTCAACAGGGTCTATTTTTGATGCTTTACGTGCGGGCAGGTAACCCGCTATTAAGGTCGTCACCAGGCCAAACAGGAACGACATCGCATAATCTTTAAAATCATAGGTCATGGGTAATGTACTCATCCCTGCGATATGGAAAGGGATATGATTTACCGCTCTGGCAATGATAAAGCCGAATAGCATACCCACTATCCCCCCTAACAAGCCAATAACCATGGCCTGTGTTAAAAATATCTGTGTTACGTCGCCGCCGGAGAACCCCATAGCTTTTAAGATGGCGATCTCCCGTATTTTTTCATTAATGGTCATGTTCATGATGTTATAAATACCAAAACCGGCAACCATTAAAATCACCAGCGAAACGGCCATGGCAATGGTATCGCGTAAAATCGCGGCGGCTTCCAGTTGTTGGTTGGACGTTTGCCAGCTTTCTACTTTAAAGGGTATAACCGGCGCGATGCGGCTGACCAGTGGTGCGGTTACCTCGTAATTTTGCACGTTTACCTGTATATCTGTAACGTATTCGAAGTTCTCGGACAGCAATTGCCTGGCCGCCGAAATATTGATATAAGCTTTGGTTTGATCAACCTGTTTTAAGTTGGTTTGAAAAAGCCCGATTAGCTTGTAATTATGGCTGATTCCGTCGGAGGTAAGGATGTTGATATTATCATTCAGGTTTACCCCCAGGTTTTGTGCAAGGTCTACACCAAGTATAATACCATCGGGCCGGTATTTAAGGCTGGCCCAGGTGCCAGCAGTCATATAGCTGGCGCTGTTAAATAATTTATTCTCATTCTCCACGTCAACCCCGGATAGGGTGCCATTTAATTTATTGCCCCCGTTTCTAAAAAAAACATTAATGTTGACTTGTGGTGTCACGCCGATTACCTCAGGCTGATCCCTGACCAGCGACATGATCTCTGCCGTATTTTTGATTCCAGTGGTATATTGCAATACTTTTGCGTTGCTAATGCGGACCGCCGTATGGGAAGGATATACTTTTTTAATGATGTTGGTATGGTCAGCCGGTCCGTTATTATAGATCCTGACATGCGCCAATGAAGTAAAGGCCAGGTTATTTTGCGCCACGTTGACCCCACCCAAAAATCCATTCATGAATATATACATAGATATGCCGAACACCACGCCCATTAAAGCCACCAACGTTTGCTTTAAATTGGAGGTCAGGTGTACTTTGGCAATTTTAAAATTAGTCGCTAACATAATTATTGTGGTTTAGGAGAGTTTAACACATCGTTTTCACTAATGCCTCCTGTGATCTCGGTCCATTCCAGGGTCCTGATACCTATGGTCACTTTCTTTTTGTCCTTACTGCCTTTCAGCAGCACATAGTCATCATTGATGATGCAGTAGGAAGGAACCACCAGCGCGTTCTTTTTAGTTTGGATAATAATGTTGGCCTGCAATTGGGTACCGTTCAATACCTGCGCGGGGCCGTTTTTAAACACGGCTTCAGCGATAAAAGACTGGTCGGTCGTATCGAAAGACGGATATATTTTCGTGATAGCGGCCTCATAGGTCTTATCCTGTTGGCTGTTTAGGGAGATCAGCGTGCGCTGACCTACTTTTACCCGGTCAATATCGCCTTCTGCTATATCCAGCTTAATGATAACGCTACCTGTGCCCAGCACGGCAACAGCGTCGCCTTTTTTGATGTAGTCGCCTACTTTTTTGTTCACATTCATCACTACCCCCGCTGCCCGGCTGTTTAATGCATTATAATTGTTGTTTTCCTTTTGAATATGGTAGTTCGCGCGGGCATTGTCCACATTTAAATTAAGGGTATGCTGTAAATCCGCCAGCGTTTTTTCTAGCTCTTTAAGGCTTGCCGCCGAACTTCGATAGGTTAGACGGGCATTGTCATAATCAGCAGTCGCCACCGCCTGCGTTTTTACCAGGCGTGAATAGCGCCCATAATTAGTTGAATCGACAGCCAGTTTTTGTGCGGCCTGGGCTATCTGTATTTTTAGCTGTTCAATTTGCGCAGATCCCTGACTGGCATTGGTTTGCGCATAAGCTAAATTTTGAACAGCGTTTTCAACCTGTGTTTGCAGCACACTGTTATCTAACTGGAATAAGCGCTGCCCGACTTTCACGGTATCGCCCTCCACCACATAAGCGTCTTTTACAAAACCTTCTGCGTTAGCCATAACGGTATACTGGTTCTTATTTTCCAGGTGCCCACTGCCAAATACTGCGTCTACAATATCCCTTCGCTCCGGTTTAATTTCGTTTTTATGACTGCATCCTAACAGGGGTAACAGTATTGCTGCAAAAAGCAATTGATGATATTTCATATATATATGTTTTGATGTGTTTTTATTGCCTGGAAATGATGGTTGACTTAG
>Ga0302197_10004845_pt1 | contig 11704 bp, 11 predicted proteins | sample II_Bog_N2_1_FD_193526 | JGI IMG/M metagenome (GOLD analysis project Ga0302197, IMG submission 193526) | Peat permafrost microbial communities from Stordalen Mire near Abisko, Sweden - II_Bog_N2_1 | ecosystem: Environmental > Terrestrial > Soil > Wetlands > Peat | place: Sweden: Abisko...
GGCGGGGGCGCGGGTTGGGAGTTGGTCTCCACAGAGCTCACTGTACCGCATTGCGCGCGGGCGCCGCTGTTGTGGAGAGCGGGCGGAATGCGGTGCGCAGGTTACGGCTTATCGTGCCGACTGTGGTTCTTTGCCGCCCGTAATCAGCTGGGCGAGATAGGCGGCCGGGGAGAGGACGGTCACACCGCGACGGGATTTCTCCGGAAAGTGCTTCAGGTTGCCTGTCACCAGCCACGCGCCGGAGAAGCTGGCCAGTGCGAGGAACACGGCGTCCTTTGGATCGGGCAGGGAATAAGGCCACGGCTCAGGATCGGGAAGGTGCAGGGTTGCATCGATCAGAGGCTCCAGCCACAAAGGAGGAAATCCGTAAGCGGCGAACTTGCCGCGGCGCACAACCGTACGGTATTCCTCCACGATCCAGGGGCCTGTGACCACCGCGAGTTGCCCCCGCAACACCCAGTCCAGCACCAGCTTCGCCGGCGGGCCGTCCGGATTGATGCCGCCGGCAACTATGACATTGGTGTCCAGGACTGCGAGCTTCATCCGCGCTGGGACCGCTTCCGCGGCAATCGAGCTTTGCGAACTTCGGCGATCTCCCGGTCGATCTCCTCATCGGTGAGGGCGGGCAATTTGGCTGCTTTGATCCGCTCCCACCCCGCCCGCAGGCTTGCTCTGGCCATGGCAAGACGCAGCTCGCGATCCTCCGCGATGACGTCTCCGAAGACCGGGATGAGGAAGTAAGCAGGCCCCTGCTGCCCGGAGAGCAGCACCGTCTCGCCCGCTGGCACGGCCTTGAGAGCCGCGGCTCCGCGGGTACGGAACTCGCGCAACGAAACTTGACGCATAGCTGCCTCTCCATTCTTTACTGTAGCCGATTTGGCTACGCCTCGCAAAGATGAGTTTGGAGAGGGGCGCTCGGCGTGATCAATAACAATTGCGGCGGTCTTCGTTTTCGCGACCTTCGAGCTTCCTCCTTCGCTCGCCGCGACGCCGGAGGAGGTTTTTGGGCTGGTGCTCAGGGTCGGTATCTGCTCTAGCTAAGTGGAACCAATTCAGAGCCTTATGGCGACAGGAGGCTTGACTTTCAAGCATGTTTTTTAGTATCATATAACTAATGGGTCTGTAGCTCAGTGGGAGAGCGGGGGACTTCAAGCAGAGCGGCTCAAAGTCAAAATCCCCGCGTCGTGGGTTCGAATCCCATCAGATCCACCATTTCACGAGTCGCTCTCGCCAAAGCCCGCCGATAGAAGCGGGCTTTGGCTTTCTGCTCGGGTTTCGTCCGCCCAACGCCCACCGATTGAGACACAGAGTTATGCTGTCGACTGATAGGATCGTGGGATCATGACAAAGGATAAAGGCGCGCCTATATGTTTCGTTATCGCCCCGATCGGCAAAGAGGGCAGCGATGTGAGGGTTCGCTCGGATCAAGTCCTCAAACACATCATTAAGCCTGCCGCGAACGAATGTGGCTATGAAACGGTACGGGCGGACCAAATCTCAGAGCCGGGGTTGATTACATCCCAAGTGATCCAGCACGTTGTTGACGACCCGCTAGTTATAGCCGATCTCACTGGATGGAATCCTAATGTGTTCTATGAGCTTTCTTTGCGACATGCACTGAAAAGGCCCGTGGTTCAGATCATCCAAGCAAATGAGGTTATTCCCTTTGATATTGCCGCCAGCCGAACTATTCACGTCGACCATCACGATCTGGATAGTGTTGCCAAGGCAAAGGATGAAATTGTCCGTCAAGTCAAGGCTGTCGAAAGAAATCCAACAGATGTCGATACTCCTATTTCTGTCGCTATTGAGCTTCAGCTTTTGCGCCAAAGCGAGAACCCACTAGAGAAAAGCAACGCCGAGATCCTCACAACACTTTCGGAAATACGAAGTACGCTTAGCGAGATGCGGGAAGAGCCGCGTCGAATGCGACTGCATCCCGGAGCCATTGAAGAGCTTGCGATGACGCTAGGGGAAATGTATGCCGTTCTGGACTCTGAAGGCTCAGCGGACGGGCCATCTCGGGAGGGCTGGGATATCCTCCGTTCACGCATGCGCCACTCAGAGCGGGCGATCCAACACCTCTGCATGGATGCTGGTTTGCCACCCGAAATGTTCTTACGACGTATGCGTGGCAAACTGAAGGAGAAATAACCACCACACCCTCACCCGATGTCTTCGGACCAGGATTCCAGGTAGGCTTTGAAGTCGGACATGAATTTGCCGGCGTCGGCGCCGTCGACGATGCGGTGGTCGAAGCCGAGGGAGAAGAACTGGATGGTGCGGATGGCGATGGAGTCTGCGCCGTCCTTGTCGGTGACCACCACGGGCTCCTTGTTCATGCCGCCGATGCCGAGGATGGCCGACTGCGGCTGGTTGATGATGGGCAGGCCAAACTGCTCGCCGAAGATACCGGAGTTGGTGAGCGTAAACGTCCCGCCGGAGATCTCGTCGGTGGCGAGCTTCTTGCCGCGGGCGCGCTCGGCCACGTCCACAATGGAGCGGGCGATGCCGAGGAAGTTCTTCTCCTCCGCCTGCTTGATGACGGGGACGATGAGGCCCCAGTCCAGCGCGACGGCGATGCCGATGTTGATGCTCTTGTTGTACTGGATGGCGTCGCCGGCAATGTGTGCGTTGACGATGGGGTGCTTGCGCAGCGCCATGACCACGGCGCGCGTGATGAACGGCATGTAGGTGAGCTTGACGCCGTTGCGCTGCTCGTACTTCGACTTTTCCTTCTCGCGCAGGCGCACGATGCGGGTCATGTCCACCTTGAAGACGGTGTGGACGTGCGGGCTGGTGGCCTTGGACTCCACCATGCGGCGGGCGATGATCTGCCGCATCTTGGACATGGGGACGAGCTCGCCGGGGAGGGGCGCGGCGGCCTTGGCCGGTGCGGGGGCCGCAGGGGTGGGCGATCCCACCCGTGACGGGGCGGCTGTCACGAGTGGGGCACCCGCATTCGTGGCGGCGGGGCTTTCCAGGTGGGTGAGGATGTCCTGCTTGGTAATGCGGCCGGCCGAGCCCGAGCCGGGGACCTGGGCGAGGTCCACGTTGTTGTCCTTGGCGATCTTGCGGACCAGCGGCGAGGAGCGCAGCTTTTCGCCGGATGCGGCGGCCGGGGCTTCAGACCCCACCCGTGACGGTGGAGCTGTCACGAATGGGGCACCCGCAGAGGTGGTGGGTGCAGCAGTGGGTGTCGCTGAAGCAGGGGCTGCGGGTGCAGCGGCACTGCCACCGATGACGGCGACGACGGTGTTGATGCCGACGGTGGAGCCCTCGGGGAACTTGATCTCGGTCAGCACGCCGGCGGCGGGCGAGGGAATCTCCGCGTCCACCTTGTCGGTGGAGATCTCGAAGAGCGGCTCGTCGCGCTCCACGGTGTCGCCCACGGCCTTGAGCCACTTGGTGATGGTGCCCTCGGTGATGGACTCGCCCATCTGCGGCATGGGGACGTCGGTGCCGGGGCCGGAGGCTGCGGCGGGCGCGGCAGCGGGGACGGCCGTTGCTGGCGCGGGTGCGGCGGCTTCCGGTGCGGACGGGGCAGGAGCTGCGGCGGCGGGGGCGGGTGCGGCTGCCGCGGCTCCGTCGCCGATGACGGCAACGACGGTGTTGATCTGCACAGTCGAGCCCTCGGGCGTCTTGATCTCCTGCAGGGTGCCGGCGGCGGGCGAGGGGATCTCCGCGTCCACCTTGTCGGTGGAGATTTCGAACAGCGGCTCGTCGCGCTGGACGGTGTCGCCCACCTTCTTCAACCACTTGGTCAGCGTTCCCTCGGTGATCGATTCGCCCATCTGCGGCATCACTACGTCAGTCGGCATGGCAATTCCTTTCAATCTATTGGGGCCCGCGGCGCAGTCTTCCCGGCGCTGGAGCGAACACCCGTCGCCTTCCGATTATAAGTCCCGCCGCGGGAAACGCCGCCGGCAGTCTTGCCACCGCCGCGGCGCGCGGCGTAGCGTGGAAGGCGACGGCCCACAGCACACAGTACGAAAGCCACGCACGCCATCAGGAGACGTCCCCATGCGCCTGAACCGAACAGCCCTGCGTTCCTCCGTCGTTCTCTGCGCGTGCCTGGCCGGCGCGGTGTTCGCCGCGCGTCTTTCGTGGACGACGATCGCTCACGCGGAGGACCGGGCGGCGATGCGGGATGCGATGCGGCAAGCGCCCTCCGCGGTGCCGACACTCCAGGTCTACTCCCGCGAGACCGTGGTGGACGTGACCGTAACCGACAAGGATGGCAAGCCCGTGCATGGGCTGACCCGCGACGATTTCACGGTGAAGGAAGATGGCAAACCGCAGGCGATCCGGGGCTTTGAGGAGTTTGGAGCGGACGCGCCTGCAGCCAGCGCGCCGCCCAAGCTGCCGCCGCACGTCTACACCAACCTGCAGCCGCCGCCGGCCAGCGGAGCGGTGAACGTGATGCTGCTCGACTTTCTGAATATTGCGGCCATGCCCGGGATCGAGATTCTGGGCGCGGAGGATGCGCAGGGGCGCGCCTTTGCCGCACAGAATACCGTGAAGCGCGAGGCGAAGAAGTATGTGGCCACCATGCCGGCGGGGACGCGGGTGATTGTGCTGGGCCTGTCCAACAGCCTGCGCACGCTGCAGGGGCTCACGTCCGACCCGGCGCTGATTGGCGCGTCGCTGGATACGCTGGACTACAACGCGCAGGGCCGCGTGGCCACGTATCAGGAGTTCTGCGCGCAGGCAGAGCTGCGCACACGCATGACGCTGGAAGCGATGAACCAGATTGCCGCCGACCTGGCCGGTACCAGGGGCAAGAAGAACCTGCTGTGGTTTTCCGTGGGCATTCCCTGGCTCACCGACCCCAGCGCTCACGCGGAGTGCCTGCCGGACTACTCCTCCGATCTGCTGAAGACGTATGGGCTGCTCGCGGCCGCGCAGGTCACCGTCGACCCCATCGACGCGCGCGGCGTTACCACCATGCCCAACGCATTCATCACCTCGACCGGCGCACTGTGGGAGAACATCCCCGCACTGCCTGCGCCGCAGTGGATCGCAGCTTCACGTGCCTACATGCAGAAGACGGCGGAAGAGGAGCTGGCCATGGAGTCCATTGCGGAGGCCACGGGGGGAACGGCTTACTACAACTCCAACGACCTTGCGGCGCAGATCTCGAAGGCCATCGACAAGGGCTCGCACTACTACACGCTGACCTATGTGCCACCGGGGAAGAAGTACGACTGGGGCCACCACTCGATCAAAGTCACGGTGGAGCAGCCGGGCCTGCATCTGCTGTATCGCCGGAGCTACGATGCGGTCGATCCGGCGACGATCCAGCCGCCGCCGGCGCTGGCGATGGGGATCGAGCCCGCGCGGTCCGCGGCTGCTGGGCCGGTGGACATGCGCGCGGAGATGGGGCGGAGCATGCCGACCTCGCAGGGCGTGCTGTTCGATGTGCAGGTGGAGCCGAGCACGGAGACGGTGAAGCCGGGCGATCCGGCGGTGTTCGGCGTGTTGGATGTGAAGCTGAAGGCCAAGCCGCTGGCACGCTATGGATTCACCTACGCGTTTCCGGGTCGCGAGATTGTGCTGAAGCCAGCGGATGACGGCACGCAGCGCGGCTCGCTGGAGTTCGACCTTGCGGCGTACGATGGCGACGGCAACGTCGTCACCAGCCTGCGCCAGGCCATCGAACTGAACCTGACCGCGGAGCAGGCTGCGCAGCTCGCGCACTCGCCGTTCCGCTACTTCCAGCAACTGGACCTGCCGGCCGGTGCGCTGTTTGTGCGCGTTGGCGTGCTGGACCGCACGGCCAACAAGGTGGGGACGGTGGAGATTCCGGTGACGGTGGCGAAGCCTGTGCATACCGCCGCGCAATAAGGTTATGTTCGCGGCTCGGTGCCGGGACGCGGGGCGTACGATGGTTCCGCTGACCGAAGGAGATTCGATGCGCATCTTGAGCGCCGCTGCCCTTGCCGTGATTCTGTCCGGTTCGATACATGCGTACCCGCAGAGCCCGTTGCCGCTCTCCGGCTGTGCTACGCCGGCGGAGGTGCGTGCGACATTCGAGACCACGCTCGCGCAGGAATCGCTGGTCAAGTTGAAGATCAAGGACCGCGTTGTGCTGCAGCAGAAGGTGCTGGACGAGCTGCTGGCGAAGTATCCGCACGAGTACTTGCTGTACGAGCAGCAGATAAACCAGGCGCAGATACTCCAGATGTACGCGACGGACCAGGCGGCGACGGACGCGGCCAAGCAGAAGTTCGAAGCGCTGCGCGACCGTTGGGTGAAGGGTGCGAAGGACCATCCCGACGATCCGCTGGCGCTGCTGCTGGCAGGCCGCGCCCTGGAGGGCAAGGACACACCCGAAGCTCTGCGCATGCTCGACGCCGCCAAGGCCGAGGCTCCGGAATTTCCGTGGCCCGCGCACGAGCTGGCGCTGCAGTATTGGTCGGGAAAGTTTGCCGATGACGCGAAGATGAAGGAGAACCTGGAGGCGTTCTACTCGCTATGCCCTGCGTGGACTGCCGATTCCTCGTACGGCGGCATGAGGGACCGCATGATGCTGCAGAAAGACCTGCCCGCGATGGGCAAGACGACAACGGCCCTGCGCGCGCGGCTGGAAACAGAGACGGACCCGGTGCGGCTGAAGGACTACCAGATCCTTTGGCAGCGTGAGTTCCTGGTGCGGCCTCCCAGCGAACACGATGCGCTGCGCCAGCAGATCCGGCTGGACCTGAAGCGGCTGGAAGCGCTGGCGCCCAGCGGCGATGCCGGCTATCGCTCGTTCCTGGTGGAGGGCTACGGGTTGAGCGGCGCCTCCAAGGACGAGCTGGCAGCCATGGCGGATGCGGCCGCGCGCGACTTTCCGCACGGCGCGCCGGCCGAGACCAAGCTGTGGGATGAGTGGAACAAGCAGCATCCGCGGCCCGATGGACAAAAGGATCTGGACGCGTGGAAGGCGTACGAAGCCGCCGATCTCGACCAGGTGAAACAGCTTATCCGCGAGTTCCCGGACGATGTCTATGCGCAACGGAGCGAGCTGCTGCAGGTTGCGCTGGACGATGAGTTCATCTCCCAGGAAGACGGCATTGCGGCGCTGGACCGCTATCTGCAAGCGATGCAGGACTACAGCGGATTCGGCACCATGTCGTTCCAGGATGTCGATCCTCCGCGGTTCCTGCTGGACCATGGCTGGCAGCCGGAGCGCGCGCTGGAGCTGCTGAAGAAGACCAGCACCTACCGCGACGGCGGCCATACGAAGGTCGACTGGTGGGACAATATCGCCGACTCCGACCTGAGGCGGTTCCAACGCGGCGACGACTCCCAGGACCGCGACACGCTGGGCATGATTCTGAAGGCAGCGGCGCTGGCGGGCAAGCCGGATGAGGCGCTGAAGTTTCGCGCGGCGATTGAAGGGCCGCTGCCGAGCGACAAGAACGCCCGGGAGACGTACTGGACCAATCGCGCACGATTGGCCGCGCTGGACAAACGCCAGCAGGACGCGGTCGTCTACTACCGGCTGGCGCTGGACAGCCGCACGCACCAGCCGGAGTATCGCCATGGCCTGCTGCGCGACGAGCTGACCGCCGAGTTCCACGACCTGTGGAAGGTGCAGGGCGGTACGGAAACAGCGTGGCTGGCATGGAACCCGCCGGCCTCTGCCGCCGCGAGCGCAGTCTCTACAGACAAGGACAAGGCCGCGATTGCGAAGAGCGCCGCCGCAGCGAAGAAGCCGGACGCCGATGGCGACTGGCGCGATGCGGGCAAAGACATGCCTGCGTTCGAGCTGTCCGACTTTGCCGGCAAGACGTGGCGGCTCGGCGATCTCTCCGGCAAGGTGGTCGTCATCACCACATGGGCTACGTGGTGCGAGTGGTGCCGGCTGGAGGACCAGTACCTGGAGAAGTTCTACGAGAAGGAAAAAGACCGCAAGGACGTGGCGATCCTGAGCTTCGACGTGGATGAGAATCCCGGCCAGGTGCTGCCGTTCATGCAGAAGCAGGGGTATACGTTCCCGGTGCTGGCGGCCTTCTCCATTCCGCAGAAGATGCAGGACCTGGTGCCGCGCACCTGGATCGTTGGCGCGAACGGCCATTGGCTCTGGATGAAGAATGGATTCGACGACGCGCAGACGTATGCGGATTTTGAGAAGGAGATGCTGGACCGGATTGAGAAGGCGAAAGCCGGCCAATAGCCGTACCCGTTCCTAGTACCCTTAACCTTATGCCCGACCTCAAAGCCGCAGTCATCGGCACCGGCGGGGCGGCGCAGCTTCATCTCGCTGCGTACGCCGCGTCGCCGCACACGGTGCCCGTCGCCGTCGTCAGCCACTCCGCAGAGCGCGCCGCCGCGCTGGCCGCCGAGCATGGTATTCGCCCCTACATTTCGGCGGAGGCGATGCTCGCCGCAGAGCGCCCCGATGTCGTCTCGGTCGCAACGTTGGAGTGGGACCATGAGGCGCCGGTGCTGTTGTCGCTGGCCGCCGGCGCACACGTGCTGTGCGAGAAGATCATGGCAGACACGCTGGCCTCGGGCGAGAGGATGCTCGCCGCCGCGCGCGCGGCGCACCGCACGCTCGGCGTCAACTACAACTACCGTGCCGTGCCGGCGCATGGACTGCTGCGGCAGGCGATTGCCGCCGGCGACTTTGGCTCGCCGTGCCTCTTCTCCGCGCACATGCACGCGTACCTGTTCCCGCACCTGCTGGACCTGATGCGTTCCTTCTTCGGCGACCCGGTCGAAGTCACGGCCACCGCCCTGGACTACCAGGCGCTGCGGCCACCGGTATCGACGGGGCCCTCCGGTAGGCCGTGGACGTTTGGCGAGGGCGTCGAGATGCTCTACCACCCCTCGATCGCGACGACGGCTACGTTCCGCTTTGCGAGTCCGAATTTTCTGGCGACCATGTCGGCTTCGGCGCTGGTGCCGCTCGAAGAAAACTTCTGGTCCTTCGCGCTCTACGGCACGCGCGGCTCGCTCGCCATCGATCGCGCCACTCGCGCGAACCTCAACGGCACGGCCTCGCTCGGTGCGCTCGCCGCGAAGATCGCCGCGCTTCCACCCTGCTCCTACGCGGAGTCCTTCTTCCTCTCGGTGGCGGCCTTCGCGGAGGCCGTCGCGAACAACCGCCCCGCGCCCGTCACCGGCGAAGACGGCCTCGCCGCACTCCGACTGGACGCAGCTATGGTCGAGTCCATCCGGGCCGGTCGTGCCGTGCCACTCTCTGCAAACAACTCGACCACGGATGAACACGGATAGAAACGGATTAGGACAAGTCTCTTAATTCTTTTCGCTTGATCCGCTCTTATCCGTGTGATCCGTGGTCGGCTTTGTTTTGGATCGGTACCATCGGCGTAAATCGGTGTCAAGTTTTTGTTCCGGCCAGCAGCTCGTCGAGCGATTCACAGGCCACTATCTGCCGCCCGAAGACGCGGCCGAAGTTGCGCGCCGCCGCGTTGGCAGCGCGCTCCATGGTGGGGTCGGCGCTGTCGGAGGCTTCCAGCTCCAGGCTGGTGACGCCGCGGTCGGTGATGCCGCAGGGAATAATCCAGTCGAAGTCGCGGAGATCGGTGGTGACATTGAGCGCGAAGCCGTGCGAGGTGACGCCCTGCGAGACGTGCACGCCGATGGCGGCGAGTTTTTTTTCGAGCGCGCGGCCATGCACGTCGGCGTCCGCGAACTCCGTGCCGCCGAAGGTCCACACGCCCGTGCATTTGGGGATGCGCTTGGCCATCACGCCGAAGTCCGCGCAGGTGCGGATCAGCGCCTCCTCCAGCATGCGGACGAAGTCGACGGGGCCGAGATGCGGGCCGCGCTTGTTGGGGAAGTCGCCGCGCAGGTCGAAGATGGGATAGCCGACGAGCTGGCCGGGGCCGTGGTAGGTGACGTCGCCGCCGCGGTTGATCTCGTGCAGCTCCACGCCGCGCGCCCCGAGGAACTCGTCGCTGGCGACGATGTTGGCGCGCGAGGAGTTGCGGCCGAGCGTGATGACCGGCGGATGCTCCAGCAGCAGCAGCGTGTCGCCGATGGCGCCGGCCTTGCGCGCCGCGACCACGCGCGCCTGGATGGCGAGGCCCTCCGCGTACGGCACGCGCCCGAGTTGGAGGAGATGGATGTACATGCGCTCCGTTACCATCCGATGCGCTTCAGTCCCTGCACGGCATCGAAGTGGGTGTCCTGGCTCATCAGCGGGAGACGGTGCTGGCGGGCGAGTGCGGCGATCCAAAGATCGTTGGACGGGATGGGCTTGCCCGCCTTCTTCAATTCAGACCGGAGCTGAGCGTAGTGACTTGAGGTCTGCTCGTCGACTGCCAAGACACGGGTTGCGGCGATGAGCTCCTCCAGCCACTTCTCATACTCCTTGCGGCGGCGCGACTGTGCGATTCCGAACCGGTATTCGCCGAGAACGATGGACGGCAACTCTATACTCGCCGCCTGGCTGAAGAGCCGGACCGCCGCCGGCTCGTCGTCGGCTACGGCGGAAAGAGCGTTCGTGTCTAAAATCATCGCCAGATCACGCCCAGTCCTCAGGGTCAATCTGTTCGAATTCGCGCTTCATGATTCCGTTGATGCGCACCGTCTCTTTGTGAAGATGCTTCAGCCCACCCGCCAGCCGAACCCAGGGCTTCTGCTCTTTGTTGGAGGCAGCGGCCAGTTTCTCTTCCACAGCTTCTGTCACGAAGACGCGCAAGGCAACGCCGCGCTGGGCCGCAGCCGACTTGGCCCGACGGAAGATCGGATCGGGAATCTCAAGCGTCGTCTTCATATTGCAAGCGTCCCATATTTATGGGAGTGGCGTCAAACCGGCACCCAACAGCCTAGTGCGAGAATGGGTAGATGATCGCCTCACGATACCCAGATGCGATAGACCCGAGCCGCGTGGGCACATACTCACCCCTTGCAAAAGCTGGCGGGGGCTACGTCTGGGATGATGTTCTGGAATATCGCGTCTGGTGCCATCCCGAGCGAGGTGCATCCGACGAACACGATGGCAGTGACTACTATTTTTCCTTCGCGACCTATGCCGAAGCCGCTGCGTTCTCCGAGGTTACTCTCGGAGTTGAGGAGCCACTTGCCTTGATCCTCCAGGCGGAGTATATCGACGAACCAGTGGCCGGTGAGTACCGCCATATGAAGGATGCGCGCGTCGCAGAATGGCCCGTCGAATTCTTGCATCGCCCTCGACGGACCCCCAGAACTATACCTGATTTCCTGTCGCCCAACGCACCAGCGAATCGGCTAGACATTCTGCGTGGGCTAGCAAAGGCTGAAGTATAAGACCTCACGTTTCGATTACACATTCACCGCTTTGCCTTCGACGCTGCTGTACGCATCGAGCAGCGCTTCGGCGACCGTGGGATGCGCGTGGATGGTGAACATCATCTCTTCGACGGTCGCCTCCAACTGCAACGCGGTGACGGCTTCGGCGATGATCTCTGTGGCGTACGGCCCGATGATGTGCACGCCGAGGATCTCGCCGTACTTGGCGTCGGTGACGACTTTGACGAAGCCGTCGTGGGCGTCGAGGATGGTGGCCTTGGAGTTGCCGACGAAGGGGAACTTGCCCACCTTGACCTGGAAGCCCTTCTCCTTTGCGGCGGCTTCCGTAAGGCCCACGCTGGCCACCTGCGGATCGGTATAGGTGCAGCCGGGGATGCGCGTTTTGTTCACCGGCTTGGCGTACTTGCCGGCCATGCGCGCGGCCACCACCAGGCCTGCCATGCTGCCCACGTGC
>Ga0302197_10004847_pt1 | contig 11703 bp, 6 predicted proteins | sample II_Bog_N2_1_FD_193526 | JGI IMG/M metagenome (GOLD analysis project Ga0302197, IMG submission 193526) | Peat permafrost microbial communities from Stordalen Mire near Abisko, Sweden - II_Bog_N2_1 | ecosystem: Environmental > Terrestrial > Soil > Wetlands > Peat | place: Sweden: Abisko, Stordalen...
TCCCCTCCTTGGCAGATTCCGGGAGTCGGAACTTTTTCCGATACCAGGCAGGCCCCATGTAGATACTATGCATATCACCACTGCTATGGACGATGAGTGTCTTGTAGGAATCGACATCGTTGTAGGTATGAGGCGTGCTCACGGAATCCCACTTCGAGTCATCAAATCCCGGGGCTTCGGCACCGGGAATATCCTGTTTGAGAAATTTCCAACCGCTGTTGAAGTTAAAGACAGCCCGGGGAGAAGCGGGCGGTGCATAGGCGGGCGCAGGCGTCGGCGCAGGTGAAGGTGTCACCGGAGAGGTGGCCGCGGGAGATGCGGCAACTGGGCCCGTGCTTGTCTTCCCAGAATTTTGGTTCAGCTGCCCACCGGCATCCGCTGCGCGAGCCAGAGTTATGGACGCGAGGAAAAGTACAGGGAAGAGGTAGGCCTTGGATCGCGCAAAACTGATGATGGAATGCATGGTATATGTTTTTTGAGCTAAATTTCTAACCCGTTTCTATGGAACCGCTGATTCAGTCCAGCTCAAGCCAATCGCAGGAATAACTGGGTGTCAGAACGGGAGCGCTACCGATTGTTTGAAAGGATCTCTTGAAACTACCGACTGCCTCACTTGCGCACAAATGCAAAAGTGCGTATTCCTATGATGATATGCGCAATTCATAAACATCATGAATAAGAGAGTCGCCATCGTTTATCCATCAACCTTCAACTGGATGAACCAATGCATGGATGGCATCCGCCACTATTCACGCGAGCGAGGAAACTGGTATCTTTTGAGCAGTCCCCCGGCCCTCCGGGGCGTGGGTGGAGCACTCAGCCTCGGGGAGATGCGCGGCTGGAAGGGAGATGGCATCATCGCGCTTCTTGACGATGTCAGGGAACTTCGCATCGCCCGCAGCATGGGAATACCGGTCGTGAATTTGGGCGCGAGGCTGCCGCATTCCCTCGGCATTCCACGCCTCCTTGTCAACAACCGGCACTGTGGCCGTCTTGCCGCCGACCATCTGCTGAGCCGTGGATTAAAGCATCTTGCAGTATTCGGCTGGAAGGGTGCCTGGTATGCCGATGAACGATGCACCGCTTTCTGCGAGCGGGCAGCCGAAGTGGGGGTGACGTGCGAGGTTTTCCTTCGTGATCCCAAGAAAGAGGGGCCAAAAAATTGGACTCAACGCGTTGCGGAGCCGGCTAGGTGGTTGGCCACGCTGCCTCGTCCCTGCGGAGTCTTCGCCATCCATGATTACATGGCGCAACTACTGTTGGAGGCCTGTCATGAAGTGGACTTGTGCGTGCCGGATAACATTGCCGTGATCGGCATGGATAATGACGAGGCCATTTGCGAGCACTCGGTTCCCACATTGAGCAGTATTTCTCGCAATTCCGAACAACTGGGATGGGAAGCTGCTATGTTATTGGATCGCTTGATGGGAGGTGAAATCCCTTCAACGAACGACCTGTTCATCGAACCTGACGGAGTCGTTGCCCGGCAATCCACGGACCTGTTGCATTGTGAGGATCTGCTGGTGCAGCAGGCGCTTGAATTCATGAGGAAGAATCTGCCCTCTCCGTGCAATATCGCGCATATTGCAGAACATGCAGGCGTCTCAAAAAGGACGCTTGAAACGCGCTTCCAGGAAAGTTTGCAAAGCTCACCTCATGAGTACCTCACAACACTGCGTGTGCAACACGCTCAAACCCTGATCCGAAGCCCGGAAAACAAACTCACTCTCCGGCAAGCCGCAGCCGCGTGTGGATTTATGACGATAAGAACTTTTTACGCTGCTTATAAACGCGTGACGGGAGAATCCCTAGACTCCTCTCACTTTGCCAAAGATGCGTAGGAGCTGAGTGATACTACACCTCGATCTTGCCCGATGATCGAGCATCCCGTCCCCTCTAAACGAAAGGAATCACCGTGGCAAAGGAGTGCCCTCGTCGTTGACATAAACATTGCAGACTCCTCCATGCGCCGAGGCAAAGGCTAGCGGCAGGGTGGCATCAACCGAACTCGGGAGATACTGAGAGTATAACGGTCAGTAATGAGATTTATGGAGCGCATTGACGAACGGTCTACTTGTTGGCGAGCGCGAACTTCTGAGAACGCAGGGCGAGTTCCCCTGCCTTGAAGGCGTGATGCTGGGTCATGGCATTCTCCGTGCGATTCAGAGAATCGAGAATGAGTTGGCCAAAAAAGGGGAATCCTACTTTGCCGGAGAGATCCATTCGGGTCTCCCCCTTGCCATCCACCAGGATCAGGGTGTCGCTTTGCTGCGGATCATGACCGATATCAATGAATTTACGGAGTTCGATATAGCCAGAAGTTCCAAGAATTAACGTCCGTCCATCCCCCCAGGTGCGCAATCCGTCGGGAGTAAACCAATCCACGCGGAAGTAGCCGCGGACCCCGTTCGCTCCGAGCAATGTCGCTTCCCCGTAATCCTCGAAATCCGGATGTGCCGAGTGATTCAGGTTGTCAGAGGCAGCCTGCGTGACAACCGCGTCATCCGCCCCGGAAAAGGCGAGATATTGGTCGGTCTGCTGACTCCCAATGTCACAAATAATTCCTCCGTACCGGGCATGGTCAAAGAACCAATCCGGCCGATCCGAGACTCCGAGCCGGTGCGGCCCCAAGCCGAGCACCTGAATCACCCGTCCAATGGCCCCTGCACGCACCAGGGCCTCAGCATGAACGGAGCACTCCGAGTGAATCCGCTCGCTGTAGTACACCATGTATTTCCGCCCTGTTTCCGCCACAGTCCGCTTTGCATCGGCCAACTGCTCCAACGAGATAAAGGGTGCCTTGTCGGTGAAGTAATCCTTCCCCGACTTCATCACCCGGCAACCAATGGCGGCACGGTCACACGGAATGGCCGCTGCGGCCACCATCTGCACCTCCGCATCATCCAGAATCTCGCCGAGGCTCCGCGCACTTTTCGCCTCGGGATGTTTTCCCAAGAGAGATTCCACTTTTTTGGGATCGGGGTCATAGACCCACTTCAGAAGACCTCCCGCCTCAACCAACCCCTCGCACTGACCGTAGATATGCCCATGGTCGAGATGAGCGGCGGCAAAGACAAACTCCCCACGACCGACAACCGGCCCCGAAACTTGGGATGGATTGTTATCGTCGCTCACCTTGGGAAAATTCTGCGGAAATTGGATGGGTGGCGATCCTTAAAAATCCTATGCAAGATGAAACACTTCCTTGAGCTCCCGTGACACCGGACTGTTGTCCGGGTTCGAGGGCATGACATCCCCCATGTGAGCCCACCACTTCGCACAAATGGGAGTTGAGGCGATCGCGACCCATCGTGCTTCATCCTCTATCTCCACATAGCCGAAGAGTTGGCGCGTCTCGGGATGCAGGAAGATGGAGTAGTTGTGCACCCCATGCTGTTTTAGAACCTCTTGAAGTTCCGGCCAGATAGGGGAATGGCGGAGTTCATATTCCTCCTCGCTCCCCTCGTTGACGCTCATCACGAATGCTTTGCGGATCATGGCTGGTGGTGTGGTGGGTTGTGGCGGGATTCTCAGGAAGCTCTAGATAGCCGTTTCAAATCAAACATCAATGATGGCAATGTCGTGGGCTTTTAGGGAGACCTTGCGTGGCTTACCCTGGGCATTCCAGACATCCGTCCGTTGGGACTCCGCACTGTTGTTGATGACGACAAGTTTTCCCTTCTTGGGGAAAAAGGCGCACTCGGTGCGGATGTTGGAGCAGTTCCATTTACGGAAATCAGCCTCCCGATTTGCGGCCCAAAGGATGGCGCGGTGAATCAACCTCGTGTTCTGAGGATTGAATTTGAATCCAGCAAGGTAAACACTCCGTCCTTTCCCAAACTGGTTCACAGCGATCCGTGGCGAACCCTCTTTCTCCGCCAGGATGCTCACTCCAGCTCCCAGCGCAAAGATGCCATCGACTTCCTTGCCGAAGTCAACGTCACCTTCCGCATCCTCCGTGATGAAATGGGATTTTGTGGAAAGCGACGCCTTGTATTTACCGTTGGCCAGTCGTTCCCCCCGGTCGCGATCCACACCAAGGAGATGGGAAAGCCGGAAAAGTTGCCCGGTTTCGGGTGCCGCCGAAGGCTCCGCAATACCAATAAATCCGCCGCCGAGTTGTACCCACCGGGTGAGGATTTCACTGATCTTTGGGTCCTCCCAACGGTAACCGCCACTCCAGGCGCTTCCCTCCCGACCACAGTTGATGATGACCTTCACATCCTTGGGCACGCCCTTCGTCAGGAGATCATCGAAGTCGATGAAAACGACATCCAGTGGCAATCCTGCAAGCGACTCAAGCAATTCCCCGTAGTCGAGTCCTGGCTGATAATGGCCTGAAGCCTGCCAGGAACGAAGACTCCCCCAGGCCGTCAGGACCGCCACCTTGAACGGGGCGGTATAGGCCTTGTCCCCTTGATGGAAGGACTTCAGAAGACGGAATTCATCGGCCAACCCAGCGATGTAGTCCTGAAAATCAGGATAAGGTTCGACCAGCGAGAGATAGCCACCGAGACCGATCCGGTCGATGGGGGCGCGGATGATACCACGACGGGCATCGATCCAGAAATTCTTTGCATCCAGCGTGGGATTGCCACCCTTCTTGAAGGTTGGCTCACCCTTCAATCCCGTGGGGAAAAGATAGGGATGGAGGCGGAGTTCGTGAGTCTTTACGCCGGTGGCGTGAGCGCACTTGCGGACTTCGAAGGCGTTGAACACGCACTTGATCAGTCCGTCAAAGCCGAATTCCTTGAAACGCGGGCTGTAGGGTTCCACTCCGATCCAGTGATCATCGTAGAAGACGAAGGCTTTTTTGCCGTCCCGATGCACCATGTCGATGCACTTGCGTCCAAACTCCACCACAAAATCGTGGATGAACGCCATGTAGTCCCGGTAGCGTCTGGAGGGGGCGTTGTGGGTCGAATTATAGAGACCCCCGTTGACGAAATCCTCCGAGGTGAGGCGGTATCCGTATTTTTTCTCAAACAACTTCAGCGCACGCGGGCTGACCGTCATCTCATAGTCACCCCAGTCGGAATAAATGTAACGCAGGTTGGGATCAGATCCCCAGAACCAGCTAAAGTTGTAAAACATGGAGGTGAACCGCACGACTGTCGTGTCGGAATGCTCCTTCAGCCAGGTGGCCAGAAACTCCAGAATCACCTTCTGGGTTTCAGGATGCATCGGATCGACCGCCGCGAGATGCTCCCGATCACCCCAATTGTTGGTGATGTGGTTGTACATCGAGATTTCCTCCCAGATTCGGAAAGCGAGGAAATTGACGGTGTATTTGTGCCCGGGGATCGTCTTGGAAATGGTGACCGTCCCCTTTTTCGCGTCGATGGCCCAATTTGCCTTGGGAACCTCCTTGCCCGTGGTGCGATCAAACACCTGCCACCATTTCTTGGGATCGTCCGAGAAATTCACCACGAACTGCTCCCTGAAAAACCCCTCGAGCAGAGTCACCGTGAGCTTGGATTTGTCGGCCACGAGCGGGAAGCTCATGAGGAAATTCTGCTGAAGCTTCTCCAGATTTTTTCTGGCCCACGGTTGAACCGATCGCACCAGGCAGACGGTCGAATAGATGTCGTATCCGGCATTGACGATCTCGGGGGAAAGCTGGGTTCCGTCACTGTCACGGATCGTGTCAGCGCCCCATTTCTTGGCTAATTCAAGCGTGAGTTTTTCATAACCAGCCTCACCAGGTAGGGTAAACCCTCCTGTTTCCTTTGATGTTTTGATTTTCATGATGGGTGTAAAATAATCGAGAAGATCGATTCAGCCTCCTTCGCTGAATCAGGAGGATGCCTTCGTCTCGTCGTCAAGGTTGTGATGCCTGACCACGGTACCGTCATCCAGAGGGTTTTCCTTGACCAGCTTGAGTCGGCGGAACAGTTCCACGAGATCACGCAGACTGCCCCAGGTGAACCAGACCGTCACCACCATACCGATCGCAAACGGAAGGGCAATGTAGGTCATGTGGAAAAATTTTGACCAGGTGACATCGCTCCAGGGATGAATAAGATTCCAGATCGTGATCCCCGCAAAAACAAGAAACCAGGAGAAGCGGTAGACAAACAGGGTTATCGAGATGGCCATGTCCCCCTTGGTGAATTCGGGGGTGATCCCAAGCAGGAGTTTCCAGGAAAAACGCCTTTTCTTTTCCACCGGGGCAACATGGCTTTCCCCCTCAACCGCCCATTTACCGCGATGGAGCATCCGGTCGATATTGAACGGCTCCCGAGAGGTGAGCAAAGAGAGCCCTATGTAGAGGGTAATGGAGGTAATGATCGCAAAGAACCAGACCCACTGGCCGCTGATCGGAAACTTTTCCGGACCGACAACCCAATTCAGTCCGTAGATATGGCGGGAGAGATATTCCTCGATAACAATCTTGGCTCCAGAAAGTGCCCCGGGGTTGTTAGCCAAAAGCCAGGGATAGATGCTTCCCTTCCAGTGCTGCTGAAACAACATGCCGCTGAGGCTGACAACAGCACCGCCAACCATGGCTCCCCAGGCTCCGACAACGGTGCCTCTCTTCCAATAAAAACCTCCGATGATCGCGGCACCGGCACCGCTGAAGATGGCCGTGGCAAAGGCGATGAACATCAAAATGTAATCCGTCTGTTTGAACAACAGGCTGAAAAAGAAGGCGAAGGTGGCAACGCCGATCACCGCCAGTCGAAGGACGATCAGGTGATTGCGAGTGCCCATCGGACGCTTCCGCAGAGGCACGATCAAATCCTGAACCAGAATCGTTCCCCACGAATGCATCATCGTCGCATCAGTTGAAATCAGCGTGAAGAGCATCACGGCGGCAAACATTCCCTTGATCATAATGGGAAGCATGAGTCCCAGCGCCGTCGGAATCGTCATCTGTTTCTGGAGGGCGGGATTGGAGATCTGATCAAGCACGTGTTGCACGGAGGCCGCACCGGCGGAGTATTTCGGGTTATGCAGGAAGCAGTAGGCTGAAATCGCGAGGATGATCAGCATCAGCGTACGCACTTCATTGCGCCAAGGACCAAGGATCGCCCCCATCTTCTGTTCATGCGCGTTGATGGCAGCGGAACGGAATCCATGGCCGGCCTGATTGCTCTGCCAACCGTAGGCGTTGGCGAAGATAGCAATCAGGATGAACCACATGTTGAAATCTTGCGTGGCGCTCGAATTAAAGGGATTGAAGAGCGAGTGTCCCTGTGGCACGGCGAGCATGGAGGTTGACACATCATGCCAGGAGAAAAGGATGATGAGTGTCGCAGCAATCACCATGAAGAAGATCAGGGAAGCGATACCCTCCAGACAGGTAACAATCATGAGCGTGAGTTGCCCTCCCACGCAGGTGATCAACATCCCTGGCAGAAGCAGAAGCAGCATCACTACTACATAGGTTGGAATAACATGCCCACCGAGATGGATTGTCTCAGGGAACCCGCAGAAGTAGACGAAGAATCGGCCCCCAACAGCCGGATAGATCCCGTAGGTCAACATTCCCGAAACGAAGGCCAAGCCTCCGGCAAAGAGCCTGAATGCCTTTGAATAACGGACTTCAAAGAATTGTGCCATCGTCATGACACGGCTCTCGCGGTAGCGATAGACGATAAAGCCGGAGAGCAGAATGAAGAGCCAAATGGCATTATTGGCCAGCAACCACCAGACTTGGGTGAAGCCTCCTACATAAAACTGCTCGAAATAGGCGACGACCCAGACCGCTCCGTATCCCGCCTCCCCAGTCGCGGTAGCCACCAGAAAGCGTCCGGCGATGCGGTCTGCGGACATGAACGCCGCGACACTTCGGGTGTATTTGCGAGTTTTGACAATGACCAGTGCAATGAACCCAAGAGGGACCAGCACCATCATCCAATCGATCGGAGTAAAGTTCATGATGGGGGAGTTATTTCTTTTCTACAAAAGGGAGATCCTTCCCAACGAGACTGAGACACTCTATGGCGGCGAGGCCGAACTGTGCTGTCTCGTTCGAGGTGACATCGGCCTCATCGACGGGCTCCAGCACATCGGGCCCTTCAATGTGCAACAGAGGAAATGGCTTTGAAAGCAATTTGTACCCATCTGATCCGCTAAAGAACTCTTTCCAGGAACGGGCGGCCAGCACGGAGCTTTTTGTCTTCCAAGCCGCGTAGGCGGTCAGCCTTGAGTGAGCCTGCATGAGGGAAACCTTTTTGAGCGGCTGACCAAGTTGTTTGATCTGCTCCTCGGGGCTGGCATTGTAGAGCTCACAGTATTGCAGCCAGGACTTCTCGTACTCCGGAACATCAAGTAACTGAATGAGTTCGGCATTCACCTCGAACGCACCGAAAACGCTGTTGAGATGGGAGACATCTATCATCTCGCTTTCCTTGGTGAATTTTCCGGTCTCAGGATCGTAGGCTCCTCCTCCTGAAAGCCAACCATGAGGCAGGGCGGCGATGCTGCGCATGCTGGTGAGAAGCTTGTCCTTGTACTTCGCCTCTCCTGTGCGTTCCCATGCGGTCAGAAGGGCCGCTGATACGGCCCCCCAATCCGTGCCAACGCTGACACTCACCGCCGTGGGATCGCTCTCTTTGGTTAACTTCCTTCTGGGGGAAACCTCCGCAAGTTTCCGATCGGCCTCAACCTCTTCCCAGAGGAGATCCCCAATGCGCTCATCTCCCGTCAGGTAATAATAGAACCTCCTGTTCTCCGCCGTGCTGATACGGAGTTGCTTGGCACTGTCTCCCCAGGGCACCACCCCGTGACGTGTTCCGATTCCGGCAAATTTTCCAAGATGATAGACAGAGACTTCCCCGGTGTGCCGTGTCATTGCCTCCGCCATCCGGAAATTATCGGCCCTTCCGGAACGCAGGTAGTTGTACCAGAGCCAGAGATCGGTCGAGAGTTCGGAATTGTCCCAGGCAAATCCCCCTACGTCGTATCGCCAGACATGACGATCCTTGTCGTAGGTGTGCATCACATCGCCGTAATGCCAGAACCCGTACCAACGTCGCTGATCGACCTCCTTTTTGTAAAAATCAAAAAAGAAAACGAGCTGATCCTCAATGCCGACAGCCACGGGGTTTGAACGGTCGGGAAGACCCCAGATGGCACCGCCAAAAACTTCTGCCCGTTTGTAATCCTCGGGCTTGCAGGCAAGCTGGGGCGGAGTGGAGAGCGTTTCCGCCATCTCCACGAGATGGGATCTGGAAGGCGTCGAAGGCAACGCCCACAGCATCAACTCACTGGTGCGCGCGACTCCCTTCGGGGTGCAGTAACCCGGCTCGTAATCCTCGTAGGTCACATCAAGTGCCTGAAGCTGTTTCGCATAGGTATTCAATCCCATCTCGTCGTGATAGAAGCGCATGTCCATCGGCCTTGCCTCGGGAGACCAAAGCCACAGGGTGACTTCGGCGTTATCCGTGGCCGCGTTGCGGATGTCGAGCTGCCCCGGATTGCTCTGCCAGAAATTGCGTATCCCGAAGGCCACTCCTCCCGTCGGGCTGCCAAGATAACCGAGTCCTGAGGAACGATGACCTGTCGCCGAATCCAGCCAGACATAGCCGGGAGCCGTCCGTTTCCGGATCACAAAGGAATCCGAGTTCGGCTGAACTAGGGTAAAATCACCGAAGGCCGGAATGAAATCGAGGTGGCTGCCGATACGGGCACCTGCTCCATGAAGCACATCGACAGGAACCGCGGTCCCCGCTACCTGGGAGGAACGAACCGTCGCTCCCGGATCCCTTCTCAAGCCTGTCAATCCGCGCACCGCTTCACCCCAAAGCCCTTTGTCTTCTCCCGAGAAACGAACATGCCTGTCGTACAGTTCGCCTTTCATCGGCACATTGAAACGAAGGCCGATCCCGCTCAAGAAATCTTTGTTCTCATCGCCGTCATAGATCATCGTGTGCATCACTCGGATCGAGTCCCCTCCTGCATAGAAGTAGAGTCTGACCACAAAGGGGATCAATCGCCTTCCGGAAGCCGTCACATGGGTTCCCTCGATCTTGACGACTGCCAGGACAGGCCCTCGCTGCTCGATTTTCACGGAGGAGATTTCCCCGGTGAGGGATTCCTGCTTCCATGAGCCATTTTCATCGGGCTCCGCTTTATCGCGACGAAGGCAAACCAGCCGGCCGTTGGTCGCGGCAAGCTTGCCGTCGCGGATGAGGGACTCGATAAGGACATCGCCCTTGGTGGGGAGACGGCACTGCAGGAGGCCCGTATCGATGAGGATCGTTCCTTTTTCCTCCGTGAGTGTGAGCGGCTTGGAAACAGACGCCGAAACACCCGGAGCAAGATGGTAGGTTTCAGTCGGGGAGACGTCGGCACCGACTGCGTGGGCACTCCATTTCAACGACCCGTCGGGCCATGTTGCCAACGGCCAGGATTGAACAGGCACAGATTCTCCCGTGGATTTGGTGAGGGTGAATGTGGAACTCTTCGGCACTGTTCCTTGAGGCCATGGGACCCCCCAAGTGTTTCCGGGCAGGATAACGGGTGTACCACCTTCCACCCAATGCAGGTCAAGGCCAGGAGCTGTCTCCGGGGCAGCGACAGCAAGCCTGACAGCACACGCCGCCAGGAAGGCAAACTTGATGAAATTCATGAAGTTCATGAAGTTACGAGGGGAAGAATTGACCAGAGGTAAGCCGAGTCAGCTACCGGCAGGTTTTACAGTCGCACCCACTGAGAGACTTGCTGGAATCTGCACAGAATCAGGAGCATCCGGATGTGCGGGATCAAAGGTTCCGGTATCGGGCAGGAGTTTTTTTGCCAACTCGGGAACCTTGGACTTGATCCCCTCCGCGACGCACCGTGCAAGCTCATAAGCCCCATAGGAATTGAAGTGCGTATCGTCGGCAAGAGGCTTGTCCTGTCCTGGGAAAGTGTTTGCAGGATAATGAACGAACGCCTTGACGGACCCCTCGTTGCCAAGCGCGGTGTAGAACTTGACGCTCATCTCGTTCAGGTCGATCACGGGGACTTTCTCTTCTTCACCTACCTGGCGGGCCGCAGTAGCAAAATCGGCCAGAGTCGGTTCTGGCTTCCCATCCTTCCAGTTCTTGCCATTGCGACGCTCCATGGAGGTCACTAGCACCGGGATGCCCCCCTTCTCGCGCACAGCAGTGATATACTTCTTGAGGTTATCCTTGTAGCTTGTGTAGGGACCAGCCCCGGGTGACTTGTCCTTCTGGTCGTTGTGCCCAAATTGAATGAAGAGGTAATCGCCGGGATGCATCTCCTCGAGAATCTTTTTCAACCGCCTCTGCTGTTCAAAGGAAAAGAGCGCCAGTCCACTCTGCGCATGATTCGCTACGGCCACACCCTGACTGAAAAAACTTGGAAGGATCATTCCCCAACCCGACCACGGTTCCAAAGGCTGATCGCAGACCGTCGAGTCCCCGGCAATGAAAAGGGTGATGGCATTGGTGGAGGGTGTGACCGTCAGGGAGTCAACTCCGGGATGGGCGCCGTTGAATTCCAGCGTGAGGTGATCATCCCAATCGAGGGAACTCCCCTCACTTTGCCCATCCTTATTGCGAAGGCCGATGGTGCCTCCTCCGCGAAGATTGGGACGGCGCACATTGACCGTGAAGCTGTTTGTCACGAACTGACCCGGCTTTGTCTCCACTTTCTGCAGCATGACACGACGTGACTCCGCCTTGATCGTCGTCGAGGTCGGCTCAGTCGGGCTCCCAAAGACTATCGAGACATCATAATTTCCTTCAG
>Ga0302197_10004848_pt1 | contig 11703 bp, 10 predicted proteins | sample II_Bog_N2_1_FD_193526 | JGI IMG/M metagenome (GOLD analysis project Ga0302197, IMG submission 193526) | Peat permafrost microbial communities from Stordalen Mire near Abisko, Sweden - II_Bog_N2_1 | ecosystem: Environmental > Terrestrial > Soil > Wetlands > Peat | place: Sweden: Abisko...
CAGGTAATTTCTTACCTGATGAGTTTCGTTACGCTGGGAATTTTCTGGAACGGCCAGGAAGCGCAATTCGGCCAGTTCGCGCGCGGCAACCGGCACCTGACGTGGATCCATCTGGCGTTTCTGTTTTTTGTTACGTTGCTGCCGTTTTCGACTCGGTTACTCGCCGAATACATCAGCTATCGCACCGCGCTGCTTTTTGTACTGGAGCAACATTCTGCTGCTCGGCGCGGTGCTTTATGCCAGCTGGTTTTATGCGCGCTGCGCCGGGTTGCTGAAGGAAGACGTGACGGACGCGGTGGATAAAGCGGTACGACGGCGCATCGTGATCGCGCAGGCACTTTATGCCGGCGGTGCGGCGCTGTGCGTGGTGAATACGTGGGTGAGTATTGCGGCGATCATTGTAGTGCAGCTGAATTACGCGATTGCTCCGGGGTTTCGCGCGCAGCGTGGGCGCTAATTGCCGAGCCAGGCTTTCAGCCTGCGGACGCCGGGGCCACCGCGAGGTTTCTGGCTCCGGAGCCGTTCCGTCTCACCCTTCAGCTGGAGCGCCCATTGCGTTCGTTCGGCGAGTTCCCGATCCAGTCCCAACGCCCAGGCTGTTCGTTCTTCGAGGGTTTTTTCGAGTTGCTCCGCCCTGGCTAATTCTTCCGTGAGTTCTGAGTTGAGACGACTGGCCCAGGCGGTTCGTTCCGTAAGCTGGCTATCCAGGCGGCGCGCCCAAGCGGTCAGTTGTGCGATCTCGTCTGCAAGCACGGGAATGCGTTCCGCGCAAATCGCGAGCTCAGCGCGCAGGGACGTTGCGTATTCCGTCAGTTGCCGAACGTGCTGTTCGGCGACGGCGAGGCGACGGCAGGCCAGTTCCAGTTCTCGGTGAGCATCGTGCGGCTCGCCCTGCCATTCGTAGGCACCGCGCTGAGGTTGTGTATCGCTGACGTCGCCGACGATATTGCCTGTATGGCGAATGCAGAACGCGGGCGATAGCGGCGGGTGACATTGCACCGGACCGTCGGCGTGTTTTCCCAGGACGGCCAGCATATGGGTGGGCTTGATATTGCCGGCGAGCATTTCCCGCTCATCGCGCTCGTGCACGCTATCGATGAAGGCTCTGTCCCAGGGGACCTTTATGTTGAAATGAGGCCCGAAGGCGCGGTCGACGAACGGGTCTATGACGTTGCCGAAGCCGACAAAGAGGCGGAAGTGAAACGTGGCAGACAGTAACGGCAGGATATCCTGCGAGCGAATGCCTTCGAAATCTTCGGTAGAGCAATCCCAGTTTTCGAAACGCTCTTCGAAGCGCTGTAGTTTCCGATTGACCCGGTACGATGGCGGCAGTTTTTGCCAAAACTCCTGGACGATTTCCAGCGCTTCGGGCCAGCGGAGATGCCCGTTGCGGCCGATCATGTCGGAGATGATGAAGATTCCGTCCGGCTTCAGGCAGTGGTTGATCTGCCCGAAGAGATGCTCCAGGCTGAGAATGTGATGCAGCGACTGATTGGCGAAAACGGCATCATAAGCGTGATCGGGCGTCCACAGGTTCGCGTCTGTCTCGACGAGCCGGATCTGCGGATCGACCCCTGCTTTCACGGCAGCGGCTTTGCCGCGCTCCAGCATGGCAGGATTCAGTTCCAGGCAGTCAATGACGAAGTCGGATCTGCCCTGGAGCAACAGGGAACGTGCCAGTGAGATTTCGAGCTCGCAGTTACCCGCGCCGATGCTGGCAAACCGCAGGGCTTCGCCGTGACGCATTTGGTGCAGATCCTGGACGTATTTGAGGAACATGCCGCGGGGATCGCTGAAACCGAACGATTCGAGCTTCGGGCGGAGGTATTTGTTGGACCAGTAATGAAAGACGGGGGGAAGATCGTGGACTTCCAGGCAATCCTCATACCTTCCTTTTTCCGCCACCAGACGCAGACGGTAGCGATCGTCGGAAGGTAAAGACGGATCCAAAGTTCGAAGTCCCTTTACAGATTCTAAGACAAATGGGCGAGCGGCGGCTCGTTTGGACCTGCGCGGTAACCGCCACTTACCAAGTGTACTACGCGGACGCACTACATACACTTACGATGTGCGGTCAATGCCGTCAGCGTGCTCGCCGCAGCCGTCGGTAAAATCAGCGTGCCGGCAGGCGCACACGGCCCGGGTTCGGGCGGGTTTCGGCCGGGAGGGCACATCGGCCGGGATAAATCTCAAAGGTGGGCCGCAGAGCAGGAAAGCTTCGCGCTTGCCCCGTCCGCTCTTCTCTTGTGTTCGTCCAGTCGTGTCACGCGCCTCTGCCCGCAAACCATTTCACCGCCTCCACCAGCGCTTCCCGAGCCGGCCGTGGCGCGTACCCCAGCTCTCCTGCCGCTTTCGCGTGCGAAACCCAAACCTTCTGCTTCGCCATACGCACCGCCTCCAGCGGAACACGCGGCGGTTTTCCCGTAATCTGCGCCATCGCAGTACCTGCCGCACCGGCTATCCATGCCACAAAATAAGGCAGTTCCACCGTCGGCGCGCGCCGCCCGCTGATCTCCGCAAGATCCTGCAAAATCCGCCGCAGCGTCAGGTTCTCGGAACCCAGGATGTATCGCTCGCCCACCCTGCCGTGCTCGCACGCCAGCCAGTGCCCCCGCGCGACATCCTCCACGCTGACCACGTTCAGACCCGTATCGATAAACGCAGGCATGGCGCCACGCAGGAAGTCGACTACGATCTGCCCGGTTGGCGTCGGCTTGAAATCGTGGTCGCCCATCGGCGCCGTCGGATTGACGATCACCACCGGCAGCCCTTTGCGGGCAAATTCCAGCGCCACCTGCTCGCCCATGAACTTCGACCGCTTGTAATCACCAGCCATCTGCTCAACCGAACAGGGCTGACTTTCATCGCCGATGCCGCCTTCCGGCACGCCAATACATCCCACCGTACTTGTATAGACCACGCGCTCAACACCAGCCGACTGCGCGGCGCTCAGCACGTTGCGAACGCCATCCACATTCGTGCGGTACATCTCGCGCGAATCCTTCACCCACAGCCGGTAATCGGCCGCAACGTGAAATACCAGGCCGCAGCCAGCCACGGCGTGCTCAATCGATGCCCCATCGCACAGGTCGCCCCTGACGATCTCAGGCTTCAGTTCCGGGACGCGACTTCCCTCCCGCAACAAAACGCGGACCTGGTGCCCGCGCTCCAGAAGCAGGCGTGTGACGTGCCAGCCAACGAATCCGGAAGCGCCTGTTACAAGTGTCGGCTTCAAGCGCTCTAACGGTCGGCTTCGGAAACTTTCACGAACGTGGCGAGCGCCATCAACGGGAAGTAGAGCCGGTAGTAGTGGTAATTAAGATAGAAAACCTTGGGGAAGCCCGTGCCCGTGGCCAGTTCTTCGAGCCAGCCGCCGTCCTCCTGCTGAGTCTTCACCAGATATTGGATGCCATCCTGGACGCTGGAACTGTAAGTGTCGCCGCCCGCCATCAGCCCCATCAGCGCCCACGCGGTCTGGCTTGGAGTGCTCTCCGCCGCGACATACGCGTTGTTTTCGTAACTGGCGCAGCTTTCACCCCAGCCGCCATCGGCATTCTGGAGAGAGCGGATCCACTCATTGGCCCGCTGTACGTGGGGTTCGTGATCGTCTTCGCCCATGGCGCGCAGCCCGCGCAACGCAAAGCACGTGCCGTAGAGATAAGCCACACCCCAGCGGCCATACCAGCTTCCATCGGCCTCCTGGGTGCGCACCAGGTACTCGATGGCGCGCAGGCACGCCGGATGGCTGCGGTCATAGCCATTCGCCGCCAGCGCCTCCAGCGCCCGGCCCGTAATATCCGGACATGTCGGATCGAGCATCGCGTTATGATCCGCAAACGGCACATGCTTGAGAATCTGCCAGTTGTTGTCCACATCGAACGCCGCCCAGCCACCATCTTTCGATTGCATGGCAAGCAGCCAGTCGAGCGCCCGCCGCAGCGTTGCTTCCTGCGCCCGCAGATTCGTCGCCGGCATGTACTGCAGTGCCAGCAGAACCATCGCCGTGTCGTCGATATCCGGATACCAGTCGTTCTGAAACTCGAACGCCCAGCCGGATGGCTCGGTATCGGGCCGCTTGACCGACCAGTCGCCCTTGCGCCGGATTTCGCGGTCCTCCAGCCAGTTGGCCGCCTTATTCATCGCGGTCGTGCGTGCTGCCTTGAGCGCTTTTGTAGTAATCGCATCGCCCGCTTCGCCCAGCGCGTATGCGCCGATCGCCGTATCCCACACCGGCGAAAAGCATGGCTGGAAGAAAAGCGTCTTGCCGTCATCCACCATCAGCCTGTCGAACTGACGGATGGCTTCCACGCGCACCGGATGATCCTTCGCGTAACCGAGAACGTCCAGCGCCATCACCGAATACTGCATTGGCGGATAAATCGCGCCCAGGCCTTCGGAATGCTTCATGCGCTCCAGCATCCAGTGTTCGCACTTGCGAATCGCATCGCGCCGGATTCGAGCAAACCCGTAGCGTTCCCAAAGCTTCAATATCCGGTCGGAATGGATAAACGTCGTGCGCCAACTCAGCCACGGGTCGCTGCTCTCAAAGGCCACGCCCTTATCCGGCGCGAAAAGTTCGTCCAGATTGAAGCCCGCCGGCACCGGACGCTTCGGATCGTGCGCATGCACAATCGCCAGCGAAACGATAATGGCCCGCGACCACGAAGACATCTGATACAGTGCTTTTCCCGGCAGCAGCAAAATTTCCGGCGGGATGCTGGGCGTCCCTTCGCGCGGATACAGGTCGAACAAACTCAGATTGACCTTGGTGTAACTATTCGCGGCCTGCACGCCGCCCAGCGACAGAATGCACCCTTTGAGCCGCGTCAGCTGTTCGGGAATTTTCAGCTCCGGCAATGCCGCCGCAGCCAGCTTCAGCGCAAAATACGCCTTCACCGACGCGCTGATCTCGCTTGGGCCTTTGGCGTAAATCGCAAAGCCGCCATCGGAATTCTGCTGCGAAAGAATGCGCTGCGCCGCCCGCTCCACACGGCCCTTGCTCGGCGGATTCCACTGGCCATCCGCATCCGGCGCATAGAGCCACAGCTGGAAGAGAATATAGTCGGATTCGAGCGTCGTATCCGCCGTGAGCAGCGCGCACCAGTACCCATCCGCATGCTGCAACGACAGAAATTTATCGGCCGCCCGGTCGATGCTCTTGCGGGACGCCGTCAATAATAGGCCGCTGACCTGTTGCGTAAGAGTCGTCATCTCGTAATGCTGAGCAGTTGCGAACGCGAGTTCGTCAGTTCCGGTGGCAGCGAGAACCGCACATCCTCTTCCACCATTTCCACTTCTTCCATATCGCCAAAACCCTGAGCCTGTAACGCGCTCACTATGTTCTCCACCAGATGCTCGGGAGCCGATGCGCCGGCCGTAACGCCCACATTATCGATTCCATCCAGCCATTCCATCCTGACTTCCGCCCAGTCGTTCACCAGATACGACTTCACCGCGTAGTTCTGCCCAACCTCCACCAGCCGCTTGGAATTCGAGCTGTTCGCCGACCCCACCACCAGCAACAGATCGCAGAACTGCGCCACGCCCTTCACTGCCATCTGGCGATTTTCCGTCGCGTAACAGATATCCTGCGATTTCGGGCCGCGAATCATGGGGAATCTTTCTTCCAGACGTGCCACAATGTCCGTGGTTTCATCCAGGCTCAAAGTAGTTTGTGTCAGATATGCCACCCGCGCCGGATCCGCCAACTGCAGCGCATCCACATCTTCTACGGATTCCACCAGGATCATCTTCGTCGGAGCCTCGCCCAGCGTCCCGATCACTTCATCGTGATTCTTGTGTCCAATCAGGATGATCGTATCGCCTTCTTTCGCGAATTTCACCGCTTCCAGATGCACTTTCGTGACCAGCGGACACGTCGCATCGATAATCGCCAGATTGCGCTCTTTGGCCTCCAGCCGGACCGCCGGAGAAACCCCGTGCGCGCTGAAAATCGCCCGGCCACCGGAGGGCACTTCCGACAATTCCTCCACGAAAATAGCGCCCAGTTCGCGAAGCTCGTCGACCACGTGCTTATTGTGAACAATCTCCTTGCGCACGTAAACCGGCGGACCATAGAGATCGAGCGCGATCTTCACTACGTCGATGGCGCGTACTACGCCCGCACAGAAACCGCGCGGCTTGAGCAGGTATATCTTTTTCTCGCCAGTCTTGTTGGCGGCGATCGGCTTGAGTGACGGCATAAGCTGGAGGTGGGTAAACAACTCAGTATATCATCGGGAATAAACCGCTATATACGGTTTGGGCACCCGGTCCGTTCGCTGTCTCTATGAAAGCCTGGCGATTCGTCAAGACATTCGGCCTCGAAAACCTCACTTGCGTGGAACTCGCCGATCCCCGCCCGGGACCCGGACAAGCCGTCGTCCGAGTTCGCGCCTGCTCACTTAACTACCGCGATCTCGTGGTATCTAAAGGCGGTTACGGGCGCGCCGTCAAGCCTCCGCTCATCCCGCTTTCCGATGGCGCCGGCGAGGTCATCGCCATCGGCGAAGGCGTCACCCACGTCAAGTCGGGCGAACGCGTCGCCGCCAACTTCATGCAGGGCTGGCTCGATGGCCCTCCCGACGATGCCAAAGCCGCCACCGCTCTCGGTGGCTCGCTCGACGGCATGCTCGCCGAACAAGTCTGCCTCGACGCCTCCGGGCTGGTCCATATCCCCGACCACCTCAGCTACGAGGAGGCCGCTACCCTCCCCTGTGCCGCAGTCACTGCCTGGCATTCGCTGTTCGATTCCGGCCGTCTGCAACCCGGCCAGTCCGTGCTCGTTCAGGGCTCCGGCGGCGTTTCCATCTTCGCACTCCAGTTCGCCAAAATGGCCGGCGCCCGCGTCATCGCCACCACCTCGGGCCGCGATCAAAAGGCAGACCGCCTCCGCGCCCGCGGTGCCGATTTCGTCATCAATTACCTGAGCACTCCGGACTGGGACCGCGCCGCACGCGAGTTTACCGGCGGAACCGGCGTCGATCACGTGATCGAAGTTGGCGGCGCAGGCACCCTGCCGCTCTCCCTCAAGTCCGTGCGCCGCGGTGGCCACATCGCCCTGATCGGCGTCCTCAGCGGCGGAGGCGAAATCGATCCGCGGTTCATCTTCCTGAAACAGATAAGAATCCAGGGCATTTACGTCGGTTCGCGGCAAATGTTTGAGGAAATGAACCGCGCCCTCGCCGCGTCCGGTATTCACCCCGTTATTGACCGCGTTTTTCCCTTCGACCAAGCCCCCGCCGCCTTCACGTACCTCGAAAGCGGAGCCCACTTCGGCAAGGTATGCATCCGGCTGTAACTTTACTTCAGGACCTGTGAAACCCAATAGACACCCGTGACGTAATGTAGACAACGGAGGAAGTGACTCCGCCAGAGACGCGCTATACTCAGTAACAGCAGGAGACGGCCTTCTATGAGCTTCTTTTTCGGGTCGGAGATTCTTCGTCGCCGCACGGCGATGCTCGCAACCATGGCACTCGTTGTGCCTTCGCTCTTTATCGCTCCGGCGTTTGCCGGCGACGTCAGCAAGAACGAAGACCCCGACCAGATCGGCAATCGCGATCCCGGCAAGGGAACCCTGAAGGACCCGATTTTTTATTCTGTCGAAAAAGAAATCGCCATTGGCAAACAGATGGCCCAGGAAGTGGAGCGTCAGGCGAAGATTGTCGACGATCCCATTGTTGCGGAGTACGTGAATCGCGTTGGCCAAAATCTGGTGCGCAATTCCGACGCCAAAGTTCCCTTCACCATCAAAGTCATCGATGCGGAAGATATCAACGCGTTTGCGCTGCCGGGCGGCTTTTTCTTCGTTAATACCGGCGTAATAGCGCAAGCCGACAATGAAGCCGAACTCGCCGGCGTTATGGCGCACGAAATCGCCCACGTAGCCGCACGCCACGGCATGAAGCAGCAGACCAAAGGCGACCTGATCCGCTACGCCAGCATCCCGGCCATGATTCTGTCCGGCGGCTGGACCGGCTATCTCATTTATCAGGGCGCGCAGCTGGCCATCCCTCTTGGCTTCCTGACTTTCTCGCGCGCCGACGAAGCACAGGCTGACGATCTCGGTCTTCAGTACATGTATAAGACCGGCTACGATCCGAACGCGTTCGTCGATTTTTTTGAAAAAGTGCAGTCTCAGGAAAAGCGCAAGCCCGGCTCCATGGCGAAGGTATTCGCGTCGCATCCGCCGACTACGGAGCGCATCAAGGCCGCGCAGAAAAATATTCAGGAGCACCTCAAGGCCCGCCCGGAATACGTAGTGAACACGAGCGAATTTAACGATGTCAAAGCCCGCGTCGTATCGATGCACGGGCGTAAGAACGTCCCCAACTCAGGTGACCCCAACAAGCCGACCCTGCGCCGTAATCCCAACGGCTCAATCGACTCCAACGGCCAGGAAACCGCGCCGGCCGCCGATAGCGACGACCGTCCAACTCTGAAACGCCGCGACGACCAGTAGTGCTCACCTCGCGGTGCCCGCTTCGGTATCATAGTCGCGTGCCGTCCATGCTTCCGCGCCTCCGGGGCGATCTCGACATCATGCCCTCCCCGGTGGAAGACCGCCCCGGCCTTCTGCTGCGCGATTCCCTCCACTACTCCGATGCAGTCCTCATCATTCCCCCCGAACTGATCCAGTGCCTCACCTTTTTCGACGGCGAAAAAACCGAGCGCGACCTCCACGAAATGCTTTACCGCATCTCCGGCGATCTGCGCGCGGGAGAGATGGGCGATCAGCTCGCCACAGCCCTGGCGCGCAGCGGCTTTCTCGAAGACGAGACCTTCGAGCAGCTCCGCGAAGCCAGCCATCGCGAATTTGCCGACGCCCCGGCGCGCCTGCCCGTCCATGCCGGCTCCGCCTACCCCGCCGACCCGCGGGAACTCACCGAAGTCATGCACCACTGGATGGCTGGCACCGAAGCCGCTACCCCGACGCAACAAGAAAAGCTGATAGGCATCGCCGCCCCACACGTCAGCCCCGAAGGCGGTTATACTTCCTACCGCGCCGCCTACTCTCACCTTGGTCCGCAACTCCGCGACCGCACCTTCGTGATTCTCGGCACCTCGCACTACGGCGCTCCCGATCGATTCGGCCTCACGCGCAAGCCTTACGTCACGCCATTCGGCGAAGCCCGCACCGATACCGCGCTCGTCGACGAACTGGCCACCGCGGCCGGCGACGCCATCGGCATGGAGGACTACTGCCATTCGGTCGAACACTCCATCGAATTCCAGGTGGTCTTTCTGCAATCCATCTTCGGACCCGATATCCGCATTCTCCCCATCCTGTGCGGCTCTTACTTCCCCAGCATTTACGGGGGCGGCATGCCGGAAGACAACGACAGCGTGAAGCGCTTCCTCGGCTCGCTCGGCGACATCGCCGCCCGCGAAGAGAACCGCCTCTGCTGGGTACTCGGAGTCGACATGGCCCACATGGGCGCCCGCTATGGCGACCAGTTCGAGGCGATTGCCAACAATAATGAAATGCTGGCCGTAGCCGAGCGCGACCAGCGCCGCATGGCACGCATCGCCGCCGGCGACGCGCCTGGCTTCTGGGACCTCATCCGTGAAAACCGCGACGATCTCAAGTGGTGCGGCTCCTCGCCGTTCTATACGTTCCTGAAAGTTCGCCCCAACGTGCGCGGCAGCGTGAATCATTACGAGCAATGGAACATCGATCCGCAGAGCGTAGTCACTTTCGCCGGCATGTCGTTCCACTGAGAACCAGCCCCGGCGCAGAGAGCCGCAGCCGGCGCCCACCCCGCAAGCGGGACCATTAAATGAACGCAGTCCGCTCGTCTTCACGGCCGACTGCTACGATCTGCATATGACTTTTCGCGAGTATTTGTCGGAGTCCGCACAAATCCTGGAATCCACGGAAAGAGCCTGGAGCGACGACATCTTGTCCGGCGCCATTTTATCCATGACAAGCGCGCTGGGCAGTGGTTAGAAGAACTGCGGTTTGCGGGTTGCCCGCCATCGTCAGCGATGCATGCGGCGGAACGGCAAAAGGAAAGCGCGACTGCGATCGATAAGAATGCGGAATCGCGCAAGTCGCAATTGCGTATCGGATTGTAGTTTCAGGCAGACGGCACCGTCTGCTTCGTCCCTGGCGTGGTGGGGTTGTAAGTGGTGTAGTAAACCCAGTTCACGATGTCGTGATTTTCGAAGCCGCCGCCTGTCCCGGCCGTAAACCCGACGAACGCGGCGCTGGTGTAGTGCAGGATCGTCGGCAGCGACAGCGGCGCGTCGATCAGATCGGGCGGACGCGTGGTGGTGGCGTCGGCGACGGCGACATGAAGGTTGACGCCGTCGTAATCGATCCATACGGACCAGAGGTCGCCGTTCGCCATGCAACCGACAACTCCCAGGGGCTTTGCGCAGTTAGCGACGCCGAACGGAGTTTGTGTGAACTCGTCACGCAAAACGCCGTTGGTTTGGATGGCGACAAAGTTATCGTTGATTTCGTGTTCGTTCTGGTAGGTATCGAATTTGATGGCGAGGCTGTTGCCGATGCCATCGTAACCGACGCTGTTGGCGGTGGCCCCGAGCGCAGCGGTGCCATTTTCGCGAACAACGAACGCAATTCCGTCCGCGGGCGAAATGCCGCCCGTATTGGTGATGCGGAACTGAAAGAAGGTGCTGAAGGTGTCGGCTGCGATCTGGAACGGGACGGCGTTCGCGGCGAACGCGCTGCCCGCCGAACAGCATTCGGCTTTGGTGAGACGGAGAACCGTACCGTCGTTCGTTGACGTGGTGGCGGCGGTGCCTTTGAGCGAAAGGCCGGTGGTTGCGGTGAAGTTCGGATAAGAGAGTGCCTGGGCGAACGCTGCGACGGACGCGAGGCTGAGAGTTGCCAGCAGACGGCACGCGGTGGAGAGATTTGGTTTGCGGGTTGTCATGGCGCTTCTTCTATTATCAGTCAAACGGCGGCTGGACGGAACGGCACGGGAGCTCATGGCGAACGCTGTCTAGTGCGGCTCGCCAAGGTGCCTGCACCGACCGTGACGAATATGAAGCACATGTACGGTATCACCACGGATCGTGAAAAGGATGCGGTATGTGTGAGGCCTTTTCCCATGGAGAAACTGGCTTTCTTCAAAGGGGAAATGCGTGGTCTCGGGTGTTTCCGGCGTGTTGCGCCATCAGCCATTCCAGACTTGAGATCACGTCAAGCTCGGCTTCGGCCGACGTCGCAACCCGGAAAACCATATCTCCGGCGCACGTCGGCAAGGAACTCGGCGGCTGGTCGTGTGCGGCCGGCGTCTATATCAGCTACGCCACGCCGGACGCCTTCCACCGCCTCCTGATAATCCAGACTTTCCCATTCCAGGGCGGCAGACAGAACGTCGTCCAGCGCAACGGCCGGGTCTTGTCCGTGACGCCTGGCGTAGTCTTCCAGCTGCGTCTTGCGCTCCGGTTTGAGACGAATCGTTTCCATTGGCCTGCTTTCAGTTTAACGCTACAGATCGCCAGCACACCGGAACCTACTCGAAAATGTGCGGCACAAACCTGGCTGTATTGCCCGTAATCAGCCCATCCTCGCGAATTCCCATGCCGGCCGGGTCGCCATCGACGATCCAGCTGCCCAGCACCGGACGGTTGCCGTCGTAATCCGGCAGATCGAAAAGCTCCTGATAGACGAAGCCTTCGTGGCCGTAGTCGCCTTCGGTTCCCGCCAGAGTCTTGCCGTCCTTCACG
>Ga0302197_10004849_pt1 | contig 11701 bp, 10 predicted proteins | sample II_Bog_N2_1_FD_193526 | JGI IMG/M metagenome (GOLD analysis project Ga0302197, IMG submission 193526) | Peat permafrost microbial communities from Stordalen Mire near Abisko, Sweden - II_Bog_N2_1 | ecosystem: Environmental > Terrestrial > Soil > Wetlands > Peat | place: Sweden: Abisko...
CATAGGAGTTGACCAGAGCCCCATATCCAATCGCCTTCGACCATACATAGCAGGCCTCGATCGAGAAGCGATGATTGAGTCGACGGGTCACTTTGCTTTGGGAGCAAATCGCAAGGCAGACGGCCAAGAAGTGCGAATACCTGTTTTCTTCCAAGAGCGGAACCCCAAGGGATATGAACGTCTACCGCAGTCGCAAGATGACGGTAGTGCTCAAGTCCTTGGAGATACCGCAGGCAGGGTTCCATGCCTTCCGGCATTTCAACGTGGGCGCTGATGGACGCATTGCGCGTTCCGCTGAAGACAATCCAGGAGCGGATAGCCCATGCGCTCACCGGGTCGTTTACGCTGGACGTGTACGGTGGAAAATCTGAATGGGAACCGAATCGAGAGGCTGCAAGTCTGATCGCAACGGAGATAGAGAAGGCCGTTACGACGGTTGAGAGCAACAGACAAACCGCCTTGGCAGGTGGCTTGTCTGATGTTATTGCCAGCTTATCGGCTATTGAGGAGGAAACCCACTCTGTTTTCTCCTGTAAGTTGTTGATCTAATTGGTTGCGGGGGTAGGACTTGAACCTGCGACCTTTGGGGTTATGAATTCTGAAATGTGGGACTTAGCAGGCAGGGAGAGTAGCCGACAGGCACCACCAAGCACCGAGAGCATTCCTGAGAAGCTTGCGGGAACCGGGACGTTGAGTTGGGCTGACGACTTTCTCGGGTGTTCCCTTCCCTTAGCTGCGCGGTTCGAGATTTATGGAAGCGGGTGTTGATCGGGACACCTACAAGCCAACTTTCCAATTTCCACCTTGGAAATTATCACCCACAATTAGCCCATGCAAGGCCAGGACATTGCGCTTCTCCTAAAACTCGCCACCCAGAATGCGCCACAAGTGCCCTCCAAAGACCTGGCGGAAAGCCTCTTCATCTCTCCGTCGGAGGTGTCGAAGTCTCTGCAGCGGAGTGTGAAGTCAGGGCTGCTTCACATCGCCAATGGAGAAAAGAGAGTCGATCAATCTGCGCTGATGGAGTTCCTTTCTCATGGCTTCAAGTATGTCTTTCCACCAGCAAAGGGCTCTCTGGCGCGGGGCGTCCCGACGGGTGCGTCCGCGGAGCCTTTGAAGTCCCGCCTTCTCGGCCGACTTTCCGGACCTGCGGCTCGAATCAAACTTAGCCGTCGATCGATCACCCGAACCGCGGGATGAAAGCCAGCCGCACGAGGCACTCCGGCTCGGCTATTTGCTTACTTCAGATGCGGCACCGCCGGTGTTGGATGGGATCAAACGGAGTACGGCTTTCCGTTGACGATGACGTTTTCGAACTTGAGGTCGGTGACGCCGGAGGTGTTGAGCTTGTCGCTGTTTGGCCTGTCTGTCTTGATGGTGACGTCGAAATCTTTGAAGAGGACGTCGCTGACGTCGGTCTGGCCAGGGTTGGGCCTGATAGTCCCGAAGGAGGTGTACGTGCCCTTGATGCCGATGAAGTTGATGTTCTTGACGATGGATTTGGGAGGCTCCATGCCCTGGAGATCGAAATACTGCGTCCACGGCGCCATGTTGATGATGCCACTCGATGGGCCTTCGGAGGTGATGTTGCGGAAGGTGATGTCCTCGTAGTGCTGGGGGGTGTCGGGGCGCAGCTTCAGAGTTGCGACGCGGACGCCGCCGGTGATTTTGCAGTCTTCGGCGATGACGTCGCGGACGATGGTGGCCTCGCTGCCGCAGGTCAGAACACCCCCGCCGCGCTTGAAGATGCAGTTGCGGACGCGGATGTGCTCGACGGTCGGGCTGTCCTTGTCCTCCATGGCGTGAGGACCCTTGGAGCCTTTGCAGGCTATGCAGTCGTCGGTGACGGAGAAGACGCAGCCATCGACTGTGACGTTGCGAGAGCTGTCGATGTCGATGCCATCGGTGCTGGGGGCCTGCCGGTAGTCGTCGGGAACCTGGAAGTGGACGTTATGCACTAGGACGCCATCGTTGTCGTAGAGATGACAGTTCCAGAACTGCGAATCCCTGAAGGTAATGCCTTCGATCTTTACGTCCTTCGAGCTCTCGATGAGGGCGAGCCGGGCGCGAGGCATGCCGGTGTTGGTGAAGCCTCTGTTTTCGGCTCGGTTCTTGAAGAAGAGCTCCCAGATGGGCATGCCGGCGCCGTCGAGGATGCCATCGCCGGTGAGCTGGAATCCGTCGCAGTTCTTCGCGTTGATGAAGGCGGGGGTAAAGCTCTCCATGAAGTGGCCTTCGATGCGGGTGCGCTGCGCGGGGAAGTTCGAGAGGTCCGTGGAACACTTCAGGACGGCCCCCTCGGTGAGGCGAAGGTTGACCTTCGGTTTGAAAAAGAGTGCGCCGGAGACGAAGACGCCCTTGGGGACGACAATGGTGCCTCCGCCCCTGGCGGCAAGCTGATCGATGGCAGCCTGGATGGCCTTGGTATTGACGGTGGAGTCGTCAGCCACCGCGCCGGATTTGGTAATGAGGAGCTCGCGAGGTGATGCGGCGACAGCTTTCGCGGCCAGCGGCCAAAGAGGAGCCGAGGCGAGGAGGGAGTTGAAACGGCGGCGGGAGATAAACATCAGCAGAATCCTTAGGACTGGGGTCAGGTTCGAATTCTGATAATCCACTGCCGAGATGCTTGTTGTCTATAAGAATGCGAATTGGGCGGGATTTGCCTAGCCACCTCATTGAATCCTGCGCTACTTGTCGCGTGACCTGGCTTCAGTCATACGTAAGTGCTCCGCCCATTGCTAGCTACTTGACGGCTTCGGGAGGAGATCGGTAAGGGGAAAGTCGTCATCTATGCGCTTCCAACTGCGCGGCCCGCTTTCGATTCCGTGAGTACCGGGGAGAGGTAGCGGAGAATGGCATTGCGCATCGCCTGCTGCAGGCGCGGGCGGGCGTGAGGCGATGCGATGGCGAGTTCGTCAAGGATTCCGCGGAAGATCATAAGGGCTACCTGCCCATGGTGGGCCGCTTCGGAGCGAGATAGAGTGGGTAGCTCGCGTCGGAGGCGGACCTCGATGAAGTCGACGAAAACCTGCCCCAGAAACTGTTTGTCTTCGCGGGCGGAAGGTGAGAGTGGTTCATCGACCACGAGGTGTGAAACTCGGGATGCTTCCGGTTGAAACTCATGCACACATCGATCAGTTTACCGACGGCTTCCGCAAAGCTCAACACGCCTTGGGAGTCGATTGCGCGTTCTGCCTCGGCCATTTCGCGCGCGTACGTTCTCGCCTCCGTCGCGGCTCGCACTCATTGGCCAAGCGCACTCTTACTGTCCAATACGCTGTACCAACCACGCTTGCAGCGTTTAGGCCTGCAATACATATCGAACGGTACAATTCTTTGCGATTCAGTGGAGACTCCTTTCAGGCGAGATACGTCTCCACTTCACGGTTCATTCTGAAGGGTTGCGCCATGAACAAAGCAAAGGTCGTCTTCTTGTCCACGTTTCTTGCCTGGCGGTTGTACTGATGACATACGGCGCAGCGGCACAGCGGGCCGGCAGTGGGCTGCCGAAGGTCGCCAAAGTCACGGCAAACGATCCCGTTACCCTCACCGAGAACGGCGACAGTTGGGTCCTCGACAACGGCATCGTCAAGGCCACCATCCTGAAGAGCAACGGCAATATGACGACGGTCTACTATCATGGCATCGACATCCCCAACGCCCGCAGCGAGTACTGGGAGCAGACTCCGGCGGGCACCATCACCGCAAAGGTGACTATTGATCCAGCAACCAACCGAGGCGAACGCGCGGAGGTCTCCGTGAAGGGAGTTAATCCCGGTACTCCCGGCGTTCGCGGCGGTGGTGCCAGCGTAGCAGCTGGTACGAATGCTGCACGTTATGGCGTTCCATCGGGCGCAGGTCGTGGCGGCATGGACATCGAAGTTCGTTATACGCTGGAGCGTGGCGTCAGCGGTTTCTACACCTACGCCGAGTACACGCATCCGGCCTACTATCCTCCTGCCGGCGAGGGCGAGAGCCGGTTTATCCTGCAGATGAATCCCACCTTCAACTGGATCTCCGTCGATAATGACCGCAACCAGTTGATGATCGCCAATGGGGACTCGCGCACCGGCGTGGTCATTCACGCCAAGGAGCAGAGCATCCTTCTGGATGGGGTGTATAAGAACTCCGTCGAGCACAAGTACAGCTACTGCGCTGTGATGGACAACCTGACCGCGTGGGGCTGGTCGAGCACGAAGGACCACATCGGCGTCTACTTCATCAACCCGTCCAACGAGTACATTGGCGGTGGCCCGGAAAAGCTCGACCTGGTTGCCCACATGGGAGCGACGCTGCTGGACTACTGGACCTCCGGCCACTATGCCGGCGGCTCCGGCAACAACATCCCCGCTGGCGAGAACTGGAAGCACGTCGTCGGCCCCGTCTTTGTTTACTTCAATTCGCTGGACGATCCCAAGGACCCGTCCCAGGACGGGTTGGACAAGCTGAAGGCCACCTCCGGCAGTGGCATGCGGGCCGTACCGGCGGAATGGTATGACAACGCGATGGCTCTGTGGGAGGACGCGGTTGGCAAATCGAAGTCCGTCAAGGCCGCATGGCCTTACAACTGGGTGGAGGGCGTGGATTACCCACACAAAGACGGGCGCACCTCCGTCACGGGTCAACTCGTCCTCGATGATCCTCAGGCACTTAAGAAGACACTTCCTCATCTGACTGTTGGCCTCTCCCATCCGAATTACCAGGGTGCTGGCGCAGGATTCCAGACGCGTGGCGGCAACGGCAACATCGTCACCTGGGCACACGATGGCGACTACTACCAGTTTTGGGTCGACGGCGCCGAGGACGGTCGATTCACCATCCCTAACGTCCGCCCTGGAAAATACACGCTGCACGCCTTTGCCGACGGAGTGCTGGGTGAGTATGCCAAGACTGACATTACCGTGGAAGCCGGCAAGAAGATCGATCTGGGCAAGCTCGACTGGAAGCCTGTTCGCTTCGGCAAGCAGGTTTGGGAGATGGGCTATCCCGACCGTACTGCTGACAAGTTCCTGAAAGGCGACGGCGACAACTACTGGCTCTGGGGCTGGCCCCTGCGCTATGCCGGCCTCTTCCCCAACGATATTACCTACACCATCGGCAAGAGCAATCCGGCCAAGGACTGGTTCTTCGAGGAGGTTCCGCACTCCATCACCACCGCTTGGTTGAACCCTGCCGCAACGGATCCCTACAACCAACGCTTCGGATGGGTGAACACCCCACCCAGCAAGGACGATCCGTGGCGTGATTGGGGCCGCGGCCGGGCCACCACCTGGACTTTCAAGTTCAACATGGCCAAAGCATCGCAGGGTACGGCTGTGCTGCTCTTGGCGCTGGCTGGTGCCGACGGCGGCGGTTTGGCCATCGGCGTCAACGGTCAGGACGTCGGCAGAATTCGCCCTGTCTCCACCAACGCACTGCGCTACAACACGGATAGGGGTGCCTCGTACCAGTACATCCAGAAGTTCGATGCCTCGCTGATGAAGGCTGGCGCCAAAGAGGTTACCTTCACCGTTCCAGCCGGAGATGTCACCACCGGCGTCGTATGGGATTCCGTCCGTCTTGAACTGAACGACGGCAGCAATACCTATGCAACTCCGTCCGACAATCAGAGGCCGGACCTTCCGACTTTGGAATAGGTCGAGTTATCCCGGCGTGGATCTGCTCGGGCACCGTCGAGACACTCATGTCACAATTAATCGCTTGAGATTACGGTTGCTGGGGGTTTTGATGTTTTCTTCCATTCGCTATTCTGCCTTATTCGTCCTTCTTCTAGCTTCAGGTGCAAGAGCTGCAGAGACTGAAACTCAGTATCTGTCCGGCCAGGGCAAGGACGACCCGGTCAAGTGGGAGTTCATGTGCGACAAGGGCATGAACGCCAACAAGTGGTCCACGATTGGTGTGCCGTCCAACTGGCAACTGCAAGGGTTCGGCATCTACGAATACGGCCGGCCCAATCCGGCGGGTGGTTGGCCTCGAACTCATGGCATCTACAAGCGCACCTTTACCACGCCTGCGACATGGCGAGACAAAGCCGTTTTCGTGAAGTTCGAAGGTGTCATGACCGATGCCGCGGTCAGCATCAACGGTCAATCCGCCGGCCCGGTTCACCAGGGCGGCTATTACGCCTTCAAGTACGACATCACGGATCTGCTGAAGCCCGCTGGCGAGAAGAATGAGATCCAGGTCGATGTCGATGATGACTCCATGGATCCCTCGGTCAATAACGCAGAGCGCCGGGCCGATTACTGGAACTACTCCGGCATCTTCCGGCCCGTCTATCTGGAAGCCGTCCCCAAAACGTTTGTCGATCGCCTGGCGATCGGCGCCACCGCGACGGGCTCCCTTGACGTCGATGTCGCGCTCGCCGATACCCGTACAGAAGCCACGCGCGCAGCGGCCCAGCGCGGCCCGGCAGCCTCGGTGGAGATGCAGGTCCTCGATATCAACGGCAGGCCGGTTGGCGATCCGGTAACGGCGAAGGATGTCACCTTCAATGAGGCAACCCACCTCGCCGAAAAGGTTGTCAATCCTCGACTTTGGAGTGCGGAAACTCCGAATCTCTATCAACTGGAAGTGCGACTGAAATTAGGCGATGCCGTGGTGCACACGGTGCGTCAGAAGTTCGGATTCCGCACCATTGAGCTCCGCCCCGGTCAAGGCCTGTTCGTCAACGGCAATCGCGTCTTCCTCAAGGGTGTCGACCGTCACTCGTTCTGGCCCGATTCCGGACGAACCCTGTCTGCGCAGATCTCCCGCGACGACATTGCCGTCATCAAAGACTTGAACGCCAACGCGGTCCGCACCAGCCACTATCCGCCGGACCGCCATTTTCTGGACGCCTGCGACGAACTCGGCATCTATGTGCTGGATGAACTCGGCGGCTGGCACGGGCACTACGACACCGAAGTTGGCCAGAAGCTGGTGAAGGAAATGGTTGAGCATGACGTAAACCATCCGTCGATCCTCTTCTGGGACAACGGCAACGAAGGTGGGTGGAATCCTGCCCTCGACGGCGACTTCTCCAAGTACGACCCGCAGAAGCGCGTGGTGCTGCACCCGTCGGGGGCTTTTCCTCCAGGCATCGCTGATACCAGACACTACCCGACCTATGAGATGTTGCAGCAGAAGCTCTCCGTCGACGCCGTCTATTTCCCCACAGAGATGCTGCACGGCCTGTATGACGGAGGAGCGGGGGCAGGCTTGAATGAGTATTGGGATGCAATCCTCAGCAGCAAGGCCGGTGCGGGCGGGTTCCTTTGGGCGTTCTTGGATGAAGATGTGAAGCGCGTGGATAAGGGTGGCATCCTCGACTCCGCCGACAACCAGGCCCCTGATGGTATCGTCGGCCCATATCGGGAGAGGGAGGGGAGCTTCTACACCGTCAAACAGCTTTGGTCGCCGATCATCGTGACGCCGCCTGACGCCGTCTCGCACTCCTTCACCGTATCCAACCGTTATTCCTTCATCAACGCTGACCAATGCACCTTCGAATGGGAGACGATCGCCTTTCGTCAACCCAATGACACGGCCTCCGGTTCGGTGGTGCTGGCTGCGCGCACGGATCGCGGCCGTTCGCTTTCGCCGGGCGCGTCGGCAAGCTGGGAGGGCTGGGCGCCGCCTGCTCCTGCCACCGGTAAGGGAGCAAAAAGGCGGCCCGATGCCACTCGGCTCCGGATTAAGGATGCCACCGGCCGCGTGATTCAGACCTATGTCTGGCCCGCCGAGAATCTCGCGTATCGATTGGAGCGAGTAGATCAGTCTGCCGGCGATGCAATGCCTACTGCCGCCGAAGCCGGCGACGCACTCACCGCGACTGCGGAGGACCTGTCGCTGCAGATAAGCAAGACCACCGGCTTGCTCGTCTCTGCCTCTCGGCAAGGCAAGTCCTTCTCCCTTATCAACGGCCCGCGCTTCGAGGCGATGGAAGCCAAGGTCTCTCCTCCTGCTCGCACGCAGCAGGGAGCGCCGGCTGAGCCGCCCCTGCCACCCGCACTTGCGCCCGATTCTAAGCTCACCTCTCTGACTCAGAAGACCGACGGCAATGATCTCGTCATCTCTGCGGAATTCAGCGGCCCTATGAAGTCGCTCACCTACCGTCTTAAGCCTAATGGCTGGTTGTCCATTGACTACGTCTACGCCCTCAGCGGCGAGCAGGAGTATTTCGGGGTCGGGTTCGACTACCCCGAAGCTGAGGTCAAGGGCATGCGGTTCCTTGGCGAAGGCCCAGCCCCTGTCTACCAGAATCGCCTCGCCGGCGGGACTCTCGACGTTTGGAACCGGCCCTATAACAACACCATGGTCGGCGATCCGGACGACCTCAAGCCCGGAGAGCACTTCAACTACCCCGTCTTCAAGGGGTACTACGCAGGCGTGCGCTGGCTCCAACTCGATACCTCTGAAGGCCCGATTACCGCCATGGTCGGCCAGCGCAGCGACTCTCCAATCTACGTGCAGGTCTTCACTCCGAAGACCCCGCCCGCGAACCTGTTGGGGCAAACCGGCGTGCCGTTCCCGAAAGCCGGAGTCTCCTTCCTGCACGCCATCCCAGCGGTCGGCAGCAAGTTCGTAGGCCCTAAGTCGAGTGGTCCCATGGGACAACCCGCGGTTGCCAAAGGGGAATACAACGGCCACATCAGCCTGTACTTCGGAAGGCTGCCGACACCGTAAGCCGAACTGCTTCAATATGGGTGCTTCTGTTCCATGGCTGCTTTGGCCGAGTCGGGTTCTACTGAACGTCGCGATAGTGCTCGTACGCTGTGTCCTTCAAGTCGGCGAACTCGTCCGCCACATCTAGCTTCACCTCCGCGTCGCCATGCTCATCCAGCGTGGCCGTCTGCTCCGCCTTGTCCATCGCAATTATCTTCTTCATCGCCCGGTTCCAGCGATTCGTTGCCGCCAGTGCGACCCGCATCATCCCCGCCGCAACCGCCTTGCCGAACAGATACCCCACGTGCAGCTTCGCCACCAGGAGTCTAGCCCTCCAGGTGGAACCCCCGGTCCATCGCCACGCTCACCGCGAGCTCCGGCAGATGGTAGCGTCGCACTTCAAGGTTCATCCAACCTCCGTAGTCCGTTGACCCCCGACTTCAGGCCTCAGTCCGATCGTGTCGCCTACCTTCTTGCAAAGGTAAGCCTGCTCACGAACGGGGTTACTGAGATGGTCCGCCGCTTGATCTCCGCGTGGAGATCTTGTAGGCAGGTTCAAGGAGGATCATCGACATGCAGATTCGTTCGGTTGGTATTGACCTTGGCAAGACGACCTTTCACCTGGTGGCGCTCGGCGATAACGGCAAGGTGCTGCTGAAGAAGAAGTTCACCCAGAAGCAGCTAATCACTTTCACAGCCAACATGCAGACCTCCCTGATTGGGATGGAGGCGTGTGGCGGCGCACACTTCCTTGGTCGTGCTCTGCGCGAACAGGGCCATGACGTGAAGCTGATTCCGGCCCAGTTTGTGAAGCCGTTCGTGAAGTCGAACAAGAACGACTTCATTGATGCGGAAGCGATCGCTGAGGCAGTGGATCGCCAGAACATGCGATTTGTTCCGATCAAGACAGATGACCAGCTCGATCTCCAGGCGCTGCATCGTGTGCGCGACCGCTTGATGACGAGAAGAACGTCGGTGATCAACCAGCTCCGTGCCTTCCTTCTGGAGCGTGGCCTGGTCTTCGCGAAGAGCCCGGCCAGGCTGCGCGAGCGTATGCCTGAGATATTGGAAAACGCCGATGAAGATCTCACTCCGCGCATGCGGAACCTGCTGGCCCTGCTGTGGAACGAGTGGAAGGATCTGGAGCTTCAGATCGTAGAGATGAACGATGAAGTGGAACAGATCGCAACGAGTGATCCGGCATGCACGCGGCTCAGGCAGATCCCCGGCATCGGACCCTTGGTCGCGACCGCGATCGTTGCCTCGATCGGCAACGGGGCAGCGTTCCACAAGGGTCGAGAGTTCGCAGCGTGGCTGGGGCTGGTGCCCAAGCAGTACTCGACCGGCGGCAAGGCGAAGCTCTACGGGATCAGCAAGCGCGGGAACAACTACCTGCGCAAGATCCTGATTCACGGGGCACGCGCCGTCGTGTTGCGATCCAAGCGAGAGCGAATCGCGATGGGTGCATGGATGACCTCGCTTGAGACCAGAGCACCGCGAAACGTCTTGATCGTCGCGACGGCCAACAAACTGGCACGGATCGCATGGGCGGTGCTATCGAGCGGCGAAGACTACCGGGCAGTGCAAGAGCTGGTCGCTGCCTAGCTTAAGCGTAACCATCAAGATCAAGTTCTCCCACCGAGGTCTGCACCGGATAAGCGAAGATGAAAGAACAGTCAAAACGGCGCACCTGAAACCTGTTTACTCAAATGGCCTTGACACGGCCGAGGGGTTTCGAAGGACAGGTACGCGGCGTATCTCATCATGGCCAGGAGACTCATCTCCACAAACAGGCCGGATACATTGACGCAGACTTTCTTCATCCACCAACTTTTCCCTTGCAGTCAGACGGCGGACCATACATCGCGGTAAAGTGACGGGCGTCTTTACCGCAAACGTGACTTTTCGGGCGGTTCGCGCGCCGGTTCGACCACCGTTTTCTGTATCAGTCTATTTGCTATGGAAATGTGACGCTTTGCATGATGCCGTCAAGATGATTTTGCAACGCCTTCTCCTCAGTCGAAGTGAGTTCGCGAGTTCCATCGTCGGAGGATGTGCAGTGCGTATTGAAGTCCTTTTCGAAGACAAAGCAGCGCCCACCTCGATACGTTGCGTAGACGTCATAGTTCTGTCCGTGACACATCCCGGCCCCACCGCCGGACCCGTGCTGGTATACCACGTCATGAATGGTCTTCTTGTCGAAGCTCTTAAGCGCGTCATTCTTCAGCACACGATTCAGGCACTCCGGCTCCGAATGCACGACCGGCACGAGGAAAATGAAGCTCAGAAGTTCGAGACTCGTCTTCGCATAAACATTCCCCTTCGGTGAGAACGCGACCATGATCTTCGGAGTCTCGCCGGAACTCCAAATGGCTGAAGATGCGTACTCGTCAGTCGGCGAGACTTGCTTCCACACCAGCGGATACCGGAAACGCACGCCGGTTTCAGTATCTTGAAAGGTTGACATCGGCACTGGTGCTGGAGTCGCCCGTGTCTGCGCGACGATTGGGGCAATTCCTAAGAGAAGCTCCGCGACCGAAACCATTAGTCTCCGCTTAGTCAAAGGGTCCTCCGGAGTTTCCTTGCTGGTTGAGATCTTGTGCAGTTTACTATGCACGTAAAACGGGATTGTCGGTAACTTCGTTTGCCGGGTGCGACAAGCCCGCCACAATCCGCACGGAACCAACCGTCAACCCCGCCTTTCCCACACTAACTGCGGCGCCTTTTGCTTGACACCCCGCGTATAATAGAAGAAGGAGAAACAGGAGCGCGGCCTTCGTGCCTGGCACTGGCTTCCCAAGGGTACAAACACCAATCCAAGCATGTAAGTCGTTTAGTTTGTTCATTGTGTAGGCAAGTCGTTTGGAATGAAGATCATAGCATCTAAGTCCTTATTCCAGAAGATCTTGGGGATTTAGATAGGGGGTACGGGGTCTATGTCGAACCAGTTGAGCCAGCCAAGCGAGCCGCAGACCTTCGACCTCGCCGAAGTCGAGTCCGCCATCGCCACGACTTTATTTCGCGGCCACCTGCATCACCTCGCCAGCACCTCTTC
>Ga0302197_10004853_pt1 | contig 11694 bp, 9 predicted proteins | sample II_Bog_N2_1_FD_193526 | JGI IMG/M metagenome (GOLD analysis project Ga0302197, IMG submission 193526) | Peat permafrost microbial communities from Stordalen Mire near Abisko, Sweden - II_Bog_N2_1 | ecosystem: Environmental > Terrestrial > Soil > Wetlands > Peat | place: Sweden: Abisko, Stordalen...
TGACCGGAGCAACCCAGACAACCTCCCAATCTCTCGCTTCCGGAACCACGGCCACCTCGGTAACCGCTAATCTCACCGGGCTGACGGCGAACACCAAATACTACTTCGAAACCGTAGCGCAAAACGCCACCGGAACTACGGACGGAGTCATCGCCTCATTCACTACCACGGCCTCCGGCCAGGCCCCGACCGCGACCACCGGCGCAGCCTCCAGCATCACCACGACCACGGCCACGCTCGGTGCTTCGATCAATCCCAACGGCGCAGCCACCACGGTGTGGTTCCTCTACGGCACCAGCAGCACACTGGCCGGGGCGACCCAGACGACTTCCCAATCCCTCGCCTCCGGAACCACGGCCACATCGGTCACCGCCAGCCTCACCGGCCTGACGGCGAATACAAAGTACTACTTTGAGCCGGTTGCCCAGAACGCCACCGGCACTACGGACGGCACCATCGCCACATTCACCACCACAGCCGCCGCTCCGACCGCGACCACCGGTTCAGCCTCGGCCATCGCCGCGACCACGGCCACGCTCGGCGCTTCGATCAACCCCAACGGCGCAGCGACCACCGTGTGGTTCCTCTACGGCACCAGCAGCACACTCACCGGAGCGGCTCAGACTACTTCTCAATCGCTCGCCGCTGGGACTTCGGCCACATCAGTCACCGCCAACCTCACCGGCCTAACCGCAAACACTAAATACTACTTCGAGGCTGTGGCCCAAAACGCCACCGGCACGACCAATGGAAGCATCGCGTCCTTCACTACCACCGCCGCTCCAATAGCGCCGACTGCAACCACCGGCGCAGCCACTGCCATCAGTCCAACCACCGCCACGGTGGCCGGCACAGTGAATCCCAATGGACAGGCCACCACTGTGTGGTTCCTGTATGGCACCAGCAGCACCCTCGCCGGCGCCGCACAGACAAGCTCCCAATCTCTCGCAGCCGGAACTACAGCCACTGCGGTGACTGCGAACCTCACCAGCCTCAGTGCCAGCACAACCTACTACTTCCAGGCCGTCGCCCAGAACGCCACCGGCACCACCAACGGAACCATCGCCTCCTTCACCACAACCGCCGTTGCGCTGGCCCCGACGGCCACCACCGGTGCAGCCACAGCTCTCACGGATAACTCCGCCTCTGTGGCGGGCGCGGTCAACCCCAACGGACAGGCCACCACAGTCTGGTTCAGCTACGGCACCAGCAGCACGCTTGCCGGCGCAACCCAGACACCCACTCAATCCCTCGCAGCCGGAACCACGGCCACGGCAGTGACTGCGAACCTTACCGGGCTCTCGGCCAGCACCACTTACTATTTCCAGGCAGTTGCCCAGAACCCCACCGGAACCACCAACGGAACCATCGTCTCCTTCACCACCACCGCTGCGCCCACCTTCACGGTCGGCGGCACAGCAGTCACCATCGCCACTCCCGGCGCAACCACCGGCAATACGTCAACCATCTCCGTCACCCCGCAGGCTGGGTTTACGGGAACGGTGGCCCTCACCTGCGCCTTCACCACCAATGCGTCCACCGATCCGGCAACCTGCAGCCTGTCTCCGGCGTCGCTGACCAACTTCTCCGGTACCACAGCGCAAACCTCCACGCTCACCATCTCCACCACAGCCGCAACCACTTCGCTGAACCAGACCAGAAAGCTCTTCTGGCCGTCCGCGGGCGGAGCCGCACTCGCGTTGCTCATGCTGTTCGGCATCCCGGCGCGCCGGCGTAGCTGGCGAGCCATGCTGGGAGCCATCGCGCTCCTGTTCCTGCTTGCCGGCGGCGCGGTCGCCTGTGGTAGCGGCGGTGGTGGCGGCGGGGGAGGCGGCGGCGGTGGCGGGAATACCGGCACCACGGCTGGAACGTATTCCGTCACAATCACCGGCACCTCTGGCTCAACCACTGTGACCAGCGCAGCAATCAGTGTGACTGTGAATTAGCTCCAATCCGGCGGCCGCGCTCCATCAATGCGCGGCCGCCATTCAGATATCGAGCATCCGGCCGCTGTCCGCTGTCATCTCATAGCTGTAATCTGTAATCTGCTATGGCTACCGCATCCCTTTCTACCGAAATCCAGCCCCGTTTACCCCAGGGCGGCTTTGTCAACGAGCCCTTCGTCGACTTCAAAACCCCTGACCACGCCCGGGCCATGCACGGTGCGCTCGACCAGGTCGCCAGCCAACTGGGCCGCGAATACGATCTGATCATCGGGGGCAACCGCACCCGGACCGAAGGCAAAATCCGCTCCCTCAACCCGGCCCGCCCCGCCCAGGTCGTCGGAGTCCACCAGAAAGCCGGCGCGGAACATGCGGAAGAAGCCATGGCCGCCGCTCTCAGCGCCTTCGAAACATGGAGCCGGGTCCCGGTTGAGACGCGCGTTTCCCTCATCCTTCGTTCCGCTGAGATTATTCGCGAGCGGAAGTTCGAGTTCTGCGCATGGCTCACCTATGAGGTCGGCAAGAACTGGGCGGAAGCCGATGCCGATGTTGCGGAAACCATTGATTTCCTTGAGTTCTACGCCCGCGAGGCGCTTCGCCTTGCCGCAGCCACCACGCCCATCCAGTACCCCGGCGAGCGCAACCGGCTTCTCTATATTCCGCTCGGCGTGGGCGCGGTCATCCCCCCGTGGAACTTCCCCTTCGCCATCATGGCCGGCATGACGGCCGCGTCCATCGTCACCGGCAACACGGTCATCCTCAAACCCTCCAGCGACGCGCCGACCATCGCCGCGAAATTCGTTGAGGTTCTTGAGGAAGCAGGACTTCCCGGCGGCGTGGTCAACTTCTGCCCCGGCTCGGGCGCAAGCTTCGGCAACGCGATCGTCGAACACCCCAAAACGCGCTTCATCGCCTTCACTGGCAGCAAGGCCGTCGGCCTCGACATCCACGAGCGGGCCGCCCGCGCCAAGCCCGGCCAGATCTGGATCAAGCGGACCATTCTCGAGATGGGCGGCAAGGACTCGATTCTCGTCTGCGCGGATGCGGACCTGGACGCGGCAGTGGAAGGCGTAGTCGGTTCCGCGTTCGGATTCAGCGGGCAAAAGTGCTCTGCCTGCTCGCGCGCCATTGTTGAAGCTCCGCTCTATGACGTGTTTGTGGAACGCGTCCGCGAACGGGTCGCGCAACTCACCATCGGCGATCCAACTGCCAATCTCAACCTCGGCCCGGTCGTGAACAAGGCCGCTCTTGACTCCATGCTGGACTACATTGAAACCGGCAAGCGGGAAGGCCGCCTGGTGGCCGGTGGCAACGCGCCGCAAACGGCTGAAGGCGGCTATTTCCTGGAACCCACGGTGTTTGCCGACATCGCGCCCGATGCGGTGCTGGCCCAGGAAGAGATCTTCGGGCCGGTGCTCGTCCTCATCAAAGTGAAGAACTTTGAGGAGGGCCTGGCGGTGGCCAACAACACTGAATACGGCCTGACCGGCGCACTCTACACCGGGGACCGCGAAAGCATTGACTTCGCAACGCGCGAGTACCACGTGGGCAATCTGTACTTCAATCGCAAGTGCACGGGAGCGATGGTGGGGGCTCACCCCTTCGGCGGCTTCAACATGAGCGGAACAGACTCCAAGGCCGGCGGCCCGGATTACCTTTACCTGTTTACGCAGGCCAAAAGCGTGGCGGAAAAACTGTAGCCCGATAATTGACGACAACGCCCGCAGGATGTAATGACAAAGTCATTACATCCTGCTATGCTTCCTTCTGGTGGAGAAATTCTCATGCCTGTACTTCAACCTGCGAAAGCCAGACGCGATACGTTGAATCTGCGCATCAAGCCCGAGTTGCGCGGCCTTATTGATCGTGCAGCAGAACTTACAGGCAAAAACCGTACCGACTTCGTGTTGAACGCCGCGCGACATGCGGCTGAAGATGCGCTCCTCGATCGCACTGTTTTTGCGGTCGGCCCGAAAGCCTACGCCGAGTTCCTCTCGCGCCTCGATATGCCGCCTGAGCCGAATGCCCGGCTCCGCCGCTCTCTGTCAACGCCCGCGCCATGGGAGAAGTAGCCCGGCTCAAGCCACCTGCGCCGCTCGCCGAGGGGCATGACTTCAGCGATTTTTGTTCCGGTGAACCTTCGCTCGATGATTGGATCAAGCGCCGTGCTCTTGCCAATCAGGTTGGCGGCGCTTCGCGCACTTATGTGGTTTGCATAGATCAACGCGTAATTGGCTACTATGCGCTAGCCTCAGGCGCAATTACAGTGGAAAGCGCACCGGGGCGATTCAGGAGAAATATGCCCCACCCCATCCCGGTCGCGGTACTCGGCCGGCTTGCTGTGGACAGGCAATGGAAGGCGCAAGGCATTGGCCGCGCGCTGTTCCGGGACGCCGCCCACCGTGTGGCCCATGCAGCCAATGCGATTGGCATTCGCGGCATCGTAGTTCATGCCATCTCTGAAGAGGCAAAGAGCTTTTATCTTGCGCTCGGCTTTGAACCCAGTCCTACGGAGTCCATGACGCTGATGGTCGCTCTTTCCGACGTTATGGCAGTACTTTCATAGTGCGAATCTGGCCGGAATGGCGAGCACGGTAAGTTCCTACGCCACCGCCGTCGGCGCAGCCATCTCCTCGGCTTCCAGGCGGCTGCCTACTTCCGCGGCGGCCTGCGCCAGTACCCGGTGGTGGATGGTAAACAGCGCAAGTTCAAGACGATCGCTCACGCCGGTCTTGTCGTAGATCGAACGCAGATAGTTCTTGATGACCTGCTCGGTGGTCTTCAGGCGGACTGCGATCTCGCGATTCTTGCAGCCTTGCACGATCAGGGCCACAATCCGCATCTCCTTGGGCGTCAGCCGGTCGCGAACGCGCGTGCCCACCATATCGTCATCCGGCGAGTCCGACAACACAAGCTCCGGCGGCAGCCAGGTTTCCCCGTTGGCTACGCGGCGCACACACTCAACCAGCGCATTCCCGGTGACGCTGCGAAACACCACACCGCGAAATCCCTGCTGAAGAAACATGCTGGGGGCGTCGTTGTTTTCCGCAATCACAATCCCCCGGCTATTCACGCTATCGAGCAAAAGCCCAAGCCGCGCAAGGTCCGGCCGCAGCGAGGCCGCAAACAACACAATCGATCCGGGAAACGTGGTAACCGCATGATGCAGCCGCTCAAGATCGGTGCACTGCGCAATAATACGCAGATCCTCGTCCATGGCCAGCACCTTGGCAGTCCCTGCACGGAATATCGCCTGCGAATCGGCCAGGATGACCTTATTCATGATGTACGCCTCGCCTGTCAGCAAACTTCAATCGGAAGCTCCTAGGAAGCTCACTCAGTGCTTTCCCTGCAATGCCCGTACCCCGCGCTCAAATCCTGGGATTCGTTTCCGCACCTTGTCCGCTTATCGGCAGAATATTCATTCTCATTGCATTGTTTTTATTCAAGACACTCTCGCTGAGAATGGGATGCATTTGGGGCCCGGGTCGGGTCTTGCGCAATCCTTTCACTTTCTATTTTTCCTTACAATGAGATTACAGCCAGTTAGCACCCCCGGTCACGAAAATTCGGCGCCGCAAATGCAGCGCCTGCCTCTCCCCCACAATACCCCAAAGGCTCTACACTCAGAAGTATGGCGAGACCGATTCTGCTGGCGGTAGACGACGACATCAGCGTCCTGGAAGCGGTGGTGCAGGATTTGCGGCGGCACTACGGGGCCGAATACCGCGTGATGCGGGCAGCCAGCGGCAAAGCCGCACTCGACACACTGACCCAGCTGAATGCCCGCCAGGAGCCGGTGGCGCTCTTGCTCAGCGACCAGCGCATGCCCGGAATGACCGGGGTCGAATTCCTGGAGCAGGCGCGCGAAATCTATCCCCTGGCCCGCCGCGTGCTGCTCACCGCCTACGCCGACACCGAAGCCGCCATCCGGGCCATCAACTCTGCGCGCATTAATTACTACCTCAACAAGCCCTGGGATCCGCCCGAAGAAAAACTCTACCCTGTCCTCACAGATCTGCTGGAAGACTGGAAGGCGGGCTACCAGCCTCCGTTTGAAGGTCTGCGCGTGGTCGGCCATCGCTGGTCACTGGCGGATCACAAGGTGCGCAGCTTCCTCTCCCGCAATCACGTTCCCTACCGCTGGCTCGATATCGCCGACGAAGCAGCTCTTAAACTGCTCTCCGACCGCCAGCTCGACCTTGCCCATTTGCCCGTCGTGGTCTTTGCCGACGGCAGCTTCCTGGTGGATCCGGAAGTCGAAGTGCTGGCCGCGCGGGTGGGGCTCAAGACGCAGGCGGCCCAGGAGTTTTACGACATGATCGTCGTCGGCGCAGGTCCTGCCGGTCTGGCCGCCGCCGTCTACGGCGCCAGCGAAGGCCTGCGCACCCTGGTTATCGAGCCCGACGCGCCGGGCGGACAAGCTGGCTCGACCTCGCGCATCGAAAACTATCTTGGCTTCCCCTCCGGCATTACCGGCGCGGACCTGGGCCGTCGCGCGCATGCCCAGGCCTTCCGTTTCGGCGCCGAGTTCGTCACCCAACGCGTCACTGGCCTGCGCATCGACGGCCAATACCGCTTTGTGCAAATGGCGGACGGGCGCGAGGTCTCCAGCCACGTTGTGCTGCTTTCCACGGGCGTCCACTACCGCAAGCTCGACATTCCGGGCGCCGACCGGCTGGCTGGCTGCGGCATCTACTACGGCGCCGCGCTGGTTGAAGCTGCCGCCTGCAAGGACGAGGAAGTGTTTGTCGTAGGCGGCGCCAACTCCGCCGGCCAGGCGGCACTCTACTTCGCCAAATTCGCCTGCAAGGTGACCATGCTGGTCCGCGGAGCCGGATTATCCGTCACCATGTCGAAATACTTGATCGATGAGATCGAGCGCACATCGAATATAGTGTTGGAGCCCGAAACACGGGTGGTGGAGGCCCTCGGCAACGACCGGCTCGAATCGCTGCGGTTGCAGGGACCAAAAGGAGAATCGGTGGTGCCGGCAAGTTCCTTATTCGTTTTTATCGGCGCGGAACCGGGTGTGGCTTGGTTGCCGCCTGCAGTTCTGCGCGATGCGAACGGATTTGTGCTGGCCGGTCCGGACCTGCGGGTTGCGGGAAAACTGCCTGAAAGCTGGAAAGAACCGCGCGAGCCTTTTCTGCTGGAGTCCAGCGTGCCGGGCGTCTTTGTAGCCGGCGATGTGCGCCACGGCTCTGTGAAGCGCGTAGCTTCGGCGGTTGGTGAAGGGTCGATCGCGGTGCAGTTTGCCCATCAATATCTGGCCGGGTTCTAGGGAGTGTTGAATTGAGCTTTAGGGGAAGCATGAAACAGAAATGAACCACGACGGACTAGAGATCGAATCGATCCCCTTGCGGGAGATTGCAGAGGCCTTGCGCCGCACCCGTCCCTTCGCTGAGACCGACCCCACAGCGTTTCTCGATGCGCTCGACGGAGTGGAGTACGTGGAACGCATCCAGGCCAGGGCCGGCACCGAACTTGTAAGACCAGGAGATCCGGTTCTCTACTGGCTTGTACTCGAAGGCGAAACCCGCGCAGAGCGGCCTGAGACAGACGGCTCAAGAACCATGCTGGGCGGCGCAGGCGAAGGCGAAGGCTTCGGCGAAACGCCCCTTTTGACCGGCAAGACCCAGTCCGCCCATTTCATCGTGGCAGTCAAGGACTCCGTCCTCCTCCGCTTCACCGAACAAGACTTCTGGATACTCCTTGCCTGCTGCCCCCGCGTGCGCACCGTAGTCCTCGCCAATATGGCTCAGCGGCTGCAGGCCTACCAGGTAGAAGCCCTGCACCGCGAAAAGCTGGTCGCCCTCGGCACCCTCGCTGCCGGACTCATGCACGAATTGAACAACCCAGGCTCGGCTGCCAAGCGCGCCGCCTCGCAACTGCGCGGCAATCTCATGCGTCTCCAGGAGCTCAGCCTGCGCTCCAGCGCCAAACCTAAAACCCTTCCTCAGTTGGAGTGCATGCACGATCTGTTGCAGCACGCCGTCCGCGGCTGCCACGCCCCCGCATTGAGCTCTCTGGAACAATCGGAACAGGAAGAGGCAATGTCCGAATGGCTGCAATCGGCCGGCGTAGAAAACGCATACACCATCGGGCCGGCGCTCGTCGCCATCGGCTTTGACCAGCACGAACTCGCCTGCGCCAAAGAGGAATTTGAAGGCGGCAGCTTCTCCGACGCGCTCAACTGGCTGGAGGCCCTGGTTTCCAGCGTCTCGCTGGTCTGCGCCATCGAGGAGAGCATTTCCCGCGTCACGGAGCTGGTAATGGCGGTAAAGAAATTCGCCTACGACGATCGCTCCCAGGTGAGAGAACTTGACGTGCACGACAGCCTGCAGAGCACGCTCACCATGCTTGGCCACAAACTGCGCATCAAGCAGATTTCCGTCGAGAAGCACTTTGAAGCGGCCCCCTCCACCATTTACAGCCGCGGTTCGCTTCTAAGCCAGGTCTGGACCAATCTCATCGATAACGCCGTCGACGCCTCACCCAGCGAAGCCCGTATCGAAATCTCCACATGGACCGAGCCGGGGACCAGCGAGGAGCCCGCCACTCTGGCCGTGAGCATCACCGATCATGGCTCGGGAATTCCTCCTGAAACCCTCCCTCATATCTTCGAGGCTTTTTTTACCACCAAGCCGCAGGGATCGGGCACCGGTCTTGGCCTGGAGATCGTTCATCGCATTGTCACCCAGAAGTTCGGTGGCAAAATCCAGGTTCAATCGGTTCCGGGAAGCACAAACTTCACCGTCCGGCTGCCCATGAAGCCCCCTGCCCTCGCCGGCAAACCTGATCCGGCTTCCTGCACACTCTGAGTTAACGCCGCTCGCACTGTGTCCCATCCATCGTGCTGTCTTATCCCTCGATGAATGAGAAGGAGCAAAGCCGTGCGAGCGAAGAGCGAGCGCCTGCCCCACCGCAGGTGGTCAAGTTGTCGCTTCTCCCGCCGATGAACCACTCGGGGGGCTTCGATGACCGATCGTCTGGAACTGCTGGAAGCCACTCTGGATACACTCCCGGACGGGATTGTTCTTGCTGATCCGGAAGGCCGGATCGCATTCTGGAACAGTGCCGCCGAAGCCATCACCGGCTACCCTCGCGTCAATCTCCTTGGGCGTCCTGTGAACGAGGCGCTGCAAACCCTGGTGGTTGGGGGCGCGCGGCAATGGTCAGCCCACGCCGGGGCGCACACCCATCCCGGCCCCGGCACCCTCGTACCCCTGCGCCATCGCCTGGGCCATCAGCTCCCCGCCATCGTTCGCGTTGTGGTGCTTCGCAACGGGCTTGGCGAACGCATCGGAAACCTGGTTGTCTTCCATCCAGCCCAAAGCCTGGACGCGCTTCCTCACGGCGCGACAACCGATAACTCGGGGGTCGAAAAGGACGTCACCAACCTCCAGGAGCGCTTGGAAAGAGAATTCGAGGACTTTACGCAAGGCGCTCCGCCCTTCGGCGTGCTTTGGCTCACCATCGACCAGGGTCAGTCGCTGCGTAGAACGCACGGCCCCCAGGCGTGCGACGCCATGTTTGAGCGCGTGGAAAGAACGCTCGCCGGGGGGCTGCGGCACACAGACCAACTGGGCCGCTGGGGCGACGACGAATTTCTCGTGCTTTCCCACGAACGCACCGCAGAGATGCTGGCCGCACATGCGCAGATGCTCGCCGGCCTGGCCAGAACCGCCGATTTCCGCTGGTGGGGAGACCGCGTATCCCTTACCGTGAGCGTCGGCGCAGCCCAGGCCGACACCTCGGAAACCCTGGCCCAGTTGCTGGAACGTGCGCAGATCGCCATGAGCTCAAGCCTTCACGCGGGGGGCAACCGGATCACTTCGGCATCGGGGAGACTTTCATGTTCGCCATCATAGGCATTGTTGTCGTCATCGGGGCAGTCATCGGCGGTTTTCTCATGGAGAAAGGACACATCCAGGTCCTCATCCAGCCCGCCGAACTGCTCATCCTCGGCGGCGCTGCCATTGGAACCCTGCTGGTGGCCAATCCCATCCACATCCTCAAGGGAATTGGCGCAGGCTTGGTAGGTGTGTTGAAGGGCTCGCCCTTCAACAAGGCCCGTTATCTCAGTACATTGAAGATGATGTACCAGTTTTTGAACAAGGTGCGCAAAGAAGGTCTGCTCAGCGTTGAAAACGATGTTGAGAAGCCCAAGGAAAGCTCCATCTTCAAGAACTATCCCGAATTCCTGAACGACCATCACGCTAAAGACTTCGTCTGCGACACGCTGCGCACGGCCATCACCGGCGGCGTGGAGCCATTCGACATGGACCAGATGATGGAGCTCGACATGGAAGTGCATCACCACGAGGCCACCCAGCCCGTCAGCGCGCTCACCACCGTGGCCGACGCCCTTCCCGGCCTCGGCATTGTGGCGGCGGTTCTCGGGGTGGTTATCACCATGGGGTCGCTCGGTGGCCCGCCGGAAGAGATCGGGGAAAAGGTGGCTGCGGCGCTGGTAGGCACGTTCCTCGGCATCCTGGCCTGCTATGGCGTGGCCGGCCCTCTCAGCTCCAGCATGGCCAAATCCGCCGACGCGGAAAATGAATATCTCCACGTGCTGCGCGTCCTGCTGCTTGCCTTTCTCAAAGGCTCCGCGCCCATGATCGCCATTGAAATGGGCCGCCGCGCCATTCCTGCCCATGTCCGCCCCAGCTTCGACGAAATGGAAAAGGGCTGCAAAGGCGGAAGCGTGGAAGCGGCATCCTAAAACCTTTCAACCCACTGGGGCGGCGTCATGACGGCCAAGAGTCAACCCATCATCGTGATCAAGAAAAAGGGCGGCCACGGCGGCCACCACGGCGGCGCCTGGAAGGTGGCCTACGCCGACTTCGTCACCGCCATGATGTCTCTCTTCATCGTTCTCTGGCTCATGGGTTCCAGTGAAAAGGTCAAGCGCGCGGTCGCCGGCTACTTCAACGACCCCAAAGGAACAAGTTCCCAGCTCGGCACCACCATGACCGGCACCGGCTCAACCGTATCCCAGACGGTGAACGACGATATGCAGAAGCTGAAAGAAAAGCTCGAAGAGGAGATCAAGGCGCGCAAGGAACTGGAAAAGCTCTCCAAGCAGATCGAGATCACCATCACTCCGGAGGGTTTGCGGATCGAGCTGCTTGAGGACAAGAACGGCACTTTCTATCAGAGCGGCAGCGCGCGCCTGAGTGACAGCGGACAGGAGCTGCTGGCGCTGCTGGCCGGCGAGTTGAAGACGCTGCCCAACGCTCTGCTCATTGAGGGCCACACCGACGCGACGCCGTACTCCTCTGATACCACGTACAGCAACTGGGAGCTCTCCGCGGATCGCGCCAACTCCGCCCGGCGCCTGCTGCAACAGGACGGTGTGCGCTCCGACCAGGTCACCCAGGTGCGCGGCTACGCCGACCAGCTTCTGCGCGTCAAGAGCAACCCGGAAGACCCATCGAACCGCAGAATCTCCATCCTCGTGAAAAACAGCGAGACGCCGGTCCCCGACCTTCCCGGCACAAGGGTGGTCGATCGTCCGCCGGACAAGCCCGCCGCAGCGACGGCCACGCCCTCCGCGCCGCAACCCGCGCCGCCGTCCACGTCTCAAACCAAGCCGCCGACAGAGTCTTCTGCCGCAGCGCACATCCCCAAGCCCGTGGCCGGAACTGTAGCCGCAAAGCCCGGCATGTTCGACAGACTCAAGGCCATGCTTCCAGCAGGCAAAAAGTAGCTCCACGCACGTGCTTCCAAAACGAGAACCGTACGA
>Ga0302197_10004856_pt1 | contig 11687 bp, 10 predicted proteins | sample II_Bog_N2_1_FD_193526 | JGI IMG/M metagenome (GOLD analysis project Ga0302197, IMG submission 193526) | Peat permafrost microbial communities from Stordalen Mire near Abisko, Sweden - II_Bog_N2_1 | ecosystem: Environmental > Terrestrial > Soil > Wetlands > Peat | place: Sweden: Abisko...
GATCCAGTCGGTAACCACCTGGAAGCCTTTCAAGAAAGTGGTGGGCTATCACGGCGAGCTGTTCATCGACCCGGAGAAGGGGACCCTCGTTCGCATGAACATCTACGCAGAGTTGAAGCCCTCCGACTTCATTCACCAGGAAGCCAGGCGCATTGACTACGGCCCCGTTGTTGTCGACGGCAAGGAATACCAGGTGCCCGTGGATAGCTACATCGTCAACGAAGCCGTTCCCGGCGGCGACAGCAGCACCTCCGCCTATACCGCGCGCCACACCTTGTTCATGGTCACTTACCAGAACTATCAAATGGCCGGAGCAGCGCAGAAGTAGCAGCGTCGTGCTCCGTGCCCCATCCTTGCGGCTTTTTCTGCCGCAAGGGTGGGATAACCATCACTGCATTTGGGCCGGATCAATCGTCCCTGTTCCCTATTCCCTGCTTTATCCTCGTTCCATGCCCCACTCGCTTATCTTCGACCACATGTTTCAGCTTCCCCTTCCCATCGTGGAGAAGCTGTTGCGCCCAGTCGTCGTCTACCTGGTTCTGGTGTTGCTTCTGCGCCTGTTCGGAAAGCGGGAACTGGCGCAGTTGAACCCCTTCGACCTGGTGGTTCTGCTCTCGCTCTCCAACACAGTGCAGAACGCCATCATCGGCGACGACAACTCGGTGACCGGCGGCGTCATCGGCGCCTTCAGCCTGCTGGCCATCAACTGGCTGGTGGTGCGCGTGCTCTTCCGCTCCAAGCGGCTCACCAGGGTGATGGAGGGCCGGGCCGCGGTGCTGGTTCACAGCGGCCAGGTCGACCAGCGCGCCCTGGACCGCGAGTCGCTCACCCGCGAAGAACTGCTGGCCGTCATTCGCCGCCAGGGATTTGAGGGTTTCCACCAGGTGCACCGCTGCGAACTGGAGCCCAACGGCACCTTCTATGTGGAGGCCTTCGACCCCTCCGCCGCCGACAAGCGCCATGCCGAACTGCTGGCCCGGCTGGATGTACTCAGCCGCGAAGTGGCCACGTTGCGCGCGCAGCCCTGAAACCACAGAGCAGATCGGCGAAATCGGAAGCCCGATCCAATGCCTGTATTTTTCTGTTGCAATATATATCCGCTACGGATATATATTGCAACATGGCTGCTGAGACCGCACCCGCCGCTCCCTTGACTCCGGCTGTTTTCGCCATCCTGCTCTCCCTGGCCGAGGGCGAAAAGCACGGCTACCTCATCATGAAAGATGCCCGCACCCTCCGGGGGGGCGGCGTTCGCCTGGGCCCAGGAACCCTCTATGGCTCGCTGGACCGGATGATGCGCGACGGCCTGGTCGAGGAGTCCGGCCTCTCCGACGACGAGCGTCGCCGCTACTACCGGCTCACCGCTCCGGGCCGCACCGTGCTGGGCGCGGAGTTGGAGCGGCTGGACGCCGCTGTCGCCTCCGCCCGCACCCTGGGCCTGCTTCCCCATGGAGGCCGCTCATGACGCCAACCCCGCTCCGTCCCGGACGACTCGAACGCCTTTACGCGCTGGCCCTTTGCCTCTACCCCAAGTGCTTTCGCGAGGCATACGGCACGTCCATGCGCCAGGCTTTCCGCGATGCACTCGGCGACCGCTCGCTCTCCCGCCGCACCTTCCTTTTCCTGACCCTGCAGGACCTGGTCACTTCCCTGGCAAAGGAGCATTTCTGCATGTTGCGCGATACCTACTCCCGACCCGCTCTCGTGTTCAACGCCCTGGTTCTGGCCGGACTCTCCACCGGCCTGGCCCTCGCGCTCTACGCCATTCCGCAGCAGGTGCTTCGCCAGGGCGCCAATGACCCGCAAATCGCCCTGGCCACCGACCTGGTCGCCGAGCTCGAACAGGGCGCCCTGCCCGCCCTGGCCGGCGGGTCGGGACGGGTGGATATGGCCCGCAGCCTGTCTCCCTTTGTGATCGTCTTCGATGATCGGGGCCAGCCCGTGGCCTCCCAGGCGCAACTCGACGGCCAGACGCCAACCCTGCCCCGAGGTGTCTTCAATTACGTCCGGCAACACGGCGAAGAGCGCGTCAGTTGGCAGCCGCGCCCCGGCGTCCGCATCGCTGCGGTGGTGCAGCGCGTGAACGGCGCGCACTCCGGCTTCGTCCTCGCCGGCCGCAACATGCGCGAGGTGGAAGCCCGCGAAGAGCAGGTCAGGCAAATGGCCGGCGTTACTTGGATCGGAATGCTGGGGGTGATCCTGGTGGGCACCGCGATTTTCGGCTGGTACACCCGGTCGAAAGTGGCGTAAGAGATGCCACGTTGGGTGCCCCACCCTCGCCGCGCCTCTGTTTTTGCGGCTAGGGTGGGATGGCGCGAGGTTCGTTTGGCAGCAGCACAAAACCGCGCCGAAGGCGCAGTTGGCCCCACCGCAGGTGGCTATTCCCACTCGATGGTGCCGGGCGGCTTCGACGTAATGTCATACACCACCCTGTTGATCCCCCGCACCTCGTTCACAATCCGGCTGGAGATGCGTTTCAGCACCTCGTAGGGCAGCGGCGTCCAGTCGGCGGTCATGCCGTCTTCCGAGTGCACGGCCCGCACCGCGCAGGTGTAGGCATAGGTGCGCTGGTCACCCATCACCCCCACGCTCATCACCGGCAGCAGCACGGCAAAGCTCTGCCAGATCTTGGAATAGAGCCCGGCAGCCTTGATTTCCGCCACCACAATCTCGTCGGCCTCTTGCAGCAAGGCCACGCGTTCCGGCGTCACTTCGCCCAGAATGCGCACCGCCAGGCCCGGCCCCGGAAACGGCTGCCGGCCCAGGATGTCTTCCGGCATCCCCAGGTCGCGGCCAATGCGCCGAACTTCATCCTTGAAGAGATCGCGCAGCGGCTCAATCAGCTTGAGCTTCATATGATCCGGCAGCCCGCCCACGTTGTGGTGGCTCTTGATGGTCTGGCTGGGGCCCTTCACGCTGCTGGATTCGATCACGTCCGGGTAAAGCGTGCCCTGCACCAGCCAGTCCACGCCGCCGGTCTGTTTGGCAATGCGGCTGGCCTCGTCGTCGAATACGGCGATGAACTCCCCACCGATGCGCTTGCGTTTGGTCTCCGGGTCGGTGACCCCGGCCAGCTGCGCCAGGAACCGCTCGCTGGCGTCCACCGCCACCACGTTCAGGCCCAGGTTGTCGCGCATGTTCTTCTGCACGCTGGCAAACTCGTTCTTGCGCAGGACACCATTATTGACAAAGATGCAGGTGAGCTGGCTGCCGATGGCCCTGTGCACCAGCACCGCGGCCACCGACGAATCGACGCCGCCAGAGAGACCACAGATCACGTGCCCCTTGCCGACTTGCGCGCGAATGCCCGCCACCGTGCTCTCGATGAAGTGCGCCGGGGTCCAGTCGCCGCGCGCGCCGCAGATGGCAAAGACGAAATTCTTGATCAGTTGCGGCCCCAGCGGCGTGTGGTGCACCTCGGGGTGGAACTGCACCGCCCAGATGCGCCGCTCCTCGCTGGCAATGCCGGCCAGGGCGTTCGAGGTGACCGCGGTGCGGTGGAAGCCGGCGGGCAGCTCCAGCGCCTCGTCCCCGTGGCTCATCCACACCGCCAGCGTCGGCGGCAGCCCGGCAAACAGCGGCGTCGAGTCGTCCTCGATGGTCACTTCGGCGTGGCCGTACTCGCGCTTGCCCGCCGAGCGCACTTTGCCGCCCAGGTGGTGGACGATAAAGTGCAGTCCATAGCAGATGCCCAGCACCGGCACGCCCAGTTCCAGCACCTTGGGGTCGGCCACCGGCGCGTCCGCGTCGTACACCGACGACGGCCCGCCCGAGAGGATGATCCCCAGCGGCTGCAAGGCCTGAATCTGGCTGAGAGGCGCGGTGCAGGGCAGCACCACAGAGAAAACGTTCTGCTCGCGAATGCGCCGCGCAATCAGCTGCGTATACTGCGAACCAAAATCGAGAATAACGATCGTTTGAGTGGCCACACTACAGTGTTTCAGTAGGCATCACCCGTTTGCAAGTTCACTTCTTTCCGAAACGGCATGGGCGGTAGGTCAGGGCTTTAGCCCTGATATTCAACTAGGCAAAATTAACGCGGGCTTTAGCCCCTGAGGCAAGCTCCTCGGAAGAACTTGTTTCCTATCCCGCTTCTCCGTAGCCTGTGAGGCCGTGCCCTCTCAAAGCGCTTCCCGCCCAGGTTGCAACTCAATGCCACTGAATCTGCCCGAAGTGGGCGTAGGATTCCAATCAGGAGCGGCGATCTCCATGCGCGAAGTTGAAGAAATCCGTCGGGTTTACGAAGAGAAAATCTCACCCATGCTGCGTGCGGTCCACAGTGCAACGTCTTCCATCGATGGAAATCTTGATTCGCGGGAGCGGAGTTTTGGCCTGAGGGGAATGCCTGCGGGCTTCGTCGAAATTACCAGCCAAGCCCTCTACGAGAACATCGTCCTGCGCCTGGAATGCCTCCAGCAATCCTTCGCCTTCGACAAGCGCATCTCCGACCTCGAAGCCGACAAACAGCGCTCCACCTGGCCCTGAATCCGTTCCTACTCGCAGTGATACGGTGCCTGCGGAAAGTCGATCCGCGTATCGGTGACGCGGTAAACCAGCCGGTGCTCCGGGGCGATGCGGCATCGCCCGTGGGGAAGCCCTCAAATCGGAACGTGCAGCTTTCCTGTCCTTCGCCGCAAGGCGCTCTGATTTTCAACCCCGCAGAAAGAGGTCAATATCGGGGCTTCTCACGCCTTCGCCCGCTTCTCTCTGCAGAAGCGGGCGAAGGCGTGAAGCACGGTCTTTCTGTTTTGCGGCCGGATCGTCAACAAGAGCGATCTTCAGTTGAGATCACGCGAGGTCGAAGCGGTCAAGGTTCATCACTTTGCTCCAGGCCGCCACAAAGTCACGCACGAACGCCTGCTGCGAGTCGCTGCACGCATAGAACTCCGCGAGGGCCCGGAGCTGAGAGTTCGAACCGAAGACAAGATCGACTACGGTGCCCGTCCACTTCAGGTCGCCGGTTGCCCGATCCCGCCCTTCCAGCACGCCTTCCGAGGTAGCGGACTTCTGCCACTTCGTGTTCATGTCGAGGAGATTCACGAAGAAGTCATTGGTCAATGTTCCAGACCGCTTGGTGAAAACGCCATGTTCGGACTGCCCGAAGTTTGCATTCAGGGCGCGCATGCCACCGATCAGAACCGTCATCTCGGGAGCGGTGAGCGTGAGCAGGTTCGCCTTGTCCACCAGCAACTCAGCCGCCGATCCCGCAAGTCCCTTGTGAAGGTAATTGCGGAACCCGTCTGCCGCAGGCTCCAGTACGGCGAAGGAGTGCACATCCGTCTGCTCCTGCGTTGCGTCCGTGCGCCCCGGCGAGAAGGGAACCTTTACGTCGTGGCCGGCCTTCTTCGCAGCTTCCTCGACGGCCGCGCAGCCGCCCAGAACGATCAGGTCAGCCAGCGAGACTTTCTTCCCACCGGAATGCGCTCCGTTGAAATCCTTCTGGATCGCCTCCAATGTCTGAAGAATCTTCGCCAGCTCGGCTGGCTGGTTGACTTCCCAGTCCTTTTGCGGCGCCAGGCGGATGCGCGCTCCGTTGGCCCCGCCGCGCTTGTCGCTGCCGCGGAAGGTGGCGCCCGAGGCCCAGGCTGTGGTGACCAGTTGGGAGATGGAAAGCCCGGATGCGAGGATCTTGGCCTTCAGGGCAGCAACATCCTGCTCGTCAATCAATTTGTGATCCACTGCGGGAACCGGATCCTGCCAGATCAGGTGCTCCTTGGGAACCAGTGGACCAAGATACCGCGAGATTGGCCCCATGTCGCGGTGCGTCAGCTTGAACCAGGCCTTGGCAAAGGCATCGGCCAACTCCTGCGGATGCTCGAGGAAACGCCTGGAAATCTTCTCGTAGATCGGGTCTATCCTCAGCGACAGGTCCGTCGTGAACATCATGGGGGCGTGCTTCTTCTTGGGGTCGTGAGCATCCGGCACGGTCCCCGCCGCGGAGGCATCCTTGGGCGTCCACTGGTAAGCACCGGCGGGGCTCTTCGTCAGTTCCCATTCATAGCCGAACAGGTTTTCGAGATAATTGTTGTCCCACTTCACCGGGTTGGTGGTCCATGCGCCCTCCAGCCCGCTGCCGATCGTATCGGCGCCTTTGCCGCTGCCAAAGCTGTTTTTCCAGCCCAGGCCCTGCTCTTCGATGTCGGCAGCCTCGGGTACTGGACCGACATACTTGTTCGGATCGGCAGCGCCATGCGCCTTGCCGAAGGTGTGTCCGCCGGCGATGAGGGCAACTGTCTCCTCGTCATTCATCGCCATGCGCGCGAACGTTTCCCGAATATCGATTGCCGCTGCCACTGGATCCGGCTTGCCATTCGGCCCTTCCGGATTCACGTAGATCAGGCCCATTTGCACGGCAGCCAGAGGATTTTCGAGCTGACGGTCGCCGCTATAGCGTTCGTCTGCCAGCCACTTGCCCTCAGGCCCCCAGTAAATGTCCTCTTCCGGCTCCCAGATGTCCACGCGCCCGCCGCCAAAACCGGCGGTCTTCAATCCCATCGACTCCAGCGCCACGTTCCCGGCAAGAACAATCAGGTCGGCCCAGGAGAGCTTGCGGCCGTACTTCTGCTTGATCGGCCAGATCAGCCGGCGCGCCTTGTCCAGGCTCACGTTGTCCGGCCAACTGTTGAGGGGAGCAAATCGCTGCGCTCCGTGGCCTGCGCCGCCGCGGCCATCTGCAATACGATAAGTGCCTGCGCTATGCCACGCCATGCGGATGAAGAACGGCCCATAGTGGCCGTAGTCGGCAGGCCACCAGTCCTGCGAGGTTGTCATCAGGTCCTGGAGGTCTTTGATCACGGCATCCAGGTCCAGGCTCTTGAACTCCTCGGCGTAATTGAATCGCTCGCCCATGGGATTGGACAGTTGCGAGTGCTGGTGCAGGATCTTCAGATTCAGTTGATTGGGCCACCAATCTGCATTCGTTGGGGCTCCAGCCACTGTGGCATTCGGAGCGCCGCCCGAGAACGGGCACTTTGATTCATCTGCCATGGTTTCCTCCTTCGGAGCGCCGCCAGTCGCAGTCAGTCGTTCAGACATGCGTGCATCTCCTTGTTATTCCTTGCTTCGGATCCGTCCTCTTGGATGGTTTGCGGTGGGCAGAGGTTGGCTCACTTCCCCAAGCTAGGCCCGGCAAGCCGATATGTACAATCAATTGTTTTTACAATTACGATTGTTCTTGTCTATGATCGAGAGCGACAGGGCAACCCATGAATCTACAGGAACTTCGCTACTTGGTGGCGGTGGCCGAGCAGCGGCATTTTGGCCGGGCGGCCGAGGCCTGCAACGTCAGCCAGCCTACCCTGAGCAGCCAGATCCGCAAGCTGGAAGAGGAGCTGGGCGTCACCCTGATCGAGCGTACCAACAAGCGCGTGGTCATGACTCCGGTGGGCAGCCAGATCCTGGCCCATGCCCAGCGGGCTTTGGCTGAGGCCGCGCAAATGGAGGCGGTGGCGCGCGCCGCCCGCGACCCGCTGGTGGGGCCGCTCAAGCTGGGCGTGATTCCCACCCTGGCTCCTTACCTCATGCCCATGATTCTCAAACCCTTGCGCCAGGCCTATCCGGGGCTGGCGATCGAGCTTTGGGAAGACCAGACCCGCCTGCTGATCGAGGGCCTGCGCAACCACCGGCTCGATGCGGCGCTGCTGGCCACCCCGCCGGAGGCGCCGGAGATTACCGAGATCGCGCTCTTCAACGAACCCCTGCTGGCCGCCCTGCCCCCCGATCACCGCCTGGCTGGGGAAGAAACCGTCACTGAGGAGGCGCTGGCAGACGAACTGCTGGTGCTGGCCGACGGCCACTGCCTGGCCAACCATGCCCTGGCCGCCTGCGGAACCAGGCGCGGACCGGCGCGCAGCGGATTGCAGGGGGGGATGCAGGCCGCGACCCTGGAAACGCTGGTGAACCTGGTGGCTGCCGGCTACGGGAGCACGCTGATTCCCGCCCTGGCCGCGGGCTCGCTGGGTCTGCGCGGCATCGTCCTTCGCCCTCTCGCAGGCAATTCCTCCCGGACCATCCGCCTGGCCAGCCGCCCCGGATTCCCGCGCCCCCAAGCCCTGCGTGCGCTCGAAAGAGTGATCCGCCAGGCCATCCTGCTGCAAGAGCACAAAGCGCAGCCTTCCGCGGCGGCCTCCTGGTGCGCATTCGGCCGCTAGCACGATAGCTGTAAACCGGGGATACTAGGCCGCAAAGAAGCTCATCCCCGTGAACGAATGCGAATTCGCTGCGCCTTCAGGCCCGGGCTTTTGCTGTTTCCCAGGACCTGAAGGAGACACAGCTGTAGTCTTAGGCTCCGGCCCTGCTGCGGAAGAACTCGAGCGATTTGGCCAGCCCTTCCTTGAGATTGATGCGCGGCTCCCATCCCAGCAGGGTGCGCGCCTTGGTGATGTCGGGGCAGCGGCGGGTGGGGTCGTCCTCGGGAAGCGGCGCAAAGCAGAGCTCGCTGTTTGAGCCGGTCGCCTCGATCACTGCCTGGGCGCATTCCAGGATGGTGAACTCATCCGGGTTGCCGAGATTCACCGGCAGGTGCTCCTCGCAGCGCGCCAGGCGCAGGATTCCCTCAATCAGGTCGTCCACGTAGCAAAAGCTGCGGGTCTGATTGCCGTCTCCATAGACCGTGAGCGGCTCGCCGCGCAGGGCCTGCATCATGAAGTTGGAGATGACCCGCCCATCGCTGGGGTGCAGGCGGGGGCCGTAGGTGTTGAAGATCCGGACCAGATGGGTGTCGACGCCGCGCGAACGGTGATAGGCCATCACCAGCGCCTCGGCAAAGCGCTTGGCCTCGTCGTAGCACGAGCGCGGCCCGACGGGGTTCACGTTGCCCCAGTAGCTCTCCGTCTGCGGATGCTCAAGCGGGTCGCCGTAGCACTCCGAGGTGGAGGCATGCAAGTAGCCTGCGCCGTACCGGGCGGCAATCTCCAGGGTGTTTTCGACGCCCGCGGAGCCCACGCGCAGGGTTTCAACGGCCAGGCGCAGATACTCCGGCGGACTGGCCGGGGAGGCCATGTTGAACACATAATCGACCGGGCCCGGATCGAAGTCAGGTCCGAAAGGCTGGCATATGTCCCATTTCTCGAAGCGGAAGCGCGGTTCACCGGCCAGGTGGGCCAGGTTTTCGAGGTCGCCGGTGGAGAGGTTGTCGACGCCAAAGACGGTGTGGCCCTCGCCCAGCAGGCGGTCTGTCAGATGAGAGCCAAGAAACCCGGCGGCGCCGGTGACGAGAACATGCATGGTCAAAAGATCACTTCTCCAAAGCCCTGAAATGGAGGCCGGGTATCGATAACTCAAGTTCGGCGGTGCAGAAACAAAAAGCTCAGCCGGTTACGGAATCATCTTGAGCGGCTTGCCTTGCTGCGCCTGGTAGCTTGCCGGCCGGCCCATGCTCACATAGGTAAAGCCATGGTCCAGCATAACCTGGGGCTTATAGAGATTACGCCCGTCGATCACAATGGGGAAGCGGGCAGCCTGGTTGAGCCGCGTCAGGTCGATGGTGGCAAACTCCTGCCAATCGGTCAGTATCAGCACGGCGTCGGCGTCCTGGGCCGCCTGATATAAGTCGGAGGCATAGCTGAGTTTGTCTGAGGGCAGCAGCACGGCTTTGGCGCGTTCCATGGCCGCCGGATCGTAGGCCGACACGGTGGCGCCCGCTTCCAGCAGCTTTTTGATCACTTCGATGGCGGGAGAATCGCGTATGTCGTCCGTATCGCTCTTGAAGGCCAGCCCCAGCGCCGCCAGCCGTTTGCCGCGCAGGGTCCACAGAGCTGTCAGCACCTTGTTGAAGAAGATGTCCTTCTGGGTGTCGTTGATCTTGCGGATCTCCTGGAGCAACTGGAAGTCCACGCCGCGCTGCTGCGCCACCCAGTGGAAGGCGGCCACATCCTTCGGAAAGCAGGACCCGCCATAGCCCAGCCCGGCCTTGAGGAACTTGGGCCCGATGCGGCTGTCCATGCCGATGCCGGCGGCGATGTCCTCAATGTCCGCGTCCACCGCCTCGGCCAGGTTGGCCACGGCATTGATGAAGGAGATCTTCAACGCCAGAAAGGCGTTGGAGGCGTGTTTGATGATCTCGGAACTCTGCGTGGAGGTGACCAGCAGGCGCGCCGGGTGCTGCGCGCTGCAGGCTCCTTGCAGCGCATCGGGCCGGGCATAGTAGCTGCCCCCGGTGAGCGGCTCGTAGATGCGTCGCAGCAGATTGGCGCTGCGCTCGGTGCCGGCCCCCACCACGATGCGGTCGGGGTGCAGAAAGTCCTGGATGGCCGAGCCCTCGCGCAGGAATTCGGGGTTTGAAACCACATCGAAACAGTTGGGGTCCACGCCGTGGCGATGCAGCACGCGGCGAATCCACTCGTTGGTGTAGACCGGCACCGTGCTCTTTTCCACGATCACCTTGTAGCCGTCGATGGAGCGGGCAATCTCAGAAACCACCGCTTCCACATAAGAGAGATCGGCGGCGCCGGTGTCGCCTTGCGGTGTGCCCACGGCGATGAAGATGGCTTCGCTGCGCTCCACCGCTCCGCCCAGATCGGTGGTGAACTCCACTCCCCGACCGCGGTGCCTGGCCAGCAGTTCGGGCAGATGCTCCTCGAAGATAGGCACGCCGCCTTCACGCAAAGTCTTTACCCTGGCTTCGTCATTGTCCACGCAGGTAACTTGATGACCCATTTCGGCAAAACATACCGCCGCAACAAGGCCAACATATCCGGACCCGATCACACAGATGGAAACTGGATTTGACATGAGTAGGTGCTTTCTCCTTCGCTACTTTCCGTGGGAGTTGGCGGCACAGGAATTCGGGCCGGTGAGGCAGTCGAGCGGAACTCGAAATCAACAGGAAACCCGTCAGGGACCATCCGCAGCGCCTGCGGTCCAGCTTCGTCCCAGGGGCATTGCCGAAGCGCCGGAAGGCCGAAGGTGAGCCGCCTCTAGGCTATCCGGTGATGCCGGGATTGGGCAAATACCAGGCAGGCTTCGGGAAGCAAACCGCGAGACAGAATGCCGGTCTTGGTTGCACCGAGACTGACTTCCGCTTTGCGCGGGGCCGGTCCGCCTGTCTGGTAAAGTTGCATTGCGCCCGCATGCAGGGCGGCGCGCAGGGTTTGGCCGGCCAGTAGAATGGGGCTCATCTCTTCGGCTTTTTAAAAATCTGTTTAAAAGACGGTTTTGAAGCCAGCGTGCTGGCTCAGGCATTGCCAAGAGTGCAAAGGGAGAAACTCATGAATGTCGCGGGGCAACTTACTCACCCGGAAATGGCACCGTTTCGGATCGCGCCCCGGTTTGTGAATCGGGTGTGGGGTTACAAGGATCTGCGTCCATGGTATGACCGGGTAGCTGAGGGCTTACCGGGGTCCCCGGCAACAGGTCCTGGTTGCCGGGGTGGTGGTGAACCCATCGGCGAGGTCTGGCTCACCGGGGACCAGTGCCTGGTGGCCACCGGCCCCCATGCCGGAAAGACCCTGGCAGGACTCTTCCTTGAGGCTCCCGAGGCCCTTCTTGGCCTGGCCGCTCCCTCGCCGCAGTCGCCGCTGCTGGTAAAGATGATCTTTGCCAGGGAAAAGCTCAGTGTGCAGGTGCATCCCGACGACAGAATGGCGCAGAAGTACGGCCAGCCTCGCGGCAAGACGGAGTGCTGGCTGGCGCTGGCGGCCGAGCCGGGAGCCCAGGTGGCCTGCGGGCTCAAGCCGGGCGTCACGCTG
>Ga0302197_10004870_pt1 | contig 11663 bp, 8 predicted proteins | sample II_Bog_N2_1_FD_193526 | JGI IMG/M metagenome (GOLD analysis project Ga0302197, IMG submission 193526) | Peat permafrost microbial communities from Stordalen Mire near Abisko, Sweden - II_Bog_N2_1 | ecosystem: Environmental > Terrestrial > Soil > Wetlands > Peat | place: Sweden: Abisko, Stordalen...
CCGAGTTTCGCGGCGGATGTTGAATCCAGAATTGACCTTGGATTACCGGTATCAATCGCCAAGTGAAGCACCTGGCCATTTGACCACTTGACATCCACGCACGGGAGTCCTGAGCATGACAAAAGCTCAGCGGGTGCAGAGACCGGCCCAGTTACCTGTGCCATGCTATCTGGAGTTGGGGTCAGCATGCAAAATACAAGCGACAGTGGAGCTAAGATCCGAATTCTCATGAGCCTCTCAATCGTTCAAGTGATAGAACAGCGTGTACCGCCTCGATTCGTATTATCGCGGGGGGACGGCGTCCGGAGGTGTTCGATTACCCGGCCCAAGAGCAATTCCCAACTCCAAGCATCCGATGAGCTACATCTCATCCTTGAACCTGATCAATAGACTAGTGAGGGGTGCGTGCCAGCGCTTCCCCAGAATGGATAGGATGATGGCTACCCGTTCGAGTAGTATGCATTCGCTTTGTTTGTTGGAGGATCCAAGATCAATTTGCCCGGGTGTGGCTCGAATCGCTGCCTCCCGATGTCGCGTTGCATAATTCCTGCCGTGGTAAGGTGACAACCCAGGCCGGACGGCTACGGAGAGTGGTCGGCAATTTGCTTGTTGCGTCGCGGGGAATAGGAAGTACTGCGGCTCGTCGCCGTTGGGGATCGTGAGCTCGCTGCGCGGCATGTTTTCACCCTTCGTAGATCCACAAGAGTCAAGAAGGGAAGGTGGCTCGGAACATGACGACCCCGTTTCTTCCCATCGCAACTGCTCGGACGAGGGGCGTCCGAATGCGCCTTCAGCATAGATTGAACGCCCGCCAGAAGAGAAAGTGATCATCAATGCAGATGAGTCGGATTGAGCCGTAAGCTCATACTTTCACGCGCTTCCTTTCATCGGCCCTCAGCTGCGAATGCAGGTCAAATCGCCGGGGAGGAAAATCTACGAATCGGGAGTAATGTTCCGATCTGATCACCGCTCAGGTTCGATTGCGGATCTTTTCGACATTTGATAGGCCAGCAACGGGGTGGGACGAGCAAGTGCTTTCAGCCCTCTCTTGCAAGATTTCTTTTCCAACTTGAGTCCTACCCAAACGGGTAGGCGCGAGCCTAGCAGGCTTGGGGATGCATCCCTCTCTCGAATTCACTAATCTTCCGCTGTCACCTGAAAAGCGGATCAATTCCGCGGGAGAATGCGACGAGAAAGGCACAACCGATGAGCGCAACAGTCGATATTCTGAACCCGAGCAAGCCGAAACGCGTGGCAATCATTGCCTCCAATCCTGCAACGTCAAAGCAGACAGGATGGCCGATCGGATTCTGGTGGAGCGAACTGACGCATCCTTATTGGGAGTTCGTCGAGCATGGGTACATCGTGGACGTCTTTAGCCCGGATGGTGGCGCGCTTCAGGCAGACTCGTGGAGCGACCCGCGAGATGAAAGCAAATATTCCGCTCACGATCTTATCTCGCTTGGGTTCATTTGCTCGACGGAACATTTGAAGCTGGTCGAGGGCACCAAGCCAATCAGTGAATTGAACCCGACGGGTTACGATGCACTGTTGTTCGTTGGTGGGCAGGCGCCGATGTATACGTTCTATGATGATCAGCGGGTTCATGAGCTTGCGTCTAAGTGTTATCAGGCAGGCAAGGTCACGGCAGTGCTGTGCCATGCAACGTGCATTTTGCTGAAGGCGAAAGTGGATGGCAAGCTACTGGTGACCGGAAAGACCTGGACCGGCTTTGCCAATTCCGAGGAACGCTTTGCAGATGAGTTTGTTGGCAAGCGCATTCAGCCATTGTGGATCGAGGATGAAGCGAAGAAACTCGCGGATACAAACTTCATCGTCTCCAGCCGATTCAAGGCCCATGCGGTACGTGACGGGCACTTGATCACCGGTCAACAGCAGTACTCGGGAGCAGCAGTTGCCCGTCTTGTTATTGACGCGCTGGGGATATAGGGTACAAGAAGGTTCAGCAGAGCACTTAAACTGAGGATGACGCCTGCCCGACATTCATGCATGAGGGCTCTCCACCCACGGGTCTTGGCTTCACCGGGCTTAGCCGTCATGAGCAGACGATTGCCATGCACAACGCCCGGCGTCGCACTGCCGCTGACGGTCATCACGGCCTTAAGCCTTTCATGGTCCTTCTCAGCTTTTCGGTTGCACATCGGAAGCTTAGGGAATTCGAAAGAGCGGTGCATCCCCAACCCGGCTAGGCCCGCGCCTGCCCGTTTGGGTAGGATTCAAGTTAAGAAAGAAATTTGCCAATGGTGACCTGAAATACTTGCTCATCTCACGCTCTTTCCACGCTCAAGCAGGTTCCTTGTAGGAATTTGTCTTTCGTGGGTCCATGCAAACCAATGTCATGTGCTCCTCGGCAACACAGCTCTGGCATCCTTGGCACAGCTTGCAACCTTCACTCACGGACACTTCGATCAAAGCTGGCCGCGGCCTCTGCCGTGACCCCTTCCATCACTCCACCACGACCGTCAAGTTCACGGAACGGACGATTGCGCCCGCGCTTCCCGTGACCTGCAAAGCGGTGCTCCCAGTAATCACCTGGTTGAATCGGTTGGAAGTTGCTGCCTCGTCATTCTGGTCGCCGCTGTACTTGGCCACCAGGATATGCGTGCCCACGTTGAGCGACGTGGTCTGTAACGAGGCCGTGCCGTTACTCAACGGAACGGGTTGGCCGAGTTGCGTCGCGCCATCGAAGAACGAGACTGTTCCCGTGGGAGACGATCCGGAGGCAAGGACCGTCGCGGTCAGATCGACGGGCGCACCGCTCGCAACCTTAGAGGCGGTAGAGGTCAACTGGACCAAGGTTTTTGAGACCGGCGCGCCTCCACTGCCGCTGCCGCAACCGAGGCTGTAACCGATAACGCAGAGAATAGTCAGCAGGGCAGCAGATTTGCGGCGGCGGCCGCGTCCGGCTCCCAGCAGAAAGATACCGGCCAGTGCACCAACTCCACTGACTGCCCACAAGGAAGTCCTTTGTGCAACTGGCATGGCGGAAGCCGCTGTCGAGGATGGGCTCAAGACACTAACGGACAGGTTTGCCGTTTGCGGGCTGCCATTCAATGTAAGAGTCGCGGGTGTAATCGTGCAAGTTGCGCCCGCTGGAATTCCGGTGCCGCACGCCAGCGTGACAGTGCCTGCGAATCCCAGGATGGACGATGCAGTGAAGGTTGATGTGCCCGTCGACCCGGCCGGAATGTCCAACGTTGGCGGAGTTGCGCTTACCGCAAAGTCCGGCGACTGCACACTGATGGTCACAGGCGCGGTTGTGGCCGGAGCGAAATCCTGGGCTCCTTCAAAGTACGCGGTGATCACGTTGATCCCGGTTGGCAGATTCGCCCGCAGGCTATAGACGGACGTTGGGGCCACCGGTCCTCCCATCAACTCGAACGGCCCCGCCAATGGCTGCGCTGGTCCTCCATTTACGGCATCGAGAAACAGCACATTCCCATTCGGGGCATTGGCGGAGGTGGGGCTCAGGATCACTCCCGTTGCGGTGAAGTTGAGACTGGTCTCACTGCCAGTAAGCACATAGTTGGAAGGCGTGGTCAGAGAAACGGGGGTCGCCACCGGATTCTCGGTCAAGGTCACGATGCCGCTATAACTATTGGGGACGGAATTAGAGTCTCCACTGTACTGCGCGTAAAACTCATAGAGCCCCGCATCGGTGGGCGGGATCGGAATAGTGACTACACCATTCTGCAACGTCCCGCTGCCAGAAAAGAATCCGGTCCCGAAGATCTGGATGGTACCTGTCGGTGTTGGGGCGCCTGGATTCACCGGTGTCACCTTCACCAGCAAGTTCACCGATTGACCATAGGTGATGACAGATGGAGAACAGATAAGAGAGACCGTGGTCGTGGCCTTCCCCGTCTTCGGCATGGTGACGGTGACGCCAGTCGCGTATTGCGAACTAGGATCCACCGGGAGGTAGTTGGGGTCCCCGCTGTACTGAGCGGCGATGTAGTGCTGCCCGGCGCTCAAGGGTCCAACGTTGGCGGTTGCCTGGGGATATCCGGTGCCGGCTAGGCCGTTCATGGTGATGGTCGCGGGAGCACCAATGGGCGTTCCATTATCGTAAAACTGGACCGTACCACTGGGCTCGATCAAACCGGATGAAAACACGAGCGCGGTCAAGGGTCCGACTTGACCGGGAGGAATGTTCGCACTGGCTTGCGTGTAAGTTTGATAACGGTTGACGTTCACAGTGACCGGAGGCGCGCTGCTCGGCGAAAAACTGTTATCCCCGCTATAGGCGACACTCAACGTATGTGTGCCTCCTGGCAGAGTGAAGTTCGCGGTGGCAAACGGACCTCCGCCTGGGTAGATCTGAGCGCCCGACGCGTTCAAGGGAAACGTCGCAATCACCGCGCTTCCATCCATGACGTTAACTGTGCCAGTCGGGGTGCCCTGGCCAGAAGCCCCCGTGACTGTCGTGTTGACGTAAAGATTCTGGCTGTAAGTCAACGGTCCCACCAAAGGCACCAGATTGCCGGACTGGTCCAGGACTTCCAGGAAGAAGGAAATGGTGCTGCCTTCCGGTGTCACGGTGAAGGGCACCGGATTCGAACTGCTGCCGGAGAAGGTAGCATCTCCGGCATAGTGCGCGCTCAAGTTATAACTACCGCCGGGCAGATTGCTGACCGAACCGGAATAGCTGCCGTTGGTCAGAGAGAATTCGCCAACCGCTCCATACTTGTCGGTGGAAAGGGAAAAATCACCGCTGGGAGTTCCGTTACCGTTCGCATCGGTGACGGCGACGTTCACCGTCAAAGGTGTGCCATGTTTGAAGCTGGATGAGTTCGCGGTAAGAGCTGTGCTCGAAGGTTGAAATGTAGCTTGCGCCCAGTTCGCGACCAGATTGGCTGCGTTCACGCTTCCGAGGCCCGTCGCCAGATCGTATCCAGTTCCTGCTGCCCATTGCGCCTGTGGCGTTCCGTAGCCCGGAAGGCCAGGATCGCTGTTGTTGCCCAGCGTGATGTCATAAAACATGCACGAGTTAGGTTGCTCGGGGTTCGTCAGGTTCGACGAATTGCAAGCGTTCAGGTCCTCTTGGGCGGCCAACTTGTACAGCGTGTAATTGGCTTGCCCCTGAAAGGCACCGTTTTGCTGCTCGACCAGCGCCATAACTCCGGCCATAGCCGGCGTAGAGACGGAAGTCCCGCCGACTACGTCCGTTTGAGTAATCGTGACCTGACCATTCTGGACGATATATTCGCACGCGGAGATGTAACAGACCACATACCCCTCATCATTGGGGGAAGCATTGAGCGCGACGTCGGGAATATCTCGAGCATGGTCGTTGGGAACACCCGTTCCCGTCTGCCAGGCAGGTTTGCCGTAACCGCTAACGCAAGTCACTGTTCCGTCCCGGTTCGCCGTGGAGACGCTGCAACTGCTCGGGCCGCCACCACCGCCTTCAAAGTTGTAATTCTGCTGTCCGTAAACACAGTTGGTGCCCCCTGCGGGCAACGTGGGGTCGCAGCTCTCGTTCCAGACCTGCTCCGGGATGTAACCGAAGGCAGAGGAAAAATCGGTGCCGTTGTTGGCACTCCAGTAATTCCCTACTTGCGTGATGCTCTCATCGAACTGAGTTCCGCCCACAGCCAAGTCGTACGGTGTGGAAGCCAGTCCGTTGACCGTATAGCCATACTGCGCCGGGCCCGGGGGTTCGATTCCTGCATGTTGCAGGTCGCCATCGCATTCCGCAGCTCCGGAGTCGCCGCTGGAGATCAGAACCGTGATACCTTCCGCCGCCGCTTGTTCCCACAAAGCGTTGATGAACTGATTTTCAGCGGTGCCGAGCAGCATTTCACAGGCGCCGTAGCTTTCACTCAGGATTGGCGCCACCACGTTATCGACGATGTAGGCAGCCGACAGATCGACACCGTCGGTGGTCTCCGTGCTCGCGGCCTCCACCAGGCTGATGGTGGCCTTGGGCGCCACCGCGCCCGCCCACTCCACATCGAGCGCAGACTCGAATCCATCGCCGGGCGACCCGAATCCCGGGTCGGGGCCGCTCACGATGAAATTAGGATCATTTTCGGGCAAGCCAAAAAGAAACCGGAAAACCTGCACATCGGTCAGAAAAATGTCGGCGCGGCCCACGATCGCAATCGAAACCCCGGTGCCGTCGATCCCCGATTGGAGTAACGGCTGGACGTTGTAGATTTTATGGAAGTCCCCCGGAGCTACAAGGTAAGACGTAGTGCCACTATTGGGGTCGGTAAAGGTGAAATCAGGATTGACTCCTCGATTCATTCCGCGTTGGTCCAACCCCGCTTTCTGCATGTGTCCGCTTTCGTTCCGCTTCATCATGGAGGGCGGAGTGTGGGTGGGACGTTTCTCGAAGTTGTGCAGCGACAGGACGCCGCTCACCACCGGCGTCAAGGCTTGGGGCAAAGAAATGTCGGTGGCATTGGCCACATGCTGCGCACCGTTGTACTGGTAATTGTGGATGGAGGTCTGGAACGCGCTTTCCACCTGCGCCGCCGTTCCCGAAAATTCAATCCAGCCCGCTCCCCTCGCCACTTTTACTTCGGAGAAGCCTTGCCCTCTCAGCCATTCGGTCACCCGTACCAGGTCTTGCGACGCGGCACCAAATTGCGCCGAGAATTTTTCCGGCGTCAGCCATTTGTGGTAGTTGGGAGAGCGTTTGTCCTGCTGGCTGTCGAGCAAGGCGCGCAATGCTTTCTGCTGGGCATCGCTCTGTTTCAGCACCAGCAGCATGCGCCGCATCGGCAGATTGGAATCCACCGGACCCAGGTCCTGGGCACTTCTTATTCGAGCATTCGTGCTTCCCGGAATCACCATGCGCAAGCTGTTGTCGACCGACTGCGTGATCCGGATGGCCGGTGAGCTAGGGGCAGGAGTAGCTGCTCTGTGCGCTGAGGCGAAAGCACTGATGATGAGCGTAACCAATACTGCAATAACCCGGGTTGGTGCGGAGAAAACGTTTACGGTAGGTGGAAAAGACTTGTGCTTCTCGATTTCTACGGTCATTGGGGCCCTCATCTACTGCGGAAAAAAAGGTGCGAGTCGTTGGAATCCCAAGCGTCGGCTCAAATCGAAACGGCACTCGACTCAAGGTTGGGATTGTCAGAACAGCAGGCAGTAGTTCCCTGGAAGCTCTAGTCCATCGGACGGGGGACAGTTCGATAGAGCAACTTGGGCGAGGAGCGTACTGTGTTGGGCAGCGATGTCATCTTGCTCTTCCGCAGAACGAAGCGAGGATTCTGCCTTTAGACCCGCCGACTGTCAAATCATTTTCAGCATGGATCACATCTGATTGAAGAATTGTGACCTGCGGTCGCGTAGGGGACGGAGAGAACGTCTGCCTGCATCGGCAGCCTCGGGGGGCCGGATTCAACTCTGCCTTTTTTCATAACGGATCGCCTAAAGAGGGTGCCTTCATCTCGTACCTTAGATGCATTGAAGCACGCGTACCCGGTCAGGCGACCTGGAGTTTGACGTAAAGCTCACGAGAACAGTTCACGGTTGTCCTGAAGAAATTGCTCGAAGGTTAATGGGCTTCTGCTCAAGATCTTGTTGATTGAATCTGACACGTGGGCTGCATCTCCTCGCTTGCTAAACTGAAAGAGTTCCAGCAAAGAACTGACCATCCAGGCCGGCAAGCCTGCATCCCTCATCGATTGCTCCGCCTGGGCAGTACTCACGTCAACATAGTGGACTTGCTTACCGAGCGTTAGCGACAGTTTGTCTGCGACATCGTTGTTTGATAATGCTTCCGCCCCGGTCACATCGTAAATTCGCCGCTCGTGGCCTTCTTGCGTGAGCACCGCCACGGCGAGAGCCGCAACATCTCGCACATCGACCAGGCTTACTCTTCCTTCTCCCTGCGGCATGTAAAATGCCGAATCACTCTTGATGCTCAACGAATTCATCGCATAACTCTGCATGAAGGTATTCGGTCGAAGGATCGTGTACGGGATGCCACTTGCTTCAACGGCTTGCTCAACGGCTTTATGGGCGCGACCAAGCGCGATCCAAGATTCGCTGGCTCCTATGAAGGATGAACGAACGATGCGGCGAACGCCCGCTTGCTTGGCTGCCTGAATAGTATTGACGCCCAATTCTGCTAGGTTTTCCACAAATGGAGTGACGGAAAAGAACCGATCGACTCCTTCAAATGCCGGAAGCATCGACGGGATAGAAGCCATATCAACGGCAATCTGTTCGATTTTTGCTTTCTCCCATTTGGGATTCTGCTTTACCGTTTTTGCTAATACACGAACTGCGAAACTTCTAGATGCCAGCTCTTCCGCCACTAAATTTCCGATGTTCCCACCCGTAACTAGAATTGTCGCCACTAGACGCTCCGTCCAACGATCGCTTAGCGCTTTTGCTGCACTAACGACCGTTCCTGTATTTAGAATTCTTCACCGTGCCCTTCGCCGTCATGCTCACTCCTCCATTCCGGAGTCCATCCACCGGCGGAAGAGTTCGACATTGTCTTTAGGCCAAGGTCCATCGCAGGGCATCGTCCCGTTGTCGAGCCGCTTGAATATGTCTGGCGCGTGTTTGCGCACATCAGCGTAGGACCACAGATCGAACACAAAGCTCATCGACTCCCGGTCCATTTTTCGGAACAGCGGTTTGATGTGATGGACAAATGCCACCGGCTGATCGGGGCCAGGAATGGCAACTGGCTGTTGGACCTCTTGTTGCGGAGCCAATGCCGAAACCCTCGAACCGGGCGTCGCATTGCACACCCACCACCATCGGGGAACAGGCATATTCGGTGGAGGCATTGCGCCCTGCTGAGAGTTTTCCTTGCCAATCCGCGAACCCCATTCGAGATACGCAACGAACGCGGCGCGAAATTCAGGATCATTGGGCAGCAAGGCGTCGTCGGCGCTCTGGCAAAGCATTTTTACCCACCGCGCTCGCTGTTCCTCGCTGATGCATTTGCCCACGTGCTGCGAGATCATCCGCGAATAGCCACCGTAGCGGTCCGAATAGAATTTCGGTCCACCAAAGACCTCGCTTAACCACGCTGCGACGCGTTCCGGATGATCCGGCGACATGTTCTCAAAGAGGGGGCCGACCAGGGGATCCTGGGGAACGTACTTACTGTAGAAGATGCGCGTCATGCGCAACAAAGCTGGGAATCCGCCTGCCCACTCAAAGAGCGTGGGCTCATGCTCCGGAGACGCTACAGGGTCCGCGAACTTGACATACCAATGCATTCCACTGCAAAAAGGTTTGTTCTGAGAGTGGCCGCACCGGCACAGGCTGAAGTGTTCGCGCGAAGAACCTTCGGCCCGAGGAACCTCGTTGCCGAGTTCGTCAACGAGATGGACGCTCCCCGTTACCCGGTACGGGCCGTCTTTTGAAACTTCGATGCAGGGTGGCCGTGATTGATCGACCTGAGTACGAGCTTCGATCCGGTCGATTGCATAACTGAGAGCCCCGGACGGACAGGCGCGGACGGTCTGGATGATTTCGTCGAGCCTTGCCCCGCTCGGAGTGACGAACGGCTCTTGCCTGACGTGAAATACCGAGGCGAGCCGGTCGGTACAAAATCCTGAATGCGCGCAAAGACCGCGATTATCGAAAATCTCGATCTGCTGCCCTGGGTAGGCATCGCGTTTGTCAGGCACTCGCTTCGGGTCTTTGTCTCCGGAAAAACTCGTTTTTGCATGAGTGCCGTCGCAATACGGCTTTGTCGAGGATTGGCCGCATCGGCATAGCGCCACTTCGGACTGATGTGGCAGCTCTTCTCCCAGCCAGTTCCTGAATTCCGCTAGGTTCGAGACCACGTAGGGACCATTGTGCGAGAGTTTGATTTCTGGCCGGATCTCCGGCCGCCCTTTTGGCAATTCGGTCATTTTCCACCTCAAGCTAAACGATTCCATTAGTCGCGGCGTTCGACCTCACTCCAAGAAGTCGGAAAATACGGGCTTGCCATCTACACCGCTTCCGAGCTCCCTAAAGCACTTTTCGAAAACGGCCGCTGCATCCATACCGGGGATCGGCAGGACCGACCCAAGTTCCGACAGCATTCGCGGGGGCATATCTTCCATTGGAGTGTCCGTGACCTCGCACCACTTCTGTCTGAAGTTGCGAAATCGCCGCTCGGTCAATGCCAGTCGAATGACGTGATCCAGTAGTTCACCACCTCCCGCAAGGCCGCGAAGCTCATCCCGTACTGCCAGGAGTCCGGATTTTCAACCGGTTTTGGAAACGCAGTTTCGCGAATACAAACTCTGATCCGCTCAAGGTTTGGTTGCGGAATAGCGATGCGAAAGGCACAACTGATTCTGCGTGGGACACCGCCTCAAAAGTTTCGATGAGATTGATTCGTTCCGTAGCTTGAACTCGAACTGGTGTTCGGAACGGATCTTCCACGCAGTCACGGCACTGTATAGTAAACCTGTTCCAATAAAAGCCCGCCGATTAGACTTTGGCATTTCCAGATTCCCCTCTGGACTCAGTTTGCATTCCTCGATCCGCGCATTGCGCAGAACCAGGGGCGGTGATTCGTTGGATCCCTGCTTTCGTTGTGAGGACCATTTACGTCACAGTCCAAATCCTATTTGAGTGTGATCGAGATAGTCTCCCCTCGACTGGATAGGATTATGACTACCCATTCGGGTAGTCCATCCCTTCTTTGTCTTGTTTCGGGGACGTCGATTCGGTCGAACAAACATCCGAGCGGTTTCGCTGCTGTGTCAATTGAAGTGTGCGGGAACGGCATGACTTGACCATCCCTGATAATCGATTAATATTCAACGCAAGGTCGAAATAAACTACCCGTGAACGTCATCATTTTGGACGCCGAGAATTGCGTCGAAATTGAACCCGGGGGCAAACCCATGAAGTACATGCTGATGTTCTACCTCAATCAAACAGAATTTAACTCGCGGACTGATCCAAAGACGAGAGACGCGTTCTGGGGAAGTTTCCTGCCCTACCTTAGAGCCGTGCGAGAAGCGGGAATCTTTGCCGGGGGCGCTGGGCTTGAGCCGCCGGATACAGCAACCTCATTACGAATTCTCGATGGGACGCGTCTGGTCCAGGACGGTCCATTTGCCGAAACGAAAGAACAGCTCGGTGGCTATTTCCTGATTGATGTGCCCGACCTTGATGCAGCATTGGAATGGGCCGCTCGCTATCCAGCCGGCCCTGGAGGCGGAGTCGAAATCAGGCCCGCGATGACTGGTCCTGGAGAGGAATGACGGAGACGCATGTCGCAGTTGAGCAGGCAGCCCGAGACTCATGGGGCCGCCTACTCGCTTTTCTTTCGGCTCGGTCGGGTGATGTGGCCGCAGCCGAGGATGCACTTGCCGACGCGTTCCAGGCTGCTCTCGAGACCTGGCCACGTAGGGGTGTTCCAAGCAAGCCAGAAGCGTGGCTCCTGGTCGCCGCTCGGCGAAAATTGATCGATGCCGCTCGACACCGCAAAGTGCATGAAGAAGCAACGCCTGCACTCATCGCGATTACCGGCGTCGCCCAGCAGATGGCCGATTCGGCCGAGACATTTCCCGACGAACGCCTCAAACTGCTGTTCGTGTGTGCTCACCCGGCTATCGATCTGAATTCTCGAACCCCATTGATGCTTCAGGTCGTACTGGGTCTTGACGCTGCGCGCATAGCATCCGCATTTCTGGTGAAGCCTTCCGCCATGG
>Ga0302197_10004883_pt1 | contig 11644 bp, 8 predicted proteins | sample II_Bog_N2_1_FD_193526 | JGI IMG/M metagenome (GOLD analysis project Ga0302197, IMG submission 193526) | Peat permafrost microbial communities from Stordalen Mire near Abisko, Sweden - II_Bog_N2_1 | ecosystem: Environmental > Terrestrial > Soil > Wetlands > Peat | place: Sweden: Abisko, Stordalen...
TTGATTTCAGTCTATTAACAGGATATCAAGTGGAGCATAACTGCTATGCCATGTTTTTTGGGGAAAGATGTTGTTTGGGATGAGGGAGATGGAGGGTTTTGCACCGGGTTGGGGGGTTGACAGCGATTGCGAGAAAGGCAAAGGCAAAGGCAAAGGCAAGGGCAACGGCAAGGGCAAGGGCAAGGGCAAGGGCAACGGCAAGGGCAAGGGCAAGGGCAACGGGCAAGGGCAACGGCAAAGGCAAAGGCAAAGGCAAAGGCAACAGCAAATGCGGGGATTCTTCGCTGCGCTCAGAATGACAAGCGGTCGCTCAGGATGACGGGCGTTGGTGGCGGGGCGGGTGAAGCGAAGTCGTTCTTAGCGATCTGTGGCCCCGCCTTGTATGGGGCTTTCAGCCTGGAGTCAGTTGAGAGGGGGTTCGCCGGGGGGGCGGGTCTTCCAGCGGCGGTGCATCCAGAGCCATTGGGAGGGGTATTGGCGGATGGCGTCTTCGAGGACGGCGGTAAAGCGGGCGGTGTTGTCGGCGGCGTCGGCCTCGGAGTCGCCGGTGGAGGCGAGGGCGATCTCCGGGTAGAAGTGGAGGACGTAGCGGCGCTCGGACTCCTCCCAGAGCAGGAAGCCGGGGAGGACGGCGGCGCCGGTTTTGAGCGCGACCCGGGCGAGGCCGGAGGCGGCGCAGGCCTGGATGCCGAAGAAGGGCACGAAGAGGCCCTGCGGCGGCGTCATGTTGGTGTCCATCAGGATGCCGACGGTCTCTCCCGAACGCATGGCGCCAATGAGGCCGCGGGCGAAGTCGTCCTTATGCAGGACGCGGTTGCCGTGCAGGCAGCGGATGCGGTTGACCATGCGGTCGACGAGCGGGTTATCCAGCCGGCGGATGACCATGCCCATGGGGTATCCGGCGAGCGAGTGGTAGAAGCTGGAGAGCTCCCACGCGCCGAGATGGCCGGTGAGGACGAGGACGCCCTTGCCGCGGGCACGGGCGGCGAGGTAGTGGTCCAGCCCTTCGTAGCGGATAAAGCGGCTGGCGAAGGCGGGCGTGTAGGTGGACATCTGGCAGAACTCGGCGAGGAGCCAGCCTAGGTTGCGGTACTCCAGGCGCAGGATACGGATGCGCTCCGTGGCGGGCATGGTGGGGAATGCGAGTTCCAGATTGCGGTGGCCGACCCGGCGCAGGCGGCTGAGCGCGTGGTAGGCGAAGGCGGCGATGGCGGTGCCGGCAGCGCGGGCCATGCGGCGGGGCAGCAGGCCAAGAGCATGGATGAAGATCCAGGCGGCGAGGAATTCGAAGATCTGGCGGAGGGTGGGCCGGGGGGATGGAGCGGAGTTCGATTGGGGCGCGCGCGTCAAGCTTCCAGTTTAGTGGATTGGGATTGGGAACGCGTAAATACCAGAGCGAATGGCTGGGAGCGGTCGTGGTGGCGAGGGCAAAATGCGGGGATTCTTCGCTGCGCTCAGAATGACAGGCGTAAGGATCGCTCAGAATGACAGGCGTAAGGATCGCTCGGAATGACAGGCGTAAGGATCGCTCGGAATGACAGGCGTAAGGATCGCTCGGAATGACAGGCGTGAGGATCGCTCAGAATGACAGGCGTGAGGATCGCTCAGAATGACAGGCGTGAGGATCGCTCAGAATGACACGATGTTTGCAGAGGCAGACACGGGAAGGCCGCCGTTGGATGGAGTCCGAACGGCGGCCTGGGTGGTCAGCAGCCTGGTTTTAGTGGCTGTCTTTAGCGCTGGAGAAGTAGTGTGCAACGGTGTGGACGAACGGCCGAGCATTCATCGGGGTGGGCTGATTGCCCTTGAGGACGGTCTCGAAGGGAAGGTCGGCGCCATACTCCGAGCGGGTGTCGTCGGCGTTCTGCGAGAGGACGGTACCGTCGAGGTCCAGGCCGGCAAAGAGGCCTTTGGAGCGCGAGTAGGTAAGGAACTCAGCATTGAGCTTCCAGTCAGTCCCGGCCTGTGCATTGCGGCCTACCGGGCCTGCTGAGGCGGCTGCGTCTGCGCCGAGTTTGACCTTGTTCTTGAGCATGTCCTGCAAGCCGCGATCATTCATCGCGATCAGGACGAGGTCGGTAGACTGGCCGCCGATCTGCCAGCCGAAGCTGCCACCCTCCAGCTTGACGAAGACAGGCGCGCTCCAGCCATTGGGGGTACGGCAGGTGGCGACGCCCTGGCCATATTGCGCGCCAACGACGAAGGCGCCCTTCTTGTACGCGGGAATGACGGTGACGCAACTGGCGCCGCGGAGGATGCCCTCGGGGATGCCCTTGTCAGGAGTTGCCATGATCTCATTCATGACGGCCTGGGCGCTGGCGAGGCGCTCGTCGAGTTTGGTCTTGTCTGCATCTTGCGCAAGTGCTGAGAGCGTGGTGGTCATGATCAGGCCACACAGAATTCCGGATATACGTTTCATTCGATTTCAAACCTTTCACGGGCTGATTAGCCCTTGGACGGAGTTACCCTGATTACCATTTATTTATAGCCCGCTGCGGCGCGTGCAGCATACGGTGTGGCAGTGGATAGGATGGCTGGGAGGTATCCAGGGTTGTACCTGCGGCGAAAGCAGGATGGACAGGCAGGAAGAGCGGGCGACGCAGGGTAAGCGGTCTTTTTTGAGAGCGATGCGGAAAATGCAGGTGGGGACGGGGTAAAAAATGGGGGCTACAAGAGCTACGCAGTGAACCCTGCCCAGCCTTGCAGCCCCTCTCCCAGGTCTGTGTTGCACGCTCATCATGGTCTATTGGCGATATCCGGACAACGGTACGAAGGTCTAGAGGCTTTGGTACCCATAGTGATTACTGAATAGTAACTATGGTTCAGGCTCGGAAGTTGGGGTATTGGAGATGGAAATGGAGCGTGGGCGGGAGCGAAACTGGGTGGCTTTTTGTGGTCTCGCCGGTGTAGCCGATTGCCCGGCGAGGCAACGACGGAGATTCTGGAGCTACGCTCCAGAATGACGAGCTTTATGGGTCCAAGCGGAGGTTGGATGGAGCACACGGCGAAATTCGGGGATTCTTCGCTGCGCTCAGAATGACAAGAGGTGAGTCTGCCGTCGTCGAGGCGGCACCTCCGCACCTCCGCACCTCCGCACGGCGGCACCGCCGCACCGTTGCACGGCGGTTCCGCCGAGTCGCCGGGGGGCGGCTATTCGATCTGGGTGAGGGGATGGATGGTGAGGGCGGTGCGGTTGCTGACGCCGACTTTGCGCATGAGGCGGCCGATGTGGGCCTTGACGGTGCCCTCGTCGATGCCGAGCGCATGGGCGATCTCTCGGTTGGGTTGTCCGGTGCGGAGCAGGCTGAGGATCTGGCGTTCGCGCGGGGTGAAGCGCAGGGTGCCTGGGGGTGACTTCTGGGCATTCCGCTGGCTGTCGAGCAGACGGGCAAGCACCTTGCGGGGTGCCCACACGGAGCCGTCGCGGACCATGTCGAGGGCCATGCGGATCTCGGACTCCTGGGCGGTGAGCGGAAGGTAGCCCTTGGCTCCGGCGCCGATGACGCGCTCGATGTAGTCGTGGGAGGTCTCGTTGCCCAGGACGATCAGCTTGAGCTTGGAGTGCACATGGCGGAAGGTGGCGATGAGTTCGAAGAGATGCGCAGTGCATTCGGCGTCGATGAGGACGAGGGAGAGGTTGGCGTCGTCCAGTGCGCCGGGGATGGAGAGATGCACGATCTCCAGTTGCAGGGCATCGCGGAATATGGCCTTGAGGCCGAGTACGCGCAGCGGATCCGTGGCCACAACGCCGACCCGTTCTGCGATCTGGTGGGAGATCTCATTCATCGACTTGGAGCCTCAGTTCTGTGCGTGGCAAAGGGATTCCCGGAGACGCGGTGGGCGAAGGGCGCGGGGAAGTTTGCACGGTGCCGGGGGTTAGAGAAGGTCTGAACAAGTCATCGGACATTCCCTCGGGGGCTAAAGCCCGATTGATTTTGGACCGCTTGCGACGTGGCTAAAGCCACGTCCTTTCAAATCGGAGACTTGTTCAGAGTCTCCTTAGAGCTTGGGCAGCACGATACCTTGCTGGTTCTGGTACTTGCCCTTTCGGTCGGCGTAGCTGATCTCGCACACGTCGTCGGGGTCGGACTGGAAGAAGAGGATCTGGCAGAGGCCCTCGTTGGCGTAGATGCGGGCCGGCAGGGGCGTGGTGTTGGAGATTTCGAGGGTGACGAAGCCTTCCCACTCGGGCTCGAACGGGGTGACGTTGACGATGATGCCGCAGCGTGCGTAGGTGGATTTGCCGACGCAGATGGTGAGCACGTCGCGGGGAATCTTGAAGTACTCGACGGATCGGGCGAGCGCGAAGGAGTTGGGCGGGACGATGATGCTGGGCGCCTGCACGGAGACGAAGGAGCGCTCATCGAAGGCCTTGGGGTCGATGATGGCGGAGTTGACGTTGGTGAAGATTTTGAACTCGTCGGAGACTCGGAGGTCGTAACCGTAGGAGGAGAGTCCGTAGGAGATGACGCCTTCGCGGACCTGTTTCTCGCTGAAGGGGACGATCATCTGATGGTCGATTGCCTGCTTGCGAATCCAGCGGTCGCTCTTGATAGCCATGCGTGTCTTGTTGCCTCGGGCGGCCCGGTCCGGTCCTATTTCCGGGCTGCCGCATGGAGGGGCGTGCCGGCGGGGAGGTGGGCCGCATTTCTTAGGATAGCCAAATCTTACGGCACGGCTCCCGCATTGACAATCCTGGGGTTAGTTCCTAACATCACCAGAACGGGACAGCGTTCGCACGTGGAAGACTCTGTGACCGATTTAATGCGAGAGAGGCGGCCCAAGTGATCAAACAGGACCTTATCCAGAGGGTCGTGGAGCGGACCGGACTACCGCGGGCGAAGGCGGAAGATGCCGTGGACGCCATCTTCGACAGCATGAAAAAGACGCTGATCGCGGGCGATCGGATTGAACTGCGCGGATTTGGCGTATTCACCGTGAAGCCGCGCAAGACGGGAATCGGGCGTAACCCGAGGACCGGTACCGAAGTGAGCATCGCACCGGGCAAAGCGGTCCGCTTCAAGCCAGGCAAGGAACTGCATCTGCTGGATACTCCTGCGGCATAGTGTTTGCCCGCATTGGGGCCTGAAATTGGGCGGGGGTTGGGGAGATGATTCTCTCAGGCAGAACGGGCGAAGCGTAATTGTCAGTGGTGGTTTGTGGCCTCGCCTTGTGTCGGGCCTTCAGCCCTCGTATTTTCGGTGGGCAGCCAACCTAGGCCTTCGGCCTAGGCTGGTATGTGTCGCGCTTTCAGCGCTTGCGCTAGTGGCAGCCAGAGCTGACTGGATCATCATCTGCTATTCTGGCGGCTGGCTGCTATTGCTGCGGGGGCTTTTGCGATGCGGCGGTGAGGGACGGCGCGGGCGGGACACTGATCTGGTCTGCGGGAACTTCGATGACTCCGATGTGACCGGTGGAGAGTTCGAGGACTCCGGTGCGGATGAACAATCGGTCCTGGATGCCGTCGCGCACGATGGGCACCGCGACGGTCTGGGTAAAGGTAATGCCGGAGGTGAGGATCATCTCCAGGTCGTCGGCGGGGACTTCAAGATGGGTGCTCGCGGAGACCAGGTTGATGCCTTGGCCGTCGTCGCCGTATACGATGGCGGCGAAACGCAGGTCGTCGCGGTAGGAGCCGTTCGCGGTTCTTGAAAACGCGAGTCGGGTGGGATCCACCCAATAGTGGATCTGATAGTTGCGAACCTGGCCGGGGACGAAGTTATCTGGACCGGCGGATGGCTTCGCGCTCGCGACAACTGGCTTCGCGATTTCGATGCCGGGGGATGGCTCTGCGGCGATGGTGAAGTCAACCTTGCTGGAGGGAAGTACGCCAAAGCCCATGGCGGCTTCAAATGCTGCCGGGGCCGACGGGTTGGCGGAGGCAGCAGATGCGGCCAGGCCTGGCTGCGGTGTTACCTGTAGCCCGAAGGCCGTGGAGCCGGCGTCGATCACGCGGCCGGGTTTGGAGCGGGCGAAGTAGCCGGGCCGATAGACGATCTTCTGCTGTTTATAGTCTGCTTGCCCGAAGGCAGGCTTATCCGTCCTGGGGAGGTCGCGAATGTTGATGGCGATCTTGCGATAGGCGCCGTTCCAATTCGGATTGGAAGGCACATAGGAGAGGGTGTAGTAGTTGGCGCCGACGGCGAGGATTTTGTTGAGCGCGTCCGTGGCACCGTTGAAAAAGGCGTGGCCACCTACAGCCGCGGCGGCATCTGCGAGGTCCTGGTTTGCCAGCAGGCCTCCCTGCGCCGGCGGCATCAGGGGGCAATCGATGGGCTGAACGGGCATGTGCGAGACGGCCAGGGGAATGATCTGGGGAACGGGGATGTCGGGCGCATCGTCCGGTAGCAGCGAGCCGCCGATATATCCGCCAGCCTTGATGGCGAAGAAGGAGACGCGGCCGAGGCGGAAGCCATTGCCGGAAGCGCTGAGGTCGTGGGTGAAGGCGCTCAGTTGGGAATATTCCTGTCCGAGGAATGCGTCGGGTTCGCCCGCATCGGTGACCCAGGCGAGATTGATGCGGCCGGGAACGCCATCGAGGAAGCGGGCAAGCCGGCCATAGGGGTTGGTGACGCCGCGATAGGGTATCTCGCAGCCGGTCCATTCGTGGACATCGAGCGCGGGAGGGGGCGGCAGAATTGCCTTGCCTGCGACGACCTGCTGGAGTGTTTGCGGGTCGGATGTGAAGTTCTGGATCAGGTGCAGACCCTGCCAGTCCAGCCGGACGATGCCGATGGGATGTCCGGGAGGCAGGGAGCGCATGAAGGCCAGGATGTCTGCCCGGAGGAATGGGTAGGTGGGGTAGTGGAGCTGGTCGAGGACGATGAGGGTCTTGGTGACGGACTCCGGAGGCGGCGGGCGCACGGCGAATGTATTGGGCGGTAACTGTTGCTGCGGCACGGCAGGCACATTGCTGGAGTCATCGTGTTCCTCGAAGCTGGAGAGTTTCTGGGCGACTCCATCTTCCAGCAGAGTGAATGCCGAGGGTTGGAGGCCAGTCACGGGATTGCCATAGTCGTCGGTGACGACGACGTCGAGGATGACAGTGCGCGCGGTGACGTGAAGCGTGGGGACGCCTGGCTCGGGCGATTGTTGCGACGCAAGGGGGAGCGTGGAGAGCAGAAGAACGGAGAGAAACAGACTGGTCGACACCCTGGACATACGTGGCTCCCCCGCGTCGGATTCTGCAGTGCGCATAGGATACTCTCCGGCAATGCACAATGGCATCCGGGGGAGGACGGGCGGTGGCGCGGGGCGCAGGACGGCGATGGGGAAAACTGTTAGTTTTGGGGGTGAACCGGAGTGGGGAACCGCAACGGCTACAGGCAGTGTGGAGGAAGATGCGAACCATGGATGCAAGCGGTGTGGGAGTGGTGGGAGCAGAGGTGGAGACGCCGAGCGCGAAGACGCAGGACCCGCTGCATATCTGGGTAGGGAATCCGGATGCGGCGCAGGCGCGGGCGTGGGCGGATGCCCACCTGGAGGCCTCGCAGAAGCAGATTGATGCGCTGCTGACGGTGGCTGGGCCGCGGACGGTGGAGAATACGCTGCGCCCGTTCGACGAGGCGACGCGGGAGCTGGACCTGGCGGGCAGTGGGGCCAGCCTGCTGACCAATGCTTCGCCGGCGAAGGAGCTGCGCGATGTGGGGCAGGAGGTGTCGCAGAAGGTGTCTGCGGCTGCGACGGAGATGTCGCTGAATCCGGAGATCTATCGCGCGCTACAGGCGATCGATGTGACCGAGGCGGATGCGGCGACGCGCTACTACCTGGAGCGCACGCTGCTGGGCTATCGGCTGAGCGGTATCGACAAGGATGATGCCACGCGCGAACGCGTGCGCCAGTTGAACGACGAGTTGACGCTGCAGGTGTTGCACTTTCAGCGCAATATTGCGGAGAGCCAGGGCAAGGTGTTGGTAACGGATGCGGCTGAGCTGGAGGGGTTGCCGGCGGACTACATTGCGCGGCATGCGCCGGAGCCTGACGGGACGATCACGATCACGACGGATGAGCCTGACTACCGCCCGGCGATGACCTATGCGAAGAGTGAGGAGCTGCGGCATCGACTGTACCTGGCGTACAACAGCCGCGCTTATCCGGAGAACAAGGAGCTGCTGGAGCAGGTGTTGCGGACGCGGGCGCAGATGGCGCGCGAGATTGGGTTTGCAAGCTGGGCGGAGCTGGCGACCGCGGACAAGCTGATCCAGAATCCAGCAAATGTGGCGGCGTTGTTGACGGAGCTGGGCAACGCGGCGAAGCCGGTGGCGGCGAAGGAGTATGCGGCGATTCTAAAGTTTGCGCAGGAGCACGAGCTGGGACTGACGGAGATTCCGGTGTACAGCGCGAGCTACTGGATGGAGCTGTATCAGCGCACGGCGTATGGCTTCGACTCGCAGGCGGTGCGGGCCTATTTCCCGTTTGCGCCGGTGCAGCAGGGCGTGCTGGATACGGCGGCGCGGCTGTTCCACGTGACCTTTGCGGAGGTGAAGGGGCTGGAACTGTGGCACGAGAGTGTGACTGTGTTCGACGTGATCGACGGGTTGGATGGAAGCGGCAGCAAGCTGGGGCGGATCTATCTGGACATGCATCCGCGCGAGGGGAAGAACAAGTGGTTCAACGCGGGGACTCTGGTGACGGGAGTGGCCGGACGGCAACTGCCGGAGGCGCGGATGAACGGCAACTTTGCCGGTGGCGGGGACAGCGGCGATCCTGGGCTGATGCAGTACTCGGACGTGGTGACCTTCTTCCATGAATTTGGCCACATGATGCACGCGATCCTGGGCTCGCAGCAGGAGTGGGTGGGTGGGTCATCGTTCAACGTGGAGTGGGATTTTGTGGAGGTGCCGTCGCAGATGCTGGAGGAGTTCTTCCGCGACAAGAAGCTGGTGGACGCCTTTGCCAGGCACTATGAGACGGGCGAGGTGATGCCGGACGACCTGTTTGCGAAGATGCTGCGCGCGGATGCGTTTGGGCGGGGATTGGGGTATGAGCGGCAGATGGCGCTGGCGAACTACTCTCTGCAGTTGCACGACCGCGCGCCGGAGCAGGTGGATGTGGAGAGTATGTGGAAGCAGGCGTCGATCGACGGCGGGCCGTGGACCTGGGTCGAGGGGAACCGCGGGTACACGACGTTTGCGCACCTGATGGGCTACTCGTCGAACTACTACACGTACTCGCTGAGCAAGGTGATTGCGCTGGACTTCTTCAACCAGTTCGACCAGGACAACCTGCTGGATGGGCCGGCGGCGATGCGCTATCGCAGGACGGTGATGGAGCCTGGCGGGTCGATGTCCGCGAATGACCTGGTGAGGAACTTTCTGGGGCGGGCGCAGAGCTATGAGGCGTTCCGGGTGTGGATGGATGAGGAGTTTGCAGGGACGGAGTAAAGCTATCCGTTGCAGAGTGCGAGGATGCTGGCGCCGAACTTGTCGACTTTGTCGGGGCCGATTCCTGAGATGGTCTGGAGTTGGGCGACGGTGCGGGGACGTGCGAGCACGATGCTGCGCAGGGTGGACGAGCCGAGCACGAAGAACTGTGGCAGGCCGATGCGGGCGGATTCGGCCTTGCGCCAGTCGCGGAGGCGTGCGTCCAGGGCCTGCTGCTCCGGTGTGAGCGCAGCGGTGGGGTCGGACGCGTCGGGGCGGGTGCGGTGGAAGGCAGGGGTTGAATCGCTCAACTTTAACGTGGGGGCGGTGCGCTCCATGGACCGCTCTCTGATTGCGGGAGTCGCGAATTGTTCGCGTGGCGCGGTCCGTGTTTTCGCCGATTTCTTTGGCTTATTCCTGGTTGAAGTGGGCTTCGAGAGTTCGGCGAGTTCGGCCGGAAGGACGACGCCGATGAGGTCGGAGGCGTCGTCGCTGCGGCCTTCGTGGGTGAGGGCGACTTTTTTGTAGGGGATGACGTTGCCTTCGGCGTTGGTGAAGGACTCGGTGGTGATGGCGATGAGGCCGGCGCGCGCGAGAGCGTCCAGCAACACGTCGAATGTGCGGCGGTCGCTGGCGGCGGAGGTTCCGCGCAGGGGGCCTGCGGCGAGTTCGGCGTGGAGCTTGCCGGTGGAGGTGGAGCGGTTGCCCAGTGCGGAGAGGATGGCGCAGAGATGGCGCGCCTGCTCGGGCGTGGGCGGGGCGAAGTTCTGTGCAGTGCTGGAGCCGGGCGCGCAGAAGTCGCATTTGCCGCAGGGGCGGTGGCCGTCGGCGGTGTCACCGAAGTGTTCCACGATGGCGGACATGCGGCACTGCTGCGTCTCTGCGAAGGCGGCGATGCGGTCGAGCTGGGCGCGGCGGAAGGCGATTTGCGCGTCATATCCAGCGCGCCAGGATGTGGGGCGGGCATCCGCGGTGCGACGCACGTTGCCGGCTACGTCGATGGCGGCCGCGCCTTGCGCGACGAGCTTCTCCACGGCCTTCTGGAACTGGTAGGGATCCATCTTGAGCTGGCGGGCGAGCGGGTCGGGCATCAGAAACTCGTCGGTCAGCGCTTTGGCGACGCGGACCAGATCGGTGGCGGGCGGGTAGTCGCGCTCGAAGAAGAACTCGTGCAGCTTACGGTCGGCATAGCTGTGGAGGAGGACGGTGCGCGAGGGCAGGCCGTCGCGGCCGGCGCGGCCGATCTCCTGGTAGAAGGCCTCGATGGAGGCGGGCAGCGCGGTGTGGACGACGGTGCGCACATCGGCCTTGTCGATGCCCATGCCGAAGGCGATGGTGGCGACGACGACGGAGAGCTTGCCGGACTGGAATGCGGTCTGCACCTGCTCCCGGACGCTGGGCTCAAGACCGGCGTGGTAGGCGGCGGCGGAGTTCCGGCCGAGGGTGTGGTTGAGTTCGGCGGCGAGCTCCTCCGATGCCTTGCGCGAGGGCGCGTAGACGATGGCCGGGCGGCTGGCGGCGTCTGTGAGGAGTGCGGTGGTGAACTGATGGCGGCGCGGCTTGGACATCTCGATGACTTCAATGGCGAGGTTGGAGCGGCGGAAGCCATGGATAAAGAGCGCCGGGTTGGCGAGCTGGAGCTGGGCGACGATATCGCGCTGCACGGTGGGCGTGGCGGTGGCGGTGAGGGCGACGATGGGGGCGGGGCGGAGTGCGGGAAGATGTTCGCCGAGGGTGCGGTAGTCGGGGCGGAAGTCGTGTCCCCAGGCGCTGATGCAGTGCGCCTCGTCGATGGCGATGAGGGAGGGCTTGCGGCGGGCAAGCATCTCCGGGAAGCCGGGAACGCGCATGCGCTCGGGCGCGATGAAGAGGAAGTTGAGGGCGCCGTCGAGATAGTCGCGGCAGGCCTGGCGGGAGTCGTCGCGGCTGAGGCCGGAGTGGATGCGGGCGACGCGGAGGCCAAGGGCGGAGAGCTTGGCGGCCTGGTCGTCCATGAGCGCGATGAGTGGGGAGATGACGAGCGCGGTGCCGCCGCGGGCGATGGCGGGAAGCTGGTAGCAGAGCGACTTGCCTGCGCCGGTGGGCATGACCAGCAGGACGTCGCGGCCGTCTGTGGCGGCGCGGCAGACGGCTTGCTGGTTGGCGCGAAAGCCGGGGAAGCCGAAGGTGGTGTGGAGGAGGGATTCGAGATTCATGCGGGCCGTCAGCATATCCAGTTTCGCATGAGCGTGGAGCTGGCAGGGGACGCAGGCGGGGATGGGGGTGCGAGGAATGACCGATGA
>Ga0302197_10004888_pt1 | contig 11639 bp, 8 predicted proteins | sample II_Bog_N2_1_FD_193526 | JGI IMG/M metagenome (GOLD analysis project Ga0302197, IMG submission 193526) | Peat permafrost microbial communities from Stordalen Mire near Abisko, Sweden - II_Bog_N2_1 | ecosystem: Environmental > Terrestrial > Soil > Wetlands > Peat | place: Sweden: Abisko, Stordalen...
CGTGATTTCAGGGTATTGAAACGACGCATCACCTTCAGGGGTTTTGGTGATACATTAACAAAGCTCGAACATATACTTTATGAAAATGCTTTTAATCCAAGTGATGACCAGGCAGATTTACAGGCTGATATATTAGATAAGTTACAATCTGTAAGGGAAACGTTAATCAACGATCATGATAGTTTGTTTGTTGATGTAGTGGAAAACCTGATCAGAAAAGTTAAACTATTCGGCTGTTACTTCGCTACGCTGGACATTAGGCAGGATAGTCGGGTTTTAAGAAAAGTATTTAAATATGCCACAGAACAGGCTGGAATACAAGAAAATATAGCTGGCGGTTACGATGGCTTAGATGAAGACAGTAAGCTTAAAGCTATCACTTTTAAAGATTTTGATTTTAAATGCCCTGATGATGCGGATAGTGAAATAAAAGATACACTGAATACCATCAGGCTGATGAAGCAAATTCAGCAAAATAATGGTGAAAAGGCGTGCCAGCGTTTTATTATCAGCAATTGTCAGCAGGCGTCGGATATATTGCAACTGATCGATCTGTTCTTATGGAGCGGATGGACCGCGGATAACCTGAGTGTTGATTTTATGCCACTATTTGAAACGGTTAATGATTTACAGGTTGCCGGTGAGATAATGGAGAAGCTATACACGCACCCATTCTATAAAGAGCATTTGGCTAAACGCGGTAACCGCCAGAGTATTATGCTTGGTTTTTCTGATAGTACTAAAGACGGCGGTTATTTAATGGCCAATTGGTCGATATATAAAGCCAAGGTTGAGCTTACTGCCATAGCGCGTAAGTACGAAATAGACCTGGCATTTTTTGATGGCCGTGGAGGCCCGCCTGCACGTGGCGGTGGTAAAACTCACCGTTTTTATGCTTCTATGGGTGATGAGATTGCTAACGAGCACATCCAGTTAACTATACAAGGCCAAACAGTAAGCTCGCAATACGGTTCAGTCGAGACAGCCCGCTTTAATATGGAGCAGTTGATCAACGCCGGTATAGTTTCCGAATTATACCCAAGCAAGAACGATGTGCTTGATAAAAAGAATAAAGCGTTGATCTCTGAAATGGCAGATGCCAGTTATAAACTATTTATGGATCTACGCCAGCATGAGTTGTTTGTGGAATATCTGGAGAAATTTAGTCCGCTTAAATTGCTTTCGCGCATCAACATCAGCAGCAGGCCAACCAAACGTAACGGTAACTCCAAGTTGAAGCTGGAAGATCTGCGGGCGATCAGCTTTGTAACTTCATGGAGCCAATTGAAACAGAATATTCCCGGTTTTTATGGGGTAGGTACTGCTTTGAAAAAGATGAAAGATGAAGGTCATTGGAATGAGATTAAACAATTGTACCAAACATCAGGCTTTTTCAAAACCATGTTGGACAATTGTATGATGTCGATGTCGAAATCTGATTTCAGGGTTACCGCTTATTTGCATGACGATAAAAAATTCGGTGCTTTTTGGCAGATGCTTAAGGATGAGTACGACCTGACTAAAACCATGATGAACGAATTGACTGCCAGCGACACCTTAATGCCGGAATACCCGGTTGAACGGCGGTCTATCGCCTTGCGAGAACGAGTTGTATTACCTTTGGTTATCATCCAACACTACGCGCTGCAATGCCTGAACAACGACAACAGCGAAGAGGCTTTAACAGAGATTTATGACAAGTTGGTAATACGTACCGTGTACGGAATTGTTAACGCTGGCAGAAACCTTGCATAAAATGTAATTTTTTTAAGCCAATGTTGGCTTATTATATATAAAATGATTTGTTTTGCAGTAAATAAGAAACCACAAGGTTTATTATTTGTTAGAAATTATCTTAACACACTAAAATGAAAAAACTTATTTACCCGGTATTGGGATTAGCGCTTATGCTTTCGGTACAATCATGTATGGATAATTACAAAGCTAAGTACCTGAATGAAAAAACATTAGCCGATGATGCAGGTATATCGCTTATCAAAAACGGGCTTGAAGGCGGGATGACCGAAATTGCGGCATCAAAAATTGCATTGAAGAATTCCCAAAATCCACAGGTTGTAAGTTTAGCGCAAATGATGATTGCCGATCACTCTAAAGCCGACAGCACTTTGCTATGGATTGAAAGTGACAAATTATTATCTGAAAAAGATACCATTAGCGGTGAGCACAAAGAAATGTTAGATAGCCTGCAAACAAAAACAGGCGCCACATTTGACAAGGCTTATGTTAGCATGATGATACATGACCATAAAGAAGCTATCGATTTGTTTAAAGATGCCAGCGATAACAAAAACCAAACCATACAGGATTTTGCCCGCCAAACATTACCAACTATCGAAAAACATTTAGAAATGGCAAAAAATCTTAATGCTTCGTTAAAATAGGTAACAGCTTATTCTTAAAAATATTAAAGGCGGTGAATTATCATCGCCTTTTTTTCTTGTCATCCTTCGCTGCGCTCCAGAATGACAAGTAGAAAGGATATAATCAGAATAACTTCAATTGCTTCTCAACCGGGGGCTTTGCCCATCCGGTAACTGTTCTACCACCGTATTTATAGGAGTTTTTGCGCTCTTCATCAATCACTTTATCAAAATTAGCATTGGGGATAAAATCCTTTTCTGCATCTTGTGCAACCCTGGTGAGGCGTTTAATAGCTTCGTTTGTTTCTGTTTGGCCCAGTTTGGCTTTATAAACCGCGTTTTGTAACGTTGCAATGGTTTCATCATAAACTTTCGTCGGTACCGGGAATGGATGCCCATCCTTACCACCATGCGCGAATGAAAATCTAGCCGGATCTTTAAATCGTGACGGCGTCCCATGAATAACCTCACTCACTAAAACCAATGACTGTAAAGTCCGCGGCCCTAAACCTTGCAGTAATAACAAATCCTCAAAATCTGACGGTTGCCTTTCATGAGCCAGCCACAATACAGCGCCTAATCTTTTTAGGTCGACATCCTTAGCTTTTACATCATGATGGGAGGGCATTACCAGTTTATTGATCTCTTTGAGCATATATTCCGGCTTTTCGCTTGCTATCTGCATAATTCCTTTTCTGGAACTGTCTGCTTGCTTATCGGCCATATTCAAAATAAGCCCGGTGTTTTTACCATAGATGGATGTATGCGGATCATCCACAAAAGAAGTCAACGAATCTGAATGCCAGTGGTAACGGCGGGCGGTACTGCTCACATCGCTCATCCCTTGCTGAATAACGGCCCACTTGCCAGTATCGCTCAATATAAAATTATGCGTATATAATTGAAAGCCATCCTGAATGGCGGTATTATCAACCTTAGCGCTAAGTTTACTGCACCTGACTAAATAGTTGCCGTCAAGCCCGGTTTTATCACTTATCCTTAATAATTCATCAGGTGTTTGCCGCGAGTATTTGCCCTTTCCTCCGCAGATATAAATACCCAGCTCCTTGCTATGCGGATTAACGGCACGTTTCAAAGCGCCCATAACCGAAGTGGTGATGCCTGATGAATGCCAATCCATCCCCATAACAGCGCCCATGCTTTGAAACCAAAACGGATCGCTCAGGCGGCGCAGCAAGTCATCCTTGCCATAATCTAACAAAATGTTTTGTACAATAGCCAGCCCAAGCTTAGCCATTCTTTCGGCAAGCCAAATGGGCACATAGCCACCATGTAAAGGTAAGTCAGCAGTTCCGGAACGCTTCATGCTAACAAAATTAGCAAATTATTTTAAGGATTCAAAGCTGTATTGCGCGGTACTCCAAAATTCATCTAATGCGATAATTCGGGGTTTGAAAAAAGAAATAAGCTGCGGCCAATCGGCGCGGTTATAAACACTCACGCCATCAAATTGGGTATAAATACGACTGATTGTTTTGCCATATTCATCAGTATCATGTAGCGCCCAGGTCCAATCCTCGTCAAGCCTGTTCTTCAGTAAGGTTTTTAGTTCCTTAAACTGCTCAAAAAACAGTTCCTGGATGGCTCTATCCGGATGAGCAATCACAATACCAATTGACACTGAGCGTTTAGCCGTCTCCATCTTGAAATACAGATGCTTTATCCCGGTTTTATAATTCACCCAGTTCACCTTTAAGCCTTCGGCAGATAGTTGCGGGGAGATGTACTGGCCAAAGGTTGTCCAGAAGGTTTGTTTAATATTTGAACTTTCGTCTTTTGAATACATAATCGTTTAACGCGTTAAACATACTCAGAAATGTTTAATCAACCCAAAAAGCAATATATTAGTATCCTGATATGAAAAATATAAAACCGGTATTTACATTTTTATTATTTGTTGTAGTCATCAAAGCAAGTGCTCAAATTGCTCCGTACGACACGACGATAAAACCTCAACTAATATCAAGGCAGTTTAAATTTACCGAAGGTGCATCGGTAGATAAAAAAGGAAATGTGTTTTTTACCGATCAGCCCAATAATAAAATATGGGAATATGATACAAACGGTAAGTTATCGGTTTTTTTAGATAGCGCGGGCAGATCGAATGGAATGTATTTCGATCACCAGGGTAATTTAATTACCTGTGCCGATGAAAATGACCAACTATGGAGCATCAGCCCCAAAAAGAAAATAAAGGTGTTGTTGATAAACTTTCACGGCCACTTGATGAACGGCCCTAATGACATTTGGATAGATGCTAAAGGCGGTATATACATGACCGATCCATATTACCAACGCGATTACTGGACAAGGACTAAATCAGATTTAAACGGAGAGAAAGTTTACTATTTACCTAAAGGCAGTCATCAACCTATGATAGTTGATAGTACGATTAAAAAGCCAAACGGTATTGTAGGTACTCCTGACGGTAAATATTTATATGTCGCGGATATCGGAGCAAATAAAACTTATAAATATACCATCAACAAAAACGGGACTTTAAGCAACAGGGTGCTGGTAATTCTACAAGGCGCCGATGGTATAACACTTGATGAAGAAGGCAATATTTATTTATGTGGAAACGGTGTAACTATATATGATCCTTCGGGCAAAAAAATAGGACATATCACTATCAACGAGCCGTGGACAGCTAATTTATGCTTCGGCGGTAAAAATAAGGATGTGTTATTTATTACAGCATCAACAGCTATTTACACGGTAAAAATGAACGTAAAAGGAGTGGAATAACTAATTTAAAGCAGGTAGATGAATTGTAAAGGTTGATCCTTGATTTTCAACACTATGCACTTCAATTTTCCCTTTGTGCCTTTCAACTATCTGCTTTACAATACTTAAGCCAAGCCCGGTTGACTGTTCACCACGGATACCTCTACGACCAGCTTTTGAAAAGCGATCAAACAAATGCGGCAACATATCTTTAGGTATACCTAAACCATGGTCTTTTACCTCAATAATGGCCATCTTATTTTCCTTATCGAGCTGGATTTCTATCTTGTCATTCTGACTTGAAAATTTAATCGCGTTGCTAATCAGGTTATCCATTACCCGATGGAATTTCTCCTTGTTAATTTCAACATACAGAGGGATATAAGCGCTGTTGAAGATGATGGTGTTACGGGTTTCATTGTGTATTTTCCAGCTATCAATAATCTTCCTGATAAATAAATTCAAATCAATCTGTGTAGTTTCTATTGTATTTTGATCATCGTTTCGGGCAGCTTCAAGCAAATCAAGAATTATTCCCCTTGCCTTTACACATGATTCTTTGATGATATTGATATTGTCGCGGGTCTCATCATCTACTTCTTCCATCTCCATAATCATGGCGGTTGATTCTACAGCGGCCAGCGGGTTTCGCAAATCATGCGCTACCATGCCTAATACTTGGTTTTTAAAACTGGCAGCGTTTTCAATCTCGTTATTCTTTTCACGTATCTCAATAACCTGTTTGTAATAGTTGGCTTTGTATGAATAAAAATAGCGTGAAATTAAATAAAAGCCACATAACAATATAACAGAAATCATTTCATTATAAACCATTTCAGTAGGGCCGGTCTGCGCATAAACTAACATTGATGTAAAAACTACCGCTATGGCAATTATGAGTAGTATGGTTTCGTACAGTTCAAAAACAAACACTACACTAATAATTACTAACGGTACCATGTAAAGCGTTAGCGCGTTACTTGGATTAGATGTGGTAATAAAACTTGATATAATGCCGCATGCTATCAGGTATAATGAGAACAAAAAAATAAAAACGCCTATTATAGCCAATGATTTACGGCTTCTTTTGTAATAAACTATTAACAAGTAACTACAGATAAAAAAAACAGGCGTTACAATAATGTACAACCAATTAGTATAATCAAACTCCGGGAAATTTTGCGCTTTGGTAAGGCTCTCAGGGAAGATAAGATATAGCGCCCTGATGATTAAGTTAAGCACCAAAAATATAGCGCTGCAAGTACGAACAGCTATCAGATTTTGCAGCGTATAATTATTACGATATGCAGCTGCATATTTATTCGGGATCTTTTTTAAAGATGGGGTGTCCAATTGATATAGCTGTTAGGTGTTTGTAAAAATAAATAAATTATAAGAAAAAGAGACTGGTGAAATTCCATTGATTAATTATAGATGATTTAAAACTATCTAATAGTGATGTATGTTATTTTATAATCCAATCACTATTATCTCTTTTGCCAAAAGGGCATGCGATTTTGTTTTTAAATGACAATATTTCATAAATCAATACATGGTAGGCTTTTTGAATAGAATTAATCACTATGAACTTTAACAACTTTACCATAAAAGCACAGGAAGCCGTACAAAAGGCTTCCGAAATAACCAGCGGCAACCAGCAGCAGGCCATTGAACCTGCGCATTTGCTAAAAGGCTTATTACTGGTTGATGAAAACGTTATATCGTATTTATTAAAAAAGCTAAACGTTAACCTTAATCGGTTAAACGAGATATTAGATCAGCAAATCGCGTCATACCCAAAGGTTAGCGGGAGTAATGTGTATTTATCATCTTCATCAAACACGGTTCTGCAAAAGGCACAATCATATTTAAAAGAGTTTAAAGATGATTTTGTGTCGGTTGAGCATATCTTATTGGGTATTTTAGCAACAAGCGATGCAACCAGCAGCGTATTGAAGGATTTCGGTGTAAACGAAAAGGATCTTAAAAAAGCCATTCTAAGCTTGCGCGGCGATAATAAGGTGACCGATCAAAATGCAGAAGCGACTTACAATGCCTTAAATAAATATGCCCGTAACCTTAATGAGTATGCCGAATCAGGCAAGCTTGACCCTGTTATTGGCCGTGATGAAGAGATCAGGCGTGTAATTCAAATCCTATCCCGCAGAACTAAAAATAACCCAATTTTAGTAGGTGAGCCGGGTGTAGGTAAAACCGCCATAGCCGAAGGTATTGCCTTTAGGATTATTAAAGGTGATGTACCTGAAAGCTTGAAAACAAAAACCGTTTATTCGCTTGACATGGGTTCGCTGATTGCGGGCGCTAAATACAAAGGTGAATTTGAGGAAAGGCTGAAATCCGTAATAAAAGAGGTTATCCAGGCCGATGGCGAAATCGTATTATTTATTGATGAGATACACACGCTGGTAGGTGCCGGCGGTGGTGAAGGCGCTATGGATGCTGCCAATATATTAAAACCAGCCCTCGCCCGAGGCGAATTAAGGGCCATTGGCGCAACTACTTTAAACGAGTACCAAAAGTATTTTGAAAAAGATAAAGCATTGGAACGCCGTTTCCAGATGGTGTTGGTGGATGAACCGGATACCCAGGATGCAATATCTATCCTTCGTGGATTGAAGGAACGTTACGAAGCACACCATAAAGTACGGATAAAGGATGAGGCTATTATTGCGGCTGTTGAAATGTCGCAACGATATATCGCTGATCGGTTTTTACCGGATAAAGCCATCGACTTAATGGATGAGGCTGCATCAAAACTACGTTTGGAAATGGATTCAGTACCGGAAGCGGTGGATGAACTGAATCGCAAGATAATGCAGCTTGAAATTGAACGCGAAGCTATCAAACGTGAAAAGGATACCCAAAAGGTATCTGCTTTGAGTGAGGAAATAGCCAACTTGTCTGCTGAACGTGATTCATTACGTGCTAAATGGCAGGGTGAAAAGGATTTGGTAGATGGCATAAACCTAAAAGTTGAACAAATTGAAAACTATAAGCTGGAAGCTGAACAGGCCGAACGTGCCGGAGATTATGGCAAAGTAGCAGAATTACGCTACGGTACTATTATAGAGGCGCAAACAGAAGTTGAAAAACTAAAAGAAGCTTTATTGGAGAACCAGTCTGAAAGCCGCATGCTGAAGGAGGAAGTTACCGCCGATGATATTGCGGGTGTGGTTTCACGCTGGACAGGTATCCCGGTTAGTAAAATGATACAAAGCGAACGAGAGAAATTACTAAACCTGGAAGACGAGCTGCACAAACGTGTGGCAGGGCAGGAAGAAGCTATTGAAGCGATAAGTGATGCTATCCGCCGCAGTCGCGCGGGTTTGCAGGATAAGAAGAAACCTATTGGTTCATTCATATTCCTGGGTACAACCGGTGTGGGTAAAACAGAGCTTGCAAAAGCCTTAGCCGATTATCTGTTTAATGATGAGCAGGCGATGGTGAGGATTGATATGAGCGAGTACCAGGAACGCCATTCCGTGTCAAGGTTGATCGGTGCGCCTCCGGGCTACGTGGGCTATGATGAAGGTGGACAATTAACCGAAGCTGTTCGTAGGAGGCCATACAGTGTGATATTGCTTGATGAGATTGAGAAAGCGCATCCGGATGTATTTAATATCCTGTTGCAGGTATTGGACGATGGTAGGTTGACCGACAACAAAGGCCGTTTGGTGAATTTTAAGAATACTATAATCATCATGACCTCAAACATCGGCTCAAATATCATCCAGGAAAACTTCCAAGATTTGGAAGATGATAACAGGGATAGCATCATCGCGAAAACAAAAAATGAGTTGTTTGATCTGCTGAGAAAAACCATTCGTCCGGAGTTTTTAAACAGGATTGACGAGATCATTATGTTTACACCGTTAACCCGTAACGAAATAGGCGAAATTGTTAAACTGCAATTTAAACAAGTACAATCTACCCTGGCTGAAATGGGAGTAACGCTGGAAGCATCTGAAGAAGCGCTCGACTGGCTTGCACAATTAGGTTATGACCCACAATTTGGTGCAAGGCCATTAAAAAGGGTTATACAAAAACGAATATTGAATGAGTTATCCAAACAAATCCTATCCGGCAAAGTTAATCGCGATAGCAAAATAAAACTGGATATGTTTGATAATAACTTTGTTTTCCTGAATACGCAGGAACCTGCCCAGATTTAATGCAAATAAATCCATCGTATATGTAAAAGAGCTTCCTTTTTTGGGGAAGCTCTTTTTTTTACCAGCAGATTATTATTGCTTTTTATCCTCAGTTTTTGGTGGAGCCTGTCTCGCAGGAGCAGGTTTAACCCTTTGTTGCCCTTGCGTTCTATTAGCATTATTACCGCCTTGCATTCTTGATGAATTACCCTGTCCATTCATACTTCCCGGCACTTTTGGTACATTGCTGTTGGCCGCGGGTACTTTTGGTGCAGTTCCATTTGCGGGAGTGGCATTTGGTTTGTTATAATTGCTGTTTGGGCCGCGCTGTACCGTAGTACCTGTATTGTTATTTGTAGCGTTAACAGCAGGTTTACTGCCATTTGTATTGGTTGCATTATTATTATTTGTACCTGTGTTTGGCCTTGTGAAATTATTATTTGCGCCTCGTTGCGCCGGGGTATTGTTATTTCCAGGCGTTCTTGTTGCGTTATTAAATGCTCTTGGGTTTTGTGAGTGGTCTGGGATATGTTGTTGGTTTGCTACCTGCAATTCTCTTGTGGTTGGCCTTACGTTAACACCACCCGGGCCGTTAAAACTAACACGTGTATGCGGGTTCTCCTGAACCACCGTACGGTCTACATAAGTATTGTGTACTACGGTCACATTTACACGCAATACCGCGGTATTGTATCTAAAATGACCACCATACCAATTACCGCCGTAATAGCCATGGCCACCATATCCATAACCGTAATATATCCCGCCATAATAGCCTACTTCACTTCCCCAATATCCCGCGTGAAACAGGTATCGGTTGCCTTCGAATCCCCAGTAAGGAGGGGTCCATAATAAACCTTGTTGTGGTGGCGCAACCCAACTGCCATTTACCCAGTAATAACCACCTGCGGGGTTATAAGCCCAGTAGCCCGGTTGCCATAAATAGCCATCAACTGGGCATTCGGGCTGCTCATCCGCTTGCAAAACCGGAGGGGCATTATCCGTATAAACAGTTTGATTGTCGTCATTGGCAGCTTGCTGATTGTTATCAGTAGTTTGCCCCATTGCTGCCGGAACCGGCGGGCCGGATGGTGCTTGCTCGTTAAATTTACCAAATGCAAGGCAATTATTCAGGTTGGTAACGTTGTAACCCTGTATCAGTTCAGGCTCCCAATTCTGGGCATCTTTATTAAAATAATATAAAGTATTCTGATCAACGTTATAAGAGAAAGTATACATATTCACCGTTTGCCCAAAAATCCGGGTATCAAGTGTTAGCTGATAAGCATTACCACCTGATGGGTCCATTTGGGTAATTACCAAGGTTTTGTGACCAGGTGAAATAATTGATTTAGCACGTGCTGTATTAGCAACTAAATCAATAAAAGCATCTTTAAATAAAGTTGCGGCATCATCTTGTGCCAAAACTTCCTGGCCGCTTTGCGGGTCTACAATATAAATATTTGCTGTTGGGTGAGTGTCTGTAACCTGGCCTTGAGCGCTACACACGCCACAGTTAATAGCCAGAAATAAAACGATAAAACTAAAGTATTTCATTTTTAAATTAGAGGAAAGGGTAACTGTTAATCAATATTATTAGAAATGCTAAAGATAGCTCATTTATTGTAATTGAAACTGCATTAGCTAGATTAAATATTGGTAACACAAGTATTTCATATAATCTAAAAACAAACCTATTGTAAGCGGGTTGTTATTTAAAAGCAATTAAAAAACATCAACCATGACAACATATAACAACCTTGTGGATGCTACTAATGATTTAATGAAACGCGGCTATACCGCAAACTTAAGCTTAGAAGGCGATACCATTGACGATAAGGAGAATCATATTAAAATGACGGCTGATGATTTTGTTATTGATGAATTCTACCGTTTTGAAGGGCCGAGTAACCCGTCGGATATGTCGATTATTTATGCGGTAACTTCTGACAAATTTAATTTAAAAGGTGTATTGATAAATGCGTTCGGTACTTATGCCAATACCAGTTCATCGGCAGTGCAGGCAAAATTAAACCATGAGCAAGTTAGCGGCCATCTGCATCGTGAGGATAAACCTACTGCCGACAGCGAAGTTGGAAGTGTGGGTACCAATAATGGCAATAATAGCAGTGTAAGTTAATAGTCTGGATTCAGGACGCTTAATAACTTTTTGCCGCGCGATTGTATGGCTGCGGAGCCGTTATTCATTAGCAAATGCAGTTCATTAGCAAGTTCCTCATTAATCCATGGATAACGGTTTCGTAAATTGAATAGCGCTTCAGCGGCAAATACTTTTACCGCGATTAAAACTCTGGGGTCTATCATCCAATCAAAACAT